>Ga0307296_10002140_pt1 | contig 10050 bp, 9 predicted proteins | sample ER_DNA_153_FD_194467 | JGI IMG/M metagenome (GOLD analysis project Ga0307296, IMG submission 194467) | Bulk soil microbial communities from the East River watershed near Crested Butte, Colorado, United States - ER_DNA_153 | ecosystem: Environmental > Terrestrial > Soil > Floodplain | place: USA... | reverse complement strand
GTCTTCGAGGGCACACCCGCCGACCTCGTCGCCGCCCGCTCCACCCTCACCGGAGAGCACCTCGCGGCCTACGTCGGCACCTGACCGAAGCCCTCGCGGACACTTCGGCACCGTCAGGTTTGCGATTCAACTTCTGTGCCTTCCAATGCAGCAAACACGCGTAGCGGGTCGAGATAGTCGCGCCAGTACGACACTTTGCGATCCTTCAGGGTGACCACAGAGATGTATCTGTTGCTGTATGGGTGACCCGTAGCGACGACCCTGCCTTGGCAGGCGTATTCGAGGACGACCGTGGAGGTGGCCTCTGAGCGGTGTACGCGCAGGTCGTGGCAGCGGTCGAGGAAGAACGTGGAGCCGTAGCCTCGGTATAGCTCGATGAGTTCGCTACGGCCGACGATGTGGCGGGGGTAGTCGGGCACGGTGATGACGAAGTCGAAGACGACGTCGTCTGCGAGAAGGTCGAAGAAGTGTTCGCCGTCGGCGAGATCCTGCAGGCCCTGTTCGATGATGCGGAAGAACGGGTCCAGGGCACGAAAGTCGTCAATGTCACGTATCAATGTCAGCCCTCCTCATCGTGGTGGGCGATCGACCTTCTGCAGCATCGTTGAACGCTGCTGACCTGGGCTACCTGTACCGCTCGCGGTATAAGGATGGTGCTGCCGTTGTCGCTGCCACTGACGGCCTTGAACACCCCGTACCTCAACTTCAAGATCGTCCGATCGGCCACTCGCATCTCACTCTTCCGACCAGAGGAGCTCACGATGGCTGACGCACCGTCGATGACCGGCAAGACCGTATTGATCACCGGCGGCACCGGCGGCATCGGCAGGGCGGCTGCGATCGGCCTGGCCTCCATGGATGCCCGGGTGGGCATCACCGGTCGCGACCGGGCCCGGGCCGACCGGGCCGCCGCCGCGATCGCCCGCGAGTCGGGCAACCCCGCGGTGGACGTCTTCGTCGCCGACATGTCGTCGCAGACTGAGGTCCGGCGGTTGGCCGGCGAGGTTCTCTCCGCGTACCCGCGGCTGGATGTGCTGCTCAATAACGTCGGTGGGTTCTGGGCCCACCGCCACGTGACCGCCGACGGGCTGGAGCACACGTTCGCCCTCAACCACCTTGCGCCGTTTCTGCTGACGAGCCTCCTGCTGGAACGGCTCATGGCCAGCGCACCGGCCCGTGTCGTCACGGTGTCCTCCGGGGCGCAGACCAAGGGGAAGATTGACTTCGACGACCTGATGGGAGAGCGGAAGTACTCCGGGCAGCGGGCCTACAGCCAATCGAAGCTGGCCAACGTGATGTTCACCTATGAACTCGCCAGGCGATTAGAGGGGACAGGTGTCACCGCGACCGTGCTGCACCCAGGCGTGACCAGCACTGCCTTCGGCGCGGAGGACTCTGCCCGTGCGATGGCCCCCATCATCGCCGCCCTGCGACGGTTCATGAGAAGCCCCGAGCGGGGCGCGGACACCGCCGTGTACTTGGCCAGCTCCCCCGAGGCGGAAGGGGTCACCGGTCGCTACTTCGCCAACCGCAAGGCCAGGAAGTCCCACAAGTCCTCCTACGACACCGCGACCACCGCCCGGCTGTGGCAGGTCAGCGCCGATCTCGTCGACCTCCCAGTCGACGCGCGGCAATGACCCCAAGGCAGGCACACTCATGAGAGTCGGCGTACACCTGGTCAACCTTCAACGATGGCCTGGAGTCGGTCGCATCAAGGAGTATCCTCGGAGCAGACGCCTCGTTTCATCCGCGTCCGTTTTGGTGACTCGCATGAGCGGTCGCGCCTGAGAGGGTTCCGTCCATGTCTAGGTGGCAATCGCGGGTTAGAAGGGAGCGAGACATGTCGCATCTGCCCTCGCGCCTGACATAGGCGTGGGTACGACGCGCCAGCCAAAGCCGTCGACCATCTGGGCGGTGGCGCTCGCAGGTTGTGCGGCTGCTGCTACCTCGTTCAGCCTCGTTCTCATGAGCGATGCCGTCAGCGTCGACGTGGGCGAGCCCTTGGTGTTCGCGATTCTGAATTCCTGGATCACCGTCTCCTACGTGGTCTGCGGGGCGATCGCCTGGTCGCGGCGCCCCGCGAGTCGTTTCGGGCCTCTCTTGATCGTCGCGGGTTTCGCCAGCTTTCTAACCGATCTCACCTGGACGACGAGCGACGTCCCGTACACAATCGGGCAGGCGCTCGACCTTCTGCCACCAGTCCTCTTCCTGCACGTATTCCTTGCGTATCCGAGCGGAAGGCTGCACTGGCAGATCGAGCAGGCCCTCGTCGGGGCTGCGTACGTGACCGCGCTCGGGCTCCAGCTCGCCCGGATGATGATCGGCGGCTTCGGCCCGGATAACCTGCTCGAGGTTACGTCCCAGCCCGGCGCAGGCGAAGTCCTGTTTCGGGTTCAGTTGGTGACGATTAGCGCGCTTTGCCTGACCGGAATCGGCGTCCTTGCCGTCCGAAGGCGCGCCACCGGCCGACCACTGCGCCGCTCGCTGGCCCTACTCACCGACGCATTCGCGCTTGGCCTCGTGATGATCGCCTTCTTCCTCACCTCGGCGGCGTTTGGCGGTCCGGTCGTCGCAGAGATCCGCTGGGCCACCTTCTTGACACTGAGCGTCGCGCCGGTCGCCTTTCTGATCGGACTCCTTCATGACCGGCTTGCCCGCTCGGCTCTCGGCGAGCTCTTTGTCGAACTGCGGGCGGATCTGGCGCCAGCCGATCTCCGTGATTCGCTCGCACGGGCACTTCGCGATCCGTCGCTGACCCTCGCGTATTGGCTTCCCGAGTTCGGAAGTTACGCAGATCAGGACGGCCAGTCCGTGGAGCTGCCGGACCCGAACGGCCCGCGCGCGATGCGGTTGATCGACCGCGAGGGCGCCCGTGTAGCGGCGCTGCTGCACGATGGTGCGTTGGAGGATGAGCCCGAACTGCTGGCTGCGGTCACCGCCGCTGCCGGGATCGCTCTCGAGAACGCGCGGCTGAACGTCGAGCTGCGAGCCCGCGTCGAAGAACTGCGGGGCTCGCGCGCGCGAATTGTCGAGGCGGGTCAGCGAGAGCGGCAACGATTGGAGCGCAATCTGCACGACGGTGCGCAGCATCGACTCGTTGCGCTCTCGCTCCAGTTGAGCCTGCTCGAGGAGGAGCTTGCCGGCGACCGCAGTGCGACCGTTCAGCTCGAGCAAGCACGAGGTGAGATCGACACATCGCTGGAGGAGCTGCGTGAGATCGCGCAGGGAATTCACCCGGCCGTGCTCAGCGCCCATGGGCTTGCTGTCGCTCTCGAGGAGCTCGCGGCGCACGCGGCGGTCCCAGTCGAACTAAGAGTCGAAATCGAGGGGCGCCTTCCGGAGGCGCTCGAGGTCGCTGCCTACTACCTCATTTCGGAGAGTCTTGCGAACGTCGGCAAACACGCCCAGGCGTCCAGGGCCACGGTCGATGTGACGCGCAGCAACGGGCACATCCGGGTCGAGGTCTTCGATGACGGGGTCGGGGGTGCCGATACCGAGGGCGGGTCGGGTTTGCGCGGCCTCGCCGACCGGGTCGAGACGGTCGGCGGGCGGGTTCGAGTCTGGAGCCCGGGAGGGCGCGGCACCCGCGTGAGAGCTGAGATCCCCTGCGAGTCGTAATCGCCGAGGACGGTGTCCTTTTGCGGGAGGGACTGGTGCAGCTGTTGTCGGCGCGCGGATTCGATGTCGCCGGCAGCTGCGATACAGCCGAGGGGCTCCTCAGGCTCGTCCGCAGCTACTCGCCCGACGTCGCGATCGTCGACATCCGCTTGCCCCCGACGCATAGCGACGAAGGGCTCCAAGCGGCGCTCGAAATTCGTGCCCAGCACCCGTCCGTAGGTGTCCTCGTGCTGTCGCAGTACGTCGAGGTCGGCCTAGCGATGAAGCTGCTTGCCGATTCGGCGGAAGGGGTCGGTTATCTGCTCAAGAACCGAATCAACAACGTCAAGGATTTCCTCGGGGCAGTGCGACGAGTCGCCGCTGGCGGCACGGCGATCGACCCGATCATCATCTCGACGCTCCTCACGAAGCGACGAAGCGACGATCCGCTCGCGCAGCTAACGCCCCGCGAGCGCGAGATTCTTGTCCTGATGGCGGAGGGTCGGTCGAACCAAGGGATCGCGGACAAGCTTGTGATCACGCTCCGCGCTGTCGAACGGCACGTCTCAACAATCTTCGGCAAGCTGGGTCTTCCCTCGACGGGAACAGAGTCGCGCCGAGTCCTCGCCGTATTGCTCTACCTGCGCTCCTGACGCGCGGGTCGACAACACGAGAGAAAACCGGCCCCCGAACGCACAAGTTTTCCGGCTTCCGCTGCGCTGCCGCCGCTGACAGTGTGGACATCTCAGCACAACGAAAGGGCCGGCGATGAAGACGCGTGTGATCCAGGACGACTCAGACGACCCCACCGCCTTCGAGGATCGTGCCGAGGCGCCGGTTGAACAAAAGCGGTCGACCAACCTCGCGGCGCGGATTGCCCGCTGGAGCGCCCACCATCGCAAGAAGGCGGTGTTCGGCGTTGGGCGGTCGGATCGCGTGGACGAGACCCCCCCAAACTCCAGCGAACGGAGGAACACGATGACCAGCCCAGCCCCCCACCCGAAGCCGACACGTGGCCGCAGAAAGCTTGCCCTCTCGGGCGCGATCCTCGCCGGTCTCATTGCGGCTGTGCTACTGGCCGCTTCCGCGATCGCCACTACCGCGACCACGAATAGCACGAGCGCGCCGCAACTTCAGGAAGACCTCGACGCACTCGTCGCCGCCGGGGTTCCCGGCGCCATCCTGGTGGTTCGCGACGGAAGTCACACCGTCAGCATCGCCAGCGGCCTAGGCAACGTCGACGAGCAGACGCCGATGCGACCCGGCGACCGCTTCCGGATCGCCAGCCACACGAAGACTTACGTCGCAACGGTCGTCTTGCAACTCGTCTCCGAGGGCAAGCTTCACCTCGAAGACACCGTCGAGCAGTGGCTGCCCGGTCTCGTCCCCAATGGTGATGGGATCACGATTCGCCAGCTCCTGAACCACACGAGCGGGCTCTTCGACTACGAGAACGATCCGCGCGTCTTCGAGCCCTACATAAACGGCGACCTCACCTACCACTGGGCGCCGCGGGAGCTCGTCCGGATCGCCGTCTCACACGAGCCTCTGTTCGAGCCCGGCGCCACCCAGTCGTACTCGAATACGGGCTACATCCTTGCCGGACTGATCATCAAGGCGGCGACCGAGAACACGCTCCGTGGAGAGCTGAGGAGCCGCATCTTTCAGCCTCTGCAGATGCGCGCGACGTCGTTTCCGACCAGGCCCGGGATCGCGGGCCGGCATGCGCACGGCTACATCATCCTCGGGGAGCCTTCCGCAATCGACCTGACCGGCATCAGTCCGTTCGTCTGGGCGGCAGGCGCGATCATTTCGACGGGTGCGGATGACCTGAGCTTCTACCGGGCGCTTCTCTCCGGTCGCCTACTCAGAGCCGGCCTGTTGCGGGAGATGAAGGAAGTAGTGCCCATCGAAGGCGCACCACCAGGCGCCGGATACGGCCTCGGTCTGACGCGATATGGAACCACTTGCGGCATCGCCTGGGGCCACGACGGCGCCTTCGGCGGCTTCTACTCGGAAGCGTTCACGAGCGAGAACGGTCGACACCAGGCCCTGCTGATGGTGAACCTCGACGAGACCTCGCAGACCGAGGACTTCAAGTCGCTCTTCGACGAGCTGCTCGACAAGGCCTACTGCAGCACGTTCAGGTCGCCGAATCGGTGACCAGCGCGGGCCGAAACCGGTGGGCGCCACCAGACATGGCGTCCACCGGTGATCACTGCGCGACTTGCAGCCCTGCTGCGACGGGAGTACGGCGGGGTGCTAGCCGTACTGTGCCGGGCGCTTAGAGCTGCGAGTCTGGTCTCGACGATCGCAGAAGGCGCCCGTTTCCATTTCGCGGTGGCAGATGCGGAGTACCACTAATCACTCGAATCGAAGGAGCACCAGAACATGACCTCCCCGCAAGCCGTCTTTCCGGTTCGCCTGACCGGCGAACTCGATCCCGACGTGGGACGCTGGCAGTGGCTTTTCAAGTGGCTGCTCGCCATCCCGCACTTCATCGTTCTTTTCTTCCTCTGGATCGGCTTCGTGGTCTCGACCGTTGTCGCGGGCTTTGCGATCCTCTTCACCGGCCGTTACCCCCGCCGGATCTTCGACTTCAACGTTGGCGTCCTCCGCTGGTCGTGGCGGGTTGGCTTTTACTCCTACAGCGCCCTCGGCACGGACAAGTACCCGCCCTTCTCCCTTGCCGATGACCCGGCCTACCCGGCGAGGCTCGAAGTCGAGTATCCCGAGCGCCTCTCGCGCGGGCTTGTCCTCGTCAAGTGGTGGCTCCTGGCGATCCCGCACTACCTGATCGTCGCGATCTTCACGGGCGGAGCTTGGTCTGCCTGGGGAGACGGTGGCGACGGCTGGCTCTACGCCTCCGGCGGTGGCCTGATCGGGTTGCTCGTGCTCTTTGCCGGACTTGCCCTGCTCTTCACGAGTCGCTACCCCCGCCCGCTCTACGACTTCATCCTCGGCCTGAACCGCTGGGTTTTCCGAGTCGTCGCCTACGCGGGCCTCATGACCGACACCTACCCGCCGTTTCGGCTCGACTCCGGAAGCACTGAGCCCCCCGCTGCGACGGGCACCGGCACGGCTGTGTCAACGGACCCGGTGCCGACCGCGTAGCGCACCGAAGGCCCGCCTGAGCTATTAGGCGGGCCTTCGGGTGTCAACGGCGGTCAAAGCCTCGTCCTGTCTGCGCGAACGAGCGCACGATCTCAGCTCCGTGCGCCCGGTGTAGTGAGTACGACCGGACCGCCGCATCGATCTCATCGATGTCCGACTGACCCCGACCGGAGAGTGCAAGGTCCCGCAGCACGGTCCTTCCGGCGGAACACGGTCGTCGCGCGGCCAGCGCCACCTGAAGGAGCTCCGCTAGGGGAATCGGCTACCCGTCAGCCGGCTCCGCGATTCCACGGCTTGGAGCGCAGTGCGGAGGAGAGCTTCGCGCGCCCGTCGCTCAGGACCGGGTCGCCGTGGGTGACGAGCACGCGCTCGGGACCGAGGTCGAGCAGCGGCTTCAGCGTCGGAATGAAGCGATCGCGGTACCAGCTCGTGCGCTGCTCGCTGTCGAGGTCGTCCTCCCAGACCCGCAGGCGCCCGCCCGTCTCGATCACGGCGTCGCCGAAGGCGAGCGCCTTGTGCGAGGGGATCCAGAGCGGCTGCTCCTGGCGGCGCGGGCTGCCGATCGCGTGCGCGCGCACGCCGGCGGGAAGCTCGGTCTGCGGCGTGATCGCATGGAAGCCGGCGCGCTTTGCGAGTCGGCTGGCACACGCCTCGTGTCCCCAGATCGTGCAGCGCCTGCCGTGCTTTCGGCGTAGCCGTTCGGCGTCACGCACGTGGTAGGGAATCGTGACCAGAACGGCGATCCCATGCACGCCCGCCTCAGCGTCGACGAGCTCGTGGATCGGCGCCGGGTCGGCCGGCAGCAGCGGGTCGATCAGCAGCAGCTCAGCATCCGTCTTCAGTGCGAAACACGCCACCTCGTCCCCAAACCCAGCCGGGTGCCACTCGGGGTGCCGGGCGGTCCAGCGCCAGATGCCATCGTCGATCCGTTCGGGAGTCTCAGCCATGGCCGTGCATAGTACGGCGAGGATCCGCGCTAGCGGATCGATCTCCGCGCTGGGGCAGTGGATCGCATTTCGCAGCGCCTCCGCGGGGCGCGGTCGCCGTTGGCCCCCGGTGCGGTCGCCTTGTTCGCAGTACCAGAGTAGAACGGGCCACGCGGAACGCTGGTCGAGCCGTCGTTTGCGCCAGTTCAAGAATGTCCCTCGACGCCGCCGCCCGAGGTGGCGTTCCCTCAGTGTTCCCTTGCCAGCTCTGCTCGGTTGCGGTCGCCTCCGAGACTGTCGTCGACGAGCCGAGCCGGGAGTTAATCGATGGCTTCGATCTGGTCGCCGGGGCGAATGACGCCACCCGTGATGATGTCGGCGCGGAGGCCGCCGCGGTGCACGAGTGGGCGAAGGAGTCCGGGTCTGGCGAGTTTCTCGAGGTGGGAGCACGGTTCGGCTAGCCGGCGGCCGACGCATTCGACGGAGCCGATCCGGAAGCGTTGGCCGACGAGGCCGTTGAGGGAGATGCCGCGCGTGACGATGTTGCGGCGCGCTTGTTCCCAGGGGAGCTGGATCTCGTCGAGCACCTCCGCCTCGGCGAGTGTGAGCTCGTAGCCGCGCCCCGGGCCGCTGAAGGTTCCGCGGCCTGCGGCGTAGCGGTCGCCGGCGAGCCCGCGGCCGGCGAGCGCCTCGGCCTCGTCGACTCGTGAGAGCGGCGCCTCCGCCTGCGGCGTGACTAGGATCGCCGCGACCCTGCCGACCGCAGGCGCCGCGCTGTAGGGGCGTTCGGTTGGCAGGTGGAGGTCGAGAGGCGCGAGCATCCATCCGGCTTCGATCCGAGTGCCCTCGCGGTAGGCGTTGCTCGGGTCGAGCCAAACACCCGACGGCGATCCGAACAGGACCAAGGCGTGCTCGCCTTGGCCGTGGCGGAAGACGGCGATCCACTGTCCCGGCCAGTCGAACGCGGCGGGGTCGTCGATGGGGACGAGGCCGAGGTTGCGTTCGGCAAGCCATTGCTTGAAGAAGCGCACGGGGTCCGTCTCGGCGGCCTCGGGCACGGGGGCGCGCAGGATCTCGTTCAGGCAGGCGCGGAGCTCGTGCGCGAAGGGCGACCCAGCTCGATCCGAGATTTCGAGGTTCATGTGAGGTCCGCTCTGCGGTTTGCGGGGTCGAAGACGACGAGCGTAAAGGTGACTGGGGTCGTGGTCGCGGTTCGGGACCCGTGCTGACGAGAGGCGTCGAACCAGGCGCTGTGACCGGTCTTCACCTGTACCGACTCGTCGTCGACCTCGAGCGCGAGGTGCCTCTGCGGACCTTGACCAGTTCGAGCGCGCCCGGGTGGTGGGTGTCGCTGACACGGCTCTCACCCGGCTCAAGCGTCCACGACCACGGTTCCAGCGGGCCCCGGCTCACCTCTAGCAGTGCGCTGCCGCCGGCCGGTCCTTGCCACAGCTCGGTCGCGTCGGACGGAGCACGCACGCCGAGTGTGGTCGTCTCCTGGTCGCTGGGCAGCGTGAAGACGACCGCTGGCCCTCGCGCTGCACGCCGGCGAGCTCCTGGCGGGAGTGGTCTCGGTCGCCGAGCAGGGGATGATCATCGTCGGCGAGCAGTTCGAGCGCGTCGACCTGCGGGGTCTCGGCGGGTGCCGGTCGGAACCAGGCGAGCACCTGGTCGCGCCCTTCGCAGGCGAGGCCGCCGCGACGTCTGCTGGCGCACGGGTTGCCGAGGTTCGGCACGATGGTGCCCGTGCCCGAGGGCGACCAGTTCGCGGACGTACTGACGGCGAACGCGGAATACGCACGCGACTTCTCCCCGGCTGACCTCGACGGGCGAGCGGCTCGTGGGCTAGCCGTACTGACCTGTATCGACTCGCGGATTGACCCGCTTGCGATGCTTGGGCTCAAGTCCGGCGACGCGAAGATCGTCCGCAATGCCGGTGGGCGCGTCACCGACGACGTCCTGGCGACGCTCGTGATAGCGAGGTACCTGCTCGGCGTCGAGCGCGTGATGGTGATCGCGCACACCGATTGTCGGATGGTCGCCGCGAGCGAGGACGAACTCCATAGCGCAATCCGGGAGGCCGGCGGGCCGGAGACATCCGATCTTACGTTTTCCACGTCCGCCGACCAGGCGGCAAGCATTTGTTCTGACATCGAACGCGTCCGCTCATTCAGGCGCCTCGGCGGGTTGCAGGTCGGGGGATTCGTCTACGACGTCACGAAGGGCTTGCTCACTCGAATCTGCTGATCCGGGCTGGCCTGCGGGATGATCAAGCTGAAGCACGCGCCACTCGCGCTTGGGTCATGGACAAGGTCTCCGCCGTGCGCGCGGGCGTAGGTGCGAGCGATCGAAAGGCCGAGCCCGCTGCCGACATTCGCCGAATCGGTGCGTGCGAAACGTTCGAACAAGCGGG
>Ga0307296_10002139_pt1 | contig 10050 bp, 11 predicted proteins | sample ER_DNA_153_FD_194467 | JGI IMG/M metagenome (GOLD analysis project Ga0307296, IMG submission 194467) | Bulk soil microbial communities from the East River watershed near Crested Butte, Colorado, United States - ER_DNA_153 | ecosystem: Environmental > Terrestrial > Soil > Floodplain | place... | reverse complement strand
CTGGCGTCTACCGCTACGACACGCTGTTCGTTCTGAAGAAAACGCAAATGCCTGCGGTATTGCTCGAAGCGGGTTCGATCATCAACCGCGAGGAGGAATTGGTAATGACCTCGTCGCAGCAACTGATCAGCGCGGCGGTGGTGGATGCCGTCGACAGCTTCTGCGTGGCGCAAATCACACAAGCCCGCGCTGCAAATCGCGCAACGTTCTAAAGTCAGGCATGTGCTGTCGGCGCATTCGCACCGGCGTGCGCGCGAGCGTACGGCAACGCTACGCCGTAAACAAACCTCGGTATAGATTAACGGGTCACTCGGCGGCGGAGACTGAAATGTCCGCTAAGTGCCATAAGCGGACATGTGTTCTGTCAGTAACGAGCCTGTTTGCGCTAGACGAATACTGCAAAGCGCGGCAGTGCCACCTAAAGACTATCTCAAGATCAAAAACGATACCACTGAGTGGAGTACTGCCCTGCGAAGGGCGGCCGCCAATGAGGCGCGCGTGGGTAGCGGACTTCGAACTGCTGTGGAGAGGGACGTCGATTCTTGAGACCTCCCTGTGGCTCGCCGCTCAGCGGGACCACAAATTCTGTGCCGTTGCCCGTCTCCGAGCTAAGCGCTTCGTCTGATACAATCAGGGCGGATCGTGGTGACACCTTCTCTGCAATAAGATCGAGCGAGTCCTGAGGAATTGTGATCCGATCGAGCGCTGCTTTCGCGCCTTCCAGGTCGCTCACGATTGGCAGGACATCCCTCCCGTGCCCCTTGCGTACGGAGCTACTTGGATCGTCTCCGCTACCGTCGGGACGTCCGCTCACCAACGACACCAAGCTCCATCGTATATGGGTGCCTGTGCGTTCCATTGCGGTGAAGATATACGTACCGATTGGACGGTCGGCATCCCGAACGGTGACCGGGATCTCCAATATAGGCTGAAAGGCTTGGCGGACATAAAGGCGCTGGGTCTTACGGCTAATAAAGACTGACACCGGCTCGAGGTCGCGCGTTGCTTTGCGCGCCGCCTCCGCCGCAGCGACGCGTGCGCGCTCTGCCTCAGCGGCTGCTTCCCGGGCGACTGTCACTGCGTCGAGCTTCGGTTGCAACTCGGATTTGCCCGCGACCAATTGGGCCTCGAGCTCGCTGATCCGCGTAGTCACTTTTGCCCTGACACCCTCGGCCTGCTCCTTTGCTTCGGGCGAGGCCGCTGCAGCAATCATGCGCTCGGTCGCAGTCAACTCTGCTTCGCCCTTCAGCTTCAAAGCTTCCGCTTTGCGCACCGACACGATTGCAATCGCCGATTCGCGGGAGGCGGTTATGGCAACGAGCCTGGCCTGATCAGCCTTGACGGTCGCTTCCTCCGCTTTTGCGGTAGCCGCGGTTGCGGCGGCAGCTACTTGACCTGTCTTTGGCTGGAATAGCGCCGGATGATCAATAACGACCGGTCCAACGTTACCTGGCGCCACGATTACGCGCATGCCAGGCTTTGTCACGCCAAACAACCGTTCGGCAAAGCTGTAGGGCAGCCGAATGCAGCCGTGCGATGCGGGGTATCCCGGCAGAGACCCACCGTGGAGCGCAATGCCCGACCACGTGATGCGCTGCATGTGAGGCATGAAGGCATCGTCATAAAGGTTGGAATAGTGCTCGGCCTTTTTTTGGAGGATGCTGAAGACACCGGCCGGCGTCTCGCGGCCTTTCTGGCCGCTCGACACTGGCGCTCGCATGATCCAGCCTTTGTTATCGTAAACGGTGATCTGCTGGTCGCGCAGCGAAACGATCGCCATGATTGGCTCGCCAGCCGGGCGCGTCGCCACCGTCTGTTCATTCCGAAGTTTTGCGGCTTCCGTAAGATCGTTCGTCGATATCAGGGCGGCCAGGCTGGCAAAGGCGGCTGCAACGCGCAATCCCGCCAGTTTGTGCCTCGGGTTGAAGACAAGAAGTTTCATGTGGCCACCATCTGATCGAACTCTTTCAACGCCGCCGCGTTCCATGGCCTTTCCTAAGCTGAAGGCGCGCCTGCCATTAAAGTATCGGACCTGTTCTGCTTGCTTTCAAATTCGCACTCGCAAAAGTCTCGCGATTGGTGCGCATTCTGAAATAATCGAGCACGAACAACCGAACCGCAGATGAAAGGTTGTGACGGGTACGGTCGATATCGATCCGCTCTATCAGCATATCTACTGCAATATTTTCGCTACGCGCGATCTCCCTTAGGCAATTCCAGAATTGGTTTTCCAGGGAAATAGACGTTTTATTTCCCGCGAGCCTGATAGAGCGCTTAAGCACGGGAGAATATGGATGGCGGCGGGCCTTACGATCAGGAGTCGATACATCGGAGTGTCTCAGCCTGGTTTCCATGGAACAACTCCTCCAGCGAGGGGAATTCGTTCAATTCTCCGAAATGCACGCGCCCAAATCGAGTTGGACCCAAGTCCAATGTCCCATTTGGGCCGTTAGCGGACATTCCGTGACGTCTACGCCATGTCCGCTTTACCCCCAAAAGCGGACATTCGTGGCTGCGGTTGGAATGTCTACTATGTGCCAATAGCTCGGTTCGAGCGCGCGCCTTCCATGCCTGGGCGATCCTTAAAGGCGTTTCCTTTGCGTTCCCCTAGAATGGAGGATGCTTGGGATCAATCCATTATGCGCCCTAGCGGCAAATTGGTTAAGGGCCAAACGCGAACTTTTGTGTGTCCGAGCCAACAGCCGCATTCATGAAGGCGCGATTTTCCGAACGGCTGTTATCGGACGTCAGGCCACCTAAAATAATGAATTCATTCCGCGCCGGTGTAGATGCAGTACCAATAGACTCCTCTTGAGAGACCCAGATCGGAGATAGCACCCCCAGCGCTGGGTTGACTCGCAGCCGCCTTGCACTGATCTAGATTCTTGAATTTTCCAACAACCTGGGAACCGACGCCAACCGGCGTAACCGTACCACCAAGAACCGCTATCACTACGATGAGCGCATACATCGCCAGACCTCTCTGTTTTTAGGTCTAGCGAAAATGCGCCTTACAACGATAAATAGATTGATTTGGATCAAGTGTAGAAAATCGAAGTGCCCAACGTCCGCTTTGGGCCCATTACCGGACATTCCGTGACGTCTACGCCATGTCCGCTTTTTACCCCCGATGACATTTCGCGCGACGTGCAGCATGCCGCTACGTGCCACGAGCAGACATGGTGCCAAATTACTCAATCACCTAGCTTGGCGTCCAACGTGATCTGCGCGTTGAGAACCTTGGACACCGGGCAATTCTTTTCCGCCTCGCCGGCCATTTTGTCGAATGCCGCCTGATCCAGATTTGGCACATTGGCGCGCAACGTCAGGGCGGAGCGTGTGATACGAAATCCCTGTCCCTCCGGTTCAAGGCTGACGGCCGCCTCGGTGCTCAACTCAGTTGGCGTAAAGCCGGCGCCCTGCAGCTGGAAGGCGAGGGCCATCGTAAAGCAGCCGGCATGCGCTGCCGCGATGAGCTCTTCAGGGTTCGTGCCTCTCTCGTTTTCAAAGCGGGTCCGGAAAGAATACGGGGTTTCAGCGAGCACGCCTGAATCGGTCGAAAGATGCCCATTGCCGGCGCGGCCCGTTCCACGCCAAACGGCTTTTGCCTTGCGGATCATTGAACTCTCCCTGTGCTAGTTTGGCGATAACGCCTCTCTCCATCGATTGCTCCGGTGAAAAATGACCGATCGCAAATCAGTCACGCAATATCTTGAAGACTATGCCGCAGGTCAGGTTTATCGCTCAGCCCGTCTGCGCATAGACAAGGATCAGATCATCGCTTTCGCGGGGCAGTTTGATCCGCAACCTTACCACCTGGACGACGAAGCCGCCCGCAAATCGGTTTTCGGTGGCTTGGCGGCCAGGGGCTGGCATACCGCGGCGCTGACCATGCGTCTGCTCCTGGATGGCGAGTTCAGACCAGCCCACGGTATCCTAGGAGTTGGTGTCGACGAGTTGCGCTGGCCGCGTCCTGTTCGGCCTGGCGACGACCTGTACGCGGAAACCGAGGTGCTCGACGTGCGTCCGTCCAAGTCGCAGGCCGATAGGGGTCTGATCAAGGTGCGCACGACAACGTTCAATCAACGCGGCGAGCAGGTGCAAATTTATATCGGCAACCTGCTCGTTCCACGCCGTCCGGCCGCAGCCTAGTGCCAGAAAATCTGGTAGGCCGCGAAAATGGTTTCGATAAGAATCAGCGCAATGATTATCCGCTCGAGCCGCAATGACCGCTCGGTATCGATGATGTCGGCCAGAGCCTTTGCCGTATCGGAAATCACGGTCAGTTTTCGGGTGAGCAGATCGGCGCGCTCCTTGAGTTCGTATTCGTCCTCAAGCCTCGCATAGAATCTCTCGAGGTCCGGTCGATCCCAAAGCACGTCGGGCTTTTCGGCCACCGCCACCAGACCTGATACGCGCTGCTGAACGAGCAACGCATTTCCGATGTGCTTCAGGAGTGACCGGCGTCCGCCCGGCGTCCGCCCGTGTTCGGCCAACTCGCGAGCCAGCGGTTCGATAACGTCGAATACGGCGCTGACGTTGCGTTCGTCGTGCGCCACAATGAGGTTCGTCGCTATGGCGTCGGCGATGATGAGAACGTGCTCGGGCAACAGCGCCTTCAGCGAAATGACGCCGGTTGGCGTAATCTGCTCATCTTTATCGGGTGCGATCTCGATTTGTGCCGTTTCCTCCTCAAGCCGTGCAAACCGACCAATGATGCGTCCGTCAAGGCTTCGAATGATTTCATCCTCTTGCAGGGGTGTCATTCCGACGAGGACGGCAACGCCATACCGGAAAAGGACAACGAAAGCTCCGGTTTCGATTCGAAAAGCCATGGGCGTCGTTGACAGGACGTTATGTCGTTCGAGCCCCGCGGTATCAAGGCGATCGCCGAGCAAGAGTGCTCTAACGGTGACATGGTGGTTGCCATGGTCTGACAAGCCGGATTCCAGAGGAGAGGCCGGGGGAGAAACGATGTCGGGTTCGAGTGCCATCGATGCGAACTCTGCCTGATGTGAGCTTTCCCGCAAGTGCCCCAGCCCGCAAGTCGACAGCCTGCCACGCTTCCGGTTCTCTTAAAACAGCTCACAGAAACTATCGTTCAATCTCGCGAACTCTTTACCGCGAAGTCAGGCTGCCTTAAGAAGGTCATTGTTGAAGCAAAACAGGTTCTCGCCGCGAAAAACGATGTCGAAATTCCGTCCGGCGATTGCACGCAGAAAATTTCGTGAGCTGCCGGTTCCGGGCAGAAGTCAGTCGTGAAGCTCGATAACAATCAGAGGAAAACGGTCGACCCAGGCGTCGTTGTTGCTAAAGAGGTGCGCTTCGCCACCTTCGATGTCGATCTTGCAGATCAACGGGACGGCCGCCGGAAACCGCCGGAGAATATTGTCCATCGTAATGGATGCCACCTGGATATTTCCCTCGGCACTTCCCGCGCGAAATCCCCACTCTCCGATACCAGGATCGCTGAGCCATAGTTTTCCATCTTCGCTCGCGACCGCAGCTTCGACCGGAGTGATCGGCAGGCCCATGGCGTTTTCCCGGAGCACCATGAAGTTTCCCGGGTCCGGCTCGACGGCGCAAACGTGAATCCGAGGATCCAGCTGGGTGAAATAAAGAGCACTTGCGCCGATATTCGCGCCCGCATCGACGACCAGAAGAGACTCGCCTCGATGCCTCATTCGCGTATTTTTTCAGGCTGAGCCGGTTATGTCGGCAGCCACCGCGCCAAGGCACTTGCCGCTGCAGGCCACGACGGCGTCGTGCTCGATAGTCTGCTAAACGGCCATCGCGACTTTGCCCGCTGGGGCAAGCTGATTGCCGGCGATATTCGCGATGCCGCGACGTTGGATTCAATATTCGCGGCGCACCGTTTCGATGCGGTCATGCATCTGGCCGCGCTGGCCTATGTGGGCGAATCTGTAACTGCGCCCGACCGCTATTACGATGTCAATGTGAACGGAACGCGCGTGCTGCTCGACGCTATGATGCGCGCCGGCGTGCGGGCGATCGTGTTCTCGTCGAGTTGTGCAGTCTATGGCGAGCCGGAGCGGATGCCGATCAACGAAGACGAGCGGCTCGATCCGATCAATCCCTATGGCTTCACCAAGCTGGCCTGCGAGCGGATGATGGATGATTTTGGGCGTGCTTACGGATTGAAATCGGTGAGACTACGCTATTTCAAAGCCGGTGCGGATCCGGCAGCCGAGATTGGCGAACGTCACGACCCCGAGACGCATCTCATTCCGCTGGTTCTTGAGGCTGTTCGGGATCAAGGCCGGACATTCGCGTTTTTGGCTCGGACTATCCGACGCCCGATGGCACGGCGCTCCGCGATTATGTGCATGTCTGCGGTCTCGCGCACGGACACGTGCTCGCCGCCAATCATTTGCTCAACAATGGCAAAACGCTTGCCATCAATCTGGGCAGCGGCCGCGGGGGATCGGTCCGACAAGTGATCGAAATCGTGCGGAAAATCACGGGCCGCAAGGTTGTTGCGCGCGACGATCCGCGGCGACCGGGCGATCCCGCTCATCTTGTGGTTGATCCGACCAAGGTTCGAGAAATACTCGGTTGGACGCCTGAACGGTCCGATCTGGCGACGATTGTCGCTGACGCGTGGCGCTGGCATCTAAAGTGCGGCGCGGCTTCCGTTAAAACCGGAGTTTAGCGCCCGCCGGGGGCTGCTACCGTGCGACGAAAATATGGTCGGGGGGCAGACCATCTCGCCGGCGCTTGTGCATTGCCGCGTATGCTGCTTCGAGGTGTCGCGTATAATGTTGGGTGTCGAACAAGGGCGTGGTCAAGCGGTTTCTTGACACGCGGCTTTTGATCGCCGCCAACTTCCCGGCGTTGGTGGCGAGTTCAACGGCCAGGTCTTCGTAGGCTTGCGGCGTCGGAGCAATGAGCTCGGGAAGTCCCAGCGTCCGCAACAAGCTTGCACAGCCTTGAGCAGGGAAACTGCACTGACGTACAGGAGCGAAGCGCTTCGGGGCGCAAGCCGAAGCCCCTCCTGACAGGCCTGGATGGCGGATTGATAGTCTCCTGCTTGGCACAGTATGGTCGCATAGTTCTCCAGGTACGGAATATTTGGCGGATGACCCGACAGTGAGCGCGCGATGAGAGACTTGGCACTCTCCAGTTTGCCCGCGCTCGCCTCAACGATACCGAGATAGTGAAGCGCGTGAATGTTGTCCGGATCGGTTTTAAGAACATCCCGGTAAAGCTCGGCCGCCCGAGTCAGGTTACCCCCTTGATGATAGGAAAATGCGGTCTGCAGCTTCTGCCGGTTCTGAGCCTTTGACATCTCTTACTCGGACAATACCAAACACGCCCCACTATCGGCGCCGCTTCCTGCGCCGCGTGCCGTCAGCTGCGGCCGATCTCTCGCGGATCAAGCGCATCGCGCAAGCCATCGCCGACCAGATTGAATGACAGGACTGTCAGGAAAATTGCAAGCCCTGGCCACACGGCCATCCATGGCGCGTTGACGAGGAAGCGCTGCGCCGAATTGAGCATGCTCCCCCAGGACGGTTCTGGCGGCTGTTGCCCCAGGCCCAGGAATGAAAGAGCGGCTTCGGCAATGATCGCCGCCGCGATCGATAGGGTGGCCTGGACCAGCAGGGCCGGCATGATGTTCGGGAGGATATGGACGAAAACGATACGCCACCGCGGATTTCCGACCGCACGCGCGGCCTCCACGTAATCCTCCATCTTGACCGCCAGCACCTGTCCGCGCGTCAGACGGACGAAAATCGGCGTTGCCGTTACCCCGATGGCAATCATGGCGTTGCCGAGACTTGGCCCGAGAAAAGCGGCAAGCGCGATGGCCAGAATGAGGAAGGGGCAGGCGAGCATCGCATCGGTCATGCGACCGATCAGTGCGTCAAGAAAGCCGCCCAGGTAACCCGCCGCCAATCCCAGCGGCACTCCGATCGACAGCGCAATGCCAACAGAGATGACGCCGGCGAGCAGCGACGCGCGCGTCCCATAGATGACACGAACCAGGATATCGCGGCCGAGATCGTCTGTGCCGAACCAGTGAGACAGCGATGGCGGATGGCGCACGAGCGTCCAGCTTTGTGCAATCGGGTCGTAGGGGCTCAGCAATGGCGCGAAGACAGCCAGCGCAACAAAAAACGCAACGACGGCTAGCCCGAAGACCGCACTTTTGCGCCGGAGAAGCCGGCGCATTGCGCGACGAAGCGGGGTTTCGGGCGCGTCCTTTGCCGGGATCAATCTGGTATTGACTGTGATGTCGGCCATGTCAGGTGCGCAATCGCGGATTGACGAGAACGTAAGCAATATCGGCGAGCAGATTGAGCGCGATGTAGATCGTTGCCGTGACCAGCACGACGCCTTGCACCACCGCATAGTCCCGATTGAAGACAGCGTCGATGATCAGCTTGCCGAAACCGGGAATCGTGAAAATCTGCTCGGTCAGGACTGCGCCCGACAGAAGGGTCCCAAATTCAAGCGCGCCCAGCGTGATGACCGGGGTCAATGCGTTACGCATAGCGTGCTTGAGGATGACCGTACGCTCATAAAGACCTTTTGCGCGCGCCGTGCGTACGTAATCGCTTTCCAACACCTGCAGCATGGCGCTGCGGGTATGGCGCATCAGGATCGCCGCGATGGCGTTGCCGAGGACGAAAGCCGGCATGATCGTTGAGGCGAGACTGGCCCGCCAATCCTCAGTGAGAGGTACGTAGCCGGAAGCCGGCAGCCAGCCCAATTTTACGGAGAACAGAAAGATCAGCATGATCCCAAGCCAAAAGTTCGGCGTGGAGATCCCCCAAAGTGCAAACGCGTTGGCCGCATAATCCCAGACGGTATTTTTCTTGATGGCCGAGATGATGCCCGCGGAAATGCCGATCACGAGCGCAATCACGATGGCCATCGAGCCGAGCTGGATCGTCACCGGCAGCTTTTGCAGAATGAGGTCGAGAACCGGCACGTGAATGCGCATCGACTCTCCGAGATTGCCGGAGAGCACGCCCTGCACCCAGTACAGATATTGGACCGCAATCGGCCGATCGAGGTGATATTGCTGCCGAATCTGCTCGATCACGGCCGGATCGCGCTCTTCGCCGGCCATGATCAGAGCGGGGTCGCCCGGCAGCAGCTGCTGCAGCGAGAAGATAAGCACCGACACAAAGAACAAGGTCGGGATCAGTTGCAGCAGCCGTTTGCCAAGAAGATTCAACATGGCAGGCGCGGGTTCATCGATCGCATCAAGAGGGCGGCCTTGCTCACTTGAGCGAAAGCCCGACAACGCGCACGAGGCCATCCGGCATCTGTTTGTAGCCGTCGATTTTTGTCGTGTGCGCGATGAGAATGCGACGGTGATAGAGGTAGATCTTCGGGACGTCCTCCAGGATCGTCTTGGTCAGTTTCTCGTAGATCGCCTTGCGGGCGGCGAGCTCGGACGGCACGCGCGCTTCATCAAGCAGTTTGTCGACGTCCGCATTGCAGTAACCCATCGAGTCCTGCGGTGCGTTGCATTTGAAGAAGATGTAGGTATTGCCGTCGGGATCGGTACGTCCGCTCCACGCCAGCAGATAGGCCTGGTAGTTGCCTTGCTCGGCCTGCTTGAGCGAGGTGGCAAATTCGGTGACGCGGATCTTCATGTTGATCCCGATCTCGCCCGCCATCGCCTGGATGACCTCCGCGACGGCTTGGGTTTCGGCGCCCTTCGGCACCATGAAATCGACATCGAATGGGGCGGAGACGCCGGCCTCTTTCATCAGCGCCTTGGCCTTGGCGACATCGCGTTTCGCCACCGGAAAGGCCTGCTGGTAGTAGGGATTTTCCGGGCTGACCCACTGGTTGCCGGGCTTGAATTCGCCGTTGAATACCACCTGGTTCAGGGCATCGCGGTCGATCGCGAGGTCCAGCGCCTGGCGGACTTTGGCCGATTGCCCGAGAGGATTTTTCGATTGCGCACCGTTACCGACATTGATGTCGAGTCCCTGGTAGCCGAGCTCGAGCGCGGTCGCGAGCTTGAGCGATTTGTCCTCGCGCACGTTCTTGATGTCGGTCGCCAGC
>Ga0307296_10002136_pt1 | contig 10055 bp, 7 predicted proteins | sample ER_DNA_153_FD_194467 | JGI IMG/M metagenome (GOLD analysis project Ga0307296, IMG submission 194467) | Bulk soil microbial communities from the East River watershed near Crested Butte, Colorado, United States - ER_DNA_153 | ecosystem: Environmental > Terrestrial > Soil > Floodplain | place: USA... | reverse complement strand
CGCTTGTCGCGGGCATCCAGGTCTTACGACATGGCGGCGGCAAAGACGTGGATGGCCGCGACTTCAGGCGCGAAGACGGCGCTTCGCGCCTTCGCCCGGCCATAACGTGGGGGAGGACGTGCTTTGTCTCGCACGGTCGTTGTTTTTGGATTCCGGGTTCGCGCTTTCAGCGCGCCCCGGAATGACAACGCGCGCGGAATGTGTACCGTGCGCGCACGACACCGAGTTTGTGACGCGGTCATCTACACACGGACATGCCCCCTCGCCTCCGCCGTTCTTTTTTCGACCGCTCCGTGCACGAGGTCGCGCCCGAACTGATCGGCGCGACGCTGCTCGTCGACGGCATTGGCGGCGTGATCGTCGAGGTCGAGGCCTATCACCACACCGATCCCGCCGCGCATTCATTCAACGGACGCACCGAGCGCAATGCCGTGATGTTCGGTCCGGCGGGCTACGTTTATGTCTACCGCTCCTACGGCATACACTGGTGCCTGAATTTCGTGTGCGAGGAGGAAGGCAGCGCCAGCGCCATCCTGATCCGCGCGCTCGAGCCGACACACGGCGTGCCGACAATGCGCCGCCGGCGCGGCCTGCGCGCAGAGCGCGCGCTGTGCTCTGGGCCGGGAAAATTATGCGAGGCGCTGGCGGTCGCCCGCGAGCACAACGGCCTGCCGCTCGACCGCGCGCCCTTCGAATTGCGTGCGCGTAGCGAGACGCCGGCGATCGCAACCGGCGTGCGCATCGGTATCACCAAGGCGGCGGAGAAGCCCTGGCGCTACGGGGTGAAGGGCTCCCCGTTCCTGAGCAAGCCGTTTCGCTAAACCGGAGGCTATGCAGGCGCCTCTCAGCCGTCATTGCCGGGCTTGACCCGGCAATCCATGAGGCCGATCGACGGGCAATTTAGGCCGTTACCTGGCTGAAATTCATCATGGATGCCCGGGTCAAGCCCGGGCATGATGTGTTGCACGTTCGTCGCGCTTTCAGCGCGCCCCTGAATGACAATTTGGTCGTCAATACGAAATCACAAACTCGCAGCCCGCCACGGTCGGAAACTGGCGCGTGATGCCCCGAGGCTATGCACACACCTCTCAGCCGTCACTGCCGGGCTTGTCCCGGCAATCCATGAGGCCGATCAACAGGCAATTTAGGTCGTTACCCGGCTGAAATTCATCATGGATGCCCGGGTCAAGCCCGGGCATGACGCCGAATATGTTGCACGTTCGTCGCGCTTTCAGCGTGCCCCGGAATGACAATTTGGTCGTCAATACGAAATCACGAACTCGCAGCCCGCCGCGGTCGGAAACTGGCGCGTGATCTTGCCGTTTGCCAGGTCGAATTCGAGCGTTACGGCGGCGTCGTGGCAGCAGAGATAGGCGTGCTTGCCGTCGGCGGCGAAACCGAACCCCATGGGCGCTTTTGGCGTGTCGAAGCCGCCGATCTGTTTCAGCGTTGCGGCATCGTAGACGGCCGCGAAACCATCGACATGCGAGGAGGCGCAGACATGGCGCCCGTCGGGCGATACCCGCACCCGGCGCAGCTGATTAGCCTCGCCCGGCGCGCCTTCGATGGCAATGGTCTTGCGCAGCGTATGCGTCCGTGCGTCGAACACATGCACAACACCTTTCCAATGTGCGCAGACAAAGAGCGTTTCGCCGTCAGGCGCGACTGCAAGGCCTTCCGCGCCATGCGGGATGGCGATGGTGCCGAGCACCGTGCGCGTAGCGGTATCAAGGACCGCCACCGCCTCCCTGGTCTTGAACGAGGCAAAAAGCTCTCCCGTCACGTGACTGACGGCGATCCAGTGCGGCGAGCCGCCGATATCGATGCGCTCAACCTTGTTTGTTTGCGGATCGATGGCGAGAACCGCATTGCCAAGCTCGCCGGTCGACCACAGCGTGCCGGCCGCATCCATCATCACTGAATGCGGCGCGATGTTTTCGCCGACATCGATGGTCCGTTCGAGCGATTTCGCGGCGAGATCGATCACCCCAACGCGCCGGTCGGGATCCTTGTTCTTGCCGAAGATGCCGCCGCCATAGACCGACGCGTAGATCTTTTTCCCATCCGACGAGCGGATCAGCTCGTGGGTCGAAGCCGGCATGTCGAGATCGGCAATATGCGCGAGCGTCGACGCATCGAACCACTGGATCTTGTTGGCGCTCTTGGCGGTCAGGATGAGGGTATCGCCGCCGGGGCGGTTGTTGGGATCGATCATGTGGCGCCCTTGAGCCGCTCCAGCGCCTCCGCGATCTTGGCTTTGCGCGCGAGCGCCTCCTCGCGCTTCTCCTTTTCTTCTTCAACCACCTCTTCCGGCGCCCGCGCCATGAAGTTGGGATTGCTCAACTTTGCATCGACACGGGCAATGTCCGCGTCCGCCTTCTTCATCTCCTTTGCGAGCCGGGCGCCTTCGGCGGCGACGTCGATCACGCCCTTGAGCGGCAGAGCTGCCGTCTCCCCGCGCACGACGAGCTGCACCGAGCCCTGAGGGGGCGCTGATGCGGACGCGATCTCTGACACGCGTGCCAGCCGCTTGATGAACTCCGACCAACGGTCGGCCCGCGCCTTGGTCTCGGCTAAGGCGCCCGCGAGCACCAGAGGGATCGCCACGGTAATGTTCATTTCGGCGCGCACGGAACGGATGGCGGTGACAAGATCGATGACCCAACCGATTTCCGCTTCGGCCTTGTCATCGGCAAGACCCGTGAGCTGCGGCCATTTATCCAGCGCCAGCAGAGCGTCGTGCTTGCCGGTCACCGCCCATAATTCCTCGGTGATGAAGGGCATGAAGGGCTGAAGCAGCTTGAGGATCTTGTCGCGCGCCCAGGCCACCACGGCCTGCGTCTCGCTCTTTGCCGCACCATCCGCGCCCGTAAGCAGCGGCTTTGCCAGCTCCAGATACCAGTCGCAGTAGATATTCCACACGAAGCGATAGACCGCCGTCGCCGCATCGTTGAAGCGGTAGGCTTCGATCGCCTCGGTAATTTCGGCCGCGGCTTTCGCGGTTTCGTGTGCGATCCAGCGGTTGAGCGTTTCCTTCGCCGATTGCGGATCGAAATTGGCGACGCTCGCGCAACCGTTCATTTCGGCAAAGCGCGCGGCGTTCCACAGCTTGGTCGCGAAATTGCGATAGCCCTCCACGCGCTGCGTCGAGAGCTTGATGTCGCGCCCCTGCGCCGCCATGGCGGCAAGCGTGAAGCGAAGCGCGTCCGCACCATATTCATCGATCAGCGCCAGAGGATCGATCACGTTGCCTTTCGACTTCGACATCTTGGCGCCGGAGGCGTCGCGCACCAGCGCATGGATATAGACGTCGTGGAACGGGACCACTTCTTCCAACGGAGCGCCGGGGCGCTCCTTTTGCATGAAATGGAGACCCATCATCATCATGCGCGCGACCCAGAAAAAGATGATGTCGAAGCCCGTCACCAGCGTTGAGGTCGGGTAGTAACGCTTGAGCTCGGGCGTATTGTCGGGCCAGCCGAGCGTCGAGAACGGCCACAGCGCGGATGAGAACCAGGTGTCGAGCACGTCTTCGTCGCGCGTGAGCTTTGCCTTTTTTCCATAGTGCTTGTCGGCGTCCGCCTGCGCCTCGGCTTCTGTCAACGCGACAAACACCTTGCCGTCGGGTCCGTACCACGCCGGAATCTGATGGCCCCACCAGAGCTGGCGCGAGATGCACCAGGGCTGGATGTTTTCCATCCAGTCGAAATAGGTTTTCTCCCAATTCTTGGGAACGAATTTCGTTTTGCCCGCGCGCACGGCGGCGATCGCGGGCTTCGCCAGTTCTTTCGCGTTGACGTACCACTGGTCGGTCAGAAACGGCTCAATCACCACGTTCGAGCGGTCGCCATGCGGCACGACGTGCGACTGCGGCTCGGTTTTTTCGACGAGACCTTTTTCTTCCAGGCGTGCAAGGATCGCCTTGCGCGCGGCAAAACGGTCCGTGCCGTGCATGGCAAGCGTCCCATCGAGATCGACCGACTTCGGCACAGCGGCTACGAAGTCAGCATTATCTTTCAGTTGAAGCTTGGCTTCCGCGCTGAAGATATTGATTTGCGGCAGGTTATGCCGCTTGCCGACCTCGAAATCGTTGAAATCGTGCGCCGGCGTAATCTTCACCGCACCCGAGCCCTTCTCCGGATCGGAATACTCGTCGGCGATGATCGGAATTCTCCGTCCGACTAGCGGCAAGGTCGCGTTCTTGCCGACCAGGTTTTTGTAGCGCTCGTCATCCGGGTGCACGGCAACGGCAACATCGCCCAGCATCGTCTCCGGACGCGTCGTCGCCACCACAATGAATGTCAAGCGGTCGTCCGGATTGAAGGTCTTGCCTTCGATCGGATAGCGCAGGTGCCAGAGATGGCCTTTGGTCTCGACCTGGATCACTTCCAAGTCGGAAATCGCCGTCAGCAGCTTCGGATCCCAATTGACCAGCCGCTTGTCCTTGTAGATAAGGCCGGCGCGATGAAGTTCCACAAAAACTTTAAGAACGGCGCGCGACAACCCCTCGTCCATGGTGAAGCGCTCGCGCGACCAATCGCAGGACGCGCCAAGCCGCTTCAGCTGATTGACAATGGTGCCGCCGCTCTCCGCCTTCCATTCCCAGATCCGCTTGAGGAAGGCTTCACGACCCATCTCGCGGCGGCCTTTCTCCTGACGTTCCATCAGCTGGCGCTCGACCACCATTTGCGTCGCGATGCCCGCGTGGTCAGTCCCCGGCTGCCAGAGCACGTCCCTGCCGCGCATTCGCTCGAACCGGCACAGGATGTCCTGCAGCGTGTTGTTCAGCGCATGGCCCATATGCAATGAGCCGGTCACGTTCGGCGGCGGGATGACGATAGAGTAAGGCTTCGCACCGGCGCGTTCGGGCCGGCCGGCGCGGAAGGCGCCCGCCTGTTCCCAAGTCCGGTAGATGCGGCCTTCGACTTCCGAGGGCTGGTAGGTTTTGTCGATCATCTAAAACGTTGCCGACTCCGCGTAGAAAAGGATGCCGTGACGTGACCATTTTCCGCTCATGCCCGCGCAAGCGGGGATCCAGTACCACGGCTGCTAGGCTGCACTTGATCCCCGCTTTCGCGGGGATGAGCGGTGACACCATATAATCGCGCGGTAGAAAGCCCGCCGGACCCGCCGGAGTCAACTTTGACCACCTCTTCGACCGCTCCGCGCGGCAGCGCCACGTCCGCCATCACGCTGCTGGCCCTGGCCTCCTTCGCCAGCCAGTCGATGGTGCGGGTGTCGGATTCGTTATTGCCGCAGATCGCCGCCGACTTCGGCGTCAGCGTCGGCGCCGCCTCGATCGTGGTCACCGCCTACGCGCTGGCGCACGGCTCGGTACAACTCATCATCGGACCGGTCGGCGACCGCTTCGGCAAATATGCCTGCGTCACGGCAGCGGCGGCCATGTCGACGGTGCTGGTGCTGATGTGCGGATTTGCCGGATCGCTGCCGATGCTTGTCGCGGCGCGCCTCGCCTGCGGCCTGTCCGCCGGCTGGATCATTCCGCTGGCGATGGCATTCCTTGGCGACGTCATCCCCTACGAGCGTCGCCAGCAGGTGCTCGGCACTTTCCTGTCCGGGCAGATCCTCGGTCAGTTGTTCGGCCAGGCCGCCGGCGGCGTCCTCGGCGATCTTTTCGGATGGCGCAACGTGTTCTTCTTTCTCGCCGCGCTCTTTGCGGTTGCGACCGTCGCATTGCTGATTGAGTTCTTCCGCAATCCGATTACGCACGCGGGCCACGCCACGGCCACGCGCTCGCGCGGCTTTGTGAAAGACTATGCCACCGTCTTGCGCGCGCCATGGGCGCGTGCCGTGATCGCAATGGGTTTCATCGAAAGCCTGTTCATGTTCGGCGCCTTCGCATTCGTCGGCGCAGATCTGCATCTACGTTTCGGATTCAGTTTTGCCCTGGTCGGAATTTTCGTCGGCGCCTTCGCGATCGGCGGGTTGATCTACAGCCTCTCGGTGCGGGGACTTGTGAACCAGCTCGGCCAGATCGGACTGGTCACCGCCGGCGGCGCGATGCTCGCCCTCGCCTACCTGACAATTGCGTTCACGCCCCATGCCTATCTCGCACCTTTCGCCATCACTGCCATCGGGCTTGGCTATTACATGCTGCACAACACGCTGCAGACCAACGCCACGCAAACGACACCGGAAGCGCGCGGCACTGCGGTTGCGATTTTTTCGTCCGCGCTCTATCTCGGGCAGACGCTCGGCGTTGCCATTAACGGACTGATTTTCGACCGCTTCACGGCGGTACCGGTTTTTATCATTGCCGCGGTCGGTCTTCTGGCGCTCGGATTGTGGTTCGCACGCGCGCTGAAGCGGCGTCGCGGCGCTGGCATTTAGGATTTCACCCTCTCCGCTGTCATGGCCGGGCTTGACCCGGCCATCCACGTCTTAAACTGACCGCGCACCCAAAAGACATGGATGCCCGGCACAAGGCCAGGCACGACGAGACAAATGAGGTCCGCGATTGTTCGCAGGCCGAACTACGGCCTTCCGCGTGACACGCGCTCGATCTCGGCGCGCACGATGCGTTCGACCATGCAGGGCAAATTGTCGTCCAACCACGATTTGAGCATCGGCCGCAGCATTTCCTTCACTAGGTCCTCGAGCGTACGTGCGTTCTGTCCGATGATGGTGTGCGCAAGCGCATTGAAGGCACTGTCAACCGCCGCCATGGTCTCGTTCGAGATCAGCGCGCGATCAATTGGTGGCTCAGGCTTTGTGGTGAACACGACATCTGACGTACCATCGATCGTACGGAAGCCCGGCGCCGGTTTTGGCGGCGGCGGTGGTGGCGGTGCCGGCATCGCCGGCGCGGCCATCGCCTCGGTCAGATCGAGCACATCGGGCGTCGACGGTTTTTCGGCCCCAGTCGCCCCACCGAGTTCTGCGAGCATCGCGTCGATTTCATCCTGACTGTTGGCCGTCGCACTGACCGGCGCATTGGTCGGCACTACCGGCTTTGGCGCAGGCGGCGGCGCGACCGTTTTCGGTGGCGGCGCGGCAGGCGCAGTGGGGCGGCTGGATGCCGTCGTTACGGCGGGTTGTTGCTTCGCCGGAGCGGCTGCCTCGGGCGTCTTGGCAGGCTTGCTGGCATCGTCATCGGCAATGATACGCCGAATGGAGGCCAGGATTTCCTCCATCGAGGGCTCTCGCGCCTTCGCCGCTTGGGTCATTACCCGTTAATCCCGACACGCTCCCCGCGCTCCGCGCCGCAATGGCTAAGCCATGACCAACGCGAATCACTGCCGTTATACCGTTTATACGCCAGAGACGGACGTGTGTGGCAGATGGAAAACCGTGTCTGCGCTACGAACTGTGGACACGGGACCCTGACACCACGCGCGATTCGGCGCTCAGCGTCCGTCGGGTGTGCGCACGCCGGCCCAGGTATCGCGCACCTGCTGGTAGTGCACGTTGGCGTCATAGACCGGCACCCGCAGCCCGAGCACCTGCGGCGACAGCCGCCCCACCGCCGACAATAGCGTGAAGGAGGCGACCACCCGGTCGCGCTGCGCGCTCACCAGCGCCACCCGCGCATTCACCAGTTCCTGTTGCGCGTTCAAGACGTCGAGCGTCGTGCGCTGGCCAACCCGCGCTTCCTCGCGCACCCCGTTGAGCGCGATCTCGCTCGCCTGCACCTGCGCCTGCGTCGCCTCGATATTGGCTTTCGCGGCGTCCAGCTGACCCCACGACTGCACCACGTTCTGCCGCACCTGATCGCGCGCCGATTCAAGATCAAGCCGCCGCTGGCCCAGCGTCTCCTTCGACTGCCGGATTAGCGAATATTCCGACCCGCCCTGGTAGATCGGCACGGTGAGCTGGCCGAGCACAGTGGCGTTAAAGGTCTTGAGTGCGTTCTGGCTGCTCTCGTTTTGCTGCAGCACGCTGCCTTGCACCAACAGCGTCGGATAGAGCGCGCCTTCGGCGACCTTCACCTGCAACAGCGCCGCATCCACATTGTACTGCGCGTTCGTCACCGCCGGGTGCGTCGCCGTGCCAAGCCCAATCGCCGCCCCCTGCGTGGACGGCGAAAAGCGGTCGACCGGCGAGCCTGGCGCCAACCGTCCTGGCTCGACCCCGATCACCTGCCGGTAGGTCGCAACCGAGGCCTTGTAGGTCGCCTCGGCGCTCAGCACCTGTGAGCGCCCGGCGGCCAGGCGCGATTCCGACTGCGCCACGTCGGTGCGCGTCACCTCGCCCACATTGAAGCGGTCGCGCGTCTGCCGCAATTGCTCCTGCAGGACCTCGACGTTGCGCCGCTGCAGATCCAAAATCGCGCTGTCGCGCAGCAGGTTCATGTAGGCGGTCACCGCGTTGAGCAGCGTGCCCTGCTCGGTCACCCGCAGGTTCTCGCGCGCCGCCTGCACCTGGCTCTCCGCCTGCCGCGTGCGGTTCGATGTCTGAAAGCCGTTGTACAACGTCTGCGTCGCCGTGATGCCGTAGTTGTTCGGCGTCATGTTGCCGGATTGATGAATATAGACGGGGAGGTTGACGGACGGCTTACTGGTCGTGTCCCAGTACTGCGTGCCGATCGAGCCGTTCACGCTCACCCGCGGCCGGTATCCCGACAGCGCCTGCGGCACACCTTCGTCGGTCGCGCGGGCCGAGGCGCGCTGCGCGTTCAGCGTCGGATTGTTCTGATACGCCAGAACCAGCGCCCCATCGAGCGTGTCGGCAAGAGCCGGGAGGAGCATGAATCCTCCGCCGGCGCATGCGATCGTACCGACCGCAAACCTGCGCATGCGTCTAACAAGGCCTCGATCGGCCATCCAAACCCTGCCCGTCACGCGTCCAGAAAGAGGCCAGATTCGCGCTAAAGAAGCGGAACAATAGGCGTCCGAACCCAGCGCTTAAACCCCTCGGGGCGCTCCCAAATCAGTTTAGGGGCGGACTGGGACATTTCCGCAACGTTTTGGACAGGATTATTCAGAAGGCGAAAGCCTTGGCCTTGGCGAAGCCGGGCAATACGGCCGCGCCGGCATCGAATATGGGCCGCCCACCCAGTTCGTTACTGCATCTGCAATAAAACATGGCCTTGGCACCGGGCCCGCCGCCCAGGATGCAGACCAGACGCCCGCCTTCGCTCAGCTGAGGCAGAAAAGCCTCAGGTGGCGTCTCCGTCGCCCCTTCAAGAATAATGGCGTCATATGGCGCCCCCTTCGGCCAGCCCCCGGTCAGCGGGCCTGTCACGACGCTGACATTCTGATGGCCGGCCAATGCCGAATGGGCCGCCTGGACAAAGCCTGTGTCCTCTTCGAGCGCGGTCACATGGCCCGCGACGTGGCCCAGCACCGCTGCCCCGTATCCGGTGGCGCAGCCTACGTCCAGAACCCGATCGCGCGATGTCAGCTCGAGCGCATGGATCAACTTGGCAAGGACCATTGGCTTGAGCAGTCTCCGAGTGCCCTTTTCGCCGACCGGAAGGTCGAGATCGAGATAGGCAAGCGCGGCAGAGGCCGGCGGCACGAATTTCTCGCGGGGAATGTCGAGCATCGCGGACAGGATCCGCAGATCGGTGACGTCGGCCGTACGGACCTGGCCGTCCACCATATTGCGGCGTGCGGCAGCGAAATCGGTCATCGCAGACCTCGATCAAAAAGCGCGGGAACCGGTTTCTTCTGCTGCAATGACGGCCAAAACGCAAGGTTCCGCTTGCGATTGTCGTGGCGCTTTCACTCCTATATAGGGCTGAGCTGAACCTGACCGCTTTTTTTCCGGCTGGCGACGTGGCGGAGTGGTTACGCAGCGGACTGCAAATCCGTGTACGCCGGTTCGATTCCGGCCGTCGCCTCCACATCTAAAGGATTGAAACTAAAAATAAATCGACGAAATTCGCAGCCAAAAAATTGCTGCCTTTTTATTGCGCATGTTACAGTTTTTTCCCAAGTGATTTCAATGGCTGTCACTGGCTAGCGGTAACATGACTGTAACATGCGGAGGAATTTAATCACAGCACCAGAGGAATTTAGTCTCACTCATTTCAGCTTCTGCGCCTTCCCTCGACGCCGGCCAAAAGAAAGGGCCAGGTGACGGTGATGAAC
>Ga0307296_10002129_pt1 | contig 10071 bp, 9 predicted proteins | sample ER_DNA_153_FD_194467 | JGI IMG/M metagenome (GOLD analysis project Ga0307296, IMG submission 194467) | Bulk soil microbial communities from the East River watershed near Crested Butte, Colorado, United States - ER_DNA_153 | ecosystem: Environmental > Terrestrial > Soil > Floodplain | place: USA... | reverse complement strand
CTCGCTCGCCGTCGGGGTGCGATGGCCGTTCCGAGGCAAGGACGCAGGGAGTCCCTGTAGTGGATAACTACAGGGGCGACTGAGGACGCCGCCTCGGGGCGGACAGCGCGGCCCGACGGCACAGACGTCGTTTCGTCAAGCCCTCCTAGGAGCCGATCTTTGTCAGCGCCTGCTGTAGAAGCGCCGGCGCGAGCGTGCCGTGCCGGTCGAGCTCGACGGCCCGCCGTAGCGGCGGCACCGCCGCCCCGTAGTGGAGGAGATCGAACTCGAAGCTCCCGAGCTCGTACCAGGGGCGCCAGTTGAGCGGCTGGAGCTCGACCGCCTTGACGTAGAGCGACTTCGCCGCCGCGAGATCGCCCAGCTGCTCGGCCGCGCCGGCCTCGAGGAACAGCGGCTCCAGCGAGAACGGGTTCAACGAGCGCGCGTCCCGCGCGTGCCCGACCGCCTGCGCCGGCCGCCCCGCCTCGAGCGCGGCGAGCGCGGAGTCTGACGCACGAGCCGCGAACCACGGCGACAGCAGCGAGTACGCGACCGCCAATGCAAGCACCGCCGGCACGGGCGCCAGCGACCACTGCCGCGCGCGCCGCACGACTCCGCCGCCCAGCAGTACCCCAACGGACAGCAGGAACGGCCCCGTGACCGCGACGAAGTCCCAGTCGAAGTCGACCACGGAGTGCAGCACGTAGGCCAGAGCTCCCACCGCGAGAGCCAGCCCCGCCGGGCTCCCGCGCACGCGCCGCACGACGCCGACGGCCGCGGCCGCCACCGACCCCACGGCGAGCAGGAAGCCGACGATCCCCGTCTCGCTGAGGAACTGCAGCGGCACGTTGTGGGGCTCGGTCACCACGATCTCGTTCGTCCGAAAGAGGCGATGGCTCAGCTCGAACGACCCCGCCCCGGTCCCGCGCAGCGGCTGCTTCTCGAACCCCTTCCAGGCCTCCTTCCACCATTGCCAGCGGCTGTTCGAGTTGAACGAGGTCAGCCTTTGGCTGCTCGAATTCGCCGCCGCGTTCGTCGGCACCCGCGTAAAGTCGTGGAACCAGCTCTGAGGCTTCGCCGCGACGATCAACACCACCACCCCGGCCGCCGCGCCGACCCCCAGGACGCCGAGGGCGACGCGCCCGACGAGCAGCCGCTCGCGGTCCAGCAGCGGCCGCCGCTCCTCCGTGAGCGACGCGAGGTACGCGAGCGCAGCCACCGCAACGGCGGCGAGCACGAAGACCAGAGCGAACCAGGCGCCGTCGTGGACGCGAGCCGAGTGCGGCTGGGCGTCGTCCGCCAGCCCGGGCCGCGACAACGCCCACAGGCCGACCCCCAGCCCGGGGACGCCGCCGAGCAACAGCGCGGCCGCACCCTCGATCCTCGGTCCGCCAAACGCGAGCCAGACCGAGACCGCCACGATGCCCACCGCGATCCCGGCGCGCGAGGCCGTGAGCAGCAGCCCGATCGTCAGGCCGTAGAGGAAGACGGTGCCCGCTGCGCGAAGCCAGTGCGGATGGTCCCGACGCGCCGCCAGCCAGAGCGCCAGTGGCAGACCGAAGTCGAACAGCAGCCCGAGCCCGTTCCAGTAGTCGACCGGCGAGCTCAGCCGCGCCACGCGGCCGGAGCCGCCGACCCACGGGACGGCCTTCCCGAGCAGCGCCCAGCCGAGCGCGAGCGCGATCGCGACCGTGAGCACCGAGGCCCACAGCCGCCGGGCCCGCGGCACGAACGAACCGACGGCCAGCCCGACCACCGCAAAGGCGACGTACACGAGCCCACGGTTCAGGTAGTCCCAGGAGCGGTCCGGCTCGATCGACCAGAGGATCGAGATGCCGCACCAGCAGACGAACGCGACGAGCAGGGCCAGCGCGACGACGGCCTCGCGCTCGAGCAGCGGCCACCAACCGGCCGCGAGCGCAGTCCCGGCGACCCCCGCCAGCACCAGCGCAGCAAGCCCCAGCCACAGCAGCCGCGAGCTCGACGACCCCGACGAGAAAAGAACCGAAACCCCTGCGAGACCTGCGCCGGCCCCGAGCACGAGCAGCGCCGCGTGGCGCTCCAGGGCCGTCCTCATCAAGCGCTGAGGCTAACATCCAGCCTGAGCCGCCCGGTGTTTACAAACCGCTTACTAGAGCATTACTACCGCCACATCCGCCCTGGGCAGACTGCCACAAGGCCGCCGGCCCGGGATTTTCGCATGCGCATTCGTCCAGCCGTCATCTCATTCGTCCTAGCCTTCGCCGCAGGGGTGCTGCTGCTTGCCCTGCCCGGCACTGCGGCTGCGAAGACGCCTTGCTGGAAGCAGGTGCTGAACGACTGGTCGAACGCGCGCACGATCGGGGTCTACCCGCTGCACTGCTACCGCGACGCGATCCGCAACCTCCCCGAGGACCTGCGCGACTACTCGAGCGCCGCGGACGACATCCAGGCGGCGCTGCAAGCCCAGATCGCCAAGCGCACGAACCGCTTGCCACAGTCCCTCGGCGGCGACAGCGGGAACCCATCGGTCAAGGACGCCCAGAGCCTCAAGGCCGGCCCGCCGCGCTCTGCCTACCGGCGGGCGATCGACAACCTCGGCACGAGCAACGCCGATTCGCTGCCGATCCCGCTGCTCGTCCTCGCCTCGCTCGGCGGCTTCCTGCTCGCGCTCGCGGCGGCGATGACCGCAACGAAGCGGATCCGCGCCCTACGCGCGCGCCGCGGCCCGCCCGCCGTCTAGCCCCTTTCCACCGCCCGCTCGAGAGACAGCACCCGCCCCTTCTCGCGCGCGCGCGTGAACTCAGGGCCCTCGAGGCAGATCCGGCCTGCGTAATCCTCGCGCTCCGCCTCCCACTGACCGACCGGCGCCCTCGCCTCCTCGGCCTCCACGGCCCCCCACAGCAGCCCGGCTCGCTCCGCGTCACCCCGCGCCGCGGCGATCCACGCGAGATGGACGAGCCCGTACACGATCGCCTGTCGGTCGCCGATCTTCCGAGCGAGGGCCAGCTCCTTCCGGGCCACGATCTCGGCCTCGTCGACTCGGCCCACGAGGATGGAGCATTCGCAGAGCCCTTGCAGCATTCCGATCTCCCACCAGATGAAGCCGACCTCCGCCGCCATCTCTGCCGCACGCCTGAACAGCTCGAGGGCCGCCGCTGGATCACCCTCTTTGTGCTGCAGGTACGCGAGCGCGCCGAGCACTTCGGACTCGCCGCTGACCGAGCCGACCTCCCGAAAGAGCCGGAGGCTCTCGTCGAGGAGCTGCCGAACTTCCTCGTGATCGCCGAAGCGCATGGTGCTGATCCCGATGCGGTGCAAGAGAACAGCGGTGCCCTCCTTGTCGCCGAGCGACCGGAACAGCGCCAGGCTCTCCTCGTTCAGACGGTGCGAACGCTCGAACTCGCCCGACATCCAGAGTGAGCCCGAGAAGCAGCGTAGTGCCCTGGCCCGGAGGAGCTCGGGCAGCTCGTGCTCGAGGAGCGGCTGGAATCGTCGCGCGCCCTCGAACGGGTTGGTCGTGACCCAGAAGTTCTCGAGCATGACCATCAGCTCCGTGGCCTCGACGATCCGAGCCGCCTCGACGGCGGTGTCGAGCGCCGCTCGCAGGTTGTCCTGTTCGCGCAGGAGCAGCTCGGGCTCCCGCCCGTAGCCGCTTTCCGCCGACATGTCCGCGCTCTGGACGAGCGCGAAGTAGAAGTCGAAGTGCCGTCGCCTCGTCTCGTCCAGCTCGCCGGCCTCCGCGAGCGCTTCGAGCGCGAACTCGCGGATCGTCTCGAGCAGCGAATAGCGCTCACCGTCGAAGCGGACAAGGCTCTTGTCGACGAGCGACTCGAGCGCGTCGAGGCTCGCGCCGGCGACCGCCTCGGCTCCGTCGAGCGCCCAGCCGCCGGAGAACACGCCGATTCGGCGGAAGCAGGCCTGTTCCTCGGGCTCGAGCAGGTCGTAGCTCCACGCGATCGCGCCGCGCAGGGTTCGCTGCCGCTCGGGCGCGTCCCGCCGGCCGCCCGTCAGCAGGGGCAGGCTGCGATCGAGGCGCTCGAGGATCTGCTTCGTCGAGAGCGCCCGCACGCGCGCTGCGGCCAGCTCGAGGGCGAGCGGGAGATGATCCACGCGCCGGCAGATGGCGAGCACGTCTCGTCGGGCTCGAAATCCCGGCGCGCTGTCCGCGCACGGCCGATGAAGAATCCGACCGACTCCTGCTCGACGAGGGGCGGGACCGGATATTCGCGCTCGGCTCCGAGCCGTAGGATCTCGCGGCTCGTCACCAGAAGACGGAGGTTCGGGCAGCCGGCCAGCAGGTCGCCGAGCACCGGAGCCGCCTCCGCGACCTGCTCGAAGTTGTCCAGCACGAGCAGCATGTCCCTGCTCCCGACAAACCCGGGGAGATCGCCGCCCGCGCCGAGCGAGGAGGCGATCTTGGCGACGACGCGGTCCGGGTCGCGCACGTCTTGGAGCGGGACCCACCAGACGCCGTGCTCGTGCTCGTCGACGACCTCCGCGGCCGCCTGGACCGCCATCCGCGTCTTGCCGGAACCGCCCGCTCCGGTGAGCGTCAGGAGCCGCGTCTTGCGGTCTCGCAGGAGAGAGATCACCTCTCCGAGCTCCTTCTCGCGGCCCACGAACGGCGTCGGCTGTTCCGGGAGGTTCGACTGGTTGAGCGACTTGAGCGGCGGGAACTCGCCCTCGCCGAGCTGGTAGATCCGCTCCGGGGCGGTCAGGTCCTTGAGCCGGTGCTCCCCGAGATCGAGTAACAGGTTGTTGCTTGGATCGAGCGCGTGGGTAGCGGCGGAGACGAGCACCTGGCCGCCGTGCCCGACCGCGGCGATCCGCGCCGCGCGGTGGACGTCGATCCCGACGTAGCCCTCCTCGGTGACGAGCGGCTCCCCCGTGTGGATGCCCATGCGAACGCGGATCGCCCCCTCGACGAGTGCGGCCTGCGCCTCACCGGCCGCTATGAGCGCGTCTCTCGCCCGCGCGAAGGCGACGAAGAAGGCGTCGCCCTGAGTGTCGACCTCGACGCCGCCGCTCCGCTCGAACGCCTCGCGCAGCGCCCGTCGGTGATCGGCGAGCGCATCCGCGTAGGCGTCGCCCAGCTCGTGGAGCAGCTTCGTCGAGCCCTCGATGTCGGTGAAGAGGAAGGTGACGGTGCCCGACGGGAGCTCACGCACCCGCCAATCATCCCGCCCTAAGCGACGTCCTCATAGAGGTTCTCGCCGCGGTGGAGGCGGCGCGCGATGTCGTACGTCTGCCGCTGCGAGCGGTCGGTCGGCGAATGCGCGGCGAGGTAGCGCGCCGCGGCGATCAGCGGCAGCGTGTCGCCCAGGAGCTCGTGCTGACGCACCGCGGCCTCGACGCACTGCATCGTGTGGAAGTTCCGGTCCTCGCGCAGCAGGCACGTGACGAGGGTCCCGACGAGCTCGACCGGATCCCCCGTGTACGACGCGACCAGCTTCCCGGCCTCGTCCACGCGCTGCTGCTGGTCGAGCAGGAGCGGCAGCTCCGTCAGCACGCCGTGCCCGTCCTCGGGCTGCGGCAGCCGCGTGGCCGGCACGTTCAGGAAGCGGTCGAGGTGGACGCTCATCGCGGCGTCGAGGACTCCGCGCAGCAGCTCCTGCGAGGGCGAGCGGCGGAGCCCCTGCTCAACGCCGTTCGCGAAGGTGAACGTGTGCAGCGCCGTGTCCCAGTCGCCGAACTCGTTCGTCGTCGGGAAGCGGGCGATCCGCATTGCGGCCGCGAACGTGACCGCGGAGGCAAGCTCGACCGCCGAGGCGCCGTCGCGCAGCGCCTGGAGCAGCGCTTCGAGGATCTCCGCGGCCTCGGCGTTTAGGATCGTGTCCACGAGCTCGGCGCGGTCATCCCAACCGCCGGGCCCCGGCTCGGGCAACCGCTCGAAGGCGTCCTCGAGCAGCGCGACGAGGTCGACGGGATGGCGCCATTCGTTCGCTTCCTCCATCCGCTCGGCGAAGGCAAGCGGGGCCGCGAGCGAGGCGAGCACCGCCTCGGCGTGTTCCCAGCCGGCGACGTCGAGTGCCTCCAACGCCTTGTTGACAAAGTCGAGCGTGTGGCCGCCGTCGATGTAGCGGTGGTCGGTCGCGGCGGCGAAGAGCATGTCGGCGAGCTGCTGAGGCGTCGCGCCCGCACGAACGGCCGAGGCCAGCGCGCGCTCGGCACCCTCGGCGTCGCGCACCTCGATGAAGCTCCGGAACCAGCGCGCCAGCCGCTCAGGGTTCGCCTCACCCGGCAGCGCCTCGAGGGGGAATCGCGGCTCGTCGCCCGCAGCTTCCAGCGCCACATCGCTCAACCCGTGGTAAAGGGCGGCCGCGCGGTCCTCGCCCGCCACCCGCGACGCGAGGTTCATGAAGCAGGCGAGCGTCGTCAGCCCGCGGTTCCACCCACCGCCGCGCCGCCGGACGCCGAACTCGAGCCCGGCGCGGAAGGCGTCCACGCCGGTCGGGTCGGCCTCGACGAGCACGATCGCCGCCTTCGCCACGACGAGCGAGATGTTCCGCTCGAGCCCGACCTGGAGGCGCCGGTGTTGGTGCTCGACTGGGTCGCGCCGCGGGCTCAGGTCGACGTAGACGTCATCGCCCTCGATCTCCACCGGGAAGCGGCGCAGCTCGTCCGCGAACTGGTCGAAGGTGCCGCCGGTGCAGAGGTCGAAGCGCGCGTGGTGCCAGTGGCACGTGAGGATCCCGTCGCTGACCGTCCCGCGGTGCAGCGGGAAGCCCATGTGCGGACAGCGGTTGTCGATCGCGTAGACGTCGTCGCCCTCGGCCAGCAGGCAGACCGTGTGGCCGTTGAGGCCGACGACCAGCCGGCCCTTCTGGCGCAGCTCGTCGAGCGAAGCCGCGCGCTCGCGTTGCGTCGTGTCCAGAACCGTCATGCGGATCGCCTCCACCAGTAGCGGGGATCGTCGGGCTCGCCGGCCGCCAGCTCGTCGAGGCTGACGCCGCGGTACTGCTCGAGCGTGAATTTCGTCTGCGCGGAGAAGCCGACGGAGCTCAGCGAGAACGTGAGCGGATGGACGCTCAGCTGCCAGCCCCCGAGCGGGCCGGGGTCGGCAAGGCGCGCCTCCTCGTCGTCGTCGCGCGTGTCGAGGACGACCGCGCCGCCGTGCTCGCCGACGAAGTGGTCGTGCCAGACGGCGAGGCCGCGGCTCTCGTCGGCCACGTACTCGTTGAGCAGGTCGTTCGCCTCGCGGGCGCTCACACCGTCGGGCGCGAGCGCGTAGACGAGGTGGCAGCGCGAGCTCACTGCATGCATCGTAGAACCTCAACTATCGTTTAAGTCAAGTGCCTTCTGAGCTCTCGATCGGAGACGTGGCGGCCCGCAGCGGAGTGGCTCCGTCGGCGCTGCGGTTCTACGAGCGCGAGGGCCTGATCGAGGCGGCGCGGTCGGAGGGCAATCAGCGCCGCTACGAGCGGGCGGTCCTGCGCCGGATCGCGTTCATCCAGGCCGGCCGGGCTGCGGGCGTGACGCTCGCCGACATCCGCAGCGCGCTCGCGGGCTTGCCGACGCGCCGCACGCCGAGCCGCAAGGACTGGGAGCGCCTGTCGAACAAATGGCGCGACGATCTCGACGCGCGCATCGAGACGCTGCAGGCCCTGCGCGACCGCCTGACGACGTGCATCGGCTGCGGCTGCCTCTCGATCGACCAGTGCGACCTGCTCAACCCGGACGACGAAGCCGAAGCCCGCGGCGCCGGTGCGCACTACCTCAGAACCGACAGCCCGCGCGTCTAGCTATTCGACAGAGTCGGGAGGTGGATCAGCCCGGCCCGCGTCGAACTGAAGCCGCACGCCTCCAGGTAGAACGGCTCCAGCTCCGGCTCGAAGTCGACGTGGAGCCACTCGCAGCCCGCGGCCTTCGCGTGCTCCGCGGCGAGTGAGACCAGACGCGTCCCGATCCCCTGCCGCTGAAGCTCGCCGCGCGACTTCGGATCGAGCAGGAACGCGTGGTCGCCGCCGTCCCAGGCGACGTTCACGAACCCGACCACCGAGCCGTCCTCCGCGCGCGCCACGACCCAGCCGAGGCTGTGCGGCCGAACCCGATCCCACCAACCCTTGACCGCGTTCCCGCCCTGCGAGTGCACGAGCTCGACCATCTCCGCGTCCGTCAACGGCCCGCGCCAGTGATACGTGACCTCCGTGCCTAGTACTCCTCGTTCTGCGGCAGGTCGTCGGTGATCTCGAACCACGGCGCCTTCGAGCCGACGAAGATGTGCTCGCTCGGACGGATGCTCGGCTCGTTCACCAGCGATCCCAGCGCGACGTGGACGTACTCGCCGTCGCGAACGACCGAATACAAAAGCGATCCGCAGACGCCGCAGCGCGTGTGGTTGGCGTCCTCCTCGCCCCACACGAGCAGCCGGTCGGCGCCCTCCGTCACCTCGAGCTTCGAGCGCTCGATCCCCGCGAACGCCTTGAACGCCGATCCGGTCCCCGCGCGACAGTTCGAGCAGTGGCAGTTCGCCGCGTACAGGAATTCGTCCGCGACGCGGTACCGGACCGCTCCGCACTCGCACTTGCCGGCAAGCATCGTCATGCGCCGGGGCTCGGCAGCGCAACCTGCTCCTCCCGGCGCGCGGCCTCGATCTCAATCCGCGGCAGCCACTCGAGCCACGAAGGCAGGTACCAGTTCCAGCCGCCGAGCAGGCGCATCGCGGCGGGCAGCAGCACCGAGCGGATGATCGTCGCGTCGATCAGCAGCGCGACCGCGATCCCGAACCCCATCTGCTGGAACATGACCAGGTCGCCCATCGCAAAACCGCTGAAGACCGCGACGATGATCAGCGCCGCACCGGTGATCAGGCGCGCGGTCGACGAGACGCCGTACGTCACGGCGTCCGCGGTCGAGCCCGAAGCGTCGTAGCGCTCCTTGATCCGGCTGAGCAGGAAGACCTGGTAGTCCATCGAGAGCCCGAACAGCACCGAGAACAGGAACAGCGGCACCCAGGCCTCGATCGCGTCGATGCGCTGGAAGCCGAGCAGCCCGCTGCCGATCCCATGGCGGAAGACGAGGATCACCAGCCCGTAGGCGGCGCCGACCGAGAGCAGGTTCAGGACGATCGAGGTCGCCGCGATGACGATCGACCGGAAGACGACGGTCAGGATCACGAAGCTCAGCCCGAGCACGAAGACGAACACGAGCGGCAGCCAGGAGTTCATGGCGTCGATGAAGTCGACGTTGTCGGCCGTGTCGCCGCCGACCACGACGCGCGCGCCGGTGCCGCGGAACGCCTCGGGAATCAGGGTCGACCGCAGGTGCCGCACAGCGTCGAGCGCGCGCGAGCCGGTCTTGTCGCCCGCGACGTTGACGCCGATCGCAGCCACGTCGCTCGAGAAGCGCAGGTCGCTGCGGCCGAACGCCGGATCACTCGCGAGCTCCGATCGCAGCCGCCCGATCGCGGCCCGCACCTGCGGCGAGCGCACGTTCCCCTGAACCGCGATCAGCGCCGGGCTCGAGCTCGCCTGCGGGAAGTAGCGCGCGAGCGCCTCGAATCCCTTCTTCGACTCGAGCCGGTCCGGCAGCGTGCTGACGCCGCTCGCTCCGAGGGTCAAGCCGTAGATCGGAACCGCCGCGGCGATCAGCAGCCCCGCGAAGACGACGAGCGAGACCACCGGCCGCCGCATCACCCCGCGCACGATCGCCCCCCAGAAGCGGCTCTCACCCGAGGCGCGCCCGAAGAAGGGCACGCGGATCGCGTTCACCCGGTCGCCCAGCTTCCCGAGCAGCGCGGGCAGGAGCGTCAGCGCCGCGAGCACCGAGACGATCCCGACGGCGATCGCGGCCACAGCAAGACTCTTCATCACGTTCGAGGGCACGAGCAGCATCCCGGTCAGCGCGATCACGAAGACCGTGCCGCTGAAGAGCACCGCGCGACTGGCGGTCGCACCGGCGGCGGCGATCGCCGCGAGCTCGTCCCGCCCGTGGCCGCGCTCCTCGCGGTACCGGGAGACCACGAACAGCGAGTAGTCGATCCCGAGCGCGAGCCCCATCCCCGTGAGCATGTTCGCGAAGAAGACCGAGAGCGAGAAGATCGCCGCGATGGGCGCACACAGCCCGAGCGCCACGATGATCGCCACGATCGCCATGACGAGGGGGACGAGC
>Ga0307296_10002127_pt1 | contig 10075 bp, 12 predicted proteins | sample ER_DNA_153_FD_194467 | JGI IMG/M metagenome (GOLD analysis project Ga0307296, IMG submission 194467) | Bulk soil microbial communities from the East River watershed near Crested Butte, Colorado, United States - ER_DNA_153 | ecosystem: Environmental > Terrestrial > Soil > Floodplain | place... | reverse complement strand
ACGGTCGAAGGGGGTTCGTCCTTCGGCCGGACGAGGTACCAGGTCTCGACCTCGCCCTTCCCTTTGACCGCGATCGTCCCGCGCGGCTCGCACTCGAAGTCGTCGGCCAGCAGCTCGTACGTCGCGCGGGTGATCTGGATCCGCCCGGGCGTGCCGTAGGACTCCATGCGGCTGGCCGTGTTCACGGCGTCGCCCCAGAGGTCGTAGAGAAAGCGCTTCCGGCCGATGACGCCGGCCACGACCGGGCCCGAGTTGATGCCGATTCGAAGCTCGAGGCCGAGGTGCCCGGCTTCGCCCTCGGCGCGCATCGCATCCAGCATGTCGAGCGCCATCAGCGCGAGCGCGCACGCGTGGTCCGGGCGCGGCTCCGGAACGCCCGCGGCGACCATGTAGCAGTCGCCGATGGTCTTGATCTTCTCGAGCCCGTGCCGCTCCGCAAGGTCGTCGAAGTGGCTGAAGAGGTGATCCAGACAGCCGACCACCTCGGCCGGTGTGAGCCGCTCGGACCACGGTGTGAAGTCGACCACGTCCGCGAAGAGGATTGACGCCGATCCGAACTGGTCCGCGATCGGCTGGGATTCGGCCTTCAGCCTGTCGGCGATCGAGCGCGGCAGGATGTTGAGCAGGAGGTTCTCGGCCTTCTGCTGCTCCACCCGGAGCGCGGCCAGCGCATCGCTCCGCTGCTTCGCGAACAGCGCCAGCAGCGTGAACACCATGGTCCCGCCGACGGCGACGTTCATCGCCAGCATGATGCTCGTGAACCAGTCCGGCGGCGGTGTCCAGATCGGGCCGATGATCTCGCCGGCGAGCCCCGATCCGAGGAAGACGAGTACGTACGCGACGTACCAGCGGGCCGCCGACCTCACGTTCGAGAAGACGAGCGCCCCGAGCGGCGCGAGGATCCCCCAGAGGCCGACGCCGCCAGACGCGAGGAACCCACCGAGCGGGATCATGGACATCGTCGGCGCGAGCAGGATGTCGACCTGGTTCACGCGCAGCAGGCGCGCGAAGTTGCCCGTTCGCGAAAACGCGATGATGGCAGTGAGCAGCACGGCGAGGTAGACGAGGGGCACCACACCGACCGGCGAGCGGAACGCGAGATACAAGCCTCCCCAGAGCCCCGCGATCGGCAGGATCAATACCGAGATCAGGACGAGGAGCGCCTTGCGAGCGCGCAGATCCTCGTCGTCGCGCGGATCCGCGCCGACGAGCGCCAGGCGCGCGGTTACGCGGTCGATCTTCGATCTGAGCGGGCTGAAGAGGCCCATCGCGGGGGACGTTACTTGCGCCCGCCGGAGGGCTGCTGGACTACGGCTCGGGTGCGCTCGCCGCCGGCGGCAGATCCATCGAGGCGCGCAGGTTCACGAGCGGCGCGTCCGGAACCTGGATGAGACCGCGCGTCGGCCGGTCGAGGTCGAACGTGACGAGCAACAGCACGGTGATCAGCCCTGCCGCGAGCATGACCGTGGCCACGCCTCGGCCGAGGATCGCGAGGTAGAAGGCGAGCAGGGCGAGCGCGACGGCCGCGCCGCCCACCTCGACGGCGAGCACGGCACCGGGCACCCGGTTGTCCAGAGCGCCAATGCGGGTCGTCTCCGCGTCGAACATCTCGTTGAGTGACTCGACATACAGGCGCGGCGCGCTCGCGACCGGCGCCTCGTCGAGCTCCTGCCCGCCAAGCGCCCAGAGCTCTCGCTGCAGCCGGTCGCCCGCGGTCTCGGCCTCCCGCTCCGCTGCGCTGCCCGGAACGGCGTTCGAAATGACGATGGTCGTGTCCGTGTAGCGCACGAGGCGCTCGAGCGACTGCGTGCGGATCGGCTCGGGCAGGGTCTGGGCTCGCAGGTAGGTCGTGCCGATCGCGTTCGCCTCGTCGACGACTGCGGTGCGGCGGGCCTCGTACCGTCCCACCGCGAGGGCGAGGCCGAAGGCGAGGACGAGCCCGACCAGGCCGAGGAGCGCAGCCTGCAGAACGCCGAAGGGCTCTCGGAGGTGCTCGGACCGGTGCCGCAGGTAGCGGCCGAGAACGAGGCCGATCGCGGTCGTGCCGAGGACGACCGCCAGCAGGATGAGCGCGACCTCCCAGCTCGAGAGGCGAAAGAACATGCGCCAACGCTAGTGAGCGGCAGGTGCGTGCGCAACGACCCGACCGCTTGCGGGCGTCGGGTCGGGGCGAGCCGGATACCCTTCCAGGCCGTGCCGGTGAACACGATCCTCGTCGCCTACGACGACCCCGCAAGCCAGACGCTTGGGCGCGCTGCCGACTACGCCGAGCAGCTGGGCGCGTCGCTGATCGTCACGAACGTCGTGCCACCGAAGGACGGGACGCCGGACGCGGAGCGCCTGGCCCGGGAGCGGCTCGAGCAGGCACGGTCCTACCTCGAGGGACGCGGCCTCACCGCTGATCTCGTTCCCACGAAGGGCACGCCGGCGGACGCCATCGTCGGTCTCGCGCAGGAGCGCAACGTCGACCTGATCGTCGTCGGAAGCCGCCATAAGCGGTTCTTCGAGCGGCTCGTCGAGGGAAGCGTCAACCAGAACGTCCTGCGCCGAGCCGGCTGCGACGTGCTCGTCGTCTACTAAGTCGCCCGTGCCAGACACTCACGATCCACGGCTTGCTATCGCGGGCCTCCTGATCGGAATCCTCGTCGGCATGACCGGGATGGGCGGCGGCTCGCTGATGACGCCGATGCTCATCCTCTTCTTCAAGTTCGACCCCGCGATCGCCGTGGGGACGGACATCCTGCACGGCGCGATCTTCAAGTCCTTCGGCGCGGCGCGGCACCGACGGCTCGGGACTGTCCGCCTGCGCCTCGGGCTCTGGATGCTCGTCGGCAGCGCGCCCATGTCGCTCGTGGGCGTGTGGACGGTCGGCTACCTGACCCACCGTTATGGGGAAGGCGTCGACTCGGTGCAGGGCAAGATCCTGGCGATCATGCTGATCGTCGGCGGCCTGGCCTTCCTGGCCAAGGCGATCATGCACCCGGTCGGCCCGCAGAAGGAGCTCGGGCACCTCTCGGACCGCGACCGGATCGTCGCAGTGTGCATCGGAGCGGTGGGCGGGTTCGTCGTCGGCCTCACTTCGGTCGGGAGCGGAACGCTCTTCGGCCTCGCGCTGCTGATCTCGTTCCCGCTCAGCGCCAAGATCATCGTCGGGACGGACATCTTCCATGCCGCCGCGCTCCTCTGGGTCGCGGGCCTCGGCCACCTCGTCGCGGGCAACGTCGACGTGGGCGCGATCGGCTGGCTCCTGGTCGGCTCGATCCCGGGCGTCCTCATCGGCAGCCAGATCAGCGTGGGCATCCCGGACCGGATGCTCCGCTTCGCGCTCGCGGCAGCGCTCATCCTCAGTGGGATCAAGCTGCTCGCGGTTCCCTATGCCAACCAAATCGTCGTCGCCTCGATCATCGGCGGGCTGAGCGCGCTTGCCGCGTGGGGGGTCGTCCGCTTCATGCGTCGGAGAGGGCTCGCCGGCCCGTTGGAGACCGGCCCGCCGGGGAGGCGGGACCTTCTCTCCGAGCGCGAACAGCCCAAGAGCTAGCTAGGCAGCGTTTCGCTGCGAGCGGCCGAACGCAGTGCGTGTCGTCGCGCTCGCGCGTGCGTAGCTCCGCGTTGCGCGCTCGTCCACCGCGAACGCAACCGGGCCGTGGACGATCAGAGAGTCGCTCGCGCGCTGCTTGAGGAGATCGGTGAAGAACTCCTCGGCGAGCCATTCGCGTCCGGGCGCGACGGTCGCGTGCAGGCGGATTCGCGTGAGGTTGTGCGCGAGATCCTCGACGTGCTCGATCCAGGGCCGGCGGATGAACGTCGTGGGCCCCTCGGGGAGGATGCGGACGACGTCTTCGACGAGGCGCTCGCCAGGCTCGCGCTTGGCGACGAAGACCTCGATGGCGAGCTCCTTCACGCCGCGTGGCAGGACGGAGACTGCCTGGATCTGGGAGTTGTGCACCTGGATGACCTCGCCGGAAAGGGCGCGGAGCCGCGTGCGCCGCAGCGTCACGTCCTCGACGACGCCCTGGAGCTCGGCGCCGACGAGGAGGGTGACGGTGTCGCCCACCGAGAACCAGCGCTCGGCGAACATCGTCAGGCCCGCGATGATGTCCACGAGGAGTCTCTGCGTGGCGAAGCCGCCGAGGATCAGCAAGAAGGAGGCGCCGGCGATCGCGGTCAGTCGGTCGACGCCGCCCGTGAGCTGGCCGACGATGACCACGGCCGCAACGGCGAAGGTCACGTAGGTGATCCCAGTGCGGATGACGCTGACGAGCGTCTCCCGCCGCTTCAGGTCGGAGATCGTCCCGGTCGCCTCGAGGTCCGCGTTGGTATGGCGGCGGTCATGCCAGGCGAGGATGCGGCCCGCCGCCCAGGCCGTCGTGCGCGCGACGAGCCAGGCGAGCGCGAAGACGGCGGCGATCACGACGATGCGTCCCCACGGGGAGGACAGCGGCGTGTTGTCGTTGAGCAGGCTGATGGAGTTGTCGAGCATTGAACAGGGGTGTCACAAAGGTGTTCCTAACGACGCTATCGGCAGGGATTCACGCGTCACAAGGTCAGACGGCCGAAAGTAATCCGAAATTAACGAAGGGCGGCCGTCCGGCCGCCCTTCGCGTACCCAGTGGGCGTTCGCCTAGTGCGACAGCCCGAAGCGACGACGCCGCGCAAAGACACTCGCCGCGCACGCCGCGAGGAGGAGGGCGATCCCTCCCGCCACCGGCGCCCAGACCGGGAACGAGCCCTCGCCCCCAGACGAAGGCACCGCAACCACCGGTTGTGAGCCGACGATCCGCACCGGTGGATAGGTGTACTCCCTGTCGGTGAATCCGTCCGTGACCGTGTAGGCGTAGCGGCCCGGCGTGGGGAAGACGACGTCCAGCGTGTACTGGCCGATCTCGCCCGTGGACTTGGCCGCGAAGACCCTGCGCTCGCCCGAATCGAGGTTCGTGAGCTCGAGCGTGGGCTTCGCGTCGGCAGGGAGCCTGCCGTTCAGGTCGATGAGCGTCAGCCCGGTCGACCATGTACCGCCGGGAGGCGTCCCAAACGGAGTCGAGCTCAGCTCGACTCCGCCCTCCTTGGCCAGTGCCGCAGACGCGAGCACGGCGGCCGCGCAGAGCCCCAGAGCGAATGCGATGAGTGAACGTCTCAATCCGGCCTCCTTCGTTTAGCCGTCATACACCGCGACTACGGTCGGGGTTCCGGACTCGGACCAAGTGAGATCGAAGGGCACCTCGGCGCTGTTGTCTCCGTAGTCGCTCTCGCGCAGAGCCCGGGCGACGTTCACGCGGTGCCGGAGGACGTAGCGGCCTGCAGGGAGTCCGGTGATGTCGATCGACTGGCCTTCGAGGCGCGGCACGTAGTCGTCGCCGTAGCCGGGTGAGATGCCCTCGCGGACGACCAGCCGCTCGGGCTGGCCGCGGCCGCACTCCTGCGTCCAGACCGGCTGCTCCGGCTCGCCCGGGAGCTGGACGCTCCGCGACGCGTTGTAGCGGTCGCCGAGGCAGAAGCCGGTCTTCTCGTCGCGGCCGACCGTGTTTCCCTCCCCGGTGAGGATGTCGTAGCGCTCGAAGTCGAGGAAGTGCCAGTGGCGATGCGTCTCGGACTGGACGAAGCGGATCTCGCCGTCCACCGGATACGTCGACGTCGTCCCGTCGGAGCGCCGGACGAGCTGCTCCACGGACATCGCAGCGCCGTTCTGGTCGGGCCGGCTCCCGACGAGCAGCATCGGGCCGCGCCCGTCGTTTTCGACCGCCGAGAGGAATGCGAGCCTCCAGGCGTCTCCGGCCCGATAGACCTCGAGCGCGCGCGGGGGAGACTGCACGAGATCCGGGAGGAGTTCCGGCGCGTCGCCCGCCGAGCCTCCGCACCCGGCCACGAGCAGCACGACAAGGGCAGCCTTCAGGCGCATCGCCCGTACTACTGCCGCCGTGGTCTCCCGGTTCCTAGAACGTCGCCTCGCGGATGCCGGTCGCGATGAGGAGCAGGATGAGCGCGGCGGCAACCAGGCGGTAGACGACGAAGATCGAGTAGTTGTGCCGGCGCACGTAGCCGAGGAGAGCCTCGATGGCGATCAGGCCGCTGCCCGCCGCTGCGAGCGTGCCGACGAGAAACGGCCCCGCCCAGCCGTCGGGCAGCTCCCCGCGGATGACGTCCGTCCAGCCCTTAAAGAGCACCGCGCCGAGAACGACCGGGACGAGCAGCAGGAAGGAGAAGCGCGCCGCCGCGTCGCGATCGAAGCGGAGGGCGCGGGCCATCGTGATCGTGATCCCTGAGCGCGAGACGCCGGGCGCGAGAGCAACTGCCTGGGCGAGCCCGATCGCGATCGCCTGGCCGAAGCGGAGGTCGCCGATCTTCCGCTCCTGCGGCATGCGGTCGGCGAGCCAGAGCAGCACGCCGAAGACGGCCAGGAAGACCGCGATCTGCCAGGGCTCGCCGAGGTGCTCCTCGACGACGCTCTCGCCCAGCGCTCCGGCGAGCGCGGCCGGGATCGTCGCGGCGAAGACGCACCACGCGGTCCGCTCCTCCGCACTCCGGATCCCTCTGTGGCCGACGCTGCGAAACCAGGCGGCGACGAGCGCGGCGATGTCGTCCCAGAAGTAGGCGACTACGGCGATCAACGTCCCCAGGTGAAGCGCCACGTCGAACGTCTTGTTGAAGTCGGGGTGCTCTTCGAGATAGGTCCAGTCGCCGAGCCACGGGACGAGAATCAGATGGCCCGAGGACGAGATCGGCAGGAGCTCGGTGAACCCCTGCACGACTCCGAGGGCGAACGCTTGCCAGTCGGAGAGGACGCCTTCGACCTCGCCGACCCCCAGGGCAGCGAGCACGGCGGCGGTGACGAGGGCCGCCGCAGCCGTCAAGCGAAGACCTCGGCGGCGCACCCCGGTATCGTATGCGCGCTCCGTGAGCCGTAACGACGTCATCATCGGGATCGCCGCGCTCGTCCTCGTCGGCTTCGCGCTGGTGGTCTCGCTCGTGCTCCCGCGGCGGAACCCGAACTTCCCGGGCCGGCATGTCGGCGCGCTCCTCCTCGTCGCCGCGCTTCTGATCATCGCGATGCTGACCGCGGTCGAGGTCTTCGGCGAGAGCCATCACGTCGAGGCGGTGGCGGAGAGCGGCGCCACCGAGACGCAGCCCGCACCCGCCGAGTCCACGCCGACCGAGACGGCGCCGACGGAGACGAGCGGAGGCCCGGCCGGTGACCCGGCGGCCGGCAAGCAGATCTTCACGGCGACCGCTCAGCCGCCGTGCGCGAGCTGTCACACCCTCGCAGAGGCGAACGCGTCCGGGACCGTCGGCCCGGACCTCGACCAGGTGCTGAAAGGGAAGGACGCCGCCTTCATCCACGAGTCGATCGTGGATCCCGACGCCGAGGTCGCCTCGGGCTTCACGGCCGGTGTCATGCCGGCGGTCTACGCCGACCAGCTCGACGACCAGCAGCTCGCAGACCTCGTCGCCTTCCTTGAGCAAGCTGCGGGCAGCTAGACGCCCGCGGGTGCCAGAAACCTCGGCCTAGTACCCGTATAGCTCGAAATCACGGGCGTACACTTCGCGGACCCGCCGCAGCAGGTCGGGGCGCCCATTGAACAGGCTGTCAGGCACGGTTGTGCGCGCGTTCCGTACCTCGAGCGGCACCTGTGGCATTCCGGTCAGCTCCCGTACGCGTTCCAGGTCCGCAGCGAACGTCTCCAGGTGCCCGAGGTAGTCGAGCTCGACCAATCCGTGCATCAGATTGAGGTGTTGGGGCCGCCAGTGCGGGTCGAGCTCGAGCGGCTCTTGTGCCTCGAGTGCATCGACGAATTGGTCGAACGTCGGCACATGGCTGGGATTCACCGGCAGCCCGAGCGCCTCCTGCACCCGGCCCCGCCAGGCGTGCTTGCGTGACGTATCGGCGATCCGGTCCAGGTAGGTCGATTCGCACCGCCGGATCGGGTCGCGCACGAAGCTGAACCGGAACGCCTCACCGGCCAGCATCCGCACCACGGTGCTCATGCCGACTTCGGCCACCGTGGGCAGCCGATGTTCCCGGTAGACGTTGCCGGGGTCGAAGTCGTGGTCACCTGTGTGGGCCCGATGCAGCCACAGCAGGATCGTCGAGGACGCCGCCTTGGCGTTCCTCACGTAGATGCAGCCGTGTTCGGGCAGCGGCTGCACCCGTCGGGCGAATTTGCCGTCGGGGAAGTATCCGCTAAGCGCCTCCAAGGTGACCCGATCCATGCTCGCACCCTAGATGCCGGGCCGCCGACGCCGTCCTTTGTCAATGCGGGATCAAGGCGGAGAGGGCGGGATTCGAACCCGCGACCCAACTTTCGCCGGGTACGCGATTTCCAGTCGCGCTCCTTAGGCCAACTCGGACACCTCTCCGCGCGCAGCCATCGTATCGGGCGTTTTGGCCCTCCTCGGTAGCGGTAGGAGCGAGGCAAGCGAGAAAAGGGGGTTTGGAATGCCACCTCGTGGAGTCGAGAAGCGCACGAAGCGCGCCCGACAATACGAGCACATCAAGGACAGCGCGAAGCAGCGCGGCATGTCCGAGGACCGCGCCGAGGAGGTCGCCGCGCGCACCGTGAACAAGGAGCGCGCCCGTGCAGGCGAGTCCCGCACGGCGTCGCGGAGCTCGATTCGCGACATATCCTCGAGCCGCCGCGGCGGCCTTCGGTCGCACGGGAGCCGTACGACCGGCCAGACCAAGGAGCAGCTCTACAACGAGGCGAAGCGGCTGAACATCAAGGGCCGCTCGCGGATGAACAAGCGCCAGCTCCTGGCCGCTGTGAACAGGAAGAAGAGCTAGCAGCCAGACTTCCGGAATCACCCGGAGACGCACCCGTTACCGCTCTCTCGCTTCGCTCCAGCGGGACAACGGCGTCTGCCGGGCCTGCGCGGAGGCGGGCTATCCCCTCGAGTCGCTGCCAGTGTTCGAGGGCCGCGCCGGCCAGAGCGCGATGATCGTCGGCCAGGCGCCGGGGATCGTCGAGGGTGTCGAACGCCGCCCGTGGCGCGGCCGCGCGGGCCAGACGCTTCGCCGCTGGCTCGACATGGACGAGGAGCGGTTCTACTCGACCTTCTACTGCTCGTCCGTCACGCGCTGCTATCCCGGCAGGCACCCGAGCGGGCGCGGCGACCGGCCTCCAAGCCCGCGCGAGCTCGAGCTCTGCCGCTTCTGGCTCGAGCGGGAGCTCCGGCTGCTCCAACCGAGGCTCGTCGTCCCCGTGGGCGGGCTCGCGATCAGGCGGTTGCTCGGCATCTCGGGACTCGCCGGCTGCGTTGGCTCGAGGTTCGAGCTCGGTGATGCGAGCGCGGTGCCGTTGCCGCACCCATCCGGCGCGAGCGGCTGGCTCAACTCGTTGGAAAACCGCAAGCGCTTGGAGGAAGCCCTTGCGCTCCTACGGGCGGAGCTGTAGAACGGAGGAGTGCGCGCCGTCCGCTACCTTGGTCTCGCGGTCGCCTGCCTCGTCACTCTCGTCTGGGTCGGCGCGGCCTCGGCGGTTATCGTCCCGCAGCGGTCGATCGCCGGCGTCAGGCTCGAGATGACTCGCCCCGAGGTCAAGGACAAGAAGGGCGACCCCGACCGGATCATCCACGGGACGAACGACTTCGGGCCCTACACGCAATTCATCTACAAGAACGCGGCCGGCAAGCTCATGGCCACGTTCCAGGGCAATATGGGCGCGACCGCGGTCTGGACGAACCGCGAGCCGCAGAAGACCGCCGAAGGCGTCCATGTCGGCTCGCCGGAGAGCGCGCTCCACGACGCCTATCCTCACCTCCGCTGCCGTAGGGAGAGCTCCGACTTCCGGCATTGCTGGACAGGCCGTTTCCGCGCCGGGCACAGGGTGACGGACTACCGAATCGGCATCGCCACCGGGAAGGTCAAGAGCGTCACCGTCGCCTTCGTGATCGACTGACCTGACGGGTCAGTCGCGCTCGCGCATCCGGCGGACGAGCGGGAGCCCGTACCAGAGCCAGATGAAGAGTGCCCCGAGCGTTGCGGTCACGGCTGCCGTGGCCGGCTCGCCGAACAGGAAGTCCGTGATCAGGTAGACCGAGGCGGACATCCCCGCGGCGAGAAAGACCGTGGCTGCGATCGCCG
>Ga0307296_10002123_pt1 | contig 10089 bp, 9 predicted proteins | sample ER_DNA_153_FD_194467 | JGI IMG/M metagenome (GOLD analysis project Ga0307296, IMG submission 194467) | Bulk soil microbial communities from the East River watershed near Crested Butte, Colorado, United States - ER_DNA_153 | ecosystem: Environmental > Terrestrial > Soil > Floodplain | place: USA... | reverse complement strand
GCCGGTGGAAGACAAATCGCTTTCAACCCGCCCGGAGCAGGACCGAGGCTAATCCCCTCGCCGGCCGATCCCACAGTTTATGTGTTCGAGCAGGCAGGCACGCTTCGGCGTCTTACCTCTGGAGGCGTTGTGTCGCCCGCAGTGGCGGACGTGGTCCGGAATTTCAATCGACCCGCCCTGCTTGGGAAGGAGAGGCCCGAGGGCCATTACCTCCTCTGGGCTGCCGATCCATTGTGGAGCACCGATGGTCGATATCTCGCGTACGTGACGAATCGCGAAGCGATCCTCGGAGGTACTGCGGGCCAATCGATCTGGCTCCTCGACGTGGAAGCCGGTACAGAACGCCCACTACTCGTCGGGCGCGGCGAATCCTTCGGCCCAATTGGATGGCTCGGAAATACTCTGCTTTATACCGACCGGTCAGGCGGCATTTCCTCAATCGATGTCCCGACCGAAAAGCGGCGGAGGGGCATTCCGGGATTCCACCTCGCTGTTGACCGTCAGGGGACGAGTCTGGCTTACGCAGTGGGTGCCAGCCCGGAACAACGGAAAGTGACCGTGCTCCAGTGCGGTGCCCCTTTTGACGTCCCCGCCCCACCCGCTGGCTACATCTACGAGGCTTATGGCGACTTCTCACCGGATGGCAACGCACTCTTGCTGGTCGCGCGGAACAGTGAAGGACAGACCAAGCTGGCCGTCTACAACCTCCTGACTCGAGCAGTCCAGTTCATCGACCTTCGGGCCGTGCCACAGTCGTCTCTGCTCATTAATCGTCCGGCCTGGGTGCAAAACGACGCGGTGCTGGTGACTACGGCCGATCGCAAGTCGGGCGCGGAGCAATCCCAACTCGTCCCAATCACCAGGCAGCGTGGTCACCCTCCCTCACGGCTGGCCCGCGGCGCTGGTAAGATTTGCTGACAAAACAGCTGCCGAGGAGAACACCATGCGGAGTCTCTACGCCCTGAGATCAGTTGCTCGCGTTCTACTGCCTGCTCTCTTGTTTTCTCTTCCTGTCATTTCACAAGCGCAGGGTAGCTGGACGCCCGAGCAGGAATTGAAAGTCAAGGCAGTTGGCGCGGTACGCGTCTCGCCGGACGGGAAAAAGGTAGCCTACACCGTCAGCGATGCCGTGATGACCCCGGACAAGAGCGAGTTTGTCAGCCAGATCTGGGTCGCCAATAACGACGGCAGCGGGGGCGTACAATTGACCTACGCCGAAAAGTCGTCGGCCAACCCGCGCTGGTCGCCCGATGGAGCCAAGCTCGCCTTCACCTCGAGTCGCAGCGGTAAGAGCAATCTTTATGTCCTTCGCCTGGTTGGCGGCGAGGCCGAACAACTCACCGATGTCAAAGGCGGAGTAGGCGCTTTCGCGTGGTCACCCGACGGAACGCGGATAGCGTTCTTGCTGCGCGACGCAGCCAGCGACGACGAAGAGAAAAATACCAAGGGCAAAGACGATTGGCGCTGGGTGGATGAGAGCGTGAAACTCAGCCGCCTGAACGTGCTCAATCTCGACAAGGACGCCAACGGCAAGCGCGAGCCGCGTCGATTGAGTGGAGATGCCAACGTCGAAGGCGATTTCGATTGGTCGCCGGACGGCAGGACGATCGCGTTTACGCGCACAAAAATGCCGAAAGCCGACTATTGGCCCACCTCGGACCTGCTCGCGGTCGATGTTGCAACTGGTGCAGTTAGAACGCTCGCCGCAACTACCGCCGCCGAGTCAGCGCCCAATTATTCGCCCGACGGCAAGTGGATCGCACTTTCCCTTTCGGACGATCCACCCCGCTGGGCTGGATACCAGCGACTGGCGTTGATTCCCGCCGCTGGCGGCGCGCCGAAGCTGCTGGCCGAGACCTTTGACGCGCAACCGGGCGTCATCGATTGGACTGCCGACGGCAAGCGAATCTATTTCGCGGAAACGCGCGGAACGGTCAGTCGTGTTTCCGCGATCGACGTAGCGAGCGGCGCTGTCACCGAGTTGAACCACGGAAACGAAGTGCTCGGCGCTTTTTCGCTCAATCCCGCCGGCACTGTGCTTGGTTTCACCATGCAGGCGCCGGACAAGGCACCCGAAGCTTTCGTGACTAGTACGAGCAAGTTCGCACCCGTTCAAATCAGTCGAGCGAATGCCGGCATGGCGAGCCTTCCAATGGGAAAGACCGAGGTGCTCAAGTGGAAGAGCTCAGACGGCCTCGACGTCGAAGGCCTGTTGACATATCCGGTCGGCTACAAGTCCGGCAGTCGAGTTCCGTTGTTGCTGTTGATCCACGGCGGACCAGCCGGCGTTTTTACGCAAAGCTACCTGGCGGGTCGGGGGACTTATCCGATGGCGACGTTCGTGTCGCGTGGGTTCGCACTTCTGCGCGTGAACCCGCGAGGCTCCTCAGGATACGGCCAGAAGTTTCGCTTCGCGAACATCAAGGACTGGGGCGGCGGCGACTATAAAGACATAATGACCGGAGTCGACCGCGTGGTAGAGATGGGCGTAGCGGATCCGGAGCGTCTGGGTGTCATGGGCTGGAGTTACGGCGGGTACATGACCTCGTGGGTCATCACTCAAACACATCGCTTCAAGGCCGCCTCGGTCGGCGCGGGTGTCACGAACCTGATGAGTTTCATCGGCACCGCCGACATTCCGAGCTTCCTTCCCGACTATTTCGGCGCCCAACCATGGGAAAACCTGGATGTCTATCGCACCCACTCGGCGATGTTCAACGTCAAGGGCGTCAACACCCCGACGCTGATTCAGCATGGTGAAGCGGACGAGCGCGTGCCGATCTCGCAAGGCTATGAGTTGTACAACGCGCTCAAGGTGCAGAATGTCCCGGTGCGGATGATCGTCCTGCCACGGATGCCGCACGGGCCAGACGAGCCAAAGATGGTTTTGAAAACCAAGCAGACCAATCTCGAGTGGTTCGAGAAGTATCTCGGCCTGTCGAGAAATGCGAACGCCGCTACGACCAATTGAATGGAGCTCAATTAGGGAGAACTATCGCGGCCCGCCAGGCGAGCCTGCATCCGAGAGATCGAACCTCGCTGCTTCTTCGTACCTGGCAGGGCCGCCACCCAACCGGCTGCGGTAAAGAATCAGCGCGGTGACTGTTGTCTCGATGGCATAGCTGTGGTTTTGCGCGAACAGAGCGGTGATGTTCTGAGGAGGATCGATCCTGCTCAGGGTCAGGTGTGGTGTGAAGCGTCTGCCTTCCGCGACGAACCCCGCGTTGCGCGCGGCATCCTCGGCGATCGCGGCCAGGTCGGACAGTCTCTCACCGCCGCGTGTCACTCCCAGCCACAGAACGCGCGCGCGGCGCGGATTCGGAAACGCGCCAAACTCGCCGAACCGGATCTGAAATACTGACCCGAGGTTGGCGCTGGAAAGACGGGCGATGATGGTGTCTCGCGCTTCCCGACTCGTTGGTCCCAGAAACCGCAGCGTGAAATGCCATTTCTCGGCGGCAACGAGCTTGCCCGGAAAAGCCTTCGGCAAGACACGCACAATCGCTGCGCGCGCATCGGGCGTCACCGGAACTCCGATGAAGAGCCGCTCGGGTTTTGCGCCGTCCGGTGAGCTCACTCGACTGCTAGAGGATGTATCGCCTCAGGTCTTCGTCGTCCGCGATGGTCTTGAGCCTGCTCTGAACCAGCTCCCGATCAACCTTGACCGTCTTCACGCCGCTGTCTGGAAGGCCGAACAACACTTCCTCCAACAGCGTCGTCATGACGGTGTGCAGTCTGCGGGCGCCGATGTTCTCCATTCGCTCGTTCACGTGCGCCGCGATCTTCGCGATCTCGGCCACGCCATCATCCGTGAACTCCAGCTTCGCTCCATCCGCCTCGACGAGCGCAGAGTACTGCTTGGTGAGAGCGTTCTCGGGCTCGGTCATGATGCGGACAAAATCGGCCTCGGTGAGCGACTGGAGCTCGACACGGATCGGAAACCTTCCCTGCAGCTCTGGGATCAGATCGCTCGGCTTGGCGACGTGGAAGGCACCCGCCGCGATGAAGAGCACGTGATCGGTCTTCACCATCCCGTGCTTAGTGTTGACGTTGGAACCCTCAACGATTGGAAGCAGATCGCGCTGCACTCCCTCGCGTGAGACATCGGGCCCGCCCGAATTGGGCCCGCGCTGGCCGGCGATCTTGTCTATCTCGTCGAGGAAGATGATTCCCATCGTCTGAACGCGCTCGAGCGCATCGGCGGTGACGTCTTCCTTGTTGATCAGTTTCTCGAGCTCCTCCCCGAGCAAGATTCGCCTTGCCTCGGTGACCTTCACCGTCCGGCGCTTCTTTCGCTTCGGAAGCATGTCCTGCAGCATCTCGGAGATGTTGTCCATCCCCTCCGGCGCGCCCTGCGGCACCATCATGTCGAACATCACCGGAGACTGCTGCGTGACTTCAATCTCGATCTCGCGCTCGTCGAGCTGGCCATCGATGAGCAGCTGCTTGAGCTTCTCGCGGGTGCGGCTGTAGCGTACCTCGGACGCGTCGGTCTCGTGCGTTGTTGAGCCGCTGGGTGAGACGACGAAGAGGTGCGCGCCGCCAGCCGCCGCGGATGGGGAGACAGCCTGCTTGATGTCGGGCGGCACGGGGAGCAGCAAATCGAGCAGCCGCTCCTCCACTTTCTGTTTGGCGACCTCCTGCACTTCGGTCTCGCGCTCCAGGCGCACCATGTTGACCGCGCTCTCGACGAGATCGCGCACCATCGATTCGACATCGCGGCCGACGTATCCGACCTCGGTGAACTTCGACGCTTCGACTTTCACGAACGGCGCGCCAGCGAGCCGTGCGAGCCTGCGGGCGATCTCGGTCTTGCCGACGCCGGTCGGGCCGACGAGGATGATGTTGTTGGGCGAGATCTCGTCGCGGATCGCGTCGGGCGCGCGCTGGCGGCGCCAGCGATTTCGGAGCGCGATCGCGACAGCTTTCTTTGCGTCGCCCTGACCGACGATGTAGCGATCGAGCTCTTCGACGATCTGCTTCGGCGTCAGCGTGGCGAGGCGCTCGAGTGCCTGTTGCGTTCGGGGAGAAGCCATCAGCTAGGTTCCAGCACTGTGATGTTGGCGTTTGTGTAGACACAGATCTCGGCGGCGATCTCGAGACCCTTCTGCACGATGTCGCGCGCGGGCAGTTCTGTGTTCTCGAGCAGAGCACGCGCGGCAGAGAGCGCGTACGACCCGCCGGACCCTATCGCCAGGATTCCATCATCGGGCTCGATGATGTCGCCGGTGCCGGAGATTATGAATCCGTGCTCGCGATCTGTGACCGCGAGGAGCGCTTCCAGCCGCCTCAGGACGCGGTCGCTGCGCCAATCCTTCGCCAGCTCAACCGCAGCGCGGGGAAGGTTGTTCGGATACTTCTCGAGCTTCTCCTCGAACTTCTCGAACAGCGTGAATGCGTCGGCGGCCGCTCCCGCGAAGCCCGCCAGGAGCTTGCCGCCGCGAAGGGTCCGGACTTTCTGGGCATTGGACTTCATCACCGTCTGGCCGACCGTAACCTGTCCGTCTCCGCCCAGCGCCACCTGTCCGTCGCGCCGTACGGAGAGGATTGTGGTCGATCTGACGCGCTCGAGCTGGCGTTTCATCGCTTCAAATTAACAGGCGCGGGGTGGTCGGCGAGGCATAACGCTTCCGGTCGCGCCCCCTTCTTGCATTCAAGAAACGCATGAAACTGGAACAATTCCCCATACTCCTGGGGGTGCTGGTGGCGCTGATAGGGCTCACGATCGCCCTCGACGCCTGGCAGAGGGGTGGCGTCGCCCCTTTACGTGAGCGCCGTCGCCGCACGCGGGCCCTCCCTCACAAGGCGGGTCAGACCCTTGTAGCACTCGGAACCCTCTGCATGGCCGCGGCGCTCATGGGCCGCGACACTTGGCGCTGGGGAACCATCAGCGTCCTGGCGGGAAGTTCGTTGCTCATCATCGGGGCGATAATGAACCGGAAGTACCTAAGAGAGGTGCTCATATTCCGGGGAGCGGCGCGTCGAGGGGTCGGAGAACAGAATTCGCGGATGAATCAAACTCCGTCGAAGCCGACGCGAATTCGGTAGCCTCAGGGTTTTTTTCCTTTCGCCGCGGCGATCGCCCTTGTAGGTTTCTGACCCCGCCGCCAGCCTGACGCGGCGGCCGCCTTCTGAGGCAGTGTTTTTCACCTCCAAAACATCACTAATGCGCATCCAGACTTGGAGTGCAGCGCTCGTCGCGCTCACACTCGTGGCTCCCGCCTGTTCTGAGAGGGAGTTGGTCGGTCCCAGGACTCCCCTTTCCGCCAGCTTTACTCACGTTCCGGGTCTGCCCGACGTGCGCATCAGCGAGATCCACTACGACAATGCTGGTACGGACGCCGGCGAGTTCATCGAGGTGTCGGGTCCAGCCGGCACCGATCTCGCCGGCTGGAAGCTCGTCCTCTATAACGGCTCGGGAGGCGCAGCATACCGTACCGACGCCTTGAGTGGCGTCATCTCGAACAGCTGCGACGGCCGCGGTGTCGTTGTCGTGAACTATCCGGTCAACGGTGTTCAAAACGGTTCACCCGATGGCATGGCCCTGGTCGACGCCGTCAACCACGTCGTCGAGTTCCTGTCCTACGAGGGGACATTCGTCGCCACGGGCACACTCCCCACCAGTCCGGCAGCGGGTCTCACCTCGGTTGACATCGGGGCCAGTGAGACTGGCACGGAGCCCCTGGGCGGGTCGCTCTGGCGGAGTGCGGAGAATGCCTGGAACCCTACCCCGACGAGCACCCCCGGCGCCTGCAACGATAACGTGAAGCCACCACCGCCACCACCGCCACCGGTGATACCGGAAACTCGAGTAGTCGAGATCCACTACGACAACATTGGCGCGGACGGCAATGAAAAGATCGAGATCGGCGGTCCGGCCGGAACCGACCTCTCCGGTTGGAGCATGGTGCTCTATAACGGAGGCACTCCATACAACACGACTCTTCTCTCGGGAGTGATCCCAGCAACCTGTGATGGTCGCGGCGTAGTGGTGGTGAGCTACCCTCAGGACGGCATTCAGAATGGTCCCGCAGACGGCCTTGCTCTGGTGAACGCTACTGGAGAAGTCGTCGAATTTCTCTCGTACGAGGGAGCGGTCACCGGCACGAGCGGTCCAGCGGCCGGCAAGCCATCGACGGACATTGGCGAGTCGGAGGCTTCTACCTCACCGATCGGGTATTCGCTGCAGCGAAATGTGGACGGGTCGGACTGGCTGCCGGCCGCACCCGCGACCTTTGGTCTCTGCAACGACGCCACGCCACCGCCCCTGAGGGGAGTGGTGAGCTTCACCGGCCGCACTGTGTTCGACGACCCGCCGTTGCCGGTAGGGTTCGAAGATCAACTCTTCGGAACTGAGCGCAATCCCAGCAACACTGTAGTCGAGACGACTTTCACCTGGACCTCGGAAACTCCCGCCATCGCCAGCATCGACCAGGATGGTGTGATGCGCGCGCTGGCGCCGGGCACCGCAATTCTGCGGGCGACCGCGGCGGATGGAACGACCGGTCTATACTCGCTGCCGACTCGAATCGCGACTGCAAGCACGACAGCGGTTTACGACGGGAACGCCGAGTTCGGAGAGCCGACCGACGCGGACCCGAGCAACGACTTCATCGTGAGACGCGACCAGCTGATCTCGTCGTACAACAAGAACAGAGGTACGCCGAACTGGGTCGCCTACGAGATCGAAGCTTCCCATCACGGCAGTGAGATCCGGTGCGACTGCTTTACCTTCGACCCGGCACTTCCTTCCGGCTTCACGCCCTACACCACGGCAGATTACACCGGTGCCGGCGCGTTTCACGGTTACGGAATCGACCGCGGTCATCTCGCGCGTTCGGCCGATCGCGATGCCGGGAGTCTCGACAACGCTGTCACCTACTACTTCACGAACATCGTCCCGCAGGCTTCCGACAACAATCAGGGTCCGTGGGCGAAGTTCGAGACGTACCTCGGCAACCTCGTTGACTTGCAGAACAAGGAGGTATACGTCATCGCCGGCGTAGCAGGCAGCCGCGGCACGCTCAAGGATGAGGGCAAGATCACGATCCCCGAATACACCTGGAAGGTCGCGGTGATCATGCCGCGCAACGAAGGCATCGAGGACGTCCACGATATCTCCGATCTGGAGATCAAGGCAGTGATCATGCCGAACGTCGCCGGAATCCTGAACGACGAATGGGAGAAGTACCAGGCGACGGTCAACCAGATTGAAGCGTTGAGTGGCTACGATCTCCTCGCGCTGCTCGACGATGAGATCGAGGTCGTCGTCGAGAGCGGGCTCAAGGACGGCTTTCTTCAGGTCCGGCAGCTCCTCACCGATGGCAAGGTCGAGGCTGGTGTCGGCAATTCTCTCGAGGCCAAGCTGGACGCCGCCGCGAAACAGCTCGATGGTGGGAAGATCATACCCGCCGTGAATCAGCTCGAGGCTTTGCTGCGTGAGCTCAATGCGTTGGTGAGATCCGGCCGACTCGCAGCGGAAGATGCGAGCGCGTTACGCGCCGCTGTCGTCAGCGCGATCAGGAATGTGTCTTCGTAATACTCAGGGGTCCTAAACGCCTCCGTACCACTCGTAGCCCTGATCGCTCCAGTACCCGCCGTTCATCTTCGGCATGAACACGATCTTCGTTAAGTATTTCGTGTTCTTGTAGCCGAGCTTCACGGGCGAGTACACTCGCGCCGGCGCTCCGTGCGCCGGCCCGAGCATCTTTCCGTCGAGTCCGTAGGCAACGACCGTCTGCGGGTGCATCGCGCTCTCGAGATCCCAGCTCTCGTGGTAATCGTCGTCGAACGATTGGAAGTCAACGTAATGCGCTTCCGGCGCAACGCGCACGAATTTGGCAAGCTCGCTGAACGGCACACCGGTCCACGTCTCAACCGCGGTCCAACCTTCCACGCAGTAGTGGTTCACGCGGTTCGAGACACGGGGCAGTCGCTGAAGGTCTTCGAGCGTCAATCGCACCGGGTTGCCTATGAGGCCGCTGACTTCGAGCGCCCACTTCCCTCTCGCGCTCTCGTCCCAGACGGGCACCGTTGGCGAGACGTAGTAGCTGGGAAGCTTGTTGCCGGCGTCGTGCGCGCCATGTTGGACGACATCGATCGCGGTGTGTCGGTACAACGCGCGCTCGACACCGAGATTCTTCCGCTCCGCGTACCTGAGGAGTTTCTCAGCTGATTTCGGCCCGCGCGAATCACACGCGGCGAGAAACGCGGCCGAGACCAACCCGCCGCCGAGCGCGAGAAACTCGCGGCGGTCAACTCCCCCGATAGTCAGGAAGTTGCCAGGCTTGCTCAAGTTGCCTCAGGAGGCGGCGCCGGCGTCACCCGCGCGCGTCTTGGAAAAAGATGGTAGAACGGCCGCGCATTTCGCGCTTCCGGCGACAGGTTCTCATCGTAGTTGCCCGTGAACATCGAGGGCAGCGAATACGGATCGACCGCGAACACCATGAAAACATGGACGACGCTCAGCACGACGATCACCACCATCGCAATGAAATGCCAGTAGCGAGCCCACACGTATCCGCCGAAGATGGCGGTGAGCCACGAGAGCTGCACCGGCTTCCAAATCGCGATTCCCGTGAGAACAGCGAGAGCGCCCGCAAACGGCAACAGGAAGTACGCCGTCTTCTGCAGTGCGTTGTGCTTGCCCTGGTGCGGATGATCCTTCCGCTTGAACGCGTAGAACTTCACCATCTGCCAGCTGTCGCGGATGTCACCTTTGCGCGGAACGAGATCCCTCCATTCCCCATGGAGATACACGAACCCGAGGTAGATGAGCCCGTTTACCACCAGAACCCACATCATCGCGAAGTGCCAGTTGCGCGCGCCGGCTAGCCAGCCGCCGAATGTGAGCCAGTCGGGAACCGGCTTGTGCTCGAACGGATAGCAGCAGAACAGCTCGCCCTTTCTCGCGAACGCCGGATAGGCGTTGAAGATCTCGAGTCCGGAGCCAACCATGATGACGATCGCCACGAAGTTCACCCAGTGTGTGACCCGGACTATCCAGTGGTGTCGCTTCTTCGCCATTCAGTCCTCCGAGCCTCCCCAGCGAGAAGCTACACCGCGTCAGGCGCGCGGGTGAGCCTTCTC
>Ga0307296_10002122_pt1 | contig 10090 bp, 11 predicted proteins | sample ER_DNA_153_FD_194467 | JGI IMG/M metagenome (GOLD analysis project Ga0307296, IMG submission 194467) | Bulk soil microbial communities from the East River watershed near Crested Butte, Colorado, United States - ER_DNA_153 | ecosystem: Environmental > Terrestrial > Soil > Floodplain | place... | reverse complement strand
GCAGATCAGACGCACCGCGGGCTGCAGTGCTGTGGCGGCTCATAAGTCGCGGCTTCCCGGCGCCGTCTCTTTGACAAACCGGTTGCGCAGCGTGCCGATGCCGGTGATCTCGATCTCGACGACGTCTCCGTCTCTGAGGTCGGGCGAGGCGCCGTCGGTTCCCATCCAGATCACGTCGCCCGGCCACAGCGTGAAATATTTTGTCAGCTCGACGATGAACGGCTTGATGCCGAAGATCATGTCGTTGGTGCGGAAGCGGTTGCTCTCCTTGCCGTTTACGCGGGCGATGGTCTCCATGCCGTCGAGGTCGACGTCGGTCTCGATCCAGGGTCCCATCGGCTTGAAAGTGTCGGCGTTCTTGGCCCGCCACAGGCCGCGATCGGCTTTTTGCCAGGTGCGCTCGCTGACGTCGTTGCCGATGGTGTAGCCGAACACGCAGGACATCGCATCGGTCTCGTTGAGGTGTTTTGCCTTCTTGCCGATGACGACGACCAGTTCGCCCTCGTAGTGAATTTTTTCGGTGGCGGTAGCCGGGATCACAACATTCTCATCGTGCGCGATCAGCGCGTTTTGCGCGCGATAGCCGATCTCGGGCCTGTCAGGCACGTTGGGCACCTCGCCGCGCTTGTCGGCGGCTTCCTTGAGATGCTTGAGGTAGTTGAGCCCGACGCAATAGAAGGTGCGCGGCATCAGCGGCAATTCGATTTTGACGTCGGTAAGCGAATGCGTGCGCGATGCGCGCTGCCATTCGCCGAAGGGCTCGCCGTTGACCGCGATCACGCGGTCGCCTTCGATGATTCCCCAGGAAGTCTGCGCGTTCGCGGTGAATTTCAGCCAGCGCATGTACTAACCTCTTTATTCGGCAGCGATCCGCGGCGACGTCTTCCATGCGCCGGCGGCCGGGCGCGGCAGCCCGAGATTCTCCCGCAAGGTCTTGCCGGCGTATTCCCCGTGAAACAGACCGCGCCTTTGCAGCTCGGGAACGACATGACGGACGAAATCGGCGTAAGACCCCGGCACATAGGTCGCCGCGATGACAAAACCGTCGCAGCCTCGACCTGTGAACATCTCTTCCAGCCGGTCGGCGATCTCCTTCGGTCCGCCGACGATGGCGTCCGCCGTCTGGCCGCGGCCGGAGAAGGCAATGAAATCGCGCGCGCTTGGATTGGCCTTGCCCGAGGTCCTCAACACGCCGTCGCGAATGCCGAGCATGCCCTGCATGCGCTGAAGTTCATCCGTGGTCAGCGGCTCATCGATGCCCTTGGAGGCGAAATCAAAGTTCAGCCCTTCCGACAATAGCGACAGCGCATCGATTTCCAGCGGCAGCTTTTCGATCACCGCCATCTTGTCTTCGGCCTCGGACTTGGTCGCGCCAGCCACCGGCGTGACGAGATTGCAGAGAAACATCTGGTCGGGATCGCGGCCCGCCTTCGCCGCCTCGTTCCTGATGGCGTCATAGCCCTGCTTGGCGCCAGCCAGATTGCGCGCCGCGGTGAAAATCACTTCACCCCATCGGCCGGCGAAACGCTGGCCGCGGCCGCTGGCACCGGCCTGGATAATGACGGGGTGGCCTTGCTGCGAGCGCGGCACCGTGAACGGCCCGCGCGACTTGAAGAATTTCCCCTTGTGGTCGAGACGCTTGACCTTGGTCGGATCGGCAAAGCGGCCGCTGTTCTTGTCGATCAACAGCGAGCCGTCTTCCCAGGCGTCCCAGTGGCCGAGCACCACTTCCATGAACTCGCCGGCGCGGTCGTAACGCAGGTCGTGCTCGAGATGCGCATCCTTGCCCATATTGAGCGCCTCGCCGTCATTGACGGATGTCACCACGTTCCAGGCGGCGCGGCCGCCGCTCATCAGGTCGAGCGTGGCGAAACGGCGCGCGACATCGAACGGTTCGTAATAGGTGGTCGAGCAGGTCGATGCGAGGCCTAGCTTGTCGGTCACTATCCCCATCGTGGTCAGCACCACGATCGGATCCATTTTCACGCAGCGGATACCATATTCCACGGTGTGGGCGTGATCGTTGCCATAGCGGTCAGGCATCGCCAGGCGATCGTCGAAAAACGCCATGTGGAATTTTCCGGATTCGAGGGTCCGGGCGATCTCCTTGTAGTAATCCGCCGACATCGAGTCGTCGCGGGATTCCGGATGGCGCCACGAGCTCGGCAGGTTGGTGCAATTCTGCGCCTGCAGGAAACCAACCATCACCATTTGCCGTGTCATGCTGCTCTCCCAGTGTCGGCCAGCCGATACGTCACGCGAGATGGAGTTCGGCGGCCAATTTGTGCTCGCCGGCCAGCGCGCGCAATCTGTCCCAGATTGCGTCTGTCAGGCGGTTGGCCTGCACGATCGGCATCGGGGTTCCTCGGCTCAATGCCCGCGCGGGGAGCGGGTCTTGCTTGTTGTCGGCGGCATGGTCTCAAAGCGACGGCGTGAGAGCAAGTGGCAAACGCCGAAAACGTGGTGCCGCTACCCCGCGCGTAACAGTTCCGCTACGCGAGATTTGGGTGTTTTGCCTTGCGCGGAAAATCTCCGGGCCAGGTCAGCGACGTCTGGTCGGCGAGGCATTTGAGGAAAAGCTCCGCGCCGTCGGCGTAGGTAGCGCCATCAGCCAATTGCAGACATGCGCGCCAGTCGGCCGGCATCGGTTGCTGCACGCCGAGTACCTCGAACGCCGGACCCCACCACCATGCCGGCGCCGGCGATCTCTCGTCCTCCGGGACCGCGCGCCATCGGACGAACTCATCCACGGCGCGTTCAAATTGCACATTTGCAGCCCAATGCATGGCCATCTCCGACACGGATCATATCCGGCTTTGCAACCCAGGGCCAATGTGGTCCGCCGGCGTGTGTCAGCGCGTCGGTTCCGAGCCAATGGGGCGGATCTGCCGCACCACGCCGGGTTGGCCCGGCGCGCATTCCAGCGCCTCGCGGTCCCATTTCGCGGCATTGGCGGCGGCGTCGTAGGTGGTCTGCAGGAATTCGAGCAGCGCCTGGTCCGGCCGCGCGGCCGTGCGCACGGCGTCATAAGGCAGGATGAACTCGCCGAGCGCTTCGCTGAAGAACGCCGCGTCGGGCCGCACCGCCGTGGTGCGGAAGCCTGCCGGTTCGGGATAGGCATAGGAATAGAACGCGGGATAGTCGATCGCGCCGCTGCCCGGCCAGAAGCCGGCGCTGCTCACCTCGTGGGAATAGGCTTCGGCGGCGACTTCATCCGGCAGATGCGGCACGCCGCCGGGATGACGCGGCGCGCGCCGGCCCGAAAAGCGCGTCACCGCGAGATCGAAGCTGCCCCAGAAGAAATGTACCGGGCTCGCCTTGCCGAGGAAGGCGGTGCGGAATTGCTTGAAGACGCGGTCAGCGTTCACAAGAATTTGCAAAAAGCGCCCCACCGCGTCCGGGTCATAAGAGGCGTGCTGATGGTCCTGCGAAAAGCGGATCGGCTCCGGCAATTCGTTGGGCATCTCGTTAATCGCGACGTGAATGCCGAGCTGCGCGAGTTCGGCCATGATCGCCGCATAGAAGCGCGCGACCGAGTGCCCGGCGAGCGAAAACTGCCGTTGCGCGCCGTCGCTGGTCGAAATCCGCAAGGCGTGATCGATAAAGTCGAAGTTGATCTGGAAGGTGCGCGCGCCATCTGGAATCGGCGAGGTCGTCAGCCCGCGAGCAGTGACGTACAGCACGACGTGCCAGGAATGGTTCAGCCAGGGTTCGCGCGCGAGCCTGATCTTGCCGACGATCTGGGTCCATAGATGCAGCGTTTCGCAGGTCTCACGCCACGCCGTGGTCGGCAATTCCGGCCACGGGACCTGCCAGGTGCGGCTCATCCTTGAACTCTGTGTCGCGCGTTGTAAACACGTATTCACGTATCACAAATCGCACACGACATCACGAATTAGTGGATTCCGGGCATCGACGTTTGCCGCGCGAGGCGCGGAAGAGACTGCGGCACCACCAGCGCCGCGCAATCGCCTGCATCGGATTGCGTGCCAATTGATAGATAAAGAGAATTTCGATCACGGCAGAGTCCATGGCACCCAGCCACGAACATGGGGGGGCAGTCGTGTAAGAGTATGCCGCCCGCGTCGCATCAGCCATGCAGTTTCTTCGCGGTCTCCGCGATCACGCGTCCTTGATAGCGCGCGCCGGCCAGCTCGTTGTCGCTTGGCTGGCGGCCGCCGTCGCCGCCGGTGATCGTGGTCGCGCCGTAGGGCGAGCCACCCGTGACCTCGTCGAGCTTCATCTGGCCGGCAAAGCCGTAATTCAGCCCGACCACGGCCAAGCCGAAATGCAGGAGGTTGGTGATGATCGAGAACAGGGTGGTCTCCTGGCCGCCGTGCTGGGTCGCGGTCGAGGTAAAGGCGCCGCCGACCTTGCCGTGTAGCGCGCCTTTCATCCAGAGGCCGCCGGCCTGGTCGAGGAAGTTCGCCATCTGCGATGACATGCGGCCGAATCGCGTGCCGGTGCCGACGATGATGGCATCGTAATTGGCAAGCTCTTCGACCTTCGCCACCGGCGCGGGCTGATCGAGCTTGTAGTGCGAAGCTTTTGCGAACTCCAGCGGCACCAGTTCGGGTACCCTCTTGATGTCCACTGAAGCGCCGGCTTCGCGGGCGCCTTCGGCGACGGCGTTCGCCATCTTCTCGATATGACCGTAGGCGGAATAGTAGAGAACGAGAACTTTAGCCATGGTTAGTCTCCGTGAGTTTGCGAGGTTTGATTACTTGAGGCGTCATGGCCGGGCTTGATCCGGCCATGACGGAAACGTGAGGTCAGGCGGCGTCCACCAGCACCAGTTCGGAATCTTCCAGCGCGGTGATCTTGAGCTGTGCCTCGTCGCGGATCGCGACGCCGTCGCGGGCGTTGACACGGACGCCGTTGATCTCGACCACACCCGCCGCCGGCACCAGATAGAGGTTGCGCGTTTTGTCCGGCGCGTATTCCGCGCTGTCGCCCGCCTTCAGCGTGGTGGCGAGCACGCGAGCATCGGCGCGGATCGGCAGCGCGTCCCTGTCGCCATCAAATCCGCTCGCGATGGTGACGAAGTTGCCGGAACGATCCGCCTTCGGGAATGGCTTGGCGCCCCAGGTTGGCTGGCCGCCTTCCGTGGTCGGCTCGATCCAGATCTGGAAGATCTTTGTCAGCGTCGGCTCCAGATTGTATTCGGAGTGACGTATGCCGGAGCCGGCGCTCATCACCTGAACATCGCCCGCTTCGGTGCGGCCCTTGTTGCCGAGACTGTCCTGATGGGTGATCGCGCCTTCGCGGACATAGGTAATGATTTCCATGTTGGCATGAGGATGGGCGGGAAAGCCGGTGTTCGGGGCGATCTCGTCGTCGTTCCACACCCGCAACGAGCCGTGGCCCAAATTGCCGGGATCGTAGTGGCTGCCGAATGAGAAGTGGTGCCTGGCTTTGAGCCAGCCGTGATCGGCGCTGCCGAGTTTGTTGAAAGGTCTAAGTTCAATCATGGGATATTCCTTTGATTTGGATTTAACTGCTCGGTGCCGCGCGCGATTGCACGCGGCAGCCCCCAAATTGTTCGAATCAGGCGCCGAAGCCGCCATCGACATTCAGCACCGTGCCGGTCACGAACGACGCGCCGGGGCTTGCGAGGAACACGACGCCGGCGGCGATTTCTTCCGCGGTGCCGTAGCGTTGCAGCGCATGCTGCGCGCGTTGGGCTTCTGCGAACGCGCCGCCGTCCTTCGGATTCATGTCGGTGTCGATCGAGCCGGGCTGCAACACGTTGACGGTGATGCCGCGCGGCCCAAGGTCGCGCGCCGCGCCCTTGCTGTAGCCGACGATCGCAGCCTTGGTGGCGGCATAGTCGGCGAGGCCGGGGAACGATGCGCGGGTGGCAATGCCCGAGCCAATGGTGACGATGCGGCCGCCTTCCCCCATCAGCTTCGATGCCGCACGGATCGCAGTGATCACGCCGTGCACATTGATCGCGTCCTGACGGTCGAACGCCGCTGTGTCGCTGTTGGGATCGTCGACCGCTCCATTGACGGCGACGGCGGCGTTATTGACGAGGATATCGAGGCGGCCGAAATGCTTGGCGACGTCTTTCACCAGTTGATCGACTTCGCGCGAAGAGGCCTGGTCGGCCTTGAACGCGCGCGCTTCCACACCCTTGGCTTTCAATTCCTGGACCACCGCTTCGGCCTTGTCGGGCGAGGCAACGTAGCTGATGGCGACGTTGGCGCCTTCATCGGCTAGCGCGCGGGCGCTGGCCGCGCCGATGCCGCGCGAGCCACCGGTCACGAGGGCAACCTTGCCTGTGAGGGACCTGGTCATTGGATTTCTCCGCTGTTCGAATTCCGATGACGTTGTGGATATGCGCTTCCAAATGGGTTAGAAATAGAAACCATCGAAACACATTGTTTCTAATATTGAGACAAAGGAGCGCGGAATGGCAAAACTTCCGGATTTCGAGGGCTTCGCGATTTTCGCAAAAGTCGTGGAATTACGGTCATTTGCAGCAGCCGCCACCGAACTGGCGCTGTCCAAGGCCACGGTGTCGAAGGCGGTCACCCGGCTCGAGGAGCGGCTCGGCGCGCGGCTGTTCAACCGCACTTCGCGGCGCCTTGCCTTGACCGATGCCGGGCAAAAGCTGTCCGAGCGCGCCACGCGCCTGTTGCTCGATGGCGAGGCGGCGGAGAACGAGGCGCTGGCGCAGTCCGTGGCGCCGCGCGGACTGGTGCGCCTGGCGGTGCCGATGACGTTCGGCGTGAAAGCGGTGGCGCCGATCCTGCCGGAGTTTCTGCAAGCCTATCCCGATGTCGCGATCGACCTTCATTTGAGCGATGCCATGGTCGACATGATCGGCGAGGGCTTTGACGCCGGCTTGCGGATCGCGAGTCTGCCGGATTCATCTTTGATCGCACGGCGGCTGTGCGCGATGCCGCGCTTCACCGTAGCCTCGCCTGCCTATCTCAAGCGCCATGGCCGGCCGACCCACCCGATGCATCTCGCCCAGCACAAATGTCTCGGCTATGCCTATCTCTCCACGCCCGGGGTCTGGCACTACACCAATTCAGCGGGCGAGCAGGCGAGCGTGCGGCCGGCGGGCCCGCTGCGCGTCAACAATGGCGAGGCGCTGCTGCCGGCGCTGATCGCCGGCTTGGGCATCGCCGATTTGCCGGAGTTCATCGTCGGCGATGCCATTGCCTCAGGCAAGGTCGAAGTGATCCTGAAAGACTGGAAGCAGACCGAGGGCTCGGTGCATCTGGTGACGCCGCCCGGCGGCCCCCGCCCCGCGCGCGTCGAGGCGCTGGCGGATTTTCTGACCAGGCATTTCGCCAAGGGGAAGAAGGGGAAGCGCTGAGCGGCTTGCGGTCGATCTGTTGATAACGTGTCCACACGCGGAAGATGTACCGTCTTGTCGGTACATTCCGCCTTGTCTATACGGAAGCGCCTTCCGTATCTCGAATCCGTTCCCCACCACCACCTATTCTTCCGGAGTTTTCATGGTCCGCCTTGGCGCGTTGCTGCTTGCCCTGAGCCTTGTTCATTCGGCGCAAGCCCAAACGGTCCAGCCGCCCGCTGCGGCCAAGGCCAAACCAGCCGCCAGAAAGCCGGCGCCGCCGAAAGCGGTGGCCGAGACATCAGCCGCGAGCGGGCCTTGCATCGGTGTGTTTCCGCTCCTCGGTGATCAATTTGGGATCAGGAAGATCGGGATCACAGTGTTCGGCAACGAATTCAAGCAAATTACCGTCGACAATTGGGGGCTCGATGATCTCGTCGTTGAGCGCGTGCGAGCAGCCATCGGCCCGGGTATGGCCGTGCGCAGGATCGCCCACGCTAAGGCCGTCTTCGAAGGTTACGTTCCCGGAATCGGAATGTTCCAGAACCTCGACACCAAAGCGCCGGCCATTGTTCGACAGGCCGCGGCGCGGACGCAATGCGAGCGTTACGTCGTCGTGACGAGGGCCGCCAGCCAATATATCGGAAATCAATCCATCTATGGCCTCGGCGTCGTCAACAGCGGAGGCCCGCTGCTCAGCACGACCCAACTCCATGCCGTCGTGCGCATCCATGTCCACGACGGCCACACCTTCGCAGTGCTCAAGAGCGGGACCGGGTCGCTGGGCGGAAGTAGTTTTCTGTCGGGGCCGCCGACCAAGAAACTCGATGACTCCTGGTGGCCCGAGCCGCCCGAGGCGGCTAACACGCCGGCAATGCGCGATGCGACGCGGAAACTCCTTGGCGAAGTTCTCGACAGGAGTCTGCCGGAACTGCTCGCCCAGTAAGGCCATGGTAAGGCGGGAAGTGGCGGGAGAGGTCGAAGTGATTCTGTTGGACTGGAAGCGGCGCGAGGGCGCGGTGCGTTGGGCACGGCGCGAAGTGCGCCTTTGCCCACCCCACGGGTTCCGGCTATAGGCTACACCCAACGACCAAAATCAATCTTCCGGGGGAAGTGCCGATGAATCGACGTGAAGTTCTGACAGCCGCAGCAATGCTGCCGCTGGCGCCCCTCGCGCTCTCGAAGGCCGCGTCAGCGCAAACGGCCTGGCCGACGCGCAATATCACCATGATCGTGCCGTTCCCAGCCGGCGGCCAGGCCGATCTCGCGGCGAGGCCGGTGGCGCTGGCGCTGGAAAGAATTTTGGGCAAGCCTGTCATCGTCGACAACCGCGCCGGCGGCGCCGGCGGATCGATCGGCAACGCGGCGGCGGCGCGCGCCGAGCCGGACGGCTACACGCTATTGATGACGCTGTCGTCGCTCGCCGTATTGCCCGAAGCCGACCGGCTGTTCGACCGTCCCGTGGCTTACGAAGTCTCGCAATTCGCCCCTGTGGCGCGCGTGCTCGCCGACCCCACCTTGCTTGCTGTGCCGGCGTCGGCGCCATGGAAGACGCTGCAGGATTTTGTCGATGACGCCAAAAAGCGCCCGGGCCAGATTCCCTATGGCTCATCGGGCCCCTATGGCACGCTGCACGTCGCGATGGAAATGTTTGCGGCCAGCGCCGGCATCAAATTGCTGCACGTGCCGTTTCGCGGCGCCGGCCCTGCGCTGACGGCGTTGCTGAGCGGCACGGTGCAGGCACTAGCGTCGGCGCCGGGCACGCTGAAGCAGCAGGTCGACGACGGCAAGATGCGCGTGCTGGCGAACTGGGGCGCGGAGCGGATCGCGAGTTTTCCCGATCTGCCGACCTTCCGGGAACTCGGCTACAAGGAGGTCGAGTTCTACATCTGGGCAGGGTTGTTTGCGCAAAGCGCGCTGCCGGCGCCGATCATGACGCGGCTGCGCGAGGCGATGGCGCAAGCGGTGAAAAGTCCGGAGGTGACGAAAACCTTCGAGGCCGCAGGCAGCCCGGTGGCTTACTTGGACGCGCCGGAATTTTCAAAATTCGTCGCGGACGACAGCGCGCGCCTGATCGCGGCTGTAAAGAAGATCGGCAAAGTGGAGTAGAGGGTCCGTCATTCCGGTCCGAAGGAAGAGACCCGGAATGACGCTTCAACAAACAAGCGGGAACCTGACCTCACAATTTTTTGTGCGGCGCAATCCTTCCCTTTGCCCCATTTCTTTTGAAGGCTGCAGCGCGACTGGAACAAGCACGCCAACCCATCCCAAACGGAAGGACCGGACATGCGAGTGCACCCTGTTGCCCTGAGCCTTGCAATGGCGACCGTCAGCGGCATTGCCGTTCAAAATCCTGCTTTTGCCGAGGAGTATCGGGGGACCCTTGCACAACAGCTTGCCTGCACGCCTGACGTTTTCAGGCTTTGCGGCGATCAGATACCGGACACCAACAGGATCGTTGCGTGCTTGCGGCAAAATACAGCGCTGCTCAGCGGTGACTGCCGCTCGGTGTTTGAATCAAATGCCAGCGCGCCGCCGGAGGCGGCGCCGAGACGCCGCAATGATCAGCCGAGGTCCTATGGCGGCCAATAGGCTGCGGCTACGTCCGCAGTACTGCGACGACCGATGCCACAGCGGCGATAAACGCCAGCACCGTGGCCATGGCCAACCACAGGGTTTGCCGGCGGGCATCGTGCCGGTCATGAAAGCTAAGCCAGTCGCGCACGAACCCGGCCGGAACGTCGAACACAACCGAGTTGTCACTTGTATGATGCAGCTCGT
>Ga0307296_10002118_pt1 | contig 10096 bp, 9 predicted proteins | sample ER_DNA_153_FD_194467 | JGI IMG/M metagenome (GOLD analysis project Ga0307296, IMG submission 194467) | Bulk soil microbial communities from the East River watershed near Crested Butte, Colorado, United States - ER_DNA_153 | ecosystem: Environmental > Terrestrial > Soil > Floodplain | place: USA... | reverse complement strand
GGGCCGGGCGGGACCCGGGGGAGGTGACGCTGGTCGCGGTGACCAAGCTGTTCCCACCGGCGGCGGTCCGGGCAGTGCTGGCCGCCGGGGTCGCCGACGTCGGCGAGAACTACGCCAAGGACCTGGAGCGCAAGGCGGCCGAGGTGCCGGGGGTGCGGTGGCACTTTGTCGGGCGCCTGCAGCGCAACAAGGCCGGGGTGCTGGTGGACGTCGGCGCCCTTGTCCACTCGCTCGACTCGCTGGCCGGGGCCCGGGCCCTTGGCCGGCGGGCGGTGACCGCCGGGACCACCGCCCGCGCCCTCGTCCAGGTCGAGGTCGACGACCGCGAGGCGGCCCATGGGGTCCGGCCGGCCGACCTGGCCGCCTTCCTGGACACATGCCGGGCCGTCGACGGGCTGGAGATCGAGGGCCTGATGGTCATGCCGGCCCCGGCCGACGACCCCGAGGCGACCCGCCCGGCGTTCCGGCGGGCCGCCGAGCTGGCCGCCGGGTCGGGGCTGCCCCGGCTGTCGATGGGGATGACGGCCGACTTCGAGGTGGCGGTCGAGGAGGGCGCCACCCTCATCCGTGTCGGCACCGCCCTGTTCGGCCCCCGCCCCACCCGCCGCCCCGGGACCACGACCCGCGAGGCTGGCGCGCCCTCTCCCGGGGGTGGCCGGTGAGGCTGTCAGGTGTGACCCCTACGATTCGGTCAGGAGCGCCGATCCAGACTTGTGAAATCGGACAAACCGACGTTCCCGGAGGGTCCGCCGTGACTTCTGTGGCGAGTATCGCCATAGTGTTGCCGGCGCCGCCCAAGGCGGACGTCCTCAGGTGCTTGGACAGTTGTCGGAATGGTGAAAGGTAGGTGACGTTAGGTGGCTGGGGCGTTCAAGAAGAGCCTTGTGTGGTTGGGGCTGGTCGAGCCTGAGGACGACGAGGAGCTGGCCGACGTGGCCGAGGCGGCTGGGCGATCCCCGGCCGACCGGGCTCCCATCCGCAGGGTGCGCGACGACGACGTCTACGGGCGCCGTCGTGAGGGGGGGCGCATGGAGGAGCCGACCGAGGCGGTGATCCACCCGATCCCGTCCGCGGCCACCGGCAAGGTCCACCTGATCGAGCCGTCCGGCTTCAACGACGCCGAGGAGATAGGTGAGAAGTTCAAAGCCGACATCCCGGTGATCGTGAACCTCCAAGCCATGGAGGCGGAGACCGCCAAGCGCCTGATCGACTTTGCCGCCGGGCTCACGTTCGGGCTCGACGGGCGCATTCAGCGGGTCGCCGACAAGGTATTCCTACTCACTCCCAGAAACGTCGAGGTCTCGGCTGAGGAGCGGCGGCGGCTCCAGGAGCGGGGCTTCTTCAACCAGGCCTGACCGGTGTCGATCTGTGTGGATTCTTTCCCTACTGCTGAGTCTCTACTGGCTGATCCTTCTCGGCCGGATCGTGATGGACCTCATCCTCAGCCTGACCGGAGGCCGGGGTCTTTCCGGTTTGGCGATCCTCTATGGGATACTGTATGACCTGACCGAACCCGTCCTCCGACCCATAAGGCGACTCCTTCCCCCCTTGCGAGTCGGCGCTGTGGCCCTAGATCTCTCCCCCCTCATCGTGTTCGTACTGATCGCCCTGTTGAGACAGGTGGTGAGTACCAGCTAGCCGGCCCAACGCGAAGCTCGAGTGGTGCTCGGGTACAATCGCCCATCCACTTGTAGGTAAGGAGCGCACATGCCGCCACTGACGCCGCTGGATATCCAACACAAAGAATTCACCAAGGCCATGCGCGGGTACGCCATGCACGAGGTGGACACCTTCCTCGACCAGGTCACCGAGGAGTTCACCCGGATGCAGGACGAGATCGCCCGCCTCCGGGAGCAGGCCTCCAGCGCGGGACCGCCCCAGCAGGCCCCGGTCCAGGTGCAGGCACCCCCGCCACCACCTCCGCCGCAGCCCCAGCCGGTGGTTGCCGAGGCCCGCGGCAGCAGCGCCGGTGGCGAGGAGGCGATCGCCCGGGCCCTGGTGATGGCCCAGCGGATGGCCGACCAGACGGTCGAGGAGGCCAAGGTCAAGGCCAAGTCGATGGTCGCCGAGGCCGAGGCGCGGGCCAAGAACATGACCGAGCAGGCCCAGATGCGGGCCCGCGAGGTCACCGAGGCCGCCCAGATGCGCGCCCGCGAGGTCACCGAGGCCGCCCAGATGCGGGCCCGCGAGGTCACCGAGGCCGCCCAGGCCCGGGCCCGCGAGCTCACCGAGGGCCTGGAGACCCGCTACAAGGAGCGCATCCAGTCGGCCGAGGCCCGGGCCCGCGTGGCCGAGGAGCAGGCCCGCATGCAGATCGCCCAGGCGACCGAGCAGGTGGCCAGGCGCCGCCAGGAGCTGGAGAGCTCGATCGAGGCCCTGCGCGCGTTCGAGCGCGACTACCGGGCCCGGCTCCGCGGCTTCGTCGAAGGCCAGCTCAAGGCGCTCGAGGACGCGGCCCCGTCCGGGCCCGTGGCCCCGCCGCAGCCGCCTGGTCTGGGAGGGAACTCCCGGCCCCTGCCGGGCGCCGACGACCTGCCCGCCCTGTCGACCGGGGCGCGCCAGAGCTCCTACTCGTCCCTGCGCGACTCGACCTCGGACCAGCTCGGCCACAACGGCCGCGACCGGGTGGACCGGCTGCGCCACGACGACTGACGCTGCAACGGTCCACCACCTAGCGGGCTAGGGTGGTCGCCGCCGCCCTGCTCGCCCTGGCCCTGGCCATGGGCCTCCTGGTCGTCTCGCTGTTCCGTGCCGACGGTCTCGGTCTCGTCTGGGCCTCCCTGGCCGTCGACGCGGTCGCGGTCACGCTGCTGGTGACGGCCCTGCGCCGCCGCCGGGCCCGCTAGCCGCGACCCCGGCCGCCGCCGCGCTCCTCCAGGGCCTGCCCGACGGCGGCGGCGGCCCGCGAGGCCGACCGCTCGAACGGGTTGCGGCGGTACCCGAGGACGCTGCCGAGCAGGTAGGCCGGGTAGTAGAGCGGCCCCCAGCGCTCGTGCTGGGCCACGTGCTCCAGCTCGTGGGCGAGCAGCCGGTCGCTCAGGGGCCGGTTGGCCACGATCACGTGCCCCAGGGTGATGGCCGCGAACCCGCGCCAACGCAGGAACCGGGCCAGCCCGGCGCTGGCGTCCTCGAACAGCAGCACCCCCCGCCAGCGCACCGGCCTGGACCGGGTGGTGAGCCCCCCGACCAGCCCGACCAGGCTGTTCGGCCCGGCCCACAGGTACCCCCACCGCGACCGCGCCGCCGGCAGCAGGTCCCCCAGGTCGTCCACCCGGGCCCGCCTGCCTGTCACGGCCGTGCCGGGCGCAGCCAGATGCGGACCTCCTGGCCGTCCAGGTCGACCCGGGCGTCGTGGCCGTCGCCCTGGGGGGCGGTGTGCAGGCTGGTGGCCAGGGTCTCGCCCAGCAGGTAGTCGCGGTGGGTCGCGACCGCGGCCGCGGCCTGGCCGTCGGCCTTGACGGCCAGCTCGATCCGGTCGGCCACCTCCAGCCCGGCCGCCTTGCGCAGGTCCTGCACGGCCCGGACCAGGTCGCGGGCCAGGCCCTCCAGGCGCAGCTCGGGCGTGACCTCCAGGTCGAGGGCGACCGCGGTGGCGCCGTCGCGGACCACCCGCCAGCCGGTGACCGGCTCCTCGACCACCCCGGCCTCCTCCGGCCCCAGCTCGACCGGCCCCAGCCCGTCCACCTCCAGCCGCACCCGCTCGCCGGCCCGCAGCCGCGGGGCCAGCTCGGCGGCCACCTCGGCCGGGACCTGGCGCAGGGCGGCGGCCACCGCCTGGGCGTCGCGCCCGAACCGGGGCCCGAGGGCCCGGAAGTTCGGGGCCAGCCGGTAGGCGACCAGCCCGGCCTCGCCCTCGGCGAAGCCGACCTCCTTGACGTTGAGCTCGGCCGCGACCAGGTCCAGCAGCCCGGCCACCCCGGCCCGCACCGGGTCGGGCACGCTGATCAGGGCCCGGGCCAGGGGCTGGCGGACCTTGAGCCTGGCCTCGGTGCGGGCCTGGCGGCCCAGCCCGACCAGCCGCCTGACCTCGGCCATGGCCGCGCTCAGCCGCGGGTCGGCGGCGGCCCGGTCCGGCGCCGGCCAGTCGACCAGGTGGACCGAGTCCGGCGCCTCCGGGTCGACCGCGACCTCCAGCCCCTGCCACAGCTCCTCGGCCGTGAACGGCGCGTACGGGGCCAGCAGCAGGGTCACGGTGCGCAGGCAGGTCCACAGGGTCCGGAAGGCGGCGTCGGCGTCGTCGCCGGTGCCGCGCCAGAAGCGCCGCCGCGACAGCCGCACGTACCAGTTGGACAGGTCGTCGACGAAGGTGGCCAGCCGCCGGGCGGCGCTGGTGGCGTCGTAGTCGTCCAGGGCCCGGGTGACCTGGTCGACGGTGTCGGCCAGTTCCCCGAGGACCCACCGGTCCAGGGCGGAGGTGGCCGCCCCGGCCGGGGCCCGGGTGGGATCGAACCCCTCCAGGCGCGCGTAGAGGCAGAAGAAGCTGTAGGTGTTCCACAGGGTGAGGAAAAACGACCGGGTGATGTCCTCGACCGCCTCGGGGGACAGCCGCCGCGACACCCACGGCGACCCGCCGGCCAGCATGAACCAGCGCAGCGGGTCGGCCCCGTAGCGGTCCAGCAGCTCGAAGGGGTCGAGCACGTTGCCGAGGCTCTTGGACATCTTGCGGCCGTCGCGGTCCACGATGAGGCCCAGGCAGACCACGTTCCGGTAGGAGGTCTGGTCGAACAGCAGCGTGCTCACGGCCAGCAGCGAGTAGAACCAGCCGCGGGTCTGGTCGATGGCCTCGGAGATGAAGTCGGCCGGGAAGGCCCGCTCCAGGGCCTCGCGGCTCCCCGGGGTGTGCGGGTAGCCCCACTGGGCGAACGGCATCGACCCCGAGTCGAACCAGGCGTCGAGCACGTCGGGGACCCGGCGGGCCTCCTTGCCGCAGTCCGGGCAGGCGAAGGCGACCTCGTCCACGAACGGCCGGTGCGGGTCCAGGCCGGACAGGTCGCGGCCGGCCCTGGACGACAGGTCGGCCAGGCTCTCCACCACCGTCACGTGCCCATCCTGGCAGCGCCAGAGCGGCAGCGGCGTGCCCCAGTAGCGGGCCCTGGACAGCGCCCAGTCGACGTTGTTGGCCAGCCAGTCGCCGAAGCGGCCGTCGCGGATGTGCTCGGGGCGCCAGCCGATGTGGGCGTTCTCGGCCAGCATCCGGTCCTTGACCGCCGTGGTCCGGGCGTACCAGGAGGTCACGGCGTAGTAGATCAGCGGCGTGCCGCAGCGCCAGCAGAACGGGTAGGCGTGGCGGTGGGTCTCGGCCCGCCACAGCAGCCCCCGCCGGCGCAGGTCCTCGACCAGGTCGGCGTCGGCCTCCTTGACGAACCGGCCGGCCAGCCAGCCCGTCTCCGGCCCGAACCGGCCGTCGAGGCCGACCGGGTGCAGCACCGGGGTGTCGTAGCGCTGGCCGACGGCCAGGTCCTCGGCGCCGTAGGCGGGCGAGGTCTGGACCAGCCCCGACCCGTCGCCGGTGGTCACGTACTCGTCGGCCACCACCGTCCAGCCCCGGGCCGCCTCCTCCTCGGTCAGCGGGATCAGGTCGAAGGCCCGCTGGTAGCGGGTGCCGAGCAGCTCCTCCAGGGGCACCGGGCGCACCACCCGGGCGTGCTCGCCGACCGCCCTGGCGACGGCGTCGCGGGCCACCACCAGCCTGCGGGGCACCCCGTCCTCGCCGGTCGCCTCCACCAGCACGTAGTCGATCCCGGGGCCGACCACCACCGAGACGTTGGGGACCAGCGTCCACGGCTGGGTCGTCCAGACCAGCAGGGCCGCCCCCTCGGCGGCCAGGGTGCCGCTGGTGGCGGGCAGGGCCACGTAGGCGGTGAGGTCCTCGACCTCCTGGTAGCCCATGGCCACCTCGGCGTCCGACAGGGTCGTCTGGCAGCGCGGGCACCAGGGGCTGACCTTGTAGTCCTCGACCAGCAGGCCGCGGCGGTGCAGGTCGGCCAGAGCCCACCAGACGCTCTCCACATAGGAGGTGTCCATCGTCCGGTAGGCCTGGCTGGTGTCGATCCAGAAGCCGACCCGCTCGGTCAGCACCTCCCACAGGTCCACATAGCGCAGCACCGACTCGCGGCAGCGGGCGTTGAACGCCTCCACCCCGTAGGTCTCGATCGCCTGCTTGTCCTCGAGGCCCAGCTCCTTCTCGATCTCCAGCTCGACCGGCAGGCCGTGGCAGTCCCAGCCGCCCTTGCGGTCGACCCGGTAGCCACGCATGGTCTTGAAGCGCGGGAACAGGTCCTTGAAGACCCGGGCCTCGATGTGGTGGACGCCCGGCTTGCCGTTGGCCGTCGGCGGGCCCTCGTAGAAGACGTACGGCTCGGCCCCGACCCGCTGGTCGACCGAGCGCTGGAACACCTTGCGGTCGCGCCACAGCTCGAGGACCCGGGCGTCGAGCGCCGGGAGGTCGAGGTCCGGGTCGACCTCGGGGAACTGGCCCATCGGCTGATCGTCTCCTTCGCGTCGTCGTCAACCTGGCGAAGGGACGAGGCCGGGGCCCCGCGGTACCACCCCTCGTGCCGGCGGCCTCACGGCCACCGACCGCTCACGGCCGCCCGGGCGGGCCCGGATGGCCTCCAGCTGTCACGGGCTGACCCGGCTGCGCCTACTGGGCGGCTGCGCGCCGTTCGGGCAGCGGCTCGGGGAGGATCTTCGAGAGGCGCCGTGCCGCCGGGCTTCCACCATCCCCGGCTCGCTGGCGGCCGTGCCGCCCCCTACTCGTTCCCGTCGTCGCCTGTACCCCCAGTCTACCTCGCGACAGCAACGGCGTTGCTAGGATTGCCGGGCAGGTGCCGCCATCCTTGCCGGCCGGGCCTGTGGAGGACGCCATGGCAAAGAAGACCGCTGGGGCCACAGCCACGCCCGGGGCCGGGCTGGCGGCGCGACCCCGAGGCCAGCGCTCGCCCGTCACCAGGCGCGACCTCCAGGCCCACCGCCAGCGGCTGGAGGCCGAGCTGGCCGAGCTGCACGGCCAGTGCGCCGACCTGGAGGAGTCGACCGAGGCCAGCCTGGCCGACGCCACCGGCGAGGTCGGCTTCGACGAGGAGTTCGCCGACGCCGGCAGCTTCACCTTCGAACGCGAGCGCGACCTGTCGCTGGTCGGCAACGCCAGGGACCTGATCGAGAAGATCGAGCAGGCCCTGGCCCGGATCGACGCCGGCCGCTTCGGGCGCTGCGAGGCCTGCGGTGGCGCCATCGAGGCCGAGCGGCTGGACGCCCTGCCCTACACGACCCTGTGCCTGGCCGACGCCCGCCGGCGGGCCCGGCCCCGCTGACCATGCGCGACCCGGCCGCCCCGACGCGGACCGCGCGCGTGCTGGCCCTGTACGGCACCGCCGCCGCCGTGCTCGTCCTCGACCAGCTGGTCAAGTACCTGGTGGTCGCCAACCTGGCCGGCCGGCCCCCCCTCGACGTGATCGGCAGCTTCGTCCAGCTCCGCTACACCACCAACTCCGGCGGGGCGTTCTCGCTGCTGACCGGCGCCCCGCTGTTGTTCGGGGTGATGGCCATCGTGATCATCGGCGGGATCGTGTACGCCTCGCGCCGCGCCCAGCCGCTGTCCATGCTGGTCGTCCTCGGCCTGATCCTCGGCGGGGCGCTCGGCAACCTGACCGACCGGCTGCTGCGCGGCGAGGGCCTGCTGCGGGGCGAGGTCGTCGACTTCATCAAGGTCGGCATCTGGCCGGTGTTCAACCTGGCCGACTCCTGCATCGTGGTCGGCGGGCTGCTGCTGGCCATCCTCCTAAGTCGGGCCGCGCGCGACCAGGACCAGGCCCCGGCCGACCGCGACCGCGCTTGACCCTGCCGGCCGACCCGGGCGAGGCCGTGGCCGCCGAGGGGGCGGCCGGGCGGCGGCTGGACGAGGTGGTGGCCGAGCTGGCCGGGACCTCGCGGGCCCAGGCGGCCCGCTGGGCCGAGCGAGGCCGGGTCGCGGTGGACGGCCGGCCGCGGCCCAAGGCCCACCGGCTCCGGGGCGGCGAGCGGCTCACCTGGACGCCGCCGGAGGCCCCGCCGCCGGGTGGGCCGGTGGCCGAGGACCGGCCCCTGGCCGTCCGCTACGAGGACGACCGGCTCCTGGTGGTGGCCAAGCCGGCCGGCCTGGTCGTCCACCCCGGCCCCGGCCACCCCACCGGCACCTTGGTCAACGCCCTCCTCGGCCGGCCCCAGACCAGCCTGTCGGCCGGCGGGGGAGCGGCCGACCGCCCCGGCATCGTCCACCGCCTCGACAAGGACACCTCCGGCCTGCTCCTGGTGGCCAAGGACGACGCCACCCACCTGGCCCTGGCCCGCGACCTGGCCGCCCACCGGGTCGAGCGCCGCTACCTGGCCCTGGTCCAGGGCCGCCTGCCCGCCGACACCGGCACCGTGGACGCCCCCGTGGGCCGCCACCCCCGCGACCGCAAGCGCATGGCCGTGCTCCCCGCCGGCGGCCGCCGCGCCGTCACCCACTGGCGGGTCCTTGAGACCTTCCCGGCCGTCCAGCTGGCCGAGGCCACCCTGGAGACCGGCCGCACCCACCAGGTCCGGGTCCACCTCGCCTCCCTCCGCCACCCCCTGGTCGGCGACCGCACCTACGGCGCCGACCCCACCCTGGCCGCCCGCCTCGGCGTCGGCCGCCCCTTCCTCCACGCCTGGCGCCTCGCCTTCACCCACCCCACCGACGGCCACCAGGTCGACCTCACCGAACCCCTCCCCCCCGACCTCCAGGCCGCCCTCGACCGCCTCCGCGGGCGGGCCGAGGACCCTCCGGCGACAGGCTCCTGAACTGGCGGTTCCCTCCGAAACCGTTGTGCCGCAACGATTTCGGACACCCGAGGGTCATTGCCTCGGGGACTGCCGGGGTGTAGGCTCCCACCCGGAATTACACCCGTGTCATTTTGTCCACAGGCTGTGGGAAACTCCACTCCAGGGGCAGTCGAGCGACAACGGTAGGAGAGCAACAGCAGCCATGCCGGGCAGCTTCGCGCACCTCCACGTGCACACCGAGTACTCGATGCTCGACGGAGCCGCCCGGGTCGACGACCTGTTCGCCGAGGCCGCCCGCATGGGCATGCCGGCCCTGGCCATGACCGACCACGGCCAGCTGTTCGGCGCCGTCGACTTCTACCTGGCCGGCCAGAAGCACGGGGTCAAGCCCATCATCGGAACCGAAGGCTATCTGGCGCCCGGGTCGCGGTTCGAGAAGCAGCGGCGCGACACCGCCGAGCCCTACAGCCACCTGACCCTGCTGGCCGAGAACCAGACCGGCTACGGGAACCTGCTGCGGCTGGCGTCGGCGGCCTCGCTGGAGGGGCACTTCTACAAGCCGCGCATGGACCGGGAGCTGTTCGAGCGCTACGGGGAGGGGCTGATCGCGACCTCGGGCTGCCTCGGCTCCGAGGTCAACCAGCGCCTGCTCAAGGGCGACCGCAAGGGGGCGGCCGCGACCCTGGCCGAGTTCCGCGACCTGTTCGGGGCCGGCAACTACTTCGTCGAGCTGGCCGACCACGGCCTGCCCGAGGAGCGCCGGGTCACCCCCGACCTGATCGCCCTGGCCCGCGACCTCGGCCTGCCCCTGCTGGCCGCCAACGACCTCCACTACACCCACAAGGCCGACGCCGGCCCGCACGAGGTCCTGCTCTGCATCCAGACCGCGGCCGTGCTGGCCGACCCCAAGCGGTTCAAGCTCGGCAACGGGGCCGCCGAGTACTACCTCAAGTCCCCGGCCGAGATGCGCGCCCTGTTCGCCGAGCACCCCGAGGCCTGCGACAACACCCTGGAGGTGGCCGAGCGCTGCAACGTCCAGCTGCGCTTCGGCGAGAACCTCCTGCCCCACTTCGACGTCCCCGACGGCCACACCCTGGAGTCCTGGCTGCGGGCCGAGGTCGAGCGGGGCGCGGCCGAACGCTACGGTGACTCGTTCGGGGGCGAGGTCCGTGAACGCATCGACTACGAGCTGCGAGCTATCTCAGAGCTCGGCTTCGCCGGCTACTTCCTGATCGTGGCCGACCTGTGCCGCCACGCCCGCGAGCACGGCATCCGGGTCGGCCCGGGGCGCGGGAGCGCCGCCGGCTCCTGT
>Ga0307296_10002114_pt1 | contig 10104 bp, 8 predicted proteins | sample ER_DNA_153_FD_194467 | JGI IMG/M metagenome (GOLD analysis project Ga0307296, IMG submission 194467) | Bulk soil microbial communities from the East River watershed near Crested Butte, Colorado, United States - ER_DNA_153 | ecosystem: Environmental > Terrestrial > Soil > Floodplain | place: USA... | reverse complement strand
CGTTCTGGATGATGGAGGGCTATTTCGTCCGAACCCTCGGGATGCACCGGGTCTACAACAGCGCCTTCATGCACATGCTCCGCGACGAGGACAACGCCGGCTACCGGAAGGTCATCCGCGACACGCTCGAATTCGACCCGGAGATTCTCAAGCGCTACGTGAACTTCATGACGAACCCGGACGAGGAGACGGCCGTCGAGCAGTTCGGGACCGGCGACAAGTACTTCGGCGTGGCGACGCTGCTCGCGACGATGCCGGGGCTGCCGATGATCGGCCACGGCCAGATCGAGGGCTTCGGCGAGAAGTACGGGATGGAGTTCCGGCGAGCCCGCCTCGACGAACAGCCAAACGAAGGCCTCGTCACGCGCTGGGAGGCGGATGTCGTGCCGCTCCTTCACGAGCGCTGGCGCTACGCCGGAGCTGCCGACTTCCGGGTCTACGACGTCATGACCGACGGCGGCGACGTGGCCGAGGACGTCTTCGCCTACTCGAACGGCGGGGGCGCCGAACGCTCACTCGTCGTCTACCACAACAAGTTCGGCTCGACGAGCGGCTGGATCCGAGAGTCCGTGGCGTTTGCGGTCAAGGCCGCCGACGGCCAGAAGTCCCTGACCAGCTCGACGATCGCCGAGGCGCTCGAGGTCGCCGGCGTGGGCACAGGGGCAGGGAGACACCTCGCTTTCCGGGAGGCCCGATCCGGCCTCGAGTTCCTCCGACCGATCGACGAGGTCCGATCGCGTGGCCTGTTCGTCGAGCTCGACGCCTACCGCTGCCTCGTCTTCGGCGGCTTCCGCGAGGTCGGTGACAGCGCCGACGCGCCGTGGTCGCGGCTGGCCGCAAGCCTTGCGGGACGAGGCGTCTCGTCACTCGACGAGGCCCTCTCCGAGATGCGCCTTGCACCGGTCCACGCTGCCGTGGCGGCCCTCCTGGCGCCCGACCTCGAGCCGGCCGACGTCGAAAGCCTGCGCGACGAGCTACTGGATCTCGTCGGCGGTCCGCCCGATCGCCCTGCCGAACGTCGCTCGGCGACCAGGTTGCCGGACGGCCTGGACCCCGCGGTCCGCGCCGCCGCCCTCCTCCGCCCGATCGATCGAGCGACGTTCGATCGATATCGCATCGACATCGCCCTCCGTCGGGCCGGCCTGACCGACGAACACGTCCGGCGCACCCGGATCGCCGTCGAGCTCGCCCATCCGGTCGACATCGGGAGCCCGGCCCGCCTCGCCGCCGCCTGGCTGGCCGATCCCGAGGTCCGCTCGTTCCTCGGCGTCAACGAGTGGGACGGAGCGGAATGGTTCAAGAAGGAGGCGCTCACCGATCTGCTGGCGCTTGCCGCCGGTCTCGATCGGGCCCGCGGCGCACGCCGGCCATCGCCCGTCATCGGCCGCTTGCGCCGCGCCGCGGAGAAAGCCGGTTATCGGGTCGACGCGTTCCTGGCCGAGCTCGAGGCCGCTCCGGCCTCGGCCGCCACGCCCCCGGCCACCACTGCCCGCCCTCGGAGACCGTCATCGCAGCATGCGGACAAGCCTGACGAACCCGACAAACCCTGAGCTGGCGGCTCCGGGGAAATCACCCTCGAGCCTCGATGCCGAGCAGCCTGCCTCTCGGCGGGATGGCGCTCAGCCTGGCGGACCCAGCACCAGCCGCCGGAGGAACGGGATCGGCGGTTCCCCGTGGGAAAGAACGGCCTCGAGGTGGTCGCGGTAGATGAAGCCCGGCGTCTCGCCAAATCCCCCGACTACCCGCGGCTCCGGCACCGCGTCGGCGCCGCGCGGATCGCCGGAGGCGGCCGCCAACCGCCACCGCCGCTCGCGTTCCAGGTCCCACATCTCGACCGAGCCGACGAAATAGGTGCACAGCTGGGTCGACGACAGTCGCGCCCGGTCGTATTTCGAGCGGGCTTCGGCCTCCTCCTGGAAGCCGCCATCGACCATGAGGTCGATCGCCTCGTCTTCGGTCATGCCGGCCGTGTGGATGCCGATGTCGATGAGGGCGTTCGTCGTCGACCGCAGGTAGAACTTCCAGTGGTTGAGGAGCAGGGCCGGATCGTCGACACCGAACCCGGCGTCGATCATGACCTGGGTCACGTAGACGGCCCAGCCTTCCGCGAAGACGCCGCTGCCGAACACCGACCGAGCCAGCGACGTCGACCGATTGCCATAGACCCCCTGCAGGTAGTGGCCGGGCACGGCCTCGTGGATGACGAGGAGCTGGAGCATTCGCCCGTTCGACTCGCGCAGGTATGACTCGGCCCGTTCCGGGGGCCACTCCTCGTCGACCGGCGTGACCGAGAAGAACGCCTTCTGGCCGCGCTCGAACGGACCGGGCGAATCGAGCATCGCGCCGGCGAACGTCCGGAGGTAGACGGGAGTCCAGCGGATCTCGAGCGGCTCGTCGGCCAGGCCGATGAGGTCGCGCTCCCGGCAGAAGGCCTCGATCCGGGCCAGCTCCGCCCGGCAGAAATCGAGGACGTCGGCAGCGGCCGGGTGCTCGACGGCGATCGCGTCGAGGACACCTCGGACCGCGGCCGAATCGTCGCTGGGGACGGCCTCGTCCGGACGCCATGCCGGCCAGATCTCGCGGGCGATCCGGATCATCTCCGCACGGACGGCGGCGAATTCGCGCTCCGCGCGGCCGCGGATGGCGTCGATGGTCGCCTCGTCCGTCCGAAACGTGTGGAGCAGCTTGCGGGCGAACAGGTCCGCGCCAATCCGCCCCTCGCCGGTTGACACAGGCAGGACGACCCCCCGGAGGTGCGTCTCGAACGCGTCGAGCGCAGCGCGCGCGTCGTCCGCCGCAGCCCGCAGGCGCGGAACGATCGCGGCCACCGCGGGGTGTGCCCCGGCAGCGGCATCGGCCTGGGCGACCGCGTCGGCGATCAGCTCCGCGATGCCGCTGAACTGGGAGAGCGCCTTCTCTGTGTGAAATCGATCGACGGGCCGACCATCGACGCCGACGAGAGCAGCCCGGCCGGCCTCCAGCAGCGCGGGCATCCCCTCAAGGCGACCGGCCAGGGAGGCGAGCCGCTGCGGCAGCGGCGCGAACTCGCGGGCGATCAGCCCGAAGATCCCCTCGCCCAGCAGGTACACCCATTCGAGCGGGCTCCACGATTCCTCGCGCAGCTCGATCTCCGCGAATCGGTGCGCCGCCAGCTCGGTCTGGAGGAACTCGGCATCGATCCGTTCGTCGGGCGTCAGATCGCCCGCCGCCAGCGTCGCGAGCTCGGCCGACCATCGGTCGCAGAAGGCGACTCGTTCGGCCCGGCCGGCATCGGTCATGTCGGGCCAGCGGTCGTCGTGATCGTGGATGCCCGCCGCGGTCGCATGGAGGGGATGCAGCGCGAAGTGTTCCGCGATCAGGGCGTCCACGCGAGCGGCGAAATCGGGCATCGGGGCCTCCGGGTCGCTGGGTTCCGGCGCAGTCTAGCGCCCGAATCCGGTGCCGACTCGTGCGGCGACGCGCTGCCAACCCGCTACCATCCGGCGATGGCCACAACGTCGGCTCCCCGTCTCGAACCCGTGACCCTCGAGGGTTCGATCGTCCGCCTCGAACCGCTTTCGCTCGACCACGTCCCGGCCCTTGCCGAGGTCGCCCTCGACCCGAGCATCTGGCGCTGGACGCTCGCTCGCCCCACGACCGAAGCTGAACTCCGTGACTGGGCCGAGGCTGCGATCGCGGCCCGCGAGGCCGGCGCGGAACTGCCCTTCGCCACGTTCGACCGCGCCTCCGGCCGCCCGATCGGATCCAGCCGCTACATGAACATCGTCCTAGAGCACCGCCGCCTCGAGATCGGCTGGACATGGGTCGCCAAGGCGTTCCAGCGGACGGGCGCCAACCGCGAGGCGAAACTGCTGATGCTGCGCCACGCGTTCGACACCCTCGGCTGTCGGCGGGTGGAGTTCAAGACCGACGCCCTCAACCAGCCGTCGCGAACCGCGCTGCTGGGGATCGGCGCCCGGTTCGAGGGGATCTTCCGCAATCACATGGTCATGCCCGACGGCCGGATGCGCGACTCCGCCTACTACAGCGTCATCGACAGCGAGTGGCCGGACGTTCGAGCGGCGTTGGAGGCCGGGCTCCGGCGCTGACAGCGGCGGCGATCACGGGTTCGCTGCGCGCTTTCGCCGGAGCCTCGCCGCGGGGCCCCGCGTCTGCCATCATCCGGGCAACGTCCGCAGAGGGAGACACACCGTGCGCGAAATGATCATCCGGATCGCCATCAACGCCGTCGCCCTGTTCGTCGCCGTCCAGGTCGTTCCACAGATCCATTTCAACTACGGCAACGACTGGTGGAAGCTGCTCGTCGTCGCCTTGATCTTCGCCCTCGTCAACAGCTACATCAAGCCGATCGTGAAGGCGCTGTCATTCCCGATCAGCATGCTGACTCTCGGTCTCGTCGCCTTCGTCATCAACGCGGCGATGCTGCTCCTGGTCGCGCTTGCCTCTGATGCGCTCAAGCTCGGCTTCAAGATCGGCGGTTTTCCGCCCGACCTCAATGCCGATGCGATCGTCGGAGCGCTCATCGGGGCGATCGTCATCAGCATCGTGTCGGCCGTGGTCAGCATCGCCCTCACGCCGCGGCGGCTCTTCTAGGCGGTGGCGGCCGCCGCCGACGACCGGTTACCGGCGGTCGCCGGGAGGCTCAGGCTCGCGGCGAGCCGATTCGGGACACCGGCCTACGTGACCGACCTGGCCGCGATCGAGGCGGCCGGCGAGGAGCTCCGTGCGAGTTTCCCGGATCCGTGGCTCCGCCATTATTCGGTCAAGGCGAATGATGTCGTCGGGATCGTGGCGGCGGCATCGGCCGCAGCTGGTGCCGGTGCGACGGTTGTGTCGCGCGGCGAATGGGCGATCGCCCGACGCGCCGGCCTGGCCAATGCCGACATCGTTCTCGAAGGCGTCGGCAAGACCGATGCCGACCTTCGGGCGGCTGTCCGGGCGGCCGCCGAAGGCCGACCCTTGCGCTGGCTGGCGTTGGAATCCACCGACGAGATCGGCGCGCTGGTTGCCCTCGCGGCGCGGGCGGGGCTCGGCCGCGACGGCCGGCCGCCGATCGACGTCCTGCTCCGCCTGAACCCGGACGTCGCGCCCGAAACGCACGCGGGACTGGCCGTCGGAGCAGGTGGCTCGAAATTCGGGATGACCGAGGGCGAGGTGGCGGCGGGCCTCGACCTCGCGGCCGCGAGCGATGGCGCTCTCCGACCCCGCGGACTGCATCTCCACGTCGGGTCGCAGCTGGGTGCGGTCGATGCCTGGCGGGATGCCGTTCGACGAGCGCTGGCGGTCCTTGCCCTGCTCAAGGGCAACGCCCAGGAGTTGGATGCGCTCGATCTCGGCGGAGGCTTTCCGGTTGGCCCGATCGGCGAACCGTCGCCGGGTCCGGAGCGGTTCGCCCGCGAGTTGCCCGCGCTCCTCGAGACGATCCCCGCCGACCGTCGACCGACCCGCCTGGCGATCGAGCCCGGCCGATTCCTCGTCGCCCGGGCCGGCTGGCTCGTCGGCCGGGTCCTCCACGTCCGCGACCGCGGCGGCCGACAGGTTGTCATCGATGCGGGCATGACCGAGCTCATCCGGCCGGCCCTCTATGGCGCCAGTCACGAGATCGTCGCGCTGACGTCGCTCGGTGTGGACGTCGATCATCGACGGGCGGCGGCGGCCCACGCAGAGCGTCCGGCCGAGGCCAGCGCACCTCGCGACGTGGCCGAGGTCCACGGCCCGATCTGCGAGTCGACCGACGCCCTCGGCGAGCACCGGTTGCCTCCCCTCCGTCGCGGCGACCTCGTTGCGATCCGCGACGCCGGCGCGTACGGCGCCTCACTCGCCTCGACGTACAACGGCCGGCCGCAGCCGCCGCAGGTTCTCCTCGCGGCGGACGGCACCCTGACCCTCGCCCGCCGCCGTGGAAGCCTGGCGAGTCTCGGCTAGGACCCCGGCGAGGTCCATCCCCCGCCCCTCCTCCAGTTGGTCGCCGCCCCCGGTCTGTCCTCGTCCCCTGCCCCGGTCTCGCGCCGTGGCCGATTCTCCTCCAGTTTTCCGCCGCCCCTACTCGCCGGCCGTGCCCCAGCCCGGCAGCTCCTTCGGCCTTGGCAGATCTCTCCTTCGGCCTTTTGCAGATCTCTCCTTCGGCCGTGGCCGATCTCTCCTTCCGCCATGGCCTACTTCGAGATCGTTCCGGGCAAGCGGAACGATCGCGCGAACTGACCATTCGTCGGCGTACTGGCTTCGGTCCTGCCAGTCGACGGCCATCCCTGAGCGAGGTTGCGACGGTCCCGACGAACCGCGCCGTCGCCTGGCCGAGAAGGCTGGCTGGCGCGACGGAATCGACCCGCAACGTGCCCCACATGTGCGTGCCGCGCTGCTCCAGCCCATTTCCATTGGCGGCATGTTTCAGCCGGTGGTTCCATTTGGTTGGAACTATCCGAGAACCGACTCCAGCGAAGGACGACTCACCCGACGCGAACGGATTCGGCGCCTACGCGCCTTCCTGGAGCTCGCCGAGTGCTGCGGCAAGCCGATCGACATCGGCCGCGTCGTTGTGGATCGCCGCCGAGACCCGGATGAAGCGGATCGGTGGCGTCGAGGAAAGGGCCGCCGGGACCGGCCAAGCGCCGATCGGCACCTCGATCCCAAAGCGCTCGTACAGCACGAGCTGGAGCGGATCGCTGTCGAGAGGCGACGAGCCGCCGGCTTCAACGCCGCCGAGCGGCCCATCGACGGGCATCGGCAGCGCCGCCATCGCCCCGATCATCGGCGCCGGGGATCCGAGATGCCCGCCGCCGAGGACATCCGCGAGGGCATCTCGGTCGTACATGGCAAGCTCATGGTTGCGTGCCATCACCGCAGGCCAGCCGCCCTCGACCAGCGCCCCGACGAAGTCGAGCGCCGCGGGCACCGCCAGCCACGCCGTCGGATCGAGCGTCCCCTGCCAATCGAACTCCAGCCGAAACCGCGAGTGGTCGATGATCGGCGCGTTGAGCCCGTGCGAGATCGTGCCCGGCCGGACCCCGGCCTGCCGGTCTCGCCGGACGTGGAGGAAGGCCGCACCTTTCGGGGCGCAGACCCACTTGTGGAGATTGCCGGTGTAATACGCCGCCCCCAGCGCATCGAGGTCGAGCGCCAACATCCCCGGTGCATGGGCGCCGTCGACGAGCGTGTCGATCCCCCGCTCCGCGAGCTCCGGGACGATCCGCTCGATCGGCAGGACGAGGGCCGTCGGGCTCGTGACGTGACTGATGACCGCCAACCCAGTCCGTGCGGTCACGGCCGCCAGGACCCGCTCGAGGACATCAGCCGGGGAGATGGCCGGGAACGGGAGCGGGACGACCCTCACCCTGGCACCGTCGCGCTCGGCGACGAACCGAAGGACGTTCAGAACCGCGTTGTACTCGTGGTCCGTAGTGATGATCTCGTCACCCGGCTGGAACGAGATCGACCGAAGGACGGCGTTGACCCCGCCGGTCGCGTTCGCGATGAGCGCCAGATCGTCCGGATCCGCGCCGACGAAGCCACCGAGCGCCTCCCGGACGGTCGCCAGCCGGCCGTTGAGCTCGCGCCCGAGGAAGCGAACCGGCTCCGCTTCGAGCTGATCGCGCCAGGCCCCCTGGACGTCGAGCACGGCGCGCGGGCAGGCCCCGAACGACCCGTGGTTGAGGAACGTGATCGCGGGGTCGAGACCCCAGTGGCGGGCGTGTTCCGACGGCATCCCCGGATCATGACGGGTACACTGCGGCCGTGGGAGCGGTCGACACAATGGACACCTTTTTCGAGCTGCTGAACGCGGGCGACCGCGAGGCAGCCGTCGGTCTCATGGCCGAGAACGCCGAGATGCGGATCCACGTCGGCGACAGCGCCCAGACGCTCCGCGGCGTCGACCGGGTCGGGGGCTGGTTCCTCCGCGGCGAGGCCGGCCTGAAGATGATCCCGGGCGAAGTCCGGGACACCGGCAACACGTACGAGGCTGATGTACTCGTCGTCAGGCCCGGCGCCCCATCGCTCCATCTCGACGCGATGTTCCGGGTCGAGGCCGGGCGGATCACCTCGATCAACCTCGCCCGCCGCTGACGGGCGCCGCGCCCACCTGACGCGAGCCGCCCGCGGTCGCTGCCGCGGCGGACGCGAACCCAGCGAACGCGAACCTACTGGCTGGCGGCCGGCGAGTCCGACGGACCGAAATCGTTTGGCGCATCCGGTTCGGGCGTCGGGATGATGATCTGCTGGCCCTCGGTGATCTTGTTGGGGTTCTTGATCTTCGGGTTGGCGGCGAGGAGCTGGGCCAGTGTGATGCCGTGAGCCGTCGCGATCTTCGAGAGGTTCTCGCCCTTCTTGATCGTGTAGACGATGGGCGTCGCGGCGGCCACGGGCGTCGGCTCGAACGAGGCCGACGGGGCGGCCAATAGCGACGGCGAGCCGCCGGTCGGGGCGCCGTTGCCGCCGAGGCCCAGGATCGCCGGGAGGAAGAACAAGGCGAGTGCCGCGAGCGCGATGAGCCCGGCGAGGACGGCGATACGGGGGACCGCTGGCATGCCGACCCGGGTCCGGATGGTCGGATAGGCCTCGTAACGGCGGGGCTGTTCCCAATCGGGGCCGCTCGCCGGCCCACCGAGGTGCTGGTCGTAGGCGCGCGGGCGGCGGGACGGTGGTGCGCCCCGATCATCGATCTCCTCGATGTCCGGCCCGTGCTCACCCAATCGCCGTGCCGGCGCGCTCCTGCCTTCGGCGGCGGCCGATGGTGGGATCGGGCCACCGGCCAGCCGATCGGCCGCGCTGCCGGCGAGACCAGCTCCGGGCTCGCCCGCCCGTCGAGCCAGGAAATCCGGCGGCGGGGCGTTGCGGCTGGTGCCTCGCGCCGCCTCGCTGCTGGCCAACCAGGGCGGCGGCGCCGACCAGTCACGGGGCGGGTTGCGGTGGGGCTCGCCGTCGTCGGGCCCGTCATCGTCGGGCCTGATCACGTGCGAGCGGTCGGCGTCGACCTCGCGATCGTGGGAGGCCGCGGGTTCGAGGCCGCCATCGGCTTCGCCGAGCCCGAGGTCGCCCTCGGTGGTCCCGGCCTCGTCGTCGTGCGCGCCGCCACCGTCGGTAGTCAGCCCACCTGCCATGGCAATCGCCTCGGTCGCGCCTGCTGCCGCCGCCACGGCACCGGCAGCCGTTGCAGCCGCGGCCGCACGGTCGGCGACGTCGGCGTCCTCGCGCGCCTTGGCATCGGCCCGCGCCCGTGCTGCCTCGCGACGGGCCCAGTCCTGGAAGGTCGGACAAACGGGGAACGAACTCGAGAGGCAGTACGCCTCCTGATGAGCCAGCGCCCTCGGAGTCGGCCGTAAGTCGGCGTAGCAGCGGTGACGATGATCCGGCACCGTCGCCCGCTCGTCACGATCGTCCTCGAACGCGACAAAGGGACACGCTGGCGCGCCGTCCGCGATGGGCAACCCGCGTTCAGTCACTGGGGGATGATACCGAAGTGAGATGGAACACCGAAGAGCCGCGCTGCGTCCTCGGCCGATGACCCCCTCCCCGCCGCCCCTCCGCCGGTTGCTCGCCCTGCTCCTGGCGGTCGTGGTCGCGGGCGCATGTGCGGCGGACGTCGAACCAACGCCCTCCGGCCTGCCCGGGTTGACCTGCGGGGGGATCAATGTCGCGATCGACCCCTCGCTGCCATGCGAGCGCGTCGCCGACATCGCCCTGCAGGCACTCCGCGCCCGGGCCCCGCAGCAGATTGCCCGCGGCGTCACCGCGATCGACGTCGTCCTGTCCCAGTGCCCCCGCGGCGAAGTCCCGCCTCAGATCGCCTGCGGCAACTCGCAATTCGCCCAGATGGTCACGGTGACGTTCGGTCCGGGCGGCAACGGCGGGCCTATCGAGCCGTCGCTGACCGTCGCCGTCGAGCCGACGACCGGGGCCGTCCTGGGCATATCGAACCCCCTGATCCGCTAGCCAGCTGCAACAGCCCGGAGCGCTGAACCGAACGGCGAGCGCGGGCGTACCAGCCATCAGGAGGTATCCGATGACCATCAACCGCCTGCCGCTCCGACAGATTCTCGCCGCGGCGACCGTGCTCCTGTCGCTGTTGGTAGCCGCCTGCAACAACGGTGGTTCGTCCGGCTATTGACT
>Ga0307296_10002112_pt1 | contig 10120 bp, 8 predicted proteins | sample ER_DNA_153_FD_194467 | JGI IMG/M metagenome (GOLD analysis project Ga0307296, IMG submission 194467) | Bulk soil microbial communities from the East River watershed near Crested Butte, Colorado, United States - ER_DNA_153 | ecosystem: Environmental > Terrestrial > Soil > Floodplain | place: USA... | reverse complement strand
TGCCGCTCGACGGGACAGGCGTGATCCACGACGTGACGCCCGCCGGGATCGAACGAAGGGCGGTCGACACGGTCGCCCTTGGTCTCACCAGGGCGTCCGCCGCCAAGCTGGCCGGCGGCTCGCCCGCCGACAACGCGAGAATCACCGAGGCGGTCCTCCGTGGCGAACCCGGCGCCCGCCGAGATGTCGTCCTGCTCAACGCTGCGGCAGGCCTCGTCGCGGCGGGGCGGGTCGCGGGTCTGGCCGAAGGCATCGATCTGGCCGCGCTGACGATTGACGCCGGTCTCGCGACGGAGCTGCTCGACGGACTCCGCGCCGAGCGTCGCGCTGCCGACGCTGGCCGGGCCGCGACCGAAGGAGCACCGGCGTGACCGTCATCGACCGTCCCGGGACGAGCGGCCCGGCTCGTCGCGACCGCGGCGTCGCCGAGACCGGCAACGGGGCGAACGGCAGCGGCCGGCGCCGACCAGCGAAGCAAAACGTCGTGGCCGAGATTGCCGCACGTCGCCGCGCCGACATCCGCGAGGAGATGGCCCGGCTGACCATCGACGAGCACCTCGCAATCGCGGCGTCGACACCGCCACCGCGCCCGATTCTTGACCGGCTTGCAGCCCCTGGCCTCCATGTCATCGCCGAGATCAAGCGCAGCTCTCCGTCCGCCGGTGTGATCGCCGCGCGAGACGAGGACATCGTCGCCCGCGCGCGAGCGTACGAGGCCGGTGGCGCGACCGCGATCTCAGTCCTCTGCGAGCCCCACTGGTTCGGTGGCTCCGTCGACGACCTGCGCGCTGTCCGGGCGGCGGTGAGCATCCCGGTCCTGGCAAAGGAGTTCGTCGTCGAGCCGATCCAGTTGCCGCATCTGCGCGCGGCCGGCGCCGACCTGGTACTGCTCCTCGCCGTTCTCCATCCCGCGAAGCGGCTGGCCAGGCTTGTCGAGCGGGCCCTCGAGATCGGCCTCGAGCCGCTGGTCGAGGCTCATGACGAGCGGGAGCTGAAGCGGGCCGTCGCGACCCGGGCGCGACTGATCGGGCTCAACAATCGAGACCTCCGAACTCTCGACGTCGACACGGACCGCGCGATCCGGCTCCGGGCGCTCGTCCCGGACGACCGGCTCGTCGTTGCGGAATCCGGCGCTCGCGACCCGGCCACCGTTACCGGCTGGCGGGCCGTCGGGTTCGATGCCGCGCTCGTTGGGGAGGCGCTCGTCCGCGCGCCGGATCCTGCCGCGGCGGTCCGTACGTTCGTCGCCGCCGGGCGGGCACCCGGCGATCTCGCGAATGTCGCGGCCACTCCCTTCGTCAAGATCTGCGGCATCACCGACGCGGAGGGTGTCCTCGCCGCGGTTCGGGCCGGGGCGGACGCGATCGGGCTCAACCTCGTGCCGGACACGCCGCGCGTCCTCTCACTCGCGGAGGCTGTCGAACTTGCCCGCGTCGCCCGGGCGCTTGCGCCGTCGGCCCGACGCGCGCCCCGGATCGTGGCCATCACCGCCGACGCCGGCACGGAGCGGATCGCCGAGATCGTCGCCGCCGTTGACCCGGACGCCGTCCAGCTCTCAGGTGGCGAAACGCCGTACGAGGTCGCGGACCTGAGCCGCCGCCGCGAGACCTGGAAAGTCATCCACCTGCCGTCCGTCGAACCGCCGAACGCCTTGGCGGCCACAACCGCCGCTGCCCCGCTTGTCGCCCTTGGTCGCGAGCACCTGGCCGCCGGCGCGACCCGGCTCCTGCTCGACACCGCGGGCGGTCCCCATCCGGGTGGGACCGGAACGCGCGCCGCCCCCTCGCTCGCGGCCGCAGTCGCACGCGAGCTGCCGGTCGTCCTCGCCGGTGGCCTCACGCCGGCCAACGTCGCGTCGGCGGTCCGCGCGATCCCGTCGGTCGGCGTCGACGTCGCCTCCGGCGTCGAGCGGCCGCGGACCGCCGCCGGCGAGCGTCCCTCGAAGGATCCACTCGCCGTCTCCATCTTCGTCAAGCGCGCCCGCGGCGCGCGTCTCGACCGCCCGAACCTCGCCGTCCGGCCCACGCCGGTCGCCGCCGGCCTCCTCGAAGCGGACGACGCCGGCCGCTGGGGCCTCGATCGCGAATTCGGCGGCCGCTACGTCCCGGAGACCCTCATGGCGGCTCTGCGCCAGCTCGAGGACGCGTACTTCGCGCTCCGCCACGACCCACCGTTCTGGGGCGATCTCCGCGAGCTGCTCGCCCGTTACGCCGGCCGCCCGACGGCCCTCTACCGCGCCGATCGCCTCGCCTACGAGACCCTCGAGCGGGCGATCGCTCTGGAAGGGCCCGCACGGTTGCCTCACCGTCTCCGGATCCACCTCAAGCGCGAGGACCTCGCCCACACCGGCGCCCACAAGATCAACAACGCCCTCGGTCAGGCACTCCTGACCCGCCGCCTCGGCAAGACCCGGGTCATCGCCGAGACCGGTGCCGGCCAGCATGGGGTGGCGACGGCGACGGCCTGTGCGCTCCTCGGCCTGCCGTGCGTCGTCTTCATGGGCGCCGAGGACATCGAACGCCAGGCGCCGAACGTTTTGCGGATGCGTGCGCTTGGCGCGGAAGTCCGGCCGGTCACCTCCGGCACGGCGACCCTCAAGGACGCGGTCAACGAGGCGATGCGCGACTGGGTCACGAACGTCGAGACGACCCATTACGTCCTCGGATCGGCGATGGGGCCGCACCCGTACCCGACGATCGTCCGCGACCTCCAGCGCCGGATCGGCGACGAGGCCGCGGCCCAGGTCGTGGAAGTCGAGGGCCGGCTGCCGGACCTCGCGTTCGCCTGCGTAGGCGGCGGTTCCAACGCGATCGGGCTGCTCGATCGATTCATCGGCGAGCCGTCCGTCCGCATCGCCGTCGCCGAGGCGGCCGGCGAGGGTGTGGCGACGGGTCGGCATGCCGCGGCGCTCGCGGGCGGGACCCCCGGGATCCTCCACGGTTCGCGCTCGCTCATGCTCCAGGACCGCGACGGCCAGGTCACCGAGGCACATTCGATCAGCGCCGGGCTCGACTACCCGGGCGTCGGGCCGCAGATCTCGGCTCTCTTTGCGGCCGGGCGGCTCGAGGTCACCGCCGCGACCGACACCGAGGCACTCGCGGCAATGCGTTGGGTCGCCCGGGCCGAGGGGATCCTGCCGGCGCTCGAGACGGCCCACGCCTTCGCGACCCTGCCGCGCCTCCTCGCCGGGACGGAAGGTGGGGGTGGTAACTGGCCCGAGGAGACGGTCGTGCTGATCGGGCTGTCAGGGCGCGGTGACAAGGATCTCGCGACGCTCGGCAAGGCCGAAGCCGCCGCGGCGACCGATCGATGACGGCGACGGCGACCGACCGATGACGCCGATAGCGACCGACCGATGACGATCGCGGCCCGGCCGTCGATCGCGCCTCGATCGACCGACGGCACGAACAACACCAGGGGCGCCCGCCGGATCGCCGCATCGTTCGCCGCTGCCCGCAAGGCCGGCCGGGCTTCGCTCATCCCGTACGTCGTCGCCGGCTATCCCGACGCGGAGACGAGCTTGCGGATCGCCCTCGCCGCGGTCGATGCCGGCGCCGACCTGCTCGAGATCGGCCTGCCGTATTCGGACCCGCTCGCCGACGGGGCGACGCTCCAGCGAGCATCGGGGGTCGCACTCGCGGCCGGGGCGACGCTCGAGGGGAGCCTCCAGCTGATCGAACGGATCGCCTCCGCTCGCCCGTCAATCCCGCTCGTCCCGATGGGTTATGCGAACCAGTTCATCGGCGGTGGCGATGGCCGCGAGGCAGCGCGACGGCTGTCGGAAGCGGGCGCCGCCGGCGTCATCGTCGCTGACCTGACGCCCGACGAGGGCGCGCCATTCGAGTCGGTCGCCCGCGATAACGATCTCGCAGTCGTCTATCTCGTCGCCCCGACCACGCCACCGGATCGTCGGGCGACGATCGCCGCGCGAAGCGGCGGGTTTCTCTACTGCGTTTCGCTCGTCGGCGTGACCGGGGCGCGATCCTCGCTGCCGGCCACCGTCGGCCGCCTCGTCCGCGACGTCACCGCCGTGTCGCCAGTCCCGGTCGGTGTCGGTTTCGGCGTCAGCCGGCCCGCCCACGTCCGGGCTCTGGTTCGAGCCGGCGCCGACGGGGTCATCGTCGCCTCCGCCCTCGTCGATTCCCTTGGTCCGGATGGCCGCGACGTCGAGCCGATGGGCAAGCTGGTCCGGGATCTCGTTGCTGCGACGGGGGTTGCGGCATGACAAAGCCAGTCGGAGTTTCGATCGAGGCGACCCCGAAGAAGTCGTTCGCGACGGCTGTCGACTGGCCCGGTTGGAGTCGGTCGGCCAAGGCGGAGGCGCTCGCGATCGAGACGCTCGCCTCGTATGCGGAGCGGTATGCGCCCGTCGCAAGGCTCGCCGGCGAGGCGCTCGACGACCCCGACCGACTCGAGCTCGACGTCGTCGAGCGAACGGAGGGAGGCGCCAGCACGGAGTTTGGTGTCCCCGGCAATGTCACGAAACACGATCGGCGACCGGTGTCGGCCAAGGAGGCCGACCGACTCGCCCGCCTCGTCGATGCCGCCTGGCAGACGTTCGACAAGGTCGCCAAGGGTGCGCCCAGCGATCTCCGCAAGGGCCCTCGCGGGGGCGGCCGGAATACGTCGAAGATCGTCGACCATGTCCTCGGGTCGGACCACGCCTACGCCCGCGAGATGGGTCTCCGTCTTCCACCGCCCGATCCGGCCGACCGAGCGACGGTCGAGGCGCTACGCGCCGCCATGATGGACGTGCTCAGGCAGAAATCGGATGGCTCGCCCCTCGCCGGCCGCAAGTGGACGACACGCTATGCGGCTCACCGCATCGCGTGGCACGCCCTCGACCACGCCTGGGAGATCGAGGACCGGAGCGAGGCGTAGTGAGCTCGGCGAGCCGCCCATTGCTCGTCATCGTCAGCGGCGCGCCGGGGACTGGCAAGACGACGCTCGCTCGGATCATCGCGCCTCGTCTCGGCCTCCCGCTGTTCGCCCGCGACGAGCTCAAGGAGCGACTCGACGACACCTTTCGTTCGGCTCCGGAGACCGCTGGTCTGATCATTGATTCGTCGGCGCTGGGGCGCGCGTCCTACGCGATGCTCTTCGACATCGTCAAAGCCCTGGCCACCGCCGGTACCGGTGCGGTCATCGAGAGCAACTTCCGGCGCGGCACCTCCGAACCAGAGCTTCGTCCGCTGGTCGCAGCGACATCGGCTGTGCTCGTGCATTGCAGCCTGACGAACGACGCCGTCGTCGCTCGATTCGTTGGACGGGCCGGATCGCCGGATCGGCATGCCGTCCATCCCGACCTTGACCGGCTGCCCGCACTCCGCGACGATCTCGAGGCCGGCAGATTCGAACCACTCGATCTGTCCATCCCGACGCTTCGCGTCGACACCTCGGATGGCTACGATCCGTCGGTCGACGAGATCGTTAGGTTCGTGCGCGATCCGGGCGCCGTCTAGCCGGTCGTCCCGCCGCCAGGTCGTGGCTAGTCCAAGACGTCGAAGATTTGAACCGATCGACCTCCGCGGCACACTCATCGGTATGGAGGCCGTCCTGGACCAGTCGCCGCCCACCGCCCTGGCCGGACTCGTCGCCGCCGCGGTCGGTGGCGATCGCGACGCGTTCCGTGAGCTGGTCGAGCCCGATCTCGCTGCGGCGTATGGGACCGCGCGAATCGTCACCCGCTCCGAGGCGGACGCATCCGACGCCGTGCAGGAGGCGCTCCTGTCGGCCTGGCGCGGTCTCGACACCCTCCGCGATCCCGACGCGTTTCGGCCGTGGTTCCGGCGTCACGTCGTCAGGGCTGCGCTACGGGCCGCGAGCCGGCGCGGCCGCGTCGTCGAGCTCGACCTAGCTGCGATCGCGCCCGAAGGCGACCTCGACCTCGCGCTCGACAAGCGGACCCTCGGCCGCGCCTTCAACCGGCTCGACGCCGGTGACCGGCTGCTCCTGACGCTCCACCATTTCTGGGACCTGCCGATCGCCGAGACTGCGGCGCTCCTCGGCATCCCGGATGGGACGGTGAAGTCCCGCGTCCACTACGCAATGGACCGATTGCGCGCCGCCTACGACGCAGAGGAACGACGATGAGCGACGAGTTCGAGGACCTCCTGAAGCGCTGGTTGCGTCAGCGGGGCGCCGCCGACCGATCGACGCTCCAAGCGCTCGCGGGCAACGTCGCCGCTCTGCCGCCGCGCAATCGTCGCCAGCCATCGAACCTGGCGGCCGCCGCGGCGGTCATCGTGGCCCTCGGGCTGGCCGCCTTCGCGCTCGCCCCGCACAACGGCTCTGTCTCCAACCAGGTCAACGGGCCCGTCGCATCGGGTCCAGCTGCGTTCGCCGGCGATCCACGGCTGGCCGCCTGTTCGACCGATGTTGCCGACGTCGACCGGGTCTTCGAGATGGTCAAGAGTCGGTATTTCCCGCTCTATTTCCCCGGCTGGTGGCAGGGTGCGCCGGAGCTGGAGGCCGATGATCCGGCGCTCGTCGTGATCGGCCGCGAGCAGGTGTGGCCGATCACTGGGGCGGCGCCCGGTCCGGGCCAGACGGTCGATCCAAACGCCGGGCTCGGCTACCAGATGTGCATTGCCGTCGGCACGCCGGCGAGCTTCATCGTTCACAACTACGGCGTGACCCACTTCGATCGGATCGTCCCCGTTCTCTCCGCAGACGATCTCGCCCGGGCCCAGCACATGGACCCGGACGTCCTCGCCGACCCGGCGAACTACCCCGTTCCCGAGCGCCTCGCCGCCTGCGGCGGGACCACCGATCACGTCCAGTACGTCTTCGAAGCCCGGTCGATCGACGATTTCCCGCGCTATTTCCCAGCTGCTGCACCGCTGGGCCTCGTAACCGCTGACGAGCCGGCCACGATCGTCGTTTACCGCGGCCTCAGACCCGACAAGCGCAGTCTTCAGTCATATCCACCGAGCATCCATGACGTCTGCATCCTCCTCGGCCCCGATCCCGGGAACGCCCAGCCCGTCTTCATCAACGGCGTCGATCTCACCGGTTTCCGCGTCCGCCTCGACGACACGGCCGCGACCGAAACGACCGCACCCACACCGGAGACGGCCGCCCCGTCACTGACACCATCGCCCGGACCAGCCTGGGCAGCAAACCTTGCCCAACAACTCGACTGTGACGGCGCGCCACAGGCGATTGGTGGGGAGATTGGCCAGATGACACCTGTCGGTGACGAGGGGACGGCATCCCCATTTCCGTGGCTCTATTCGCAAGACGTGCTCGATCTCCCACTCGAGGGTTGGACCGAGGAACCGAAAGTGCCCTGGGAAACGGGCGGTTCGGACCTGATGCGCTATGTCAACGCTGTCGATGGTCGGGCCAAGGCGGTCATCATCATGGGTGGCCACAGCGTCTACGGCGGCGTCGGCCATTGGCAGATTGTTGCTTTCCGAGCCTGCCAGCCGGCCGAGTATGACCAGCTCCGCGGGAGGACGATCGACGACGCCCCGTGGGTGGACATCAACGGGCTGCCGACGACGGCTGTCCGGACAATCGTCGGTCCGGGCCACTGCGGTTGGGAATCGACCCTGTGGCTCTTCACGGACGGCGACAAGCGCCTCTACATCCGCGACCCGTTAAAGGTCCTTCAACACGTCGAGGTCGGGCGCTACCTGGAGCGAACCACAATGCCCAAGGACGCGGTGGCGAGCGGCTACAAGTCGGTCGACCGCGAGCTGTTCACGACACCGAACGAGGATTCCGTGTACATCCGGACGCCGTCGGGCGTCGAACGCTGGCCGCGCTCCACCGACACGATGATCGGCTGCGCCTGACGCCGGCAGTCGCCGTTAGTCGCGCGGTTCGCGGGCTCGATCGCGAGTTTCGAGCGCGCGGGTCGCCGCGATGAGCCGGCGGTAGATCGCCAGGAGGTCGGCCTGGGGGATCGGTCCCGTGTTGGCCATCGTCACCCGCAGGAGCACCTCGCGCTCGCGCTCGGCGTCCCGGACCGCGCGGCGGCCGGCGGCCACCTTCTCCCGGCCGACCTCGCGACCGAGCTCTGCCCGCTCGTTGATCAGGCCGACGATCTTCCGATCGAGGGCGTCGATCCGCTTCCGCAGCCGCGCCAGCTCGGGCGTCTCGTTTCGACCGCCGCGGACGCCGATGCCGTTGCCCTTGCCGCGATCAGCCATCGGTCGCGTCCGCCGACCTTCGCGCGATCGCCTCGAGGGCCAGTAGATAGCCACGCTTGCCCTGGCCGACGATCGACTCCACCGCCACGTCATGCAGGAAATTGACCGCCCGGAACGGCTCGCGTGTCGCGGGATCCGAGAGATGGACCTCCCAGAACGGACGCTGGACCGCCAGGAGCGCGTCGCGCAGGGCCACAGACGTGTGGGTCAGGCCGCCGGCATTGACGATGGCGGCGTCGAAATCGCGCTCGTGCAACCGATCGATGAGGGCGCCCTCGTGGTTCGACTGGAAGAATTCGACGTCGAGCCCGAGCTCGCCAGCCTGGGCCGCGATCTCGCGGTGGATGTCGTCGAGCGAGTCGTGGCCGTAGATCTCCGGCTCACGCGTCCCGACGAGATTGAGGTTCGGGCCCTGGAGCACGAGCACGCGGGTCATGCGGCGTTGCCGACGGGGGCCAGGAGACCAGCTGCGACCCGCTCGACGAGCTCGCTCGGGACGTTGTCGCGAATCACGATGCCATCGGCGGTCGGAAGGACCCAGCGGAGACGTCCGGCTGCGTGCTTCTTGTCGGTCGCGAGTGCCGCCAGCACGCTCTCGAGCGAGTAGGGGAGCGGCGCCACGGCGAGACGCAAGGAGCTCAGCAGACCTTCGATCCGGGCCGCTCGATCCGCAGGCGTTACGCCGAGCTCTCGCCCGATTCGGACGGCGGCCCGCAGGCCGTACGCGACGGCCTCGCCGTGGAGCAGATCCCGGAACCCGCCGGCCGCCTCGTAGGCATGGCCGAGCGAGTGCCCCAGGTTCAGCCTCATCCGCCCGCCGGCGGGGTCGTGCTCGCGCTCGTCGGCGCTGACGACCTCGACCTTGGCCCAGGCGCATCGCTCGACGAGTTCGGCAACGGCGCCGGACCCGTCGGCCGCCACCGTCGTCGCCCCGCCCGTGCCGCCCGCGCCCGTCGCGATCGCCTCGCCGTCAGATTCGAGCAGCTCGAACAGCCGCTCGTCGCCGAGGGCAGCCATCTTCACGGCCTCGCCAAGCGCCGCCCGCCGGTGGCGCTCCGGCAGCGTCGCCAGCGCGGCGATGTCGATGACGTCAGCGAGCGGCTGGTGGAACGCACCGACGAGGTTCTTGCCCTCCGGCAGATCGACCCCCGTCTTGCCACCGATCGACGAATCGACCTGGGCGACGAGCGTCGTCGGGACGTGGATCAGCGGCACTCCGCGCAGCCAGGTCGCGGCAAGGAAGCCCGCAGCGTCGCCGAGCGCGCCGCCGCCGACAGCGATCAGCGGCTCGCGTCGCTCGGCCCGCAGCCGGGCGAGCTGGCGCGAAGCCTCCTCGATGACCGAGAGCCGCTTGGCGTCCTCGCCCTGTGGCAGGAGGATCCGCTCGACGGTCCGGCCGCCAGTCGCGAGCCCCACGGCCAGCGCCTCGCCGACGGCGGCCCACGCGCCCGGCTCGGAGACGACGATCGCCCGCGGCGTCGCCAGGCGGTCGAGCACCGCGGCGACCTCGGCGGCTGCAATGCCCTCGCCGATGACGATCTGCCCGATGGGCGTGTCGGCCCGAAGGAAGACCGCCCCGGTCGTGGCTTCGGTTCCGCTTCGGCGGGCCTCGGCGAGCTCCTCGATCCGCTCGACGAGGGTGTTCACCTCGGCCGCGCTGTTGAGCCGACGACCCGCGGCGTAGAACCGCTCGCGATCCCTTGCGAGCGTCCGGACCGTCCCGATCGGGTCGCGGCCGGTGATGAGCGGGCGCACGGTCGGGCTTCGCCGCAGCCGCTGGGCAAGGACCTCCGGCCGACCATCCAGCCAGACTGGGAGGCGGCCGCGATAGAGTGCCCAGCGGTTGCGCGGATCGATGACGGCCCCGCCGCCGGTCGCGATCACCCGGCGGATCGAGGGCTCGCCGTCGGCCTGGCCGAGCGAGGCGACCGCCGCCCGCTCGACGTCGCGGAACCCGGCCT
>Ga0307296_10002110_pt1 | contig 10124 bp, 9 predicted proteins | sample ER_DNA_153_FD_194467 | JGI IMG/M metagenome (GOLD analysis project Ga0307296, IMG submission 194467) | Bulk soil microbial communities from the East River watershed near Crested Butte, Colorado, United States - ER_DNA_153 | ecosystem: Environmental > Terrestrial > Soil > Floodplain | place: USA... | reverse complement strand
AACGGCCCAGCTATCGGAAGGCAGGCTGCGGAGTAGTCGCTCCGCACCGGGAACGGCGCGCACGGTGCTCGCGTCCTCGATCTCGTACTGGTTGATCAGTGCAAGCGCCTCCTCCTGTCGGCCTTCAGCGATCACCCCGTCTGCAACGGCCTTTCGAACCGAATTGCGGTTACCTCGTCTCCGGGGCACGCCTACCACATCACCTCCGTGATCGACCGATCCGAGCGTCCGCACCACTTCGAAATCACTGGGCGACCAGCGACTCGATGAATTGCTCAGCGCGGCCACCCCGTATTCACGTGGCCTCAGCCCGCGGGTGCTCCAGGCGTACTCAGGCGAGCGGATCTTCGAGAGCTTAGTGCGGCGCGGCCGCCGCGGAGTCACCTGCTACTCACTCAGTCAGGGGTTCGTGTCCGGTGGATCCACACAGATTCAGGCGTTGGCCAAACCCCGCTTACGGCTTCCCGGCTTGTATTCCTGGGCTCAAGCGCTCGCCGAGGACCACGACATGAGGGTGGCGTTCTCGGAAGCAGGCCACCGTGTCGAGATCCTCCGCCGGATGTGGGGCAGCCGCGCCGCCGTCGCGTCGGACTGGTCGGGACGACTGAGGCCGATCTTCCTCGCATTTGGAGCGGTGGCGAGAATGACGCGCGATGCCTTCCCAAAGGGGGGAGGTGTGGTTCTCGCCGACCAGCGACGTACTTGGCAGCGCATCGACGACACGCAGGCTCGGCCGCGCGTCTATGAGGCATGCCTGTCCTTTGCCGGCATGATGTCGGCCGTCGAAGCAACCACCGAGGCTGAGAAGAGAAGGCTCCGTGCCGATATCGACCGGCTCTGCCTCCTCGGCATATTGCGGCGCGGACTGGTTCTGAATTGCGAAGCATGTGGCCATGTGGGCTTCATCGCCGTGGATGTGGTCTCGAGCATCAACTCATGCGTGCGCTGCGGCGATCAGAACCCTTTGATGGTCGACCGTTGGCGAGACCCCTTCGAGGAACCAACCTGGTTCTACGACTTGCATGGGGCAGCCCGAGAGCTCTTAGCAGAGGACAGCGGAATCGCGCTGCTCTGTTCGACGCATCTGCGACAGTCAGCGCGCTCGTACGCTGACCTGTCGGAGCTCAAGTTCTTCACGCTCGATGGGAAGGCAGTTGCGGAGATTGACCTCCTAGCAAGCTGCGATGACAAGGTCATCATCGGCGAGGCAAAGAGCCATCCAAAATTGGGATCAACCAAAAGGGAACGGAACTCGAAGGCTCGCAAGCTCGCCATCGCGGCTCGAGTGTTGCACGCCGACGAGATACTGCTCTGTAGTTCCGAAGCGGGCGATTGGTCACAGGCCGACATTGCCGCCGTGCAGGCAGCCGCCGCCGCGAGGTACACGGATGCGCCCGACCAGCCGACCATTCGCGTCGTGACCGGGCTCGGCACGACCCAGGTGATTGACTATCGCGCCGATCCTACGGCTGCAACGTCCGTGTAGGCCGCATGGATAGGGGTAGATGCTCGACGACATTGGGCTTGTGGCAACCGCGGCCTTGCAGCGATCTCCCTCCGAGGTGCTCTGGTCCACATGGGTTGGTTGAATAGTTGATCATGGTCACCCTGGGCCAGGTACCCTTCAACCCCGCTTCTCGCGGCAAGCCTCGGTTTGCCGCTTTTTACTCACAGCGTTTTCCACATATTCCCCCACTGGTAAGTAGGGAGTCATCGGGCATCGTCATGGGCGTCTTTGGCCGATGTCGGCCCGTGAGGGACGGATTCGGTTTGGACCGCTGGTGCACCGTCGTGGTCGTCTAGGTGTTGGGCCGAACGACCGACGCCCGCGCCCGCCCGTTGGTCAGCCGACGAGTACCGGGACGACCGCCGCGCAAAAGTCGTCGCTCCTGCCGGTCGATCCCTTCACGACGCCGAGGTCCTCGAGGAACTCATCGTCGGACGGGTCGGTCGGCGTGCCGCCGTTGTCGATCAGGAGCTCAAACCGAACCTGGCCGGGATTCCTAGCGAGGGCCTTGCCGTCCGGGCCGTACACAGCGGCAGGTCCGGTGGTCAAGACGAGGATCGTCAGTGTGCCGTTGCCGTTGTCGGTAACGCGGAGATCCTTGTCGACAACCTTGCCGACCTCGGTGACGGTGTTGTCGTTGGCCACGTTCGTGTAAACGTTGGTGGAGCTGGCGTTCGCGTGGCCATAGGCCAAGCCGTCCGGCCCGTGCGGGTTGAACAGGAAGCGACCGTCCTCAACGCTGTCGATCTGGACCGTGAGGCCGGAAACGTCACAGAAGTCGTTGATGGTCTCGGTGGACTCGTCGTGGAAATCCGTGTGCTCGAGCGGCTTAGCCGAGGCACCTCCGGCGAGCGCCATTGAACCCACCATCGCCAACCCCGCCGCGAGCCCAAGTGTTCGTGCAAGCCTCATGTTCCCCCCTCGAAACAGGGGATCGGTTCATCCCCCGAAACCGTCTGGCCAGCCGCCATCGGCCCCCGCACCGTACCAGCGTCCTCGAACCGCGGTGGGTCAATTGCCCAAATTTGGCCAACCCCGGTGTTGCGCAATTCTTCCACTTCCCTAGTGGCGTAGTAGGGAATCCCGCACGAGCGTTTTTCCGCCAGCGTCGAGACGCGACGCCGCCACGGCGCCGGAGCCGACCACTTGCCGACGGTCTTACTCGACCAAGATCATCTTTGCGTCATTCCTTGGGGTCTACGGCCGCTGACTCATTGAAGAGCGCCACATGCCGACCGGCCCCGAGCACGGATTAAGGCATTGATGTCTGGCGGTGTCTCGGTGCTCTCGTTGGCTGTGGCGGGAGATGAAGCTGCGTCGGCCGGCGGCCGATCGAAGAGCTGGACGTGCCGGCGAGGTCGGGCACGATTGAGGTCATTAATGCCTTCGGCTCGGAGCTTTCCTCAGCCTTGGAGCCCGCCTCGGCCTCGGAGCCTCCTTCGGTGCTCTCGGGCGGCAATAAGTGTCAATCCGGATTACCAGGTGTCCGTCGACGCGGACCTGACCGCAAGTCCAAGATGTGCATCTGATCACGACCATTCGCATGCTGTTATGGCGCGGCGTCTTTCTCCAAGAGTTCCCTCACGATCTGCTGCGGGGGCGGCTGTGGCCGCTTGCCGGGCAAAGTCATCTACACCACGGATGAAATCGTCAAGCCGGTGCGGGAATTAGCATGTATGCACCGAGACCATTTATGAGGCGGGCACCAAGATCAACGAGCGTGTCACTTGCTCCTCTGTCAAGCGGCGAGGGTAAGGCCGGCGGTTTGGTCGTGGAGCAGGGCTTGAAAGACGGCATCGGAGAGGCGGCGCTTGAGTACGCGAAGTGCCTCGCGTCCGCTGTTCCCACCGCTCTTGCGCCGTTCGATCATCTCTTTGGCCGGCGGATGCCAACGGGCTTGGGTGAGTGCGATGCGGTGTAGGGCGGCGTTCAGCTGGCGGTTCCCGGTGCGGCTCAACCGGTGCCTGGCCTTGTTCGACGACCACACCGGCAGCGGTGCGGTTCCGTTGAAACGGGCGTAGGCGTCACGGGATTTGAACCGGTCGACACCGGCGGTCTCACCGATGATCTTGGCCGCGGTCAGCGCGCCACAACCCGGTAGCTCGAGCAGCGCCGGCGCCAGCTGTGTGGTGAGCTCGGTGATCTCTTTCTCCAGCGCTTTGATGGTGATGGTGAGTTCAGCGCAGCGCTCGGTCAGCTCGACAGCGAGCCTGGCCACCACTCCGACATGATCTTGGAGGCGGCCTCGGACCTCATCGAGGGTGCGTTGAGCGTCGAGGCTGCGAGCCTTCGGCTCCCACGCCGGGTCGAGTTCGTGCAGATGCCACCGGAGCCGGCAGATCAGCCGGGTTCGCTCCGATATAAGGGATTCCCGGTGGTCTACCAGAAGCCGGACCTCACGGTCCGGGCCGTCGAGACGGGCCAACGGGAGGTTCGGCTCACGTTGCGCGGCGCGGGCCACGGCCAGTGCGTCGATTGGATCCGACTTGCCGTAGGTGCGGGCGGAGTCGCGGACGTGGGCCATCAGCTTCGGCGGCACCCGCGCGATCGACTCACCGGCCGCCAACAGATCGCGCTCGAGCCGGCGAGACAGGTGACGGCAGTCCTCGACCGCCCATCGGCGTTCAGCACCGAACCGGGCCGCCCAACGCAGCAGCACAAGATGATCTTGGCTGGTCGTGCCGACCGTGGTCTGACCGACCGGTGTGCCGCGGTCGTTGACCGCGACAATGGTGTGGGTCCTCTTGTGAGCATCAACCCCGAATGTGACCATGAAACCGTGTCCTTCCTTACCAGATGATGGGCACGGGTCGACCGGTCGGCATATCCCAGTCAGGGCGATGACCACGCTCCTCTAAAGCCAAACCGGAAGACCCTGATGAGTCCGGCGGGCCGCAAAACTGACAGTAGCCACGAAGGCAATAAACATGGTGGAGCGAGCCCGCCGGACTCGATCATGCTTCCACTGGGATCTTCTGTGTAAGCGGTGAGGCCTGATCGTGGGGCCTGTGGGCTTCACGGAAAGGACGTCACTATGACGACACGGAACGCGCAGACTGGATCGGTGGCTTCGGAAGGGAGCTTGCCGGCATCTGATGCGGCGGGTGAGTGGCTGGCTGAGCTGCTTGATCCGGCTCAGATCGATGCGTTGCTTGCCGACGCCGAGGCTGCTGGGATCAGCATCGACGGCCCGGACGGGCTGATCAGCCGGATGATCAAGGCTGTCTTGGAACGTGGCTTGGATGTGGAGATGGCGGATCATCTCGGCTACGACCGCGGCGACCCGGCCGGGCAGGGCAGCGGAACTCGCGCAACGGTTTTACCTCCAAGACCGTGATCACCAGCGCCGGGCAGGCCGAGCTTGCCGTCCCGCGGGACCGCAACGGCAGCTTCGACCCGCAGCTGGTGCCGAAGCGGACACGCCGGCTCGGATCGACCAGCGACATGATCGTGAGCCTGTATGCCCGCGGTATGACGACCCGTGACATCAAGGCCCACCTGGCCGAGGTTTACGGCATCACCGGCCAGTGAGAAACGGGTGTACTCACCAACACGGGAGGACCCTCGAGCCAGATGGGCATGGCGGCAGGGCTGTTCCTCCGCTGCACGATGATGGGTCGGCGTTCGTCGAGGTCAATGTGGTTCGTCCTGCGACGTTCATCTGCGATGTCCGTCGGGCGGGCGCTCCACGTTGAGTTCTCCTCAGCGCCGACCAGATGGCAGCTATCGGAGGATCGGCAGGGTGTGACCGCCGGCGCTCAGCGGGTCGCTTGGCTCGATTCGTGGCTGCGCTGTGCGCCCGAGCCTTCGCCCGGACCTGGTCGGGGACTGTGCATACCTGCTTGATCATCTTCTTCGCCTCAAGCCGGCTGATTGGTTGGCCGTCAAGATCACGGATCTGGTAGCGGGTGCCTCGGTTGAGCACTGTCCAGGTCCGTTCGACCACCTCACTGACATGGCCGATGCCAAGGCTCGCACCGAACGGGCCACCGGCACCGGCCAGGCGCAACGGTATTGGCGACGGCTCTACTATGACGACGAACTGCTGCTGTCGGTACCCGGCATGGGACGGTCACCGCGTCGGTGATCCGCGGCTTCCTCGCCGACGGCAGCGCGTTCACCTCGGGAAAGGCAGCGGCCAGCTACGTCAGATTGAACCTGTCGACCTGGTCCTCTGGCACGGTCTCTCAGCCCAGTCGGGCGATCACCAAGGAAGGGCCCGCGGTGCTCCGGTTGGCGTTCTTCCAAGCCGCGAACGCGGCCCGGCGGCAGGATCCGCAACTGGCCGGGTTCTACCACGTGTTCGGTCATCAGCTGCCCAGTTGGCAGCCGCGCGCCGTTCCACGCTGACCGCGGTGGTGGCGTTGCATACCCGCGGGGTTGCTGATGTGCCGGACCGGGTGGAGGCACCGCGGCGGGTCACTACTACCCTGAATAAGCACGAGGGTTCTCCCTTCGCATCGACGAAGAGCACGCAATCCGTTCCGCCGCCGCTGCCTGAGCGGTGTTTTGGGCGGGCATTTGGATCTGGATGCGTTGGCCTTCGGCGTCACCGAACCCACACCCGAGCCGGCAGCCGCGTCGCGGATCGAGCCTCGAGCCAACCAATTCCCTTCAACCGGGACTACAGGCCAGAAGACAGGCCCCCGAGCTGACGATCTCTTTCACGAGCCCGAGCACTCACCCGAAAACCGCCACGCCCGGAGACCCCTCCCAGGCCACCGTAGCGACCGCGCACACCGTCACCGGGACGCCCTCTAAGAGATACAAACCATTTAAGCGCTGTAGCGCGGTCTCATCTTTCGGCAGAACCCAGACTGGCTCCGCGCGTCCTACGAACTAGAAGGCTTTGCCACGCCAAGGCGAGGAACGCCTCCCATTCAGTCGGGCTTGTTATTCCCGGTAGCTGCAATATGTGGCGTCCGTCGCCCCTTTTGTTTATCTATTGGATTAGCGTGAGCCGCGGTCTGTATAGCTTCCTCCAGACGTGCCGATGAATTGCCAGTCGTAGTGGCCGTCGGCATGGAGGGCCAGCTTGAGCCATCCATAGGTGCCATCTTGCTGGCTGGCAACATTTTTCGCCGTCGACGTCCAGTTATACGACCCGATGCCGCCAGTGCCGGCGATGAACTCCTGGGTCCCGGTGGCGTCGTCCCTCGTACCATTTGCTAGCTGTGGGTAGAACCGGGCATAGCCGTGTTGGTGCCCGTTCAGCAAGAGCGGTACGTCGTACTTGTCGAGCAGGTCAATCCATGGTTTGACCGCAAGGGTCGGTCCGTGCTCCTCCGAAGTTGAGGTCCAATACGGCTCATGCCAAACAACGACAACCTGATCGCCAGCGGCCTTAGCGGCAGCGAGTGTCGTGTCCAGCCACCCGGTCGCCGCATTGGCCTTTGAGGTGTCATATCGCCACAGTCCAGAGGACATCGACACAACTCGCCAGGCCCCGAGGTCGACGACATAGTTTGAGTCAGGCCCTAGGCTGCGCCCAGTCAAGGCGTTGTCTAGCGATTTACCGGAGGTTTGTCCCGAACACGTGCCTGCCTGGTGGTTGGTGACATTTGTCAGATCACTGTTTGACGACCAGTCATGCGTTGGTCCAGAAACATTGAGCGCCTTGCCCCAGATGGCGCCCCAGCCTGCCTTGTCGAACTGGTTCACCAGCGAGTTGCAGTCGCCATAGTTGTATTGGTGGTCTCCGAGGTGTATCCACGCGTCAAGGTTCGCCGCCTTCATGGACGCCGCAGTCAACCCTGAGGTTGAAGTGGTGGACGTGTTCCCGCTCGGGTTGGTGTCTCCAACGGCGGCGATAACGATGTCGCCAGCCTTTTGTGTGGGCGATGGGTCGGGTGTCAGCGTTGAGCTAGGCGCGGTGACCGGAGCGGGGCTGGACGTGGTCGGTGGGTCGGCTGTCAGGGTTGAGCTCGGCGCCGTGTTTGGAGTAGGGCTGGACGTGGATGCCGAGGCTGGATCGTAGACGCGTACCCAGTCGACGTCCATCCAGGATCGGTTCAGCGTTGTGCCGTCCGGAAACCAGTCGAGCTGGATCGTCTGGTACATGGCGCCCGGCGGGAGGGATCCAATGTTTGTGGTCCGGAACCACTGGACGCCATCGATGTATCCGGTAACTGCGTCGGGTTCCCAGTCGACCGCGTAGTTGTGCCACTGCGTAGTGTCAATGGCCTGCCGTGCGGAGACTTGCTGGTTGTCGCAACCGTGGTGGACGAAAAAATTCATGCGGGTCGTGTCGCCGGTGCCCTCTGCGTAGTCGATTTCTCCGTCGCAAGGCCAGTCCCTCGACTGCGGCCACAGCAGCAGCACGGGATGGTACTCAGAGTCGCGGCCGCTCGTCCTCATTCGGGCTTCCCAGCGGCCGTATTTCCGATGATCGAATTTGGCCGACATGCCACCCGTGGTGCCGGATGAATCCCCTGTAACGCGGGCGACGTTGCCGTCGACGTTCCATGCAGCCGGGCTGCGAACGCCTTTGCCGGCGTGGCCTGCTGAGTCGTAGACCTGCCATTTCAGGTTATCGGGCGCCCCGGTGTAGTTGAACTCGTCACCGGCGACGACCGGACCCCATCGGCCGCCGACAGCGGCTTCAGTAGTGTCTCCCGTCGGCATCGGCGAGGGCTTGGCAGTCGGGGTAGAGGAGAACGTCGTCGGGGTCGGGGAGGAAGCCGGCGCAAGGGTCGGTGTCGGAGTGGCCGAAATCGGCTCCGTATCGGTTGCGGTAGGCGTCGGCTGAGGAGTTTGAGCGGACGGCCGCTGACTACGAGGAGAGCATGGTTTTACTCGGGACCCGTCGCTCAGCCGGTTTCGGCTCTGGGTGATGGGTTGATCAGCGGTCTGGCAGAGCCTCGACCGAGCAGCGGTATCAAAAACGTTCTTGGTTAGAGTCACCTGCTTCGCGTCGGTAGAGACTGTGAATTCGCCCCCACTCAACCAGTTGTTGCTAACCACGACGTCCGATGTTCCGCCGTCCATGAAGATGGCTGCCTTCCCGGAGCCGCCGACGGTGTAATTCGAGCACGAGATCGTGACATCTTTAGCGCCATGCAGGTGTGTCCCGCTGTAGGAGCTACGTTTCTTGGAGTCGGGATCATGAATGTAGTTTCTAACGAGCTTGACCCTACTGACTCGGTGGGCTGCTGCTCGATCAGAGGTGACATAAATCGCGGTACCGCCGCCAGAGAGGTTGGCATTGCTCACCGTCAGATGACTGGCGCCGGAAAGGATGACGCTCTTGGCGGTGACATGATCAAGGGTGACGTCATCGCCGGTGATGATAATCCGGCCGTTCACACTCACGTTGCGGACGACGCTGCCGTCACCTGAGACAACTAGCGTTCGCTTCAGGCTTACATCGGTCAGCTTGCTGTCGCGCTTGGCTAATGACCTGACACTCGACACGTTGAGCTGGCCGCTGGCGCCAGTGTTAGTCGCATCGGGCTTGGCTCGACACGATGGAGTCCGGGCGGATGCCGCGGAGGAAGCGACCAGGCCCGCGCTGACCAGACTGATGACTGTGGCTGAGACCAGCGCCACGTAGATGCCGCGCTGACGGTGAGCGGGCCGTACGCCGTTATCATAACGTAACCTGTGTTGCATATGTCCCCCGTTTCGAAGCCTGAGGCATTGACATTTCGGCGAATCGCCCTCGCTCAAGGCACGCTGGTCTCATCCAAGGGAAGTCCGTCGGGCTGCCGGGCCACAACGAATGAGATCAAACCGTTATCTTCGATGCGAGTCAAGTGCACTGGCCTAAGATCTCACCTGCTGATGGTCCAGTCGGGCTCGTCCAGGCTGGTTAAGGACTAGCGGAAGCAGGCAGGCGGACCCAGAGCAGCATGTGCCGATGCTTGACCAGTCACCGTCGAACTCCAGCTGCGCCACGGCAGCGGCCGGAAACCGGCGCCCGATGGCGGCAACAGGTCGGGGGGACCTGGCCCGGTCTGTGAGTTCATACACCAGGCCTGGCGCGCCAGGCCTGGTCCAATGAGCAACGCGACGCGGCAGTTGTCGGAGAGCTCGCATATCGCCTTAAGCGAGGTGTCGGCACCGCGTCGCAAAAGAGGTCAGCGATTTCCACGCGATCCGGGTCGAGCTGATCACCGCGATTCAGCAGCTCGAAGGTTTACCGGGCGCGAGCTGCGCTGGAGCACAGCACCGTGTCGATCAAGATGCCTTGCTCTCGGAGGTATCCGCCTACCTGCTCCGCATCCCGTTCACCGTCTGGGATGAGTCGTCGCTCGCTGTCCCGGCTCAACCGCTGCCTACGACTGCGCCCCGAAACCGACGACCTCCTGGTGCTGTCCGCCGACCCCGATCGGCTACTCATGGCCAGGGTTAAACGGCCCTACGCGACCTAGTGTGGCGCGTCTAAAGTAGTTTTACAGTGGGATGCGTGAGAATGAGGGGTGCGCGCGCAACCGTTGGGCCTGCGACCGGGTGATCGTGAGTTGTTGTTCTCATGGACCCGGTCGTCCTCAATCAGGGCTGGTCTGGCGCAGCGGGCCCGGATTGTGCTGCTCGCCGCTGATGGGGTGTCCAATACTGAGATCGCGGACCGGGTTGGGGTGTCGCGTCCCACGGTGATCGGCTGGCGGGACCGGTA
>Ga0307296_10002109_pt1 | contig 10125 bp, 6 predicted proteins | sample ER_DNA_153_FD_194467 | JGI IMG/M metagenome (GOLD analysis project Ga0307296, IMG submission 194467) | Bulk soil microbial communities from the East River watershed near Crested Butte, Colorado, United States - ER_DNA_153 | ecosystem: Environmental > Terrestrial > Soil > Floodplain | place: USA... | reverse complement strand
CGCCAGCGCGGGGAGAGCGGCCGGCCCGACGGGAAGAGCTGGATGATCAGGAAGAACGCCAGCGAGAGCCCGATCGACGCCTGGAAGAACCAGGCCGCCCAGGCGCCTCCCGAGAGACCGTGCGCGATCGCGGCGTACGCGTACGCCTGCACGGCGCTGCCGAGCGGGATCTGGAGACCGACGAACGCGAACGCGGGACCCAGGATGCCGCCCGCCCGGCGCAGGACCAGGAGTGACCCGACCGTCGCGCACGCGAGCGAGAGCGGGAGCCAGATGATGGGATCCGTGACCGACTTGCCCGCCCAGGCGTTCAACGCACCGGATGCCAGCAGCAGCGAGACGGAGACGATCGGGACGGCGATCGCAACGACGCGTCTCATCGCACCCGCTCCGAAACCGGGACCCGTCCCCGGACGATCGTGCCGCGGCCCGGCGACGACTCGATCTCCGCGTCGCCGCCGAAGACGGCCATCCGGTCGCGCATCCCTTGGATCCCCGTGCCCGTTCCGTTCGAGCCCGGATCGAAACCGCCTCCGTCATCGGCGACGCTGAACTCGAGCGCGCCATCGCGCTCCCGGAACGCGATGGTGATCGCTGTCGCGTTCGCGTACTTCGCCGCGTTCTGGAGCGCCTCGAGCGCGCAGAAGTAGACGGCGGCCTCGAGCTCGATCGGGTACCGGCCGATCCCGTCGGCCTCCATCCGCACCGGCAGGCTGCTCCGCACGTACTGGGCGGCAAGTGCCGCGGCGATGCCCTGCTCTTCCAGCAGCGGCGGGTAGATCCCGAGGACGAGCGAACGAAGCGTGTCCAGGGCGGCGTCGACCTCGCCTTGGATCTCTCCGAGCATCCGTCGTCCCAGCGCGGGATCCTTCTGGAGCGCGGTCTTGGCGAGCCGGAGCTTGACCGCGAGCGCGACCAGGTGTTGCTGCGCGCCATCGTGGATGTTCCGTTCCAGCCGCCGCCGTTCCTCGTCCTGTGCTGCGACGATCCGTTGCCGTGACGAACGGAGATCGGCCGCGTGCTGCGCGATCTGCATGAGCCGAGCCTCCAGATCGGCGGTGAGCCGCGCGTTCGCGAGCACCAGGCCCGCCTGCTCAGCGAGATGGTCGAGGAGTTCCGCCTCTCCGGCCGAGAGCGGTTCGCTCGCGGGTTTGGTCACGGCGATCGCGCCGAGGAGCTCGCCCTGTTGTCGCACCGGAGCGACACGGTCGGCATCGATCGGAGGGAGCTCGTCCCCTTCGATCGCGAACGATGTGCGCGGTTCGGCGACCGGCCATGAGGCCGCGAGCGTGAGCCGGTCTCCCAGCCGGAGCCAGACGTCGGAGCGAGCCGCGCCGGTGCCCTCGGCGATCACGCGCGCGATCCGTGGCAGGACGTCCTCGCTCGCGTAGGTCTCGCCCACGCGTTCGCCGAAGCGGGCCAGCACCTCGTACGGCGTCGCCCGATCGCCGTACACCAGTCGGTTCGCGAGCCGGTTCGCTCCGTCGCGCACCGGCTGGAACGCGACCGCGACGAGCGCCGTCGCGGCTATCCGAAGGAACAGCGTGTCGCTGAAGAGCGATCCGAGGCCCACCACGACCGCGACGTAGACCGCGGTGATGAACGCGGCGAGCACACCGAACACCACGGTCTTGCGGATCACGAGGTCGACGTCGTACAGGCGGTACTTGAGGATCGCGATCGCGATAGCCGCGGGGATGCCGACCAAGACGGAAACCAAGAAACCCGCCCATCCGATGCCGGAGATCGGTCCCGGGACACCGGATAGCCAGAAGAAGATGAATCCAACGCCGGCAACGAACAGGAGCAGTCGCAACTGCTGGCGTTCCTCCCCGGTCGCGTGTCGCCACCGGACGAACAGCGATGCGATCGATGCGAGCGCGGTCAGGAGCAGTCCAACGCCTCCCACGAACCCGAGGACCGATCCGAAGCTCACTCCGAAGGGATTCGAGGCATGGTCGGAGTTACCAACGTCGAGTGGGCCAGGCGTCAGCATGAACCCCGCCACCCAGAGGCAGGCGGAGGCAGCCCACGCGCGGAACACCCACCGCCAACGGGTCGACGGGATGCGACCGGTCGGGAACAAGAGGAAGAGCAGCGGCAGGAGCGCGAGCGCCGCTGCGCCGATCCACCGATCGACCCATTCGGCGTACACCACGGCCGGCAAGGAACCGGGCACCGTCACGTTCGCCCGCAGGATGTAGTCGTCGGCCGTGAGTTGGATCGCGGCCGCGACGGCGAGCGCCGAGAAGATCAAGCCCACGGGGTTGTGTTTGCGCCCCGCGATGAGGATCCCCAAGAGCGAGAAGACGATGAGGATCGCCGACGCGGCGAGCGCCGCGAGGATGACGCCCGCTTCGCCTCGCATCGCGGCGAGCGTGAGGCCGCACGCCCCGACCACGGCCACGATCACGAGCGCCAGTCGGGCGAGCCGCGGGACCCATCGATCCAGTCGCGCCTCTCCTTGGGCCTCGACGACGCTCATGCCCGCACCGTCCCTGCGATCGTCGTCCCGGCGCCGGGGGCCGACCGTATCGTCAGCTCGCCGCCGACCGCGGCGAGCCGGTCGGCCATCCCCTGCAGACCCGTGCCGTAGCCGGTCGAGGCCGAGTCGAAGCCGCGTCCGTCGTCGGTGACCTCGAAGCGGAGCTCCCCGTTCCCGTTCGAGAGTCGCACCGTCGCGCGGGTCGCATCGGCGTACTTCGCGACGTTGTTCAGCGCTTCGAGCGTGCAGAAGTAGACCGTCGCCTCGACGTCCTGAGGGAACCTGCCGATCCCATCGGCATCGACCGATACCGGCAACGCGGCCTTCCGGGCCTGCGCCTCGAGCGCTGCGGCGAGCCCACGGTCGGCGAGCAGCGGCGGGTAGATCCCGCGCGCCAGGTCTCGGAGGTCGTCGAGCGCCGCGTTCGTCTCGATCTGGAGCTCTGCGAGCATCGCGCTCGCTCGCTCGTCGTCCTTCCCGATGAGCGACGCCGCCATTCGCTGTTTCACGGCGAGCGCGACGAGCTGCTGTTGCGCGCCGTCGTGGATGTTTCGCTCGATCTTGCGGCGTTCCTCGTCCTGCGCTCCCACCAACCGCTGCCGCGAAGCGTGGAGCTCCTCCAATCGCATGCGCAGCTGCTCGGTCAGCGCGACGTTGCGAAGCACGAGGCCGGCTTGCGCGGCGAGGTCGTCGACGAGCTTCGATTCGTTGGACGTGAGCGACTCAACCGGCGCCTTCTGCACGCTCAGTGCCCCGAGGAGCTCGTCGCGATGCCGCACCGGAACGAATCCGGGAGGCAGCGATTCGGCGGGTATCTCCTCCGTGGGTTCGTCGGTGACGGGCCAGCTGGCCGCGCTCCGGAGCTCGCTGCCCACGTGAAGCCACACGTCGGCACGCTTCGAGCCGGTGCCGTCGGCGAGGATGCGCGCCATGCGCGGGAGGACATCTTCGGGGTCGTAGGCCTCACCGAGCCGGTTCGAGAACTCGGAGAGAACCTCGTACGGCGTTGCCCGCTTCCCGTAGACCAACCGGTTAGCCAGTCGCTGACCCCAGCGCCGGACGGGCTGGAACGCCAACGCCACGATCGCCGCGGCGATCCCCGAGAGAACCGGGTTCCCGCTCGAGCCGACCGCCGTGCCGACCCCGACGACGATCGCGACGTACACCAGCGTGATGAACACGGCCAGGACGCCGAACACGAGCGTCTTGCGAAGCACGAGATCGATGTCGTAGAGGTGGTACTTGAGGATCGCCACGCCGATCGCGATGGGGATCAGGGCCAGGACGAATCCCTGGAGGAAGTCCGCCCATCCGCCGACCCCATGGTTCAAAGGGAGGATGAACCAGAAGACCGTCACGCCACCGGCCAGCATCAGCCATCTGATCTGCTCGCGTTCGTCCCCATGCGACCGGCGGTACCGGATGAGGAGCGACGCGACCGTCGCCGCCATCAACCCGATCATCACGAACGACAGGGCGATCCGGGCGCCGGTGACGGCCGAAGCGATCGAAGCCGGAGCGGCGAACGGGTTCGTCGCGCGCTCGTTGTTCGCGTTCGTGTAGTCGCTTCCGCCGTTCAGCGCGAAGGTGATCGACCACAACGCAGAGGTGATCGCGATCGCCCACGCGACCGGCCGCCAGCGGGGCGAGGGGAGATGCCCGTCTGGGAACAGCAGGAACGGGTAGGTGAGCAGCAGGGTGAAGATCGGAACCCAGGTCCAGTTGCCGAGCCACACCGCGATCGGTTCACCGGGAGCGCTCGGATGCGACGTCTCCACCCAGGAGGCGTATTCCTGGACCACCGCGAAGAGCCCGGCAGCGAAGATCCAGACGACGAGGTAGATCCAGCCGATCGCGTTCCTCGGTTGGTGGATCGCGACGATGAGGCCGACGACGCCGACGGCCGCGAAGGCCAACGGCTCGGTGATGTCGGAAGGTTGGAAGGACTCGTGGCGGATCAACCGGAACCCGAACACCCCGAGGAACATCGCCATTCCCGCGAGCCAGATCGCCCAGGCGAGCCGTCGAGCGGAGCGCTCGGTCATGATGCGGCCTCCACCGGGAGGCGCCCGGCGACGGCGGTGCCGTCGCCGGGCGCAGAGGTCACGGCCAGCTCGCCGCCGAGGGCGGCGAGGCGGTCCGCGATCCCTTGCAGACCCGTGCCGTAGCTCGTCGTCGATGCGTTGAACCCCCGCCCGTCGTCGCGGACCTCGAACGCGAGGTTCCCGTTGGTCTGCGTCAGCTCCACGGTCACCCGCGAGGCCTCCGCGTACTTAGCAACGTTCTGCAGCGCCTCGAGGCAGCTGAAGTACACCGCCGACTCGATCTCGGGGGTGTAGCGGCCGGTCCCGTCGCCGCGGATCACGACCGGGACCGTCGACTTGCGTGCCTGCGCTTCGAGGGCGGTCGGCAGGCCCTTGTCGGCAAGGAGCGGCGGGTAGATCCCACGCGCGAGGTCGCGCAGGTCTTCGAGCGCTTCGTTCGACTCGCGTTGCAGCTCGGCGAGCAAGGCGTGCGCCTTCGCCGGGTCGCGTTCGATCATGCCGTCGGTCAGCCGCAGCTTCACCTGGATCGCGACGAGCTGTTGCTGCGCGCCGTCGTGGATGTTCCGTTCCAGCTTGCGCGCGCGTTCGTCCTGCGCCGCGACGATCCTCCTCCGGGACCCGCGGAGCTCCTCGATCAGCCGGACGTTCCGAAGGACCAGCCCCGCCTGAGCGGCGAGGTCCTTGATCAGCGTTTCCTTCGTCGGGTTCATCGGGTCGTTCGCGGGCATCGAAACCGACAGGGCACCGAGAACCTCGCCTTGATGACGCACCTCGGTCGCTTCGATCGGGATGGCGTCCGGCTCCTCGGAACCGGCCGGCCAGACCGCCGCGATCCGGAAGCCTTCGCCCACCCGCAGCCAGACGGCGGCCGACGTGGCGCCGGTCCCCGCCGCGAGGACCTGAGCCATCCGGGGCAGCACATCGTCGGTCGAGTACGTCTCGGCCACGCGGTCCGCGAACGAGGTCAGGACCTCGTAGGGCGTCTCGCGGCCGCGGAACACGATCCGGTCGGCGATGTGCGACGCGACGAGCCGGAGCGGCCAGACCGCGAACCCCATGACGGCGCCGGCCGTGATGAGGAGCGCGCGGTTGTTCGAGACCGGCCCGACGGCGATCGCGCCGAGGACCAGGATCACGACGGCGCCCACGATCACGATGAGACCGGCGAGGATCGCGTAGACCACGGTCTTCTTGATGACGACGTCGATGTCGTAGAGGCGGTACCGCATGATCGAGATCCCGACCGCCACCGGGAGCGTGAACAAGGCGAGCGCGCCGAGCAGCTGTACGAAGACCGGCACCGAGGGCAGGAAAGCGGACGGGAGGAACAGCAGGAGGATCAGGAGGGTCGAGTACGTGAACCAGCGGAACTGGAGGCGCTCCTCGCCGGATGAGCCTCGGAGTCGCCTGAAGAGGTTCACGACCGCGTAGACGAGAACGGACAACAGCACGAGGAAGGATGCGCCGGTCAGGGGCCCGGAGACGATCGACGGGAGCTGCACGCCGATCGGGTTCGGCACGTCCGGATAGATGTAGAGCGTCGGCTCGAACAACCCCGCGACGGTCGTCGCGACCACCGCGGCGACGGAGGCGAGGATCACGGCGTTCTTCCGTCCCCGGCCGACGGGCCGTCCCTCGGGGAACAGGAGGAACAGGAACGCCGTCGTCATGAACAGGAAGGGGATCCAGAGCGAGTCGTCGAGCAGGGCGGACCACGGAGCGCCCGGCAGGGATCCCGGGCTTGCTGCGGTGCCGTGGAAGGACGCGTACACACCGGCGAAGTTCTGGAACGAGATGAGCAACCCGTCGGCGCAGAAGAGCCAGCCGAGCCAGTTGTCCGGTCGCCGGGTGGCGATGATGGCTCCGACGATCGAGAACGACAGCACGATCGCCATCAGCACGCTCGTCCCGATGGCGCCGGACTCGATCGTCGTGGTCACGGGCAGCGCGCCGCCGTTGCCGACGGTGAGGCCGATCGCGAGGACACCGAACGCGATCGCGAGGGCGACCGAGCCCCACGCGATCACCCGGACGGTCCGGGCGCTCATCCGGCTGCCTCACCGAACGGGTGGCGCCCGGCGACGGCGGTGCCGTCGCCGGGCGCCGAGGTGACGACCAGCTCGCCGCCCAAGGCGGCGAGCCGGTCCGCTATCCCCTGCAGACCCGTCCCGTAGCTCGTCCCCGACGGGTCGAACCCACGCCCGTCGTCGCGGATCTCGAAACGCAGCTCGCCCGAGCCGTCGCTAAGCGTGATGCGGGCCGTCGCGGCGTCCGCGTACTTCGCGACGTTCTGCAAGGCCTCCAGACACGAGAAGTACACGGCCGACTCGACGTCCGCCGGGAACCGCCCGACCCCATCGGCCTCGACCGTCACGGGTACCGCTGCCTTACGTGCTTGTGCCTCGAGCGCGGTCGCCAGGCCCTTGTCGGCGAGCAACGGCGGATAGATCCCACGCGCGAGATCCCGCAGATCCTCCAAAGCGTCCGTGGCGGAACCCTGGAGCGTGTCGAGCAGGGCGGTGGCCTTGGCCGGATCCCGCTCGACCATCGTTCGCGCCAGCTTGAGCTGGACGGCGAGCGCCACGAGCTGTTGCTGGGCGCCGTCGTGCAGGTTGCGTTCGATCTTCCGGCGCTCGTCATCCTGTGCGGCGACCAGACGGCGTCGCGACGACCGGAGCTCCTCGATCAGGAGCACGTTCCGGAGGACGAGACCGGCCTGCGATGCGAGGTCGTGCATCAGGTTCTCGCGGGCGCCGCTCAGCGGCTCGGTGGGCGGCATCGCGACCGAGAGCGCACCCAAGCGCTCGCCACGGTGCTGCACGTCGACGAGCACCTCGGCGGGGGGCTCGGCATCGGCGGGCCAGACGGCGGCGGCACGGAGCTCGCCGCTCGACACGAGCCAGACGGCCGCCGACTGAGCGCCGATGCCCATCCCAAGCACCTGCGCCATCCTGGGAAGGACGTCCTCCGCGGCGTAGGCGTCTCCGACCCGGCCCGAGAACTCGCTCAGGACCTCGTACGGGTTCGAGCGATCCCCGAAGACGAGTCGGTCCGCGATCCTCGCTGTCAGGCGCCGGAGCGGGGAGAAGGCGAGCCCGATCGCAGCGCCGATCGCGACCAGCGCCGTCGGGTTCTCGCGGAGACCGCCACCGCTCCCGACCGCGAGCGCACCAACGATCAGCAAGGCGCCCACGAGGATCGCCACGAGCAGCGCGACAAGCACGGCGTACCGCACGGTCTTACGGATGATCAGGTCGATCTCGTAGAGGCCGTGGCGGAGGATCGCCACGCCGATCGCGAGCGGGATCAACGAGAAGGAGAAGATCACGAGGGTCTGCGCCACTCCGAGCCAACCCGGTGTGTTGCTGCTGGTCGACCCGATCGAGAGCAGCATGATCACGAGGTAGCTCGCGGCGACGGTCGCGGCCGCGAACGCAAGCAGCTTCAACTGGTCACGCTCGGTGCCGCGCGACCGTCGGTACCGAACGACGAGGCTGCCCGCGCTTCCCAAGATGCAGAAGGGGAAGAGCACGAGCGAGACTTGGAGGAACTCCAAGGAGGGGATCGCGAACGGGTTGGCGAGATTCGGGAAGCCCGAGTCCGCCATCGTCGACGCGCCGACGAGGATCCCGACACACGAGACGACCAAGACGACGGCGCACAGCCAGGCGAACCACCGCCATCGCGGCGACGGGAGGTGGCCGTCGGGGAACAGCAACAGCGTGAACGTCCCCATCAGGCCGATCGGAGGGACCCACAACATGTCCGTGAACGCGAGGGTCCAGGTGTCCGCGGGCAGGCGGGACATCGCAACCCCGTAGGTTCCGTACCCGGTGAGCGCTTCACCGAAGAACCATGTGAACCCGATCGCGAGCAGCAGCCATCCGATCGCGTTCTCCGGTTGGCGAAGCGCGATCAGGAGACCGACGATCGGAAACGGCAGGAGTGAGAGCGCGAACAGGAGACCGGCGAGGAACCCTGACCCGGACCACCCGCCTCCCGACGCCAGGGCAGCGTTCCGCGTGACCCATGCGAACCAGCCCGCCACCAAGAGGCTCGCGATGTCGATGGCGAAGATCGTCCAAGCGAGCGCGCGCTTGTTCACGGCCGCACCACCTCGACGGGGATGCTCCCGGCGACGGCCGTGCCGTCGCCGGGAGCAGACGTGACGACCAGCTCAAGCGTGAACGGGTCATAGGTGAAGGTGTGGTTCAACGACGCGAGGACGATCGTGGCGACGAAGAGCGCTCCGCCCGTCACGAGCAGGGTCAACACCTGACGCCGGCGCGCGCGGTCGCCCGCTTCCCGTGGCTTCGCCCGCTCCATGAGGCGGATGCTTGCACCCCGGCGAACCGCCGGAAAGGGGGTCAGACCTGCTGGTTGGCGTGGGAGAACCCCACCTTCCGTCGGGTGCAGGCACCCTGCCCGTTTCCACCTGCTCCCCGGCTCGGCTCCGCGCCCCCCACCGCCTAGCGTTCGGGTCGAAGAACGAACGAGGAGGCGAACGGAGATGACGACGATCTTGGTGGGAACGGATTCCTCCGCTGCAGCGGACCTGGCCGTGGATCACGCGGCCCGGCTCGCGCGGGACCGCGAATCGGATCTTGTGGTTCTGCTGGTGCGGCCCGATGGTGATCTCCGGTCGGTGGTGGACCCCGGCAAGGCGGCCGATCCCGACCGATACCTGGCCCACGTCGCCGAACGGTTCCCCGGCGTGCCGACCAGCACACGCGTCGAGCACGGCGAGGCGGCGGAGCGGATCGTCGCCGTCGCGCAGGAGCTCAGCGCGGACACGATCGTCGTCGGCAACCGAGGGACGCACGGATCGTGGTGGCGGGTCCGGGACAGCATCCCCAACCTGGTGCTCAGGCACTCGCCGTGCAGCGTCTTCATCGTGGACACGAGGCGCGCACAGTGAGCGACGCCTCGCGGCTACGCGTGCTCGGTCTCGCGGAGGAACGCGAGCACCGCCATCACGCGGCGGTGTACGTCGGTCTCCTCCGTGAGGCCGAGCTTGTGGAACATCGAGTTGATGTGCTTCTCCACGGCCCGCTCGGTCAGGAAGAGCTCCTTCGCGATCGCGGCGTTGTTCTGGCCCTGCGCCATGTGCGACAGCACCTCCCGCTCGCGCTCGGTGAGCTCGCCGAGCGGCGAATGGGCCATCCTGTCCTTCGCGGCGACCAGCGCCTCGACGACCTTGGGATCGAGGACCGACCCGCCCTTCGCGACCTCGTTGAGCGCGCGGGTCACCTCGTGGACGTCGGCGACCCGCTCCTTCAGGAGGTACCCGAGGCCCGCCGCGCCGTCCTTCAACAGGTCGTAGGCGTACTCCTCGTCGGCGAACTGCGAGAGCACGACCACGCCGATGTCGGCATGTTCGGCCCGGATCTGCTTCGCGGCACGGATGCCTTCGTCGGTCCCCGACGGAGGCATCCGGATGTCGGTCAGGACCGCGTCCGGTGCGAGCTCCTCCACGGCCGCGAGGAGCTCGTCGAAGGAGGCGGCGGTCCCGACGATGTCCACGTCGCCGGCGTCGGTCAGCAGCGCGACCGTCCCCTCTCGAACCAGGTAGTTATCCTCGGCGAAGACCACGCG
>Ga0307296_10002100_pt1 | contig 10150 bp, 12 predicted proteins | sample ER_DNA_153_FD_194467 | JGI IMG/M metagenome (GOLD analysis project Ga0307296, IMG submission 194467) | Bulk soil microbial communities from the East River watershed near Crested Butte, Colorado, United States - ER_DNA_153 | ecosystem: Environmental > Terrestrial > Soil > Floodplain | place... | reverse complement strand
CGGCGTGACGCTGCTCGGCGAGCCGCTGACCGTCGAGGAGCTGCTCGGGATGGCCCTGATCCTCGGCGGCGTCGCGCTCGGCTCGGGCGCGCTGCGCTTCACGCGGCGCGAGCCGGTCGCCGCGCCTTCGCCATGAGCCGGCGCTTGCGACGGCGCTTCCAGGCCGTCCGGGCTGTGCCCGGGCGGCCGTCTGCAATGACCGGTCGACACGTTGTCGGTCGGGAGGACTCGCTGTGAGCGATGAAGTGCGGCTTCGGCGCGCCGAGCCGGGCGACCTCGACTTCCTCGTCGAGCTGATGACGCACGAGGAGGTCGAGCCGTTCATGGCCGTGATCCGCCCGCGTGACCCCGAGGCGATGGGCGCCGAGATCGAGCGCTCGCTGGCAGAGCCCGAGGAGTTCGGCCGCTTCGTGATCGAGGTCGACGGCCGTCCTGCGGGCCTGATGGGCTTCGAGGTCGCGAACCGCCGCAGCCGGATCGCGAACCTCGGCTCGCTCGCCGTGCACCCGGACTTCCGCGGCCGCAGGCTCGCCGACCGCGCCGCGCAACTCTTCCAGCGGCACCTGCTCTTCGAGCTCGGCTACCACCGGCTCCAGCTCGAGATCTACGGCTTCAACGAGCGCGCGCAGCACCATGCCGAGCGCGCCGGCTTCGTGCGCGAGGGCGTGCGGCGCAAGGCCTACGACCGCCACGGCGAGTGGGTGGACAGTGTGATCTACGGGCTCGTGCGGGAAGATCTGGAGCCATGAGCTTCGCGAAGCGCTGGGCGGATGCGTACAAGCGGGCCTGGGAGGCTCACGAGCCGGACGCGGCGGGCGCGCTCTACCGGCGCGACTGCGTCTTCCGGTCGGCTCCGTTCCGCGAGCCCGGGGACCCGCTCGACTACGCGCGGCGCGTGTACGCCGAGGCGCGGGCCGAGAACGTTCACTTCGGCGAGCCGGTCGAGGAGGGTGATCGTGCCACCGTCGAGTGGTGGGCGACCCTGGTCTCGAACGACGGCACGGAGCAGGTCATCGCCGGTTGCTCGATGCTCCGGTTCGACGATGAGGGCCTTGTGGCCGAATCACGGGACTACTGGCACATGGAGCCGGGCCGGCGCGAGCCGCCCGACGGCTGGGGGCGCTGAACCGGCATCCAGCGAGTGCCTTGGCCGCCCGGTCGCCGCGAGCCACAATAGGCGGATCGACGAGCAACCGGAGGTTGTGGCGGACGTGACCACCCAGGCCGGGGGGAAGTTCCTCGCGCTCGAGCATGACGTCGCGCTGATCCTGGTCGAGACCGTTGGCGCCGCGGAGGCGTATCCGAGGCTCCTCGAGACGATCGCGACCTCCCTGGGCTGGCAGTTCGGCGCGGTGTGGGAGGAGTCCCCGGCGCCACATGCGTTCGTGCGTTGCGTCGAGGCATGGTGTGCAGACCCGGAAGCGCTGGGCGAGTTCGCCCGCCTCACGAAGGGGTTGACGCTGGCGCCCGGGTTCGGCCTGCCCGGCCGTGTGTGGTCGAGCGGTTCGCCCGTTTGGATCGGCGAGGTGGAGCTGGATCCCAACTTCCCCCGCGCACAGGCAGCGCTCGAAGCGGGCCTCCGCGCGGCGTTCTGCTTTCCGATCCGAACCGCGCGCGGCGTCGTCGGGGCGATCGAGTTCCTGGCCGGTGACCTGCGCGAGGCGGACGACGAGCTGCTGGCGACGACGGAGAGCCTCGGCAGCCAGATCGGCCAGTTCGTCGAGCGCAGCCGCGCCGAGCAGGCGATTCGCGAGCGGGAGGCTCGGCACGCCGCGATCTTCGATTCGGCGCTCGACGCGATCATCACCATCGACGACCGCGGCCGCGTGCTCGAGTTCAACTCGGCCGCCGAGCAGACGTTCGGCTACCAGGCGGAGGAGATCGTCGGCCGTGAGATGGCGGAGCTGATCGTCCCGGCCGGCCTCCGCGACGAGCACCGGATGGGCTTTGCGCGTTATCTCGAGACGGGCGAGGAGCGCATCCTCGGTCGCCGGCTCGAGCTCGCCGGCATGCGCGCCGACGGCAGCGAGTTCCCGGTCGAGCTCACGATCACAAGGATCGGCCTCGAGGGGCCGGCGTTCTTCACCGGGTACCTGCGAGACATCACCGAGCGCAAGCGCGCGGAGAAAGAGCTTCGAGCCTCCCGGGTCCGGTTGGTCGAGGCCCAGGACGCCGAGCGGAAGCGCCTCGAGCGCAACCTGCACGACGGCGCGCAGCAGCGGCTGGTCTCGCTGGCGCTGACGCTGCGCCTCGCACGGGAGCGGATCGAGGAGCCCGATGAGGAGACGCTGGAGCTCCTGGACCGCGCCGCCGAGGAGCTCACACTCGCCCTCGACGAGCTGCGCGAGCTCGCGCGCGGGATCCACCCCGCCGTGCTGAGCGAGCGAGGGCTCCGGCCTGCGCTCGAGGGGGTCGCCTCCCGGGCTCCCGTCCCGGTCGAGCTCACAGCCCTTCCCGACGGACGGCTCCCGGAAGCTGTCGAGGCCGCCGCCTACTACCTGGTCTGCGAGGCACTCGTCAACGTGGGGAGGTACGCGAACGCCTCCCGAGCGGAAGTCTCGATCGTGAGCAACGACGGCGTGCTGGTGGTCGAGATCGAGGACGACGGGATCGGCGGCGCCGACGAGGCGAAGGGCACCGGCTTGCGTGGGCTCACCGACCGCGTGGAGGCGCTCGCCGGCCGGCTCGAGGTCGTGAGCGAGCCCGAGCGCGGCACGCGCCTCAGGGCCGAGATCCCGCTGACCTAGCAGTACGGCCAACCGAACCACGGGACGCCTGCTGGCCGCATTCCCGCGGCCCCCTCGGGGTGCGACGTTGCCCGGGACACAAGGAGGAAGGCAATGGCTCTCGATCTCAAGACTCTCGAAACCAGCTTCGACCTGATCGCTCCCCGCGGCGACGAGCTCGTCGACATCTTCTACACCCGCCTCTTCGAGACCGCTCCGGCGGTCGAGCCGCTCTTCGCCCACACCGACCTGCGCAAGCAGAAGGCGATGCTGCTGGCGACACTGGTCCTGCTGCGCAAGTCGTTGCGGGATCTCGACTCGATCGCACCGAAGCTGCGGGAGCTCGGCGCCCGGCACGTCGACTACGGCGCACGGCCCGAGCACTACCCGGTCGTCGCCGAGGTGATGTTGGCCTCGATGGCGGAGATCGCCGGCGAGGCGTGGACCGACGAGGTCGCGGCGGCCTGGGCGGGCGCACTCGGGCTCGTCGCCACCGCGATGCTCGAAGGCGCTGCAGAGGCCGAGCGCAGTCGCTCGCCCCGGCCGAACCCCGAGACACGGGCTGCCCGGATCCCCGCGGCGGCCCCCTGCTGAGAAGCCAACCACTGGGAGAGGAGAACCCAAATGCTGAGAACACCAACCAAGTCCGTACTCGGACTCGCACTGCTCGCGGCTCTCGCGACCGCGCTCGTCTTCGCCGGCGCAGCTCTTGCCGGCAAGGGCGGGAACTCCGCCAACGCCAAGCTCTGCCAGAAGGGCGCCTGGCAGGCGCTGATGGACTCGACCGCGACGCAGTTCGCGAGCGAGGACGACTGCGTCAGCACCGGCGCTCACGGCGAGCCGATCTACGCCCTGGCGAGCCTCCACGTCGAGGCCACCGCGAACCAGCCGGCCGACGGGCTCTCCGTTAGCACGAGCGGCTTCGGCCTAGCTCCGACCACCGTCGTGATCACGCCGCTCCTCAAGAACGGCGTGGCCGTCATTACGGGCATCGTGCCCGTGCCGGCGAGCGGGATCATCGGCCCGTCGCCCCTCGGCCACATCAGTGCGCCGTGTGTCGCCGGCAACGTCTACTCCGCCACGGCCTCGGGAACCTCGGCCGACTCGCTGAGCACGCCGACGGTGCCCGGCATCGCGATCACGTCGAACACGGTCACGCGCATTTCCAGCTGCCCGTAGGGCTCGAGCCCTGACGGAACGGACGGAGGGCCGCTTGCGAGCGGCCCTCTTCCGTTGTACGGCCACCCGCACCACCAGACGCGGGCTGGCCGCATTCCCGCGGGCTCGACTGGATGGGAGGTTGGCGTCATCACCACTAAGGAATGGAGAAATCCGATGACAGGCTCGAAGATCTCGATCGCCCTGGCGGCCACGGCATTGCTGGTCAGCGTGCTCTTCGCGACGCCGCTCGGCCAGGCCGCCGGCAGGCTCGTCGTGCCGCGCAACTCGGTCGGCACGGCACAGCTGAAGAGCAACGCGGTCACCGGCCTCAAGATCAAGAACGGGACGCTCACCGCCGCCAAGTTCAAGGCCGGCCAGCTCCCCCGCGGCCCGCAGGGGCCGAAGGGCGACTCCGGCGCCCAGGGCCCCAAGGGCGACAAGGGAGACGCCGGCGCTCCCGGCATCACCGGCTATCAGATCGTCCACTACACGTCCGGCGTGACGGTGGACCCCGGTGCCGAGGGGAACGCCCAGGTTGGGTGCCCGTACGGTAGGAAGGCACTCGGGGGAGGCCTGAACAGCGGGCAGCCCGTCGCCCTGTCGGGGTCCAGCCCCTCGGCTGACGGCACGTGGTGGTACGTCGACTTCAAGAACATCAGCGCAACTCCGACGGCGGTCGAGGCCTGGGCCGTCTGCGCGTACGTCGGGTAGCCGACCACGCGGGAGCAGCGGACGTCGCGAAGGGCCGCCTCGGGCGGCCCTTCGCCGTGGAAAGAGTGTGGCTACCCGTACCGCGGTCGCGACCGGTGTCTGCGAGCATCGGAGCATGGCCAGCATCCTCATCGTCGACGACGACCAGCGCTTCCGGGGCATCGCGCGGCGGCTGCTGGAGTCTGAGGGCTTCGACGTCGTGGGCGAGGCGCACGACGGAGAGACGGCGCTCGAGGCGGCACGCGAGCTCGAGCCGGACGTGGTGCTCCTCGACGTCCAGCTCCCCGGGATCGACGGTCTCGAGGTCGCCGAGCGGCTGGCCGAACAGGGCGGCCCGGCGGTCGTCCTCACCTCGACGCGGGACGAGTCGGACTTCGGGTCGCAGCTCCGGGAGAGCGGGGCCCGAGGCTTCGTGCCGAAGAACGAGCTTTCCGCAGAGCGCATCGCTAGCCTCTGCCGATGAGCGCCGAGCGCGGGCTGCGGGTCGTCATCGCGGACGACGACGTGCTGTTGCGCGAAGGGATCGCAAGTCTCCTCCGTGAGGCCGGCTTCGAGATCGTCGGCCAGTCGTCGACCGCCGGCGACCTGCTCCTCAAGGTTGGCAGCTACAAACCGGATGTCGCGATCGTCGACATCCGGATGCCGCCGAGTCATACAGACGAGGGCCTGGGCGCGGCGAAGTCGATCCGCGAGCGGCACCCGGAGGTCGGTGTGCTCGTGCTCTCCCAGTACGTCGAGCCGAGCTACGCGATGGAGCTGATCGCCGACGACGCGGAGGGAGTCGGCTACCTGCTCAAGGACCGCGTCTCCGACATCAACGAGTTTGCGAGCTCGGTCCAGCGCGTGGCCGAGGGAGGCTCGGCGCTCGATCCCGCGATCGTCACGGAGCTCGTCGGCCGTCGGCGTGGTGACGATCCGGTCGCGACGCTGACCCCGCGCGAGCGGGAGGTCCTGGAGCTGATGGCCGAGGGCCGTTCCAACCAGTCGATCGCCCAGAAGCTCGTCGTCACCGAGCGCGCCGTGGAGAAGCACGTGACGAACATCTTCGGAAAGCTCCACCTACCGGCCTCGGCGGAAGACCACCGTCGGGTGCTCGCGGTGCTCGCCTTCCTACGCGCGTAGCCGGCGCGAAGGCATACAACTCGCGCGTGAGCTTCGCTGCAAGCCGGTCGTCCACCTTGCTCACCGCCTTGGTCGCGGCCGCGGTCGCGATCGCCTTCGCCGACTCGTCGATCGTCGTGCTGGCGCTGCCGGAGCTCTACGGCCGCTTCAACACCACGATCGAAGGCGTGGCCTGGGTGGTGACCGCCTACAACGTCGCCGTGGCGGTGGCGGCGCTCGCCCTCGTGTTCCTGGTCCACCGGGTGGATGCGGCTCGGGTTCTCGGTGCCGGCCTCATCGTCTTCCTCGGGGCTTCGATCGCCTGCGCGTCGGCGGGCAGCCTCTCGTTCCTGATCGGAGCGAGGTGCGTCCAGGGCGTGGGGGCGGCGCTGCTGCTCGCGGGGTCGCTCCCGGTGCTGGCCGCATTGACCGGCTCGTCGGCCAAGGGCGCGGGCCTCTGGACGCTCGCGGGGACGTTCGGCTTGGCGCTCGGGCCCGCCCTCGGAGGCGTGCTGACGCAGGCGTTCGACTGGCGCGCCATCTTTGTCGCCCAGACACCTGTGGCCGCGCTCGGGCTGCTGGCCACGGTTCGCGCCCATCCCCACGCGGTCGTCCAGGAGGGCTGGCGTCCGTCGCTCCAGCGCTCGCTGCCGGCGAATCTCTGCCTCGGGCTCCTCTTCGGTGCGCTTGTAGGAGCGCTCTTCCTGGCCGTCCTTCTCGTGATCACGGTCTGGGGCTACTCGCCGATCGGGGGCGCCGCGCTCGTGAGCGCGCTCCCGGCCGCCGCCCTGGCCGTCCGGCCGCTGGAGCGGCGGCTGCCGCGTGCCGCCGCGGTCTGGGGCGGTGCCGCCCTGCTCGCCGGGGGCCTGGTCGGCCTGGCGTTGCTCCCGTCGGCCGATGCGGTGCTCGCCGTCTGGGCACTCGCCCTCTGCGGGGCCGGGCTCGGGCTCGCGGTGCCGCTGCTGTCGCAGGCCGCGCTCGACCTGAACGCCGGCCTGGCGCGCAGCGGAACCTTCAGCGTCGGCGTGCGCCATCTCGGCCTCGTGCTGGCATTGGCCTCGATCGCCCCGCTGCTCGCCTCCGAGGTCCCGAAGACCGGCGACAAGGCGCTGTTGAAGGCGACCGCGGTCCTCCTCGACTCGCCTGCCGGGCTCGACAAGAAGGTGCCGGTCGCGCTCGACCTGCGCGGAGCGTTCGCCAAGGCCCGAGACGGGGAGACGCCCGATCTCAGCGAGCCCTTCAACAAACACGGCGCACGAGACGACTCGGCGCTCGCCGAGACACGGGACAAGCTCGTCGGCACGATCGAGGCGACGATCACGCGCGCCTTCCGGCCGGCCTTCTTCCTCTCGGCGACCTTCGCCGCGCTTGCCCTCGCCGCCGCGGTGCTCTTCCGCCGGAGGCTGCTCTCGTGACCCGGCTGACTCCCGCCCTCGCGATCCTGGCCGCGCTGCTCGCCGCCGTCCTGGCGCTGGTGGCCGTCGAGTTCGGCAAGGGAGCCGCCGAGGAGCCCGGGCCGAAAATTGCGAACCCGTGCCATGCGCGCACCCCTCGCAGCGGGAGCGGCCTCGACGCGACGGTCCAGCGAATCGTCCTCGACGGCCTCGACGGGGCCGCCTGCCGCCTGCACACGACTCGTGAGGAGCTCGTGCTCTCGCTCGCGCCGGAGACCGGTGTGCGCCGCCGCTGGAGCGACCACACGATCGAGGTCGCGCTGCGTGCGGGGATGCTGCGAGCCGTCGACGAGGCCGAGCGGCGGGGCGACATCCCCGGATTCGCGACGCCGTTCGTCCGGCAGCTCGTCGAGAGAGCGCCGCTCGACAAGCTCGTCCGCGGCGGCATCAGCCTGAGCAACCTGTTCGGCTAGCGCTGGTCGGGCCCGTAGAGCTCGAGCGCGTTGTCCCGCAGGATCAGCCGCCCTGCCTCCTCAGCGTCCGCCGCGCGGGGAAGCGAGTCGGTGAGCACTTCTGCGAGCGCGTCTCGCCACCACGTCGCCCCGAGCAGGTACAGCTCGGGCGTTCGCGCAGCGTCCGAGGCGTAGAGCAGCTTCGAGACCGGGGCCAGCTCGAGGGCCTCGCGCACCGCCTCGGCGGGCCGCGACACATGCGGGATCGTCAGCGAGAGATCGAACCAGACATGGCCGTAGACGTGCGCCAGCCAGCCCGCCTCGCGGACGAACGGGTAGCAGTGGAGCAACACGAACGGCGTGTCGTGGAACTGCTCCAGTACGGGTTTGAGCCAGCCGGGATCCGCGCGCGGGAGGTGGAGATCGGAGTCGCCGAAGCCGCAGTGGACCTGCACCGGCAACGGATCGCCGGTCGCCTCGTTGGCCTCGAGCGCCGCGAGCAGCGGCCCGCGCACGCCCTTCGGCGCGACGGCGAGATCGAGGCCGCCGCGGTAGGCCGCGATCGTCTTGAGCGCGACGAAGCCTCGCTCCCGCGCGGTCGAGACCTCCCCGGCGACCGCCTCCTCGCCGTCCTCCTCCACGACGCGTTCGATCCGCATGATCGGTCTCGCCTCGCAACCGGCGAGCTCGCCGAGCTCGTCCCAGCTCGTGCCGGTGCCCGGCGGCGGGTAGCCATCGTCGACGAGCAGCCACTCCGTTCCGGTGGCTCGCAGCAGCGAAGACGCGTACTCGGCCGGGTCGGTCGCGAGGCGCCGCTCGAACACGTCGTGCTCCGTCGGCTCGCATTCGAGGTGGGCAGCGAGCACCGTGATCGCGCGCCGGTACGTGAGGCCGGTCGCGACATGGGGCCACTGGCGCGGGTCGGGGCTCTCGGAGAAGAGCCCGCGAAACTCGTCGACGCTCGTGGGGTGCGCGCGCAGGATCCCGTGCGCGTGCTGGTCGATGAGCGGAATCGCGCTCAGTACTTCTCGAAGTGGCCCTGCTGCTCGAATGTCTCGTCTCCCTCGGAGTAGGCCGCCCACTCGGAACGCCGGACGGCAAGGTACGACTCGGCGAGCACGGATCCCAGCGCGCCGATCAGGAGCTGGTCCGCGGCGAGCGCGTCCAACGCCTCCTCCTGCGTCTCCGGCAGGCGGACGATCCCTCGGCGCTCGCGCTCGTCCTCGTCGATCGTCGCCGGGTCGACCTCGACCGGCTCGGGCGGCTCGAGCCCGCGCTCGAGCCCGTCGAGACCGGCGGCTATCAGGCCCCCCAGGGCGAGGTACGGGTTGCAGCTCGCGTCACACGCCTTCAGCTCGGCGTTCGTCGAGGCCTCCTCCGACCCCCTGAACACCGACGCGACGCGCACCGGCGCTTCCCGGTTGTCGTGTCCCCAGCAGACGAAGGCGCCGGCCCAGTACTGCGGCACGAGCCGGTGGTACGAGTTGAAGCTCGGTGCGGCGAGCCCACAGAGCCCCGGCAGATGCTCGAGCACGCCGGCGATGAACGCGCGCGCCTCGCCCGAGAGAAGATCCGGCGCCGAGCCGTCGTGGAAGCGGTTGCGCTCGCCCGCCCAGAGCGAGAAGTGGACGTGCGCCCCGTTGCCCGCATTGTCCGGCCACGGCTTCGGTGCAAGCGACGCGACCAGGCCGTGCCTGGCTGCCACGCCGCGGATCGTCTCGCGCACGAGGAGCTGCTCGTCCGCCGCCTGCAGCGCGGGCGCATGGCCCGTCGAGATCTCCTGCTGGCCGTGGCCGAGCTCGGCGTAGTACTGCTCGAGCGCGATGTCCTGCGCCTCGAGCGCGGCCGCAAGCTCATCCGCGTAGTCCTGCGCGGCCGTCGTGGCGATCGTCGAGAAGCAGAGGCCGGAGTCGATCGGGACGTAGCGCCCGTCCTCCCGGGTGGCGAGCGAGAACTCGTTCTCGAACGCGGCACGCAGGACAAGGCCTCGCTCGGCGAGATAGGCCTCCATCCGCTTCAGAAACGAGCGCTGGCACACGGGTGCCGGCTCGCCGTCGAGGGCGACGTGGTCGGTCAGTACCGCGCCCGCATGCGGCGCGTAGGGCAGGACGCGGAAGGTGTCGAGGTCGGGCACGAGCCGGACTTCCCCGACCGGCCCCATCCCGTCCACGGGCTGGAGCTGGTCGAGGCCGTTCATGGCCTGCATCCCGACGGTGAGCCCGATCCCGCCGGCGAGCCGGCCCTCCAGGCCGTGGCGGCTCGAGGCCTTCGCACGCACGGTGCCGTCGTTCCCGCACCAGAGAAAGCGGATCAGCCGAAGGCCCGCCTCATCGGCCTCCCGGACGACGTCGGCCACGTCCACCGGCGAAGCGTACGCGGCCGGGTCATGCGAACATATGTTCGTGGAGGCGACGATCCTGCACGCCGACCTCGACGCGTTCTTCGCCGCGGTGGAGCAGCGCGACGACCCACGTCTTCGCGGACGGCCTGTCATCGTCGGCGCCTGGGTCGTGCTCGCCGCCAGCTACGAGGCGAAGGCCCACGGTGTCCGCACCGCGATGAGCGTTGGTCGGGCCCGGCGCCTGTGCCCGCGCGCGATCGTCGT
>Ga0307296_10002099_pt1 | contig 10150 bp, 10 predicted proteins | sample ER_DNA_153_FD_194467 | JGI IMG/M metagenome (GOLD analysis project Ga0307296, IMG submission 194467) | Bulk soil microbial communities from the East River watershed near Crested Butte, Colorado, United States - ER_DNA_153 | ecosystem: Environmental > Terrestrial > Soil > Floodplain | place... | reverse complement strand
GAGAGCGGCGGGACACGCTGCGCCTGATCCTGACGAGCCTCCGCTCCGCGGAGAAGGAATTGCAGCGGCCGCTCCACGACGACGAGGAGCTGCAGGTGCTCCAGCGCGAGCGCAAGCGCCGAACCGAAGCGTCCGAGGCGTTCCGCGCCGGCGGGCGGGAGGAGCAGGCCGACGCCGAGGAACGAGAGCTCGCGGTGCTCGAGGAGTTCATGCCCGAGCCGCTGTCGGAGGAGGAGCTGGAGGAGATCGTCGACGACGCGATCGCCGAGGTCGGTGCGACGAACATGCGGGACATCGGGCGCGTGATGGCCGACGTGATGCCGCAGGTCGCAGGCCGTGCGGACGGCTCCGCGGTCAGCCAGTTGGTGCGCGAGAAGCTCGCCTGACGCCAGTTCCCTAGTTAAGGCGCGCCCGGCCTCCTCCCCGCTGCGAGCGTATCGAGCCGCTGCGCGCTTGTCTGTGTCGAAAGCGTGACGATTTCGCCATGCGGGGCGCGGTGGCTTCGGGGTCGTCCCGAGCGCCTACACTGGGCGCAATGCAGGAAGTTCTCTCGGTTTCCAACGATGTCGCCGCCGAACTGGCGACGCTGGGCGACGGTGTGCTCGACGCCCTTCGCGACAGGCTTCGCATCACGATCCTGCTGCGCGGCAATCGTTTGACGATCGAGGGCGAAGACCCGAATGTCGTTCAGGCCCGCGCTGTCGTGGACGAGCTTGCCGAGCTCGTCGAAGGAGGCCACGAGATCGGCCCCGGCACGGTCGACGCCGTGATCGCAGCGCTCGACCAGGCCGAGGATCTGCGCGAGGTCTTCGAGGACGTCGTCTGGCGGCATCGAGGCAAGAAGATCTCGCCCAAGACGGTCAACCAGAAGCGCTACGTGGATGCGATGCGCGGCCATACGGTCACGTTCGCGATCGGTCCGGCGGGCACCGGCAAGACCTACCTCGCGATGGCGCTCGCCGTGGCGTCCCTGTCCGACCGGGAGGTCGGGCGGATCATCCTCACCCGTCCCGCCGTCGAGGCCGGCGAGCGGCTGGGGTTCCTGCCCGGCGACATGCTGGCCAAGGTCGACCCGTACCTGCGCCCGCTCTACGACGCGCTCTACGACATGCTCGATCCGGATCGCCTCGCCGCATACATGGAGAAGGGGACGATCGAGGTCGCTCCACTCGCGTTCATGCGCGGCAGGACGCTGAACGACTCGTTCATCATTCTCGACGAGGCGCAGAACACGAGCCCCGAGCAGATGCAGATGTTCCTGACCCGGCTCGGCTTCGGCTCGAAGGTCGTAGTCACGGGCGATGTGACCCAGATCGATCTTCCCCGCGAGCAGGCCTCAGGGCTGATCCAGGTGCAAGACATCCTCGGCTCGATCGAGGGAATCGCCTTCATCCGCTTTGGCCACGAAGACGTCGTCCGCCACAAGCTGGTGCAGCGGATCGTGGAGGCGTACAAGCTCCACGCGGAGGAGACCGGCACCCAGCGCAGCCGCTAGGGCCATGATCTCGGTCGAGGTGGAAAACCGCAGCGGCGTCGAGGTCGAGCAGCAGGCAGCGGTCGAGCTGGCGCGGCGCCTGCTCGACGAAGAGGGCGTGGACGAGGGCGAGCTCGGCTTGCACTTCGTCGGTCCCGACGAGATGCGCGCCCTCAAGCGCGACCACCTCGGGGTCGACGAGGTCACGGACGTGCTTTCGTTCCCGATCGACCGGAGGGACGTGCTCGACCCCGGACTGCCGCGGCAGCTGGGCGACGCCGTGCTCTGCCCGCAGGTCGTCGGCGATGCCTGGCGGCCGCCGCTCGTTCACGGCTTGCTGCACCTGCTGGGCTACGAGCACGGGAGCGAGATGGAGCAGCGGGAGGCCCAGTGGAACGAATGACAAGACGCCGCGCGCAGTCGCTCCTCGAGAGCTTCAACTTCGCGTTCGAAGGGATCATCCATGTGCTCCGGACACAGCGGAACATGCGGATTCACTTCCTCGCCGCGGTGATCGTGCTCGTCACCGCCGTCGCGATCGGTGTCTCGAAGCTCGAGCTGATCGCGCTCCTGCTGGCGATTGCCTTCGTGTTCATCGCGGAGATGATCAACTCGGCGCTGGAGCAGGCAATCGACGTGGCGACGACGTCGTTCGACCCGCTCGCGAAGCTCGCCAAGGACATCGCGGCGGGCGCGGTCCTGATTGCGACCGTCAACGCCGTCGCGATCGGCTACCTCGTTTTCTCGGGGCAGGTCGCGGACCGGAGCTCGAGGCTGCTCGATCGTTTGCGTGACGCGCCGGCCCAGGTCACGCTCATCGCGCTTGTCCTGACGATCATCGTCGTGATCGGGACGAAGGCCTACACCGGCCGTGGCACCCCCTTGCGCGGCGGATTGCCATCGGGCCACGCGGCGGTCGCGTTCGCCGGTTGGATGGCGGCGACCTACATCATCAGCGACTCGCATCGGTTCCTGATCTCGTCGCTGACGTTCATCATGGCTCTGCTGGTGGCGCAGACTCGGGTCGAATCCGGTGTCCACTCCGCGCTCGAGGTCACCTACGGAGGTTTCCTCGGCGCCCTCATCACGCTGGTCGTCTTCCAGGTGCTGGCGTGACCGACGAGCTTCTCGAACGAGCGGCGGCCGTCGCGGAACGGGCCTACGCGCCCTACTCGAACTACTTCGTGGGCGCCGCGGTGCGTGCGCGTGACGGCAGGGTGTTCGAGGGAGTCAACGTCGAGAACGCCGCCTACCCACTCGGGGTGTGTGCCGAGAAGGTCGCGCTCTCGCGTGCGGTCGTCGAGGGTTGCCGGCCCGGTGACCTCGAGGCGATCGGAATCACCGCCTCCCCGTGCGGCAGCTGCCGGCAGTGGCTGTACGAGTTCCGGCTCGACCGCGTCACCTTTCCCAACCGCGATGGCGAGGTCGTCTCCTATACGCCTGCCGAGCTGCTACCGGACACGTGGGAGCTCGACTGAAGTTCCAGAATTGTCACGAAGGCGTCTCAGCGCCGTGCGCCCGCCGCGGGTACGCTCGCCGTCGAGGGCGGCGGGCTGTCAACCCCACCCAGGGTGGGGGGTGTGGGTTCTGAAGAGCGGCTTCGTCGCGGTCGCCGGACGGCCGAACGTTGGGAAGTCCACTCTGGTGAACGCGCTCGCTGGAGGAAAGGTGGCGATCGTGTCCGACAAGCCGCAGACGACTCGCCGGCGCGTGATGGGGATTGCGAACGGCGACGACTACCAGCTCGTGCTCGCCGACCTGCCGGGCTTCCAGCGGCCCCTCGACGCGCTCACCGAGCGGATGCAGCGCACCGTCGACCAGTCGCTCCAGGACGTCGAAGCCGTGCTGCTGGTGCTCTCCGCCCGCGAGCGGATCGGCGCCGGCGACCGCTACATCGCCGAGAAGGTCTTCGCGCTGGGTGTGCCGGTCGTGATCGTTCTGAACAAGGTCGACCGGCTCAAGCCCGGGCACATCGCCGAGCAGATGCAGAACGCCTCGCGGCTCGGCGCGTTCCATTCGCTGCACCCGGTCAGCGCCCTCACCGGCGACGGCGTCGGCGAGCTGCGCGACGATCTCGTCGAGCTGCTGCCGGAGGGGCCGGCGTACTACCCGCGCGAGAAGCGCACCGATTTGACCCCCGACGTACAGATCGCCGAGCTCGTCCGCGAGAAGGCACTCCAGCTGACGCGTGAGGAGGTGCCCCACGCGCTCTCGGTTGAGGTGGACGAACTGACGGACAAGGTCGTCCGCGCCACGATCTTCGTCGAGACGGATTCGCAGAAGCAGATCGTCGTCGGCAAGGGCGGCTCGATCGTCAAGAAGATCGGCACCCGGGCGCGGCCTGAGATCGAGCACCTGCTCGGCCACCCGGTCTTCCTCGACCTGAAGGTGAAGGCGAGGCCGAAATGGCGACGCGACGAGGCAATGCTGGAGCGCCTGGGCATCTAGCGTCGCTCTGAGCCCGAAACGAGGAGCCGTTCCGCCCGGGCTACACTCCTTTCATGGCGCAGGCCCCAGCGCTCCCGGTCGGTTTCGAGCTGCCGCTCGAGCCGCGGCTGCCCCGGATCGGCTCGATCGACCAGGTTGCGCTCGAGGAGCGGGCCGCCACCCTGGCCAAGCGCTCGATCAAGCGCGAGGCGAAGATGTTCGCGCTCGAGCTCGCCGTTCGCATGACCGACTTGACGACGCTCGAGGGCTCCGACACGCCCGGCAAGGTCTCCGCGCTGGCGTCGAAGGCGATCCGTCCCGACCCGGCCGACGCGAGCGTGCCTTCGGTCGCGGCCATCTGCGTCTACCCGAACCTCGTGCCCGCGGCCGTCGAGCGCGTTCGAGGCAGCAGCGTCAAGGTCGCATCGGTCGCCACCGCCTTCCCATCGGGGCAGTCGCCGCTCGAGACGAAGCTCGAGGAGGTTCGCTGGGTGATCGAGCACGGCGCTGACGAGGTCGACATGGTGATCGACCGCGGCGCGTTCCTGGCCGGCCGCTACGCGAAGGTCTACGACGAGATCGTCCGCGTGAAGGAAGCCTGTGGCGAGACACATCTGAAGGTGATTCTCGAGACCGGTGAGCTCGGCACCTACGACAACGTGCGCCGCGCGTCGCTGCTGGCGATCGCTGCCGGCGCGGACTTCATCAAGACCTCCACCGGCAAGCTGCCATCCTCGGCCACACTTCCGGTCGCGCTCGTGATGCTCGAGGCGATCCGCGACGTCTACGACGAGACCGGCAGGCGCGTCGGCTTCAAGCCGGCCGGCGGCATCCGCAACGCGAAGCAGGCCGTGCAGCACCTCGTGCTCACGCACGAGACGCTCGGCGTCGACTGGCTGACGCCCGACCTCTACCGCTTCGGCGCTTCCTCGCTCCTGAACGACATCCTGATGCAGATCCGCAAGGAAAAGACCGGCCGCTACCAGAGCCCGGACTACTTCACGATTGACTGAGCTCGAGCGAAAGCAGGACCAGGCGCCCGTTCCGGTCGGTTGGGAGTACGAGACCGCGCCCGAGTCGCGCGACATCGTAACCCTCCGCGAGCGCTACGGTCACTTCGTCGGCGGCGAGTGGCTCGAGCCGAAGGAGACCTACACGACGATCAGTCCGGCGACCGAGGAGTCGCTCGCCGAGGTCGGCCAGGCGACCGAGGAAGAGGTGCAGCTTGCGGTCCAGGCGGCCCGCGACGCTTTTGAGAACGGCTGGTCGGCGCTGGCCGGCGCCGAGCGGGCGAAGTACCTCTACCGGATCGCGCGCATCCTCCAGGAGCGCGCGCGCGAGTTCGCCGTGCTCGAGTCGCTGAACGGCGGCAAGCCGATCCGCGAGTCACGCGACGTCGATGTTCCCCTCTCGGCCGCTCACTTCTTCTACTACGCCGGCTGGGCGGACAAGCTCGAGTACGCGTTCCCGAACCGGAAGCCGAAGCCGCTCGGCGTCGCCGGTCAGATCATCCCGTGGAACTTCCCGCTGCTGATGCTCGCCTGGAAGGTCGCGCCGGCGCTTGCGGCGGGGAACACCGTCGTGCTCAAGCCGGCCGAGACGACCCCGCTCTCGGCGCTGCTCTTCTGCGACGTGCTCCGCCAGGCCGAGCTCCCGGCAGGGGTGGTCAACATCATCACGGGCGACGGGCGAGCGGGGGCAGCCCTGGTCAAGAGCGAGGTCGACAAGATCGCCTTCACGGGCTCGACCGAGGTCGGCAAGGCGATCAAGCGCGAGCTCGCCGGCACCGGCAAGAAACTGACGCTCGAGCTCGGCGGCAAGGCCGCGAACGTGATCTTCGACGACGCCGCGCTCGACCAGGCCGTGGAGGGGATCGTCAACGGGATCTACTTCAACCAGGGTCACGTCTGCTGTGCCGGATCGCGCCTGCTCGTCCAGGAGTCCATCTACGAGGCGACGATCGACAAGCTCAAGCGGCGCCTACAGACCCTGCGCGTGGGCGACCCGCTCGACAAGAACACCGACGTCGGCGCGATCAACTCTCAGGCGCAGCTCGAGAAGATCCAGGAGCTTGTCGCGAGCGGGGAGGAGGAGGGCGCGGAGATCTACCAGCCCCCATGCCGCCTTCCCGAGAAGGGCTACTGGTTCGTGCCAACGGTCTTCACCAACGTCGCCCAGAGCTACCGGATTGCGCAAGAGGAGATCTTCGGGCCGGTGCTCTCGGTGCTGACGTTCCGCACGCCGGACGAGGCTGTCGAGAAGGCGAACAACACGCCGTATGGTCTCTCGGCCGGAGTCTGGACCGAGAAGGGCTCGCGCATCCTCGCCATGGCACAGCGCCTGAAGGCCGGCGTGATCTGGGCGAACACCTACAACCGCTTCGACCCGACCTCGCCGTTCGGCGGCTACAAGGAGTCGGGCTTCGGTCGTGAGGGCGGCCTGCACGGCCTCGCGCCGTACATGGATTTCGAATGAGCAGGCTGCCGGTCCGCAAGACGTACAAGCTCTTCATCGGAGGCGACTTCCCGCGCTCCGAGTCCGGCCGGACCTACGAGGCGGAGGGCCAGAATGTGGCCCGGGCCTCGCGAAAAGACGCGCGGGACGCGGTGCGCGCGGCCCGCTCGGCCTTCCCGAAGTGGGCCGGCATGACCGCCTACAACCGCGGTCAGGTGCTCTATCGAGTGGCTGAGATGATCGAAGCGCGCCGCTCCGAGTTCGCGGACCTCTGCTCGGGGCCGAAGGAGGTCGAGCGCTCGATCGACCGCTTCGTCTGGTACGCGGGCTGGGCCGACAAGCTGGCGCAGGTGATCGGCTCGTCCAATCCTGTCGCGGGCCCGTACTTCAACTTCACGGTGCCTGAGCCGCAAGGGGTCGCCGGGATCCTCGCGCCGCAGGAGCCTCCTTTGGCGGGGCTCGTCTCCCGGGTGGCGCCCGCGCTCGTCGGAGGCAACGCCGTGGTGGTGGTCGCGTCGGAGCCGCATCCGCTCGCTGCCATAGAGCTGGCTGAGGCGCTCGCCACGGCCGACGTTCCCGGCGGCGTCGTGAACATTCTCACCGGCCTGCGCGAGGAACTGGCGCCGGTACTCGCCTCACACATGGACGTGAACGCGCTCGACGTCTCCGGGGCCGACGGGAACCTGGCCGAGCTCGAGCGGCTGGCGGCAGACAACGTCAAGCGCATCGTGCGGGGGGCGGCAGACGGGCAGAGCGCCTGGGAGATCGAGCCGTTCCTGGAGCTGAAGACGGTCTGGCACCCGATCGGCGTCTGACGCCGCCTGAAAGCTCGGTTACCTGTGTTTAAGGCACACCCAACCTCCTCCCCGAGGCGAGCGTATCGAGGGGCGGCGCACGCGTGGGTGACGGCTTTGCGCCAGAATTGCGCCACGTGACCGGAGCCCGCCGCTTCAGCCAAGCGATCGCCGAGGGGGACGGGATCTCCATCGTCGTCCACGTCAACGACCCTGAAGCCGCCCGCGCCGCCGAGGAGCAGGGCGCGGAGGCGGTCGCTCTCCGCCGACCGCTCGAGGGGCTCAGCGGGGCGACCTCGCTGCCGCTGCTCTGGCGACCGCACGGCTCGCCCGAGCAGGCCCGCGCGGCCGGGGCCGACGCTTGCGTGCTCGCGCTGGCGGGTCTCGATGACGACGAGGGAGAGCTCGAGCGCTCCTACCGCGCCGCCCTCGAGCTCGGGCTCGACTGTGTGGTCGAGGTACGAAACGACGAGGAGCTCGAGCTGGCGCTGGAGCGGATCGACCCCGAGATCTTTCTGCTCGCCGGCAACGGCGAGGAGGACGCTGGGCCGCTTGCCCACGCGCTCGAGCTACTCCAGGACGTGCCCGCCGGGAAGCTCGCGCTGGCCGAGGTGAAGACCTCCGGACCGGATGACGTGGCCGAGCTCGAGCGGGCGGGAGTGGACGGCGTGATCGTGCCCGCGGGGAACGTTGCCGAGCTCGCCGGCGGAGCCCAGCCCCAGGTCTGAGTCGCGTTCGCGCGACGCCCTCTGGGGCGGCCCGCGCGTCGCGCTGGCGGCGATTCTTGCCGGGGCGGCCGCGCTGCGGCTCGTCGGCGTCGGCTACGGCCTGCCCTTCCCGCTGCTGAGCCCGGACGAGCAGAGCATCGTCCCGCGGGCATGGAAGATGGTGCACGGCGGCGGTCTCGACCCGCACTGGTTCGACTACCCGTCGCTCCTGATGTACCTGCTCGCGCCGTTCCAGGCCTGGCAGCACGAGCCGTCCTACCTGGCCGCCCGACTCGTCGTGATAGTGCTTGCCCTCGGCGCCGTCGCGGCCTCCTGGTGGCTCGGCAACCGAGCCTACGGTGGCGCCGCGGGGCCAATCGCCGCCGCCGCGGTCGCCGTCGAGACCACTCACGTCGCCTACTCGCGCATGGCGGTGACCGACGTGCCGCTGACCCTCGGAGTCGCGGTTTCGCTCGCACTCCTCGTCTCCGGTCGCATCGAGCTCGGCGGGCTCGCGGTGGGCCTGGCAATGAGCTTCAAGTATCCCGGGGTCTTCCTGCTCGTACCGCTCGTCGTGGCCGGCTACCGTCAGCCTCGGCGGCTCGCGCTCGGGATCGCAGCCGCCGCGGCCGCCTTCTGCGCGACGAGCCCGTTCTTCGTCGCGCATCTCGGCTCCGCCGTGCGCGACGCCTACCACGTCCAGAACCTCGCGCGGCAGGGCTGGCTCGGCTTCGAGCACGATCACTCGGCCCCGATCGCGTTCCTGGATCGCCTTTGGGCCGGCCTGGGGCCGATGCTCCTTGTCTGCGGATTCGGCCTAGTGCTCGCTCTCTCGCGTCGCAGCCGCACCGACCTGATCCTCGCCTCGTTCGTGCTCGTCTACTTCCTGGATCTCTGCACCCTCGGAGCCCACTTCGACCGCTACGTCCTACCGCTCGTGCCGCCGCTCGCCGTCCTGGCCGGCCGCGTCCGCTCGCTCGCGCCTGTGACGCTACTGCTCCTGGTCGTACCGCTCACCTGGACGATCCGAGACGACCGGCGCCTGACGAAAACCGACACGCGCGAGGTCGCTCACGCCTGGGTCGAACGCCACCTCCCGACCGGCGCACACCTGGCGGTCGACTCTTCGCTGACGCCGTTCGAGCGCTTCCGCGTGCTGAAGCTCCGGCTGCCGCTGCCCGAGGAGACGCGGGCCGACCCGAATCGCGACCTGACCCGGCTCCGCAACGCAGGAGTTCGCTACGCGATCGTCACCGGCGCCGTCGCCGACCGCGTCCTCGCCGCTCGGAAGGACTATCCGAACGAAGCCGCTTTCTACGACAGGCTGGCCACGCTCACCAAGCGGCTCTACTACGTACAGCAGGACGGCCTAAACGGCCCCTGGGTCGCCGTCTACCGCTTATAGAGCCGTCCGCCACCTTCAATTGGGTCGACCGGTCAGTTCCGACGGACGCACGGGTAAAGCCCGCGCGTCCTGAGACGGCACCGCAAGCGGCGCCTAGCCGAAGAAGGCGCGAGCGACCTCGTACCACTCGCGCGGCACCGTCTTCAGCTCGGCGGTCGCCTCCGCGAGCGAGACATCGACGATCCTGTCTCCCTGAAGCGCGGCCATCCGGCCGAAGCCCCCGTCGTGGACGAGGTCGGCCGCCTTGAGCCCGTAGCGGGTGGCAAGCACGCGGTCGCGCGGAGTGGGGGAGCCGCCGCGCTGCACGTGCCCGAGCACGGTCACGCGAGTCTCGAAGCCCGTGCGGGACTCGATCTCCCGAGCGAGCGCGTCGCCGACGCCGCGCTGCGAGAGTCGCGTGTGTCCGAACTCATCCACCTCACCCTGCTCGTCGAGGCCCTCGAGCTCGTAACCCTCGGAGACGACGACGATCGAGAAATCCTTGCCGCGATCGTGCCGGCTGCGGATCTCCTTGCAGGCGTCGTCGATGCTGACCGGGAACTCCGGAATCAGGATCACGTCCGCACCGCCGGCGATTCCGCTCATGACCGCGATCCACCCGGTGTGCCGGCCCATCACCTCGACCACCATCACGCGGTTGTGCGACTCGGCGGTCGTGTGCAGCCGGTCGATCGCCTCTGTGCAGATGAAGACCGCCGTGTCGAAGCCGAAGGTGTAGTCGGTCGCCGAGAGGTCGTTGTCGATCGTCTTCGGCACGCCCACGACGGGGAAGTCGTGCTCGGCGTGCAGGCGCGTAGCGACCCCCAGGGTGTCCTCGCCGCCGATCGCCACGAGCGCGTCGAGGCCCTGGGTCCGGAAGTTCTCCAACACGGCGTCCACCCCGTCGACT
>Ga0307296_10002093_pt1 | contig 10157 bp, 10 predicted proteins | sample ER_DNA_153_FD_194467 | JGI IMG/M metagenome (GOLD analysis project Ga0307296, IMG submission 194467) | Bulk soil microbial communities from the East River watershed near Crested Butte, Colorado, United States - ER_DNA_153 | ecosystem: Environmental > Terrestrial > Soil > Floodplain | place... | reverse complement strand
GACGAGCGCGGCGATGCTGCAGACGCGCCTCATGCCCTACCTACGGGCGGGCGGCGCCTGGAGGTCCCTAGTTGAACCTGCCCTGAGCGGCCTCGAGGCCCTCGCTCGCGATCGCCTCCGCCGCGTCCGCTGCCCGCGCGACGAGCGCCTCGACGTCCTCCTCCGGCGCGAAGGGGGAGAGCACCCAGTCCGCGACGGGTCGAGGGTCGCCGCGGCCGGGCCGCCCCACGCCGATCCGCAGCCGCAGGAAGTCCTGCGTGCCGAGATCCTGCGCCAGCGAACGCAGGCCGTTGTGCCCGGCGAGGCCGCCGACGCGACGAGCCTGGAGGCGGCCGGGCTCGAGGTCGACATCGTCGTGGACGACGAGGATCGACTCCGCGGGAACCTTGAAGAAGCGCGCTGCCGCCGACACCGAGCGGCCGGAGTCGTTCATGTACGTCTCGGGCTTCAGCAGCGCCAGCCGCCGCTCGCCGAGCCGCACCTCCGCCAGCGAGCCGGAGAACTTCGAGCGCCACGAGCCGCCTTGCCTGCGCGCCAGCTCGTCCACGACCAGCCAGCCGGCGTTGTGCCGCGTGCGCTCATACTCGCGGCCGGGATTGCCCAGGCCCGCGACGAGTAGGTCGAGCGTCGAGGCCCCTTCGCCCCGACGGAAGAGGCGCACCTAACCCTCGGTGTTCTCTTCGGGCGGAGCTTCCTCGCCGCCCTCGCCCTCGGCAGCAGGCTCGGCGCCCTCCTCGCCCTCGGGCACCTCCTCGCCCTCGGGCACCTCGCCTTCCTCGAGCTCCTCCTCGCCCTCGACCTCTTCGGGCTCCGGCTCGACGAACTTGGTCGGCATCGTCACGGTCGCGAGCACGGTCTCCTCCGGGTCGTCGAGGAAGACGACGCCCTCCTGCGTGGGGAGGTCGACAAGGCGGAGCGTGTCGCCGATCGCCATCCGGGTGACGTCGAGGTCGAGGTGCTCCGGAACCTCCAGCGGCAGCGCCTCGACGATGATCTCGCGGACGACCTGCGAGAGGACACCGCCCTCGGTGACGCCGACCGGCTCGCCGATCAGCTCGACCACGACGCGCGCCTGGATTGCCTCGTCGAGGCGCACCTCCTGCAGGTCGATGTGCGTCAGCGTTCCCTTGATCGGATCCTGCTGGTACTGCTTGAGGATCGACGGGCGCGTCGTCTTCTGGCCGTCGAGCGTGACGTCGAGGATCGCGTGTAGGCCCGCGCCGCCCGTCAGCGCGCGCCGCAGCTCGCGCTCGGGGACGGTGAACGCGTGCGGCTCCTTCCCGCGTCCGTAGAGGACGCCGGGAATCAGCCCCTGCTTGCGCAGGCGCCGCGATTCGCGGGTGCCGCGGCTGTCGCGCTCCAGCACCTGCAGCTTGACTCGTTCGCCGGCCACGGCGGCGGATTGTAGCTACGACCTAGGTGCGTTTGATGGCAATCAGGTCGAGCAGGAGCAGCGGCCAGAGCAGGATCGCCAGAATCGCGGCGACGACGCCCTTGGCGTGGTGGATGTGCTGGAAGTAGTGCCGCTCGGCCGCGACCGCGACGCCGATGCCGAGGTAGATCAGCAGGAACAGTGGTGGGAAGCGGCGCACGATGTTTCCTTACCCTGCGATGCACCGCTCACACTCGTTGTCGTTTCCCCTGCAAAGGGCGTACCTTAGGAACGTGGTCGAGTGTCCTTCCTGCCGCCGGGAGAACGCGGACAGCGCGCGCTTCTGCGTGTCCTGCGGGACGGCGCTCGTCCTCGCCTGCGCCGAATGCGGCGCGAACGTCCCGGCCGGAGCGACCTTCTGCCCCGCCTGCGGCGTCCCGGTCGCGGTCGAGGCGAAGCCCTCGGGCGACGAGCGAAAGGTCGTCACCGTCCTCTTCGCCGACCTCGTCGACTCGACCAGCCGCGCCGAGCGCCTCGACCCGGAGGACGTGCGCGGCCTGCTCTCGCCCTACTTCGCGAGCGTGCGCGCGGAGGTCGAGCGCTTCGGCGGCACGATCGAGAAGTTCATCGGCGACGCGGTGGTGGCGATCTTCGGCGCGCCGGTCGCGCACGAGGACGACCCGGAGCGCGCCGTGCGGACCGCCTTCGCGATGCGGGATGCGGTCGGCGAGCTGAACGACGGCTCGGACGTCGACCTGCACCTCCGGATCGGCGTGAACACGGGCGAGGCGGTCGTGTCGCTCGGCGCGATCGAGACCGGCGTCGGGATCGTCACGGGCGACGTCGTCAACACCTGCCAGCGGCTGGAGACGGCCGCGCCGGTCGACGGGATCCTCGTCGGCGAGTCGACCTACCGCGCGACGTCCGGCGCATTCGAGTACCGCGAGGCGGGCCCGGTCCCCGCCAAGGGCAAGTCCCGCCTGGTGCCGGCGTGGGAGGCGCTGAGCGCGCGGGAAGCCGTAGAGCGTCCGGCGACCCCGCTGGTGGGACGCTGGCAGGAGCTGAGCCAGCTGCTCGACGCCCTCGTCCGCGTCCGCGAGGAGCGCACGCCGCAGCTCGTCTCGCTCGTCGGCGTGCCGGGAATCGGCAAGACGCGGCTCGCACGCGAGCTCGTGAACGCGGTCGAGGCCGAGCCGGACACCGCGACCTGGCTGCGTGGCCGCTGCCTGCCCTACGGCGACGGCGTCTCGTTCGCGGCCCTCGCCGAGATGGCCCGCGCCCAGGCCGGGATCCTGACCACCGACTCCGAGACTGAGGCCGCCGCGAAGCTGCGGGCCGCGGTCGAGGCGCTCCCCGGCGAGGCCGACGCGGGCTGGCTGGAAACCCACCTGCGCCCGCTGGTCGGGCTGGCGGCCGAGGCGCCCGAGGCCCGCGAGGACTCGTTCGCGGCCTGGCGCCGCTTCTTCGAGGCGCTGGCCGAGGTGCGCCCGCTGGTGCTCGTCTTCGAGGACCTGCACTGGGCCGATCCCGGAGTGCTCGACTTCGTCGACCACCTCGTCGACTGGTCGAGCGGCGTGCCGCTGCTCGTCCTCTGCACCGCCCGGCCCGAGCTGCTCGAGCGCCGGCCCGACTGGGGCGGCGGCAAGCTGAACGCGATCACGATCTCGCTCTCGCCGCTCTCGGACGAGGAGACCGGCGACCTGGTCGGCGCCGTGCTCGGCCAGGAGCCGCCGGCCGCGGTCGCCGAGGCGCTGCTCGCACGCGCGGGCGGCAACCCGCTCTACGCCGAGGAGTACGCGCGCATGCTCGTCGAGCGCGGCCTGCTCGTCCGAGACAACGGCTCCTGGCGCCTGGCGCAGCCCGACCTGCCGCTGCCGGAGTCCGTCCAGGGGACGATCGCCGCGCGGATCGACACACTCCCGGCCGACGAGAAGGCCGTGCTGCAGGAGGCGGCGGTGGTCGGAAAGGTCTTCTGGCTCGGTGCGGTCGCGGCCAGTGGGGCGCTCTCGCGCGAGAACGCGGAGCGACTGCTGCACGCGCTCGAGCGAAAGGAGTTCGTCCGCCGGGAGCGCCGCTCGTCGATCGCGGACGAGGCGCAGCTCACGTTCCGCCACGTCCTCGTCCGCGACGTCGCCTACGGCCAGCTTCCCCGTGCGCGGCGCGCCGAAGCGCACTCCCGCGCCGCGGCCTGGCTGGAATCGCTCGGCGGCGAGGAGCTCGCCGAGCAGCTCGCCTACCACTACGAGTGCGCGCTCGAGCTGCGCCGTACTCTCGGCGAGGACACGGGCGATCTCGCGGGCCGCGCGGTCGAGGCGTTCCACCTGGCGGGCGAGCGGGCGTCGAGCGTGAACGCCTTCGAGGCGGCGCGCCGGTTCTTCGCGGCCGAGCTCGACCTGCGGCCGGAGGACGACCCGCAGCGGCCCTACGCGCTGCTCGGCCTCGGCAAGGCGCGCTCCCACGCCGAGGGAAGCGGCACCGCCGAGCTCGAGCAAGCGTATGAGGCACTCGAGGCGGCCGGCGACCGCGAAGCCGCGGCGGAGGTCGCATCGGCGCTCGGGCCGCTGCTCTGGGCGCGCGGAGACGCCGAGCACGCGACCGAGTGGCTGAACCGCGCGGGCGAGCTCGTGGCCGATCTCCCGCCGACGCGCACGAAGGGGCTCGTTCTCGCTCGCCTGGCGAGCCTGCACAACGTCCGCGACGAGACGGATGACGCGCAGCGCCTGGCGCAGGCCGCGCTCGAGCTCGCCGAGCAGGTCGGCTCCGACGAGGTTCGCGCCCGAGCCCTCGGGGCGATTGCCGCCAGCCGCACGCAAACCGGCGACTGGCAGGGATTCGACGACTACGCAGAGAGCGTCGAGCTCGCGACGAAGCTCAGGTCTCCGGAGGCGATCGTGAACATCATCAACTACGCCGGCGCGCGCGTGGCCTTCGGCGACCTTCGCGGCGCCTTCGAGCTCCAGGCGCAGGGTCGCGACCTGGCCCGCGAGCTCGGGGACAGGCGTTACGCCGCCTGGCTCCACGCGGAGGAGATCTGGGAGCACCACTGGCAGGGGCGCTGGGACGAGGCGCTCCGGCTTGCCGACGAGGTGATCGAGTCCGGCGGAGCCGGCGCCACCGGGTACATGGAGATTCCCGCCCGCCTGACGCGCGCCAGGATCCTCTACGACCGCGAGCGCGAGACCGAAGCCGCCGAGGACGTAGAGCGGGCGCTCGCACATGCCCTTGAGATCGGCGAGGTCCAGGTGGTCGTGCCTGCGCTCGGCCTACGGGCGCGACTGCGCAGGGAAGGCGACCCGGCCGCAGCCGAGGCCGACATCGCCGCAGCGCTCGAGCGGATCCGCGGCAGAGACGTGTGGGCGGGCCTCGCCTGGGCGGACATCGGTGTCGTCCTGGCCGAGCTCGGGCTCCCGTTCCCGGATGTTGCGGCCTCCAGCCGCTGGATCGAGGCGGCGCGGTCGCTTGAGCACGACCCCGGCGCGGCGGCCGACCTCTACCGCGAGATCGGGTCGCTGCCCGACGAGGCCCACGCGCGACTCCGGGCGGCGCAGCTCCTGCTCGCCGCTGGCCGGTCCGAGGAGGCGGCGCCCCACCTCAAGGCGGCCCTCGACTTCTATCGCGGCGTCGACGCGACGGCCCGCGTCGCAGCGGCCGAGACGCTCCTTACGTCAGCTTGAGGCGCCGTGCTTCGGCAGACGCGCGCGCAACCAGATGACGTTGATCGTCGCCGAGTGCCCCTGCTCGGCCGACGCGAACTTGAACGACTTCCCGATCGCGAAGAAGTGGTCGGGACCCACGAGCCTCAACCCGTGCTTCGGGCCCGGGTTCTTGCCGTCGAACGAGACCCGGATCGGGGGGCTCTCGAGGGAGATCGCCATCGCGTCCGTCCCGGCCGGCGCGCGGACCGACTTCACGTTGCTGGGCCCGGACGAGGTCGCGGACGAGCTTCCGATCGGATCGTAGGTAACGGCTCCAGCGATGTTCATGGCTCCCTCCCAGGTCGCGGCCCCGGGAGCGAGTCTAGAACAGCTGGTTCTCGCCCGCGAAGATGGCCGAGACCGAGTCGTCGGCGAAGATGTTCATGATCGTCTCGGCGAGCAGGCCGGAAACCGGTAGGACATCGAGGTTTGCGGGCCGGTTGATCGGGTCGATCGGGACGGTGTCCGTCACCGTCACCTGGGCGAGCTCGCTGGCGGCGATCTTCTCGAAGGCGTTGCCCGGGAAGAGCCCGTGGGTGGCACAGGCGTACACCTCGCTCGCGCCGGCCTCGCGCAGGGCCTCCGTCCCGGCGATCAGCGTCCCGCCGGTGAGGATCATGTCGTCGATCATGATCGCGATCTTGCCCTCTACCTCGCCGATCACCTCGGTGATCGCCGCCCTGTCGTGTTCCGGGCGCGCCTTGTTGAGGATCGCGAGATCGGCCTCGAGCATCTGGCCGAACCGCCGGGCGAACTTGGCGCGGCCGACGTCCGGTGAGACGGCGATGACGTCGTCGCCGTAAAGGCCCTTGTCGCGGTAGTACTGCGCGAAGAGCTGCAGGGCGGTCATGTGGTCGACGGGGATGGTGAAAAACCCCTGGATCTGACCCGCATGCAGGTCCATCGTCACCACGCGGTCGGCGCCCGCGCTCTCGAGCGCGTCGGCCACGAGCTTGGCGGTGACCGGCTCGCGGGGTGCCGATTTCTTGTCCTGGCGCGAGTACGGGAACCACGGCACCACGGCGGTGATCCGCTTCGCCGAGGCGAGCTTTGCCGCCTGGATCATGATCAGCAGCTCGACCAGGTGGTCGTTCACGGGCGCGTTCCCCGACTGGACGATGAAGACGTCGCAGCCGCGGATCGACTCGCAGTAGCGCACGTACGTCTCGCCGTTGGCGAACGTCTTCAGCTCGACCTCGCCGAGCATCACCCCGAGCCGCTCCGCGATCGCCTCGGCGAGCGCCGGGTTCGAGCGGCCGCCGACGAGCATCAGCCGCTTCTGCGGGCCGCGCTCGATCCACGGCGCCCGCTCGGTCACGGGCAGCACCGGCTCGACCGTCTCGAGCCCCGGGAGTGTCGCCTCAGTCATCTCCTTCACGCCTTTTCCGTACGTAGCCTTCCTTGTTCTCCTGGCGCTGGCGCGCGACGGCGAGCGCTTCGGGCGGAACGTCCTCCGTGATGACGGAGCCCGCCCCAGTCCAAGCATCGTCGCCAATCTCGACCGGCGCAACGAAAGAATTGTGGACCCCGGTCCTGACGTTGCGGCCGATCACGGTGCGGCCCTTCGGCTCGCCCTCGCGGTGGGGGAAGTTGGCGGTGATGTTCCCGGCTCCGATGTTGGTTCCCTCGCCGATATCCGCATCGCCGATGTAGGACTGGTGAGACGCCTTCACCCCGGCTCCCAGGCGGGAGTTCTTCACCTCCACGAAGGTGCCCGCCTTGGCGCCGGCCTCCAGCACCGTTCCGGGGCGAAGGTAACAGAAGGGGCCGACCAGCGCTTGCGGGCCGACGACGGCGCCGTCGACCACGGCGTGCGGTCCGATCTCGGCGCCCTCGGCCACGCGGGTCTCGCCGCGCAGGATCGTGAACGGGTGGATGGTCGAGTCGGGCTCGAGCTCGACCGACGGCTCGATCCACGTCGTCGCCGGGTCGACGATCGTGGCGCCCGCGAGCATGTGCGCCTCGTTGATCCGGTCGCGCAGGACGACGGCGGTGGCGGCCAGCTCGGCGCGCGTGTTGACGCCGACCTCGGCGGTGTCGTCGTCTTCGTACACGGCCACCCGGTCGCCGGCCGCGACGAGCTCGCGGATCGTGTCGGTCAGGTAGAGCTCGCCCTGGCGGTTCTCGGGAGCGAGCTGGTCGAGCGCCGGCCAGAGCTTCGCCGCGTCGAAGACGTAGATCGACGAGTTGATCTCCGTGATCGCGAGCTGCTCGGGGGTCGCGTCGCCTGCCTCGACGATCGCCTCGAGGCTTCCGTCGGTGCCGCGGACGATGCGGCCGTAGTCGCCCGGCTCGGGGCGGTCGAAGGAGAGGACGGTGGCGGCGGCCTGCTCGCGGCGATGGGTTTCGAGCAGCCGCTCGAGGATCTCCGTCGTGATCGTGGCGGCGTCGCCGCTGACGACCAGCAGGTCGCCCTCGAAGCCTTCGAGCGTCGGGCGCGCAGCAGCCGCGGCGTCGCCGGTCCCGCGTGGCTCGCTCTGCACCGCGACCTCGACCCCCTCGAAGGCGTCCTCCTGCCCCGGCGCGGTCACGACCACGAGCGGCTGCGGCCCGAGCCCGCGGGCGGCCTCGATCACCCAGTCGACGAGCCGCCTCCCGAGCAGCGGGTGCAGGTGCTTCGGCGTCGCCGAGCGCATGCGGGTGCCGAGACCCGCCGCGAGGACCACGGCTGCGAGAGGCCGGTCGCTCATAGCTGGGGCGCCAGGATTCGAACCTGGGATCGCGGGACCAAAACCCGCTGCCTTACCACTTGGCTACGCCCCAACGATTTGTCTTCTCGACCAAGGTCAGATGTGAGTCTAGAGAGCGCCGTCGGACCCGACGGCGCGGTTCAGCCTCGTTCGGAGAAGAGGAAGATCAGGGCAATGACGGCGAAGACGCCCGCGAGGGCCAGCGCCAGCCAGCTTAGGAGGAAGGCGAAGATGGCGACGACAACCGCAAGCGCCTGCGAGGCACCCGCGATCCAGGCGACCTGACGCACGGTGTCGGAGCGGGCGTTGCGCCCCCAAAAGACGTAGACGGCGAGCACCGGAATCGCGATCGCGACCACGGTCCACTTCGTGAAGTCGTGCGTGAGGGCGACCAGGATTCCCTCGAGAACCGCGATCCAGAGGACGATCCGCGTGCGGCGCGCGCGCAGCCAGCGGCCCGTCTTGGTAGACCCGTGCTCAAGCGGTTTGGTGGGTTCGAGGGAGCTGTCTGTGGCCATTGCCTCAACCGTACCAAGTCGGCACGGTGAGCCAGGTTCGGCCCTCGCGCCGCAGCGCGCGCTCGGCCAAGGCGGCCGGCTCGCGGTGCTGGAACAGCCCGTAGACCGCCGGCCCTGCGCCGCTCACCTCGGCCCGGAAGGCGCCGAGCGCGCGGAGCTCTTTCGCGAGCGGCGACGAGGCGAGGTCGTTCGGCGGTAGCGCGGCGAGGTCGCTCGCACGGCTGATGGCGGCGAGGCTCTCGTCGAGCCGGGCGCGGCGCTCGGCGTAGCCCTGCTCGCCGCCGCGCTCGTCGAAGGCCTCGTAGACCGACGCCGTCGACTCCTTGCTCGCGTCGCGCGGCAGGACGAGCACGACCCAGTAGTCCTGTGGAAGGTCGAGCTGCGTGAGGTCGGTGCCAGTTCCCTCGCCGAGCTGCGGGCCGGTAGTGAGGAAGAAGGGCACGTCGGCGCCGAGCCCGGCCGCGAGCTCGTGGAGGGCCTCGGCCGAGAGCGGCTCGGGCAGCGTCTCGTTGGCGAGCCGGAGGGCGGTCGCCGCGTCGGAGCTGCCGCCGCCGAGCCCGGCCGCGACGGGGATCTCTTTCCAGATCCGCGCCGCCCAGCGCGGCTCGGCGCCGGCCGCGGCGGCCAGCTCCTGGAGCGCGCCGCGGACGAGGGTGTCCTCGGCGAACCCCTTGACGCTGAGCTCCCGCGCCGGCTCGACGGCGATCCGGTCGGCGAGGTCGATTCGCTGGAGGACGGTGGCCAGCTCGTGCCGGCCGTCGTCCCGGCGCGGGCCGACGACGAGCGCCAAGTTCAGCTTCGCGGTCGCCGGCGCCCGGTTCACGCGAGGCCCTCGGCCAGGGCGACGAACTCGGGCGGGCTCAGCTCCTCGGCGCGCGCGCCGGGATCGCGGCCGATCGCCTCGAGCGCGGCGGCGGCGCGGTCGCGGGGCGCGAGGCCGGAGAGCTCCACTGAGTTCGCGAGCCGCTTGCGGCGGTGGGCGAAGGCCGCGCTGACGAGCTCCTTCACGCGGGCGAAGTCGGCCGGAAGTTCGCGGCGGCGGAACGCCACCAGCGCCGAGTCGACGTTCGGCCGCGGGCGGAAGACCGTGCGCGAGACCGCGTGGAAGCCGGTCCGCTCGGCGGCGAGCTGGACGAGCACCGATACGGCGCCGTAGGCCTTGGTCGAGGGCTCGGCGAAGAAGCGGTCGGCGACCTCCCGCTGGACCATCACGCACCAGAGCCCGACCGCCGGCAGGCCGTCGAGGCTCTCGACCACCAGCGGCGTCGCGATGTTGTACGGCAGGTTGGCGACGAGCTTGGTCGGCGCGGGGTCGAGGGAAGCCAGGTCGAGCCGGAGGGCGTCGCCGAAGTGGAGCTCGACGTTGGCGTTGGGCGCCACGCGCTCGGCGAGGGCGGCCTCGAGCGAGCGGTCGAGCTCGACGGCGTGGAGGTGCGCGACCCGATCGGCCAGGTAGGCCGTGAGGACGCCGAGCCCGGGGCCGACCTCGAGCACGACGTCCTGGGGACCGAGCTCGGCGAGGCGGCCGATCACGCCGAGCAGATTCTCGTCCACGAGGAAATGCTGGCCGAGCTCCTTCTTCGCGGCCGGGAGCCTCACGGGAGCGAGAAGGCGGCGGTCGCGTTGGCGTCGAGCTGCGCCGCGAGCACTGTCGCGTCCTCGCCGCGCGCCTCGGCCAGCGCGGCGACGGTGTGGACGACGTTCGCCGGCTCGTTCGGCCGTCCGCGGCGAGGCTGCGGGCTCAGGTAGGGGCTGTCGGTCTCTGCGAGCAGCCGGTCGACCGGAACCTTGCGGGCGGCCTCGCGCAGGTCCTCGGCTTTCGGGTAGGTGACGTTTCCGGCGAAGGAGACGTAGTAGCCGCGCTCGATCGCGACGGGCATGA
>Ga0307296_10002092_pt1 | contig 10157 bp, 9 predicted proteins | sample ER_DNA_153_FD_194467 | JGI IMG/M metagenome (GOLD analysis project Ga0307296, IMG submission 194467) | Bulk soil microbial communities from the East River watershed near Crested Butte, Colorado, United States - ER_DNA_153 | ecosystem: Environmental > Terrestrial > Soil > Floodplain | place: USA... | reverse complement strand
CCCGGCCCGCCGGCCGTCCGGCCCCAATCGTTCGGCAACGGCGGCGCCCGGTAGCCCAGCAAGCTGCCCAAGCCTTCGCACCCCGAGCTCCTCCAGCTCCTCTCGGCGCTCGGAATCGACCGGGAGCAGGGTCAGCGGCAGCGGTGCGAGGAAATCCCGCGTCTTGCGGTCGGAGACGATCAGGGTCTGTCCTGAGCGCGCGACGTGCGCCGCAGCCAGCGCCGCGAACCTCCGCTCCGCAGCCCCGATGCGCGCGTCCCACGCCGCTCCGACAGCAGCGAGCGCCCGCTTCAGCGCCGGCTCGAGGCCGCCGTAGAGGCGCTCGATTCCGCGCGTCTCGAAGTAGACGCAGCCGACAGCGGCGGCTTCGACCGCGAAGCCGGAGTCCTCGAGCCGTTTCAAGAGCTGCTCCCATTCGTGCTCCGCAGTCGCCGGATCCTGCTCGACGAGCGCAAGGTCGGGGCAGAGCGAGAGCGCCTCCCCAAGCCGCATCCCGGGCTGCACGCCCGCAGCCTCGGCGGCCGCCGTCACAGGCCCGAGCAGAGGCTCCTCCCCAGCCGCCGGCCCAAGCGCAGCAGGCCGAAGCGCGAGCGCAGGCCGCTCCCGCAGCGCCGCCCGCAGCTCGAATCCGGGGATGAGAAGACATGCGATCACCTTACGAACGTATGTTCTACACGAACACATGTTCGCTGTCAAATCACCTGTCAGCTAAGCAGCGAATTCCAGTCCAGAAAACACGAAGGCGGCCCCTGCGGCGAGACCGCCTTGCGTCGTCAGCCGGGATAGCTTGGCGAGCCCCCATGCGGAAGGATCCCCTTCCTTCGCTGACTGAAGTAAAATATCGGTTGAGGGTCAGAAACCTTTAGCGCCCGTGATCTCCGCCGCGGTGCCCACCATTCGCGTGAAGCACGGGACAACGGAAAGCGTGTTCTCCTGCGTGCACCAGCGCAGGTCGTCCTCGAGCCCTGGCGGGCCGTACGTGCGCGCGTTCACACCATCCCACGCGGTCGGATATGCCCGTGCGATCGCGGCGGAGGCGACCGCTGCGTCGGTCCGCTCGCCTTCCAGGAGGGCGACGATTCGGCCCGCGCAATAGGCGTCGTCAATCGCGAACGCCCCTTGATAGCCGGCGCAGACGACAGTGATGTCCTCGCCTGGCTCACGCGCCGCAGCCGCAACAGCGTCCAGGTTGAGCAGGCTGCCGAGCAGGACGTGCTCCGCGTTTGCCGCCGCGGCGAGAGTCGACCGCGTTCCATTCGTCGTCGTCAGGATCGCCGTCTCGGCACGCGGCTCGAGGTATTCCCGCGGCGAGGCGCCAAGATCGAAGCCTTCGATCTGGACCGCATCGCGTTCGCCCCCGACGACGGCCTCGTCGCCCAGCTGCCGCCGCAACGCACTTGCATCGTCGATCTCGCGACAGCAGAGCACCCGGCGATAGCCGGACGCAAGCGCCTGTGCGATCGTCGAAGTGGCGCGCATCACGTCGACGACGACGGCCACGTGGGCAGGCCCGGCCTCGGCCGGAGTAAAGGCGACGTCTATCCGCATCGCGCGACTACGCTAACGAGACATGGCTTCTGCAATGAGGTGCTACCGGCACCCCGACCGAGAGACGTACATCTCCTGCTCCGACTGTGGCCGGCCGATCTGCACGGAATGCATGACCGCGGCGTCCGTCGGGCAGCGTTGCCCCGAGCATTCGGGCAAGCCGCAGGGGGCCGCGCGGATGTCGCTCGGGATTGGCGGGCTTTCCTCCGTCGGCGGCGTCGGGCTCGTGACGCGAACGCTGATCGGAATCAACGTCGCCGTCTACCTGCTCGAGCTCGCCACTGGAGGAAACATCGACGGTGTCGGCAGCCAGATCTTCGAGAAGGGAGCCCTGTTCGGGCCGCTGGTCGGAAACGGTGACTGGTGGCGCCTGATCACGGCCGCGTTCCTGCACTACGGGCCGATTCACCTCGGTTTCAACATGTTCTTTCTCTATTGGATCGGCACACCGGTGGAGCAGTACCTGGGGCGCGGCCGCTTCCTAGCCGTCTATCTGGTTTCGGGCCTCGCTGGCTCGGCCGGTGCGCTTGTCCTCTCCCCCACGTCGGTCACCGTCGGCGCCTCGGGCGCGATCTTCGGAATTCTCGGCGCCGCCCTAGTTCTCGAGCGTCAAGGCTCGTACGTCCTCGGCGGCAGTGCGATGGGGCTGATCGTGATCAACCTCGCGCTGAGCTTCGTGCTCGCGGGTATCTCGATCGGGGGCCACATCGGCGGCCTGATCGGGGGCGCGGCGTGCATGCTCGTCCTCTCGCGCTTCGGCCGCGGGCATGGTGCCTACGGACGGATTGGCGCAAGTGGAATCGCGGGTCTGGTCGCAGTTGCGGTGCTCAGTGTCGTTGTCGCGTACTGGAAGGTCCGCGGCTACGCGAGCTAGCCGAGCCGCTCGACCTGAGTGACCTGGTCAAGCTTGTCCTTCCAGGCGTGGTCCACCCCCAGCCCGCCGTTGAGGCGGTCGGCGAAGCCGTCCCAGGCCCAGATCGTGTCTTGCCCCGCACCGCCGTAGACGGCGTCTCTGCCCGCGTCGCCCTGGAGCCTGTCGTTCCCGGGCCCGCCGTAGAGGACGTCGTTGCCGTCGCCTCCGCCCAGAACGTCGGCCCCAGGCCCGCCGATCAAGACATCGTTACCGCCTTTGCCGCTGATCTTGTCGTTCCCGTCGAGTCCACAGATCACGTCCCGTCCGGACGTGCCGATCAGGACATCCGGCCCGCTCGTGCCCGTGATCGTGCAGGCAGGCGTTTGGTGGGTTGCAGCGTGCACCTTCGTCGCGCCAAACAGAGCGAGCGAGGCGAACAGTGCGGCGAGTGTCCTGATTCGATTCGCGTCGCGCGGGGCCACGTTCGAGACCTCCTGAGACTTCCGGCGTGGCCGCGCCGCCGAGCTCCTCTTTCGAGGCTGTGATCGGCATTCACAGCTTTTGCGCGATCCCTCGGCGTAGTGAAATCTCTAAGCGGCGGCGCGAATCGCCGCGAGCGCCTGCTCGGCCGCCGCCGTGCGCGTCGAACCGAAGGCCGGAGGCGCCGGCGCGCCTCTGTCGGCGTGGCTGGGGCGCCAAGCCGCCTCCCAACCGCCCGCCCGCTGCCGGAACGCGAGCAGGTAGCCGCGCTCGAGGGCAGCGTCGACGATCTCCGTCACCCGGTCGTCGTAGCGATCTCCGTCACACACTCGATCGAAGTTACGCCGCGGACCGGACAGCATCAGTCTTGCCGGACGAGGGCCGATCTTGGCTTGGGTTGAAGCGAGCGCGATACTGGTTTCATGCGCCGTCTCCTCGTCGTGGCAATCGTGGCCGCGGTGGCCTGCCCGGCCGCTTCTGCGCGTCCGTTCCTGGGCGTCCTCGGCGCGAAGTCGCGCTTCCAGACCCTGACCGGGCAGCGCTCGACTGTCGGCCACATCATCATCGGCTGGAACCAGGGCTATCGCTGGGGTAGGCCCCTCGCGGCACTGATACCTCAGTACGGCCCGATGCCGATGCTCGGGATCGGGACGTCCTCGTATCCGAGCAAGCGCGAAGTAGTAACTCCACAGGGAATCGCGCTCGGGCAGGGAGACGCGTATCTCTACGCGTTGAACCAGGCGATCGCGCGCTGGGCGCGGCCGATCTACCTGCGGCCCTTCGGCGAGATGAATGGTCACTGGAACGCCTACTGCGCTTACACCGCCAGCGGACGTTCAAAGGCCGGGTCCCATACGACGGCGTGGTTCCGCAAGGCGTTCGCGCGCGTCTATCTGCTAACGCACGGCGGGCCGGCCCTCGAGGTCAACGCACAACTCAGGCGGCTCGGGCTGCCGCCGGTCCGGACCGACCTCGCTCCGAACCCGTACCCGATCCTGCGGGTGATCTGGAATCCACAGGCCGAGGGAAGCCCGAACGTCGCGGGTAACAGCCCGCAGGCCTACTACCCGGGCGACCGCTACGTCGACGTGGTCGGGAATGACATCTACGACATCGGCTTCCGCCGTCAATGGGCGGCGAACGAGCGCCTCTATCGAGCCCATCCGTCCAAGCCGTATGCCTTCCCCGAATGGGGGCTCTGGGGAATCGACGATCCCGCGTTCATCCGCTCGATGGCGAAGTTCGTCAGCACGCACCGCCGGGTGGAGCTGCTCTCGTGGTTCAACGGCCAGGCGTCCGGCGGGACGTTCGACATCGCGACGAAGCCGCGCAGCCGGGCCGTCTATCGCGCGGTAATCACGCCCCTCGGGCGCTAGCCGCCCGAGGCGATATACGCCGCGCCCTGCTCGGCCAGAGCGGCCTGCGCCGCGGCGAGCCGCGCCAGAGGCACGCGATAGGGCGAGCAGCTGACGTAGTCGAGGCCGAGTTCGTGGCAGAAGGCGACGCTGGCGGGCTCGCCGCCGTGCTCGCCGCAGATGCCCATCTTGATGTCGTCCTTCGTCGAGCGGCCACGCTCGACCGCGATCCGCATCAGGTCCCCCACCCCGCTCTGGTCGAGCGTCTCGAACGGGTTCCGCTCGAGCACGCCGTCCTCGAGGTAGCGGGTCAGGAACTTGCCCTCCGCGTCGTCGCGCGAGAATCCGAGCGTTGTCTGGGTGAGGTCGTTCGTGCCGAAGGAGAAGAAGTCGGCGTGCTCGGCGATCTCGTCCGCGCGGATGCAGGCGCGCGGAAGCTCGATCATCGTCCCGACGAGATATTCGACCTCCTCGCTCTCCTCGTTGGCCGTCGAGATCGTGATCGCGCGAAGCCGATGGAGCTCCTCGGCGAAACCGACGAGTGGATGCATGATCTCGACGAGGGGCGCCTCGCCGGTCCGTTTCTCGACCGCGACGGCGGCGCGAATGATCGCCCGCACCTGCATCTCGTAGATCTCGGGCCAGAGCAGGCCGAGCCGGCACCCGCGCGTGCCCAGCATCGGGTTCGACTCCTGGAGCGACTTGATCCGCTCGCGCATACGCTCGTCCGTCGTCTCCTCGAGGGGAGGCAGGAACTCGTGCAGGGGCGGGTCGAGGAGGCGGATCGTCACCGGAAGGCCGGCCATGGCCTCGAAGATCCCCTCGAAGTCGGACTGCTGCATCGGCAGCAGCTTGTCCAGAGCGTCCCGCCGCTCGTCCTCGCCGGAGGCCATGATCATCTCGCGGACGATCGGCAGCCGTTCTTCCGCCATGAACATGTGCTCGGTCCGGCACAGGCCGATCCCCTGGGCCCCGAACTCGCGCGCCTTCGCGGCATCGTCGGGGGTGTCCGCATTCGCGCGTACCTGCAGGCGGCGGTGCTCGTCCGCCCAGCCGAGAATGGTCTCGAAGTCCTCGTTGATCTGGGGCGCCACGAGCTCGACCGAGCCGACGATGACGACCCCGCTCCCGCCGTCGATCGTGATCACGTCTCCCTCGGCCAGGTCGTGCTTGCCGATCCGGACACGGTGATTCTCGGCGTCGATGCTCAAGTCCTCACAGCCGGCGACGCACGGCTTGCCCATGCCGCGGGCCACCACCGCCGCGTGCGAGGTCATGCCGCCGTGCGCGGTGAGGATTCCCTGCGCAGCGATCATGCCGTGGATGTCGTCGGGTGAGGTCTCCCAGCCGACGAGGATCACAGGCTCGGTCTCGCCCCGCTGCGCAGCCGTGTCGGCGTCGAGCACGATCTTGCCGGACGCCGCTCCCGGTGACGCGTTCAGTCCTTTTGCGGCGACCTCGTAGTCGGCGCTCGGATCGAGCATCGGGTGCAGGAGCTGGTCGAGCTGCGCCGGGTCGATCCGCGCGACCGCGTCCTCCTTCGAGATCAGACCTTCGTCGACCATCTCGACGGCCGCCTTCAGCGCCGCCGCGGCGGTGCGCTTCGCCGCGCGCGTCTGCAGCAGGTAGAGCCGGTCGACCTCGACCGTGAACTCGATGTCCTGCATGTCCCTGTAGTGCTCCTCGAGCCGGCGCATGGTCTCGAGCAGCTGCTCGAACGCCTCCGGGAGCTGTTCCTTCATCTCCTGGAGCGGCTGAGGCGTCCTGATCCCGGCGACGACGTCCTCCCCCTGCGCGTTCGCGAGGAACTCGCCGTAGAGACCCGCTTTGCCGGTGGACGGATCGCGCGTGAAGGCGACACCGGTGCCCGACCGGGCGCCCTTGTTGCCGAAGACCATCTGGACGACGTTCACGGCCGTGCCGAGATCGTCGGGGATGCGATGTGCACGCCGGTAGACCTGCGCGCGCGGCGTGTCCCACGAGTCGAAGACGGCGCGCACGGCGCGGCCGAGCTGCTCGCGGGCGTTCTGCGGGAATGAGCTACCGGTCTCCTGCTCGTAGAGCTCCTTGAAGGTCGCGACGAGCTGTTTCAGGTCAGCCGGCGAGAGATCGACATCCTGCTTCGCCCCGCGGCTCTGCTTGAGGTCGGCAAGCGCCTTCTCGAAACGGTCGGCGTCGATGCCGTCGACGACCTCCCCGTACATCTGGATCAGTCGCCGGTACGAGTCTTGAGCGAACCGCTCGTTGCCGGTTTTCGCGCCGAGGCCTTCGACCGCATCGTCGTTGAGGCCGAGGTTGAGGATCGTGTCCATCATCCCCGGCATCGAGACCGCCGCTCCCGACCGGACCGAGACGAGCAGGGGATCCCCGGCGTCGCCGAAGCGCTTGCCCGTCGTCTCCTCGAGCGAGGCGAGGTGCTCGTCGATCTCCGCCTCGAGTCCCTCCGGCAGCTCCTTCGTCCGCAGGTAGTCCCGGCACGCGTCGGTCGTGATCGTGAAGCCCGCCGGAACCGGGATCCCAAGCGCGGTCATCTCGGCAAGGCCGACGCCCTTTCCACCCAGGAGCTCCTTGCCCCCTTCGGCCGATTCCTCGAAGTCGAAGACGTAACGTCCGCTCACCGTGCTTGTGATCTTCCCATGAGCAGCGGGATTACGCTGTGCGCGCCCGTCTCGCGTGATCTAGATCACACGCTTTCGGACCCGCCGACCGGCGGCCTGTAGCCCGGGCGGCGGCGGGCGCGGAAGTCGGCCAGCCAGGCAAGCGCTCTTGTCGTCATCCAGAACGGCGTGAAGAGGACATAGAAGACGAACAGCGCGGCGGCGAGGATCCCGCACCACGTCACCCAGCGCCACAGCGGCACGGGGGGCTTCGGCGTCATGCCGTTGTGAGTGCGGTGCCGGCCTCGGCGCGCCGCTGCTCGATCAGCCGGATCACACGCGCGGCTGTCTCTTCGATCGAGAGATCCGAGATCTCGATCACCGGACAGCCGAGCCGGCGGTGGATGGCCTCGGCGGCCTCGAGCTCGTCGTAGATCTCGACCAGCTTCGCGTACTGGCGGTTGTTCCCGCCGAGGCGCCGCACGCGCTGCTGCCGGATCTCGGCGAGCCGCCCGGCTTCGATCGTGAGGCCGACGATCTTGAGCGGGTCGATCTCGTAGAGCGCGGGCGGCGGCTCGATCCCCTTCACGATCGGGACGTTCGCGGTCTTGTAGCCGAGATAGCCGAGGTACATCGACAGCGGCGTCTTCGACGTTCGCGAGACGCCGACGAGGACGATGTCCGCCTCGTGGAGCCCACTCCCCATGCCATCGTCGTACTTGACCGCGAACTCGATCGCGGCCATGCGCTTGAAGTAGCCGGAGTCGAGCGGCGGCCGCGCGCCGGGCGTCATCTGAGCGGCCTGCCCCGAAACCCGGGCGACCGCGTCGATCGGATGCCCCAGCAGGTCGCAGTAATGGAGCCGCGCGCGGCGGCAGAGGACGCGCATCTGCTCGCGGAGCTCGGGCCCGACGAGCGTGTAGACGACGACCGCGGGCCGCCCCTTGGCCCGCTCGACGGCGAGCCTCAAGTGGTCGACCGTCTCGACCCGCGGATGGCGGATCTCCTCGAACTCCTGATCGGGGAACTGAGCCTCTAGCGCGTGCACGAGCCGCGTCGCCGTCTCGCCGGTGGAGTCGGAGACAACGTGCAGCTCGACGGGGGTCTTCGCCATCGACCCGGAGGCTAGCGCGGGATCTGCGAAAAGTCGCCCAGCGCCCCGAGCGTGTCGCGCACGTCGAGCAAGAGACGAAGCCGGTTCGCCCTGACGGCCTCGTCCTCGGCCATCACGAGCACCTCGTCGAAGAAGCGTTCCATCACGGGCGCGAGCTCCGCGCCGGACTCGAGCGCCGCCTTGATGTCGCCGTTGCCGTCGATAGCGACCTTCGCGAGCGTTTCCGCGAGCTCTTTCTCGGCGTCCTCGACGAGCAGGCCGCGGTCGAGCTGCGTTGCGGCCTCCTCCTGCGCCTTGCCCGCAAGGCGGTGAGCGCGGTCGTAGGCGGTGTAGACGCCCTCGAACTCGGGCGACTCGCGCTCCCGATAGAGCTCTTCGGCGCGCCTGGCAACGCCGCCGAGATCGGGAACATTCGAGGCGCGCGCGGCGCGCACGTACTCGACCGGGACGTCGAGCAGCGACTCCAGGCGCTCCTCCACGAACTCCCGCAGCTCTTCGGGCAGGAGCTCGCGGTCGATCGTCAGCCCACCCTCGAGGGCGAGCCGGACGAGACCGATCGCCGCGCGCCGCAGCCCGTACGGGTCGCGCGAGCCCGACGGCTTGTGGCCGAGCTCGAAGGCGACGTGCAGCGTGTCCAGCTTGTCTGCGGCCGCGAGCACCTTGCCGGGCTCGGTCTGTGGCAACGGGCCTCCCGAGGCGTCGGGGAGGTACTGCTCCTCGATCGCCTTCGTGACCGCGTCCGGATAGCCCGCGAGCCGGGCGTACTCGGCGCCGATGTAACCCTCGAGCTCGGGGAACTCGCGCACGAGCTCGGAGGCCTGGTCGGCCTTGGCCAACCTCGCCGCTTCGAGTGAGGCGTCGCCCCCGCCGAGGCGCTCCACGAGTTTCGCCACCCGCTCGGCCTTCTCGGCGAACGAGCCGGCGCCGGCGAAGAAGGTGATCGCGGCGAGCCGGTCCGCCAGCGCGTCGATGCCCGCCGCAACGTCGCGCTCGAACGTGAACGAGGCGTCTTCCAGCCGAGCCTCGAGGACCTGTGTGTGCCCAGGGGCGACGACATCGGGGTCGCCGCCGTTCGCAACGAGCGCAAAGCGGTTGCCCTCGATCGGGAAGTAGCGCTGGTGCGACTGCATCGTCGTCACGATCACGCGCTCCGGCAACTGGAGAAAGCGCTCGTCGAAGCGGCCCTCGAGCACCATCGGCTTCTCGACCAGGTGGACGACCTCGGCGAGCTTGCCCCCGGGGTCGCTCCAGCCGCCGATTGCGTCCAGCCCTTCGACGATCAGGCGCCGGCGCTCGTCGGCGACCGGCTCGACGTCGGCGGCGCGCAGCGCATCGGCGTACGCCGCCGCGGTGGGAATCTCGACCGTGCCGTGAGTAAAGCGGTGGCCGTACGACGTCTCCCCCACGATCGTCTCCGCGTCGAGCTTTGCCAGCATCCAGCGCACCGGGCGCGCGAAGCGGATCCCGCTCTCGTCCCAGCGCATTGACTTCGTGAACGAGAAGCCGCGAACGATCCGGTCGATCTGCTCGGGCAGGACCTCGCGGAGCTCGCGGCCCGGAACGGTGACGCCGAGGAAGCCGCCGCGCAACTCGAGCTCGTCGACCGCGACCCCGTGTTTCTTCGCGAAGCCGGCCGCGGCTCGATCACGCAGGTTCTCCGGCGGGCCTTTGACCCACACGTCGGCAGTCCGCTCCGGCAGGTCGTCGATCAGGAACGCAAGCCGCCGCGGCCCGACGAAGAGCTGGGACGGGGCCGTCCCGATGTGCGCACGCGCGAGCTCGGGCAGCTGTGCCTCAGCCTCGCGGCAAGCGCCGGCCGGGAGCTCCTCGCAGCCGATCTCAAGCAGCAGCGACGGCATCTTCCTCTTGCGTTCCGAGGTAAGCCTCAGCAACGCCGCGCGCGAGCTTACGGACGCGGCCGATATAGGCCGCCCGCTCCGTGACCGAGAGCGCGCCGCGCGCGTCGAGCAGGTTGAACGTGTGCGAGCACTTGAGCACCTGGTCATAGGCGGGGAGCGGCAACCCGCTCTCGAGCAGATGCCTGCACTCCGCCTCGTACTCGTCGAAGCGGCGTGTGAGCACGTCGACCGGGGCCTCCTCGAAGTTGTACCGCGACCACTCGCGCTCGGCCTCGAGGTAGACGTCGCCCCAGGTGACCCCTGGAGCCCATTCGAGCTCGAACGCGGTCCGCTTGCCCTGGAGGAACATCG
>Ga0307296_10002090_pt1 | contig 10159 bp, 8 predicted proteins | sample ER_DNA_153_FD_194467 | JGI IMG/M metagenome (GOLD analysis project Ga0307296, IMG submission 194467) | Bulk soil microbial communities from the East River watershed near Crested Butte, Colorado, United States - ER_DNA_153 | ecosystem: Environmental > Terrestrial > Soil > Floodplain | place: USA... | reverse complement strand
CAACGTCCCGCGGAGCGCTGGGGCAGCTAACCCCGGTTCTCCTTGGCCCGCGCCTCGAATCGGTGGTGAGGGAGCGCGGCGTCGCCCCTGAGGCATCCTCCTCCCGCAGCCGGGCGTTCCGTCGCCTGCGCAGCGCTATTCCCCGGTGGATTCAGCTGGCCCTTAGCGGGTAGAGTGACTTTCGGAGCGCGCTATCGCGCAAGTGGGGGAGAGATGCAGGACGTCGTCGAAGAACCGCAGTCCCGGCGGCCACGCATGCCGAAAGTCGAAGAGCCGCAGTTCCGGCGACCCCGCGTGACGATGCTTCTCGAGAACGACCTCTTCCCAGAGGACGTTCGCGTCCGCGATGAAGCGCAGAGCCTCGTCGCGGCGGGCTACGACGTGCGAGTCATCGCTCCTCGAGGCGCGGGCCAGGACCGCAAGGCGCAGATCGACGGGGTGACCGTCGAGCGCTACTGGCTGCCCATGTCGGAAAGCGGTGAAGTCGCCGGGCTGCTCGCTGAGTACCTCGTCGCGCACGCACAACTGTTCATCCGGGGGATGCGCTCGCTTCTCGCCGGTGCGAACTTTCTCCACTCTCACAACCCGCCGGATACGCTGTTCCCGCTGGCGCTGGCCGCGCGCGTTCTCCGCCGCCGATTCGTTTTCGATGAACACGACCTGTTCCCCGGCCTGTGCCAGGAGCGCTTCGGGCGTGGTCCGCTTTGGCGCATCGCCGCCTACGCGAACAAGATGATGATTCGCAACGCCGACATCGTGTTGGTGACCAACGGCACCCATCTGGAGGACGCGCGCCGGCACCGCCGGCGCGCGGGCACAGAGATCGTCCTCGTTCGCAACGGTCCGCATAAGTCGACCGTGACGGGCAGGATCCCCGATATCCGGCCGGGCAAGCTCGTCGACCCGAAGCTGCTGTACGTCGGCACACTCGAGCCGCAGGATGGTGTGGACGAGCTGCCGGAGATACTCGAACGGCTTGTCGTCGAGCACGGGTTTACGGGCACTCGGTTGACTGTCGCTGGCTGGGGCACCAAGCTCAACGCTCTGCGTTCGGATTTCGAGTTGCGGTGTCTGCAAGACCGGGTCGAACTGCTGGGTAGAACCCCTCACGTGGACGTCCTACGGCTAATCGCAGAGGCGGACATCTGTCTTGAACCAGCACCCTGTACCCCGTTCAACCACGGTACGGCCATGGTCAAGATCTCCGAGTATCTAGCGTTCGGGCGCCCGACCGTCGCGTACGCTCTCCATGAGACTCGGAACACGGCTGACGGCGCCGTCAGTCTCGTCCCATGTGAAGATCTGAATGCATTCGTTCGACGCGTCGCGGAGTTAGCCGTGTCGGAGGAGATCCGCCTCGATCTTCATCGGCGGGCGTTGTTGCGTGCGCCCGTCTTGGTGTGGGAGCAGCAGGCCGCGTGCATGGTTGACGCATATGACAACCTTGCACGCCGCGACGGACTAAAGCCCACCACACCTGGTGACCATCGAGAGCCTAAACGCGATGTCGCACAGCGCCGCCACGAGCAAGCCGATTTCGGCTCGACGCTTGCCTCTACGGAAATCGTGGAGTCAATCCGCGCCGAGATTCCCGAGTAAGGGGCCCCCTGTCGCGCGGCGTTTGCGCGGAAACGCACGCGCTCACGCCGTCGAACGACTGTGTGTAGGACACGTCCACGCGGCTACGAGGGCCGGGGAGCGCGCATCGTAAGATGGATTCGGATCCGGTCGACCGCGTCGGCGCGTTTGTCGTCGTGCCCGCCCAGCCCGTGCCGGACGAGTCGCGCTGTGTCGATTCCGAGCAGCGTCGCCCGTAGGATCGTGGCCGCCACGGGTCCGTAGTGTTTTCGTGCGTAGCGATGCTGGCTCTCGAGTAGCAAGAGGGACGGCTGCGTGCGAGCACCTGGCGAGCTGCCCTCCGACGCATGCGTCGCCTCGACCGTCGGCAGAAAGAGCGTACGCCAGCCACGCCGTTTTGCCCGGATCAGCCAGTCCGTCTCCTCGTAGTAGACGAAGAAGCGCTCGTCGAAGGGACCGACGTCTGCGAATGCCGCACGGCGCAAGAAGAGGCAGGCGCCCGCGGCCCAGTCGATGCGGCGTGGGTTGCGCCCATCCCACTCCTGCATCCGGAACCGGCGCGGCCGCCGCCAGTTCGGGAACCGCTCCGCAAGTGCCATATTCTCGGCGAGGAGGTCGAAGGGCCGAGGTGCGCGGAAGCAGTTCGGCTGCTCAGTGCCGTCGGCATTGATGAGCCGTGCTGCCACCGCCGCGACTCGACGGTCCCGGAAAGCGTCGGCGACCTCGGCGTAGCTTCCTGAGATGCGCTGTACGTCCGGGTTGAGCAGGAAGATGACGTCGGTCTCCGCGACCGCGAATGCCTGGTTGACGGCTGCGGCAAAGCCCCGATTGACCGGATTGGTGATCACGGTTGCTCCCGGGGAGGCGGACCGGACGATCTCGGACGAGCCGTCACCGGGAGAGTTGTCGACCACGATCAGCCGAGCTTCCTCACCGGCGAACTCCCGGGCGACTGCGACCGTCCTTCCGATCAATTGCGCGCTTCGAAAGTTGACGATGAGGATGTCAGGGCTCATCGCAGGCTCTCGGAGCATAAACTCGGCCGATGAGATGGCAGGGGCGAAACAGCTCGCAAGACGCGTTCTAGGCCCGGGCCTCGGTACCCGACGGGACTGGGCACGCGGCGTTCGCGCCGGGTTTGTGAACTATCGCGTAATCGATAGGTTGATTCGGCCCGGGATGGTGGTGATCGATGTTGGGGCGAGCACCGGGACATTCTCGACGCGAATGCTGCAATTGGTCGGGCGTAAAGGCCGCGTGTACGCGATCGAGGCTCACCCGGACAACCAACCGGCGCTCGAACTGATCGCCGAGCACAACCGCCAGTTCACCTACTTCCTGGTTGGTGCGTCCGATCGGGAGGGGGTCGGGACGCTCGTGACCCCGGTCCACGACCGTACCCCGCACAGGGGGCTCTCGAGCTTCCAGTCGACCTTGCGCGGAAACGGGGCCGCCGCAGTGGAGGTACCGCTACGCCGGATCGATGATCTCATCAGCCGGGAGAGGACGCCGGTGGCGTTCGTCAAGATCGACGTCGAGGGCCATGAGCTGGCGGTGTTGGTCGGCGCGCGGCGCATGCTCGAATCCCGGCCGACGATGCTGATCGAGATCGAGCAACGTCACCACTCATCGCCGATCGCCTCGATATTCGCCGACCTTCGCGAAATAGGATACGACGGCTGGGCGCTGTTCGAGTATGGCCTACGCCCAATCGAGTCGTTCGACGTGCGCCGAGATCAGGAGCGGTTTTTGACGGGTGGCTTCCAGGATGAGATGCCGCGATCGTATGTGAACGACTTTCTCTTCCTCCCCCGCGGCCTGCGGCAGCCACCCGCAGAGTTGATGGCCCCGGTCAGGTAAACGCCGACGTTCGAGCTGGCCGCATTGCGCCGAGTGACGCTTGCCGCCCGAGGGGAATCGAGCCTGCCAGTCACTCGGGCCACTCGCCGTCCGAGTAGAACCGGGACGAGACGTTCTCCACGGACGCCCGTATCTCCGCGATCTCGGAGGCATCGAGTTGCTGACGCCAACGGCTGATGATCGCCGTGCTGTTCCTCATCAGGGCATGCGTGGCGCCGGCGGGAGCGTCCACCGGGTTGTCGGTCGCGGTGTTGCGCCGGAGCTCCTCCGCAACGGCGCCGGCGAAGGGAATACCTGTTCGCTGACAGATCGCCTGAAACCCGCTCTCCGGGTCGGCCGAGAGATCCTCGTGCCGAAGGAACATCCATTCCGGGTGCTGCTTGCCGTATCTGTAGACAGTGGCGTAGATGCATCTCCACAGCAAGGCGGCTTCTTCGATGAAGCCGGGAGGGTGCCTCGCAGCACGTTCGATCTCCTCCGCGAACGGGGCGAGGTCTGCGGTCATGAGCGAAGGCTGGGACAGAAAGCTTCGGAAGTCGAATCTCCAGCCCAACCGACCAAGGCTCGCTGCAAATGCGGCCGGGTGGCGTATGAGCATCACGACATCCATGTCGAACGTCTTCGCCAGCCATTCGGCGGAGAATACGGCGATGGGGTCCTTCACAAGAGGCCGGCTATGCCCACTCCGGGCGCTCCGGAATGCTCGAGCCGTGCGCGCCGATTCAACGCAAGCCCTTACCGAACGGACGGACGAAACCGCATCCCGCCAGCTGAACTCCCAGCGCAGCATCCTCGCCAGATCCTCGTGATACCGGGAACTGTTCGCCGCATTGATGTGAGTAAACCAGTGCGGGAACCGTGCGCCGCACATCCCGGGGTAGAGGTGATCCACGTTGAACGGCTCGTGCAGATAGACGACGCCTTCCCATGCGGAAAGCGTTGCCCCCACCCAGGTCGTACCCGACCGATGGGCTCCGGTGATGAGCACCGGCCGCCCGCCCACACCGACAATGCCGTTCTCAACGGCGCCGTGCGCCAAGTCAGGACGCGTGATTCTATCGATACTGGGGGGACCCTGTCCAAATCCAGATCACTCGGACATTCGGTTTGAGGAGCTCCGTGCGGCTCCCGAACCAGACGAGGTACGACCTCGACCTCACCCCGATCGGCAGCCGCAGTCAGGGTCGCGAACGAGTCGACCGACGATGGGCTGTCGACTCGAATCGAGCCGGCCGCGCCGATTGCTTCCGCCACCTTCCGGGACTCGCGGCTCCGGTTCTGGCCGCCGGCCCGCAGGGCGATGACCGAGAAGCGCGACCGGGCGCTCGCGCTCGATCCCGGCCTCCGATCGCGCTCACGCGAATGACCGTAGCCGTCGAAGCAGCTTGAAGAGATCTGTGCGGTTGAACGCGAGGCTGAGCGAGAGGTATGCGATCAGCGCGACTGTTGCAGTCGCAATGCCGTCGGCGAGTTGACTCGAAAATGGGGGTCGCAGCGCATACGCCAGGACGGCCGACACGAACGCCGCGGCGACCGGAACGCACACCAGCCGCTCGACTGCCAGGTTGGCGTACCTGCGCAGCGCTCGACCGAAGATCACGGCCTCGGTCAACGACGCGAACATCCACGCGACTCCGGCTCCGGCGATGCCTATCGGGCCGAGCAGCGCCGCAGTCAGGCCCACAAACACGGTCGCGCTCGTGGTGCTCGCGCGCAGAGGCGTGCGCACGTCGCCCTTGGAGTACAGGAAGCCCGAGGTGGCGACTGAGATCGGGCCCGAGACCACAAGGCCAGCGCTGGCCCACGCAAGCGGTGCCGCGGCAGGGGCCCAACGGTTGCCGAACATGGCCGGAATCAGGTAGTGCGCAGACGAGGCAAGCGGGGCGAGAGCTGCGCCCGCGGCAAGCGCCGTCAGCCGGGCGAAGCCCTCGACGGTGCCGCGCATGTCCTCGCCGAGGGCACGCAGCCGCGCCATGGTTGGGTACGACACGCGCCACAGTGCGTTGAACATCCAGAAAGGCACCTGAAGTAGCCGCTGCGCGAGCGACCACAGTCCCAGGAGGTGCTCACCGCCTACCGCCGCGACGACCAGGTTGACTCCCTGAATACGTACGAGCGAAACAACGCCCACCGCCTGGTAACCCATCCCGAATGCGAGCATGGAGCGCAGGGTGCTGCGCACGAGCCGGGGCGGCATCAGCATGGACAACGGGGAGGCCACCGCCATCAGCACCGAACCGGCGAGGGCGCTGACGACCGCGGCAGAGGCAAGGCCCCAGACACCCCAGCCCGCCCAGACCGTGGCGACCGCCCAACCGGAGTAGACCAGCGACTCCGTGAATTCGATCGTCGCGATCGTGCGGTACTCGAGGGCTCGCTCCAGGGCAATTGCATGTGGCGACCTGAGGGCAAGAAGTGGAAGCGAGCAAGCCATGATCGCCGTGACGGCTCCTGCGGTGCCTGTTCGGGATCCTGCGAGTGCCAGACCGAGCGCAATGACGAGCGCCGCCATGAGCTGGAGGGCAAGGAGTGTCCGAAGCTCGTCGACCGTGGGATCGGTGGCCTTGCGGATCAACGACATTCCGAGGCCCCCATCCGCGAAGAAGTTTCCGATGGCGACCACCGTGGCTCCAAAAGCGACGACGCCGAAAGCGGTCGGCGAGAGCAGGTGCGCCAGCACGATGGTGCTGGCGAACGCAACCACCTGGCCAGCGGCCGCCCGCATCGTCAGCAAGGCCGCGCCTAGCGCACCCCGCTCTCGGATCCCGGCTGGGCTATCCGCCTCGGTGGGCTGCTTGAGCCTCGGAGAAGTCACAAGAGTGTCTTCTTCGGGTCTGCCTGCGGGCTTCCGAGGTCACTCGTTGCCGACGCGATCGAGCCGCACGTAGTCCGGTCGATCCTGGTGGAAGGAGCGAGGGTTGTCGAGTTTCATCGTTGAGGTCTGAAGTGCCGAGCGGACACCGGAGACCAAAAGCTCGCCGCCTGGGCCAAGGAGTGCGAACTCTGCGCTGGCACCGGCAAGGGCCCGGAAGTGATCGGGCCCGATCTTCGTCTCGATCGCCTGATCGACCCCTCCGGCGATCACCCGGGCGTACAGCAGATAGCTGGGCCGGTCTGGAGCCACTAGATCCTCAGCCCTTGAAGCCTCCAGCGCCGGCGATGGCGCGCCCCCAAGTTGCGGCGCAAGCGCCGTTGTGAGGAAGTCCTCGACGTCCCTGCGCAGCTGGCTTCCGAGCTCGTACCTGTTGCGGGCCCGGGTGACTGCAGCCCCGATTTTGGGCAGGTCATCTTCCAAAGTCATGCGCTGCTCCGTGCGCTCCCGCAAGAAGACGGGCGTGCGGCGAGTCTCTTCCGTAACGTGCTTCGTCAATTCGAGGATCTCCGCGTTCAGGGCGGTGATCGAGTCCCTGACGTCGTTCGCCCGTGCCTCCGCCCCCGTGAGGACAGAGGCATCGCTGCCGAGCGCGGGCAGAAGCCGCTGCTCGGTCATGCTTGCGAGTCCCAAGATCCGATCGAGGATCCTCGCGGGTTTGAGCGTGGGCGCCAGGCTATCCACCTCGACCGTGAGACTTTCATCGCTCCGTTCTTTCGTCGTCAGGTGGTGTGCGACTTCGAGATCGAACCCGAGGTCATCGACTGGAACCTCGCGACCGCTGATCCGCTGATCATGCGCGGAGGACTTGCTTGCCGATCCCAGCGTCTGGACTGCGACACCGGCCGCAGCGGCCACGCCGATGAGCGACGGCAGCCCACGGGCCTGCGCCTCCGCTCCCCCCTTCGCCTTTGACTGCTTCTTCGCGAGGGCCGTGTACTCGTCGATCCGCGACTCGAGCCGCAACAGTTGTTCTTCGAGCAAGCGATAGAGGTCAACTCCGGCGAACACGGCCCGATCGCCGACCACGCGGATCACGTACGAGTACGAGTTGCCTTGGGGTTTGGTGGCCGCGCGCGCAGCCTCCAAGGCCAGATCTGCGATGTCGTCCGCCAATGCGACCGTATCCGTCTGCACGAGAACGCGGGCGAGCCCGCCTGACTTGTCGGAGTGGTCAACCGTGTCCCGTTCGACATCGTCGTTGAGGCTCGGAAGCTTCGCCCGAAGAGCCGCGGAGCGAGCCTCGGCGAGTGCCTGGTCGAGCTTCGCCCGCTCAACGTCCTCCTCTAGCCGCTTCAGCGCGGGGAACCGGTCTCCAACTCTTGCAGAGTCTTGTGTGGTCTTGTCGCCGGCCATCCGCTCCTCTGCGACTCGCGGTCCTCGTCCGGGCGTCACGGACGCCGCACCGAGTCTACTGTCCGCCGGTAGCCAGCTCTCACCAACCAGAGGAGGTCGCTCGGGGGATTCGATTCCGGATCACCGCGCCAGCATTGGATCCGGAACGTTGCTTAGGTGTCGTAGGAGTTCGTTCCTGAGTCGCGTGAGCAACTCCCCCGCTTCGGGGACAAACTGGCAGCTGTAGCCGGCGGAATGGGGGCTCAGCTTCAGGACGCCGAAGGCCGTGTCCTTCCGCAAGGCCTGAGACCGTAGTGGGCGCCTAGCGCTCGAGCAAGTACCAGCCGAGCTCGGCGACGTACGGCCGTGGCGCCAGGCCTTCCGCCTGGGCGCGCGCATCTCCTTCGCAGCCGGCCAGGTCGAGATAGGAGTCGAGCTCGCGCGACTCACGCTCGTACTCTGCTCGCACCAGGACGAGGTCGTTGGACTCGAACAGCTGGCGGAGGTCGATGTCGGCGAACGCACGCACGTGCGACGGGTCGCGCGTCCGCTCGAACGCATTCAGCTCGGCGGCCGCGACCGGGTCGACCGGCGCGATCTGGTCGACGACCAGCACCCGGCCGCGCGGCCTCGTGACCCGCACCAGCTCCGCCACCGCGAGCTCGGGCCGCTGGATGTGATGGAGCGTTCGCAAGCAGCCGGCCAGGTCGAACGAGAACGGCTCGAACGGAAGCTTGGTCGCGTCGCCCTCGACGAAGCTGACGTTCGGGACGCGCTCGGCCCGTTTCCGACCCTGCTCGAGCAGCTCGGGAACGAGGTCGACCGCGACCACCTCGCGCACGTGGGGGGCGAGGGCGAACGCCAGCGCGCCTGCGCCGCTGCCGGAGTCGAGCGCTCGTTCGTCTCCTTTCGGTTCGACGAGGCGGACGATCTTCGCCTCGAGCTCCGCGGCGCGTTCGTCCTGCAGCGCCGCGATGCGCTCAGCCGTCTTCGCGAACCGCTCCCGAGTTGTGTCTCGCATAGTCGAGGGCTTCCTCCTTCGAGGCGATCGTACCCGCGGCCCGCTCCTCCTCGATCTGCGCGAGCAGGCGCCCGATCTCCGGTCCCGGCGGGAGGCCGAGCTCGTCGCCGCGCAGAAGGGGCTCTTCCGGCTCGGCGTTCCGGGCGTCCTCGATTGCCGGGCTCAGCTCAGAGGCGCCGACGAACGCGAGCGCCTCCAGCGACCAGGGCTCCGTGGCTCGGCGGAAGCGATGGATCGAGCGGGGATCCCCCTGTGGCCGCTCGGCCCGGACGAGCGCCGTCGCCAAACGGCGCAGCTCGTTCGAGACGGGTAGCCGGCGCAGCTTCTCCCCGAAGACCGCGACCAGCCGATAGTCGGCGGAGTCCCAGCGGTCGAGGCGGTCGTCGATCGCCCCGCCGAGCGGCTCCAGCAGCCCCAGAGAGTCGAGCCGCCGGTAGCCGCCCGGCGAGAGCCGGCGCAGCTCGGCCAGGATCCGCTCCCCCGCAGGTCTCGTCACCAGAGCCGCGTCGCGGCGCACGAGCTCCTCGGTCTCCGGAGCCATCCTGAAGTCGTGCGGAAGCTCGTCCTCGAGCCGGACCGCGCGAAGCAGCCGCAACGGGTCGTGTTCGAAGACGGAATCCTTGACCGAGCGGATCCGCCTCGCCGCGAGGTCGCCGTAGCCGTCGAACGGGTCGACGGTCTGATCGGTGCCCACCCGCTCGGCGATCGCGTTGATGGTGAAGTCGCGGGTCCCGAGGTCGTCTTCGATGCTTCCCGGCAGCGGCGTGAAGTCGACCGTGCGCTCCTCCTCGAGAGCGACCCGCCAGGCGCCGTGCCGCTCCGAGAGCGGGAACGGCGCGCCGCCGGATCGCCTCGCGAACCTCCGCGCCGCGCGCTCGGGATCGCCTAAAGCAACGTCGAGGTCGACGATCGGGCGTTCGAGCGCATGGTCGCGGACGGCACCCCCGACGACCCAGGCCTCTTCGCCCGCGAAGAGCTCGTCGACGAGGTCACGCATCGACCACGGTCCGCCTGGCCCGCCGCGGGTCTCGGTTCGTCCCGCACACGAGCTCGTAGTTGATCGTCCCGGCCACGCGAGCGTGATTCTCGGCGAGCACGCCGTGACCGAGGATCGTCACCGGGGCCCCGACCGGCTCCTCGTCCTGGAGCTCGACCGCGAAGGCGTCCATCGAGACGGTTCCGACGACGCGGCACGGCTCGCCGCTTACGCGCACCTCCGTGCCTGTCATGTCTCGCCGGAACCCATCTGCGTAGCCGACGGGGACGATCCCGATCCAGGTCGGTCGAGCCGCGACGAAGTTCCGCCCGTAGCCAGTGCTCTGTCCGGTTTCGAGCCGCTTCACCTGGGCGAGGTAGCTTCGCCAAGACAACGCCGGCTCGAGCCCGTCCGCGGCGGGATCCTCGCCGAACGGCGAGAGGCCGTAGAGCGCAACGCCGCAGCGGGCCGCGTCGAACCGCGCGGACGGGAGCCGCAGGGCCGCGGCGCTGTTGGC
>Ga0307296_10002088_pt1 | contig 10163 bp, 7 predicted proteins | sample ER_DNA_153_FD_194467 | JGI IMG/M metagenome (GOLD analysis project Ga0307296, IMG submission 194467) | Bulk soil microbial communities from the East River watershed near Crested Butte, Colorado, United States - ER_DNA_153 | ecosystem: Environmental > Terrestrial > Soil > Floodplain | place: USA... | reverse complement strand
AGCGCTCAGGTCGGCCGTCAGCCGGACTAGCGAGCCGGCACCCCACGTGAGCGGCCCGGCCGAGCCGTCCGGCTTGCCGTTGACGAAGCCGATTGAGGCGAGAGTTGGATCGGTGCCAAACGGCGACGCCGCAACATTCGGCGCGTCCCAGACCTGCTCGGGAACCAGACCGACGCCACCCGACATCGCGATCATCGCGGCAAGTAGGTCTGCCCCCGACTCGGCGTCACCGGTAGCCAGATCCTGCGCGCCGCGCTCGGCCGACAGCACTGGCCATGGATGCCCGGTGCCCTTGTTCCCCGGCGCCCACGGTGCGCCCTCGATAGTGCAGTCGTGATCAGGCAGGACGTGGCAGTCGCCGTACCCGTCGCCGTTGTACCGCAACCAGCCCTCGCCGCTGTCGGTCTTGTGGAGGATGGTGGCGTCGACCACCTTCAGTGAGCGCAGTACGTCCGGGTCGGTGGCCGATAGCTCGCCAAGGCGAACCAATTCGAGGAAGCCGGCGTCAATGACCGCGCGCTGGTCGAGCGTGGGTCCGCCGTTGCCGACGTTGTAGCTGATCGCCGCATTCGGGTCACCGGTCTTAGACAGCCGGATGAAGTAAGGCTGGCTCGACAGCGGACCATTTGTCGTGACGGTCTGGCCCTTGATCGAACGCTGGTACTGGTCGGCCGTGGCCAACCAGATTCGAGCGTCGGCCGGAGACGCATGCTGCTGGGCGATTGCAGCGGCTGCGACCAGCCCGGCTATCTCAGCAGCGATCGTCGACGGCGAGAACCCGCTCTGCTCCTCCCAACGCTCAGGTCCGAACGACGGCCCGTGCGCGATCAGATAGTTCGCGGCGGCCTGAACGTGCGGCCACAGGCCGGCGTCGCCGGCGAGTCCGGACTGCAACACCATCAGGATGGGGTAGGCAACCTCATCCAGCTGAGTGTTGAACGAGTCGGGCGCGAGCTTGCCGTTGATGAGCGAGTTGCGTGGCAGTGACCCGTCGGGGAGCTGCTGCTTCTCGAGCAGGAACCGCGTGGCGGCACGCGCGGTGGCCAGGTCGCCGTCGGTCAACAATGCCGTCCACGCCTCGTAGAGGTCACGCGAGAAAACCTCCCGATACGAGCCGAAGTAGGTGTTGGCCGGGTCGCCGGCCGAGACCGCCTGCCCCCACGGCGAGGCGATGGAGGCCACGATCGCCCCCGGGAACGTCTTGTCCTCGCTTGCTTTGACCACGTTGGCGGACACGTAGTAGGCATTCACGGCCGCCAACTGCTGGGCCTTCGTCAGACCCGGAAGCTTTCCGGATGGGGCCTTGAGAGCGTCGTCGTACGACTGCCACCCCGACCGGTACTGGCCACGCAGCGACCCGAAGGGCCGGCCAACCGTGGCGCCGGCCGTCGCGACGGCGTTGGCCTGGGTGGTGCCGAAACCGAGGGCGAGCAGTGCGTCGCCGTGCTTGTCGAACCGCACCTGTGCCGTCTGCTCCACGTTGCCACCAAGCGCCGAGTCGGTGGGCGTCAGCGTGTGCGTCGAGTCGAGCTGGCGGAGACCGTCCGATGGGCTACCGACGAAGCCGCTGCTTACCACGCCGAACGGTCGGTCAGCCCGCAAAGCGAGGAAGCTCGGCACGGCGTAGTCCCGATTCGCGGCATTGGTTTGGGTGTTCGTGTCGTAGGAGACCGGCACGGGCGAACCAGTAGTGGTGTCGATCACCGCATTGTCGGCCCCGCCGTTGCCGTCGCCGCCACCACCATTGCCACCGACAGTTGCGTCCAGCCGTACGTAGACCCGGTATCCAGCCGCAGCCGCCTTCAACGGCGTGTAGCTGGTCTGGAGCACGACGCTCGGGCGGGCCGGGTCGGTGAGGTACGTCGTCGTGAGGCGGTAGGCACCGGACTTTGCCGTGGATGTGACCGTGCAGACCATTCCGGTCGCGTCAGCCGACACCGTGTAGGTCGTGTCGCGTGACTGCAGGTCGGTGAACGAGGACCCGTCGGTGACGAGGTACTGCATCGTCTCGACGTTCGTCGTGTCGATTGTCGGGGCATAGACGTCCGACAGCACGCCGCCGGCCACGGTGTACCAGATCTTCGACGTCGTATTACGGGCAGTGCCCAGACAGTCCTTGCGGGCGAGGTCAAAGTGACTCAGTGCGCCCGGACCGTCATTGGCGGAAACGGGGGCGGCAACGGCTGCTGGCGCGGCGGCCGCGAGTGAGCCGGCGACCACTGCGCCGACCACCAGGAATATGGACAACGGTCGTGCGCGCATAGCTCCTCGCCCCCTGCCGAAAGCCGCGATGTGCTCGCCCTCACAGGCAAGCGCATCGGCCCGTCGCGGTCAAGAGATCGTCGCCGTCGCAAGTCCTCGGACAAGCCGAGGTCGACGGCTGACGGGTTCCTGCGAGACGGAGGGCCTGGGAACGGTGGGCGAGCTAGTCACTGCTCGGAGGCGTTGCTAATTTGAGTCAATGAATAGTTACTCGGACGCGACGACGCAGACTGAGCTGCCGACCGTGTGGCTGCTGCCGAAAGCGCTGTATGTCCTTGAACCAGAGGCAACCGCCCTGCTCGATCAGGTCAACCAACGGGTCTGGGGAACCGTTGATCCAGCTCTGCTCGAGATCATCCGGCTCCGGATCGCTTGGCTAATCGGAAACACCGCGGGAATGCGGGCACGCAGTTCGCCGGCCCGCATCCCGGAACAGAAGGTCGCGGAGTTGCCGGCATATGCCACGTCACCGTTGTTCTCCGAGCTCGACCGTGACGGCGTCGCGTTCGCTGAGCAGTTCGTCATGGACGTCACCGGAACCAGCCAGGACTCGCTCGACGCGCTGCGCGATCAGCTGGGCTCGGACCGTCTTCGGGATTTCGTCACGTCGGTCTACCTCGTCGAATTCACCCAGCGGCTGCAGCTCATGGCGCAGGCTTTGCTGCCGGCGGTTCCCGACCTGTCCGACGCCGGCAGACCTGGCCTACGCCAAGGGTCGCTGCGCGAGCTGCTCGGGTCATATCAGGACGCGGTGGTCCGTTCCACCGCCCTCGACCCGATAACCACCGAACTGGTCCGACTACGGTGCGCTCGCACGCACAACTGCCGGATCTGCCAGACACTCCGGATGGCCGATGCCCAGACCGCCGGAGTCGACACCGAAATGACCTCGAAGATCGACTTCTACGAAACCAGCGACCTTCCGGAACCGCACAAAATAGCGCTGCGGATCACCGACGCGTTCATCATCCGGCCGGATGCGCTGTCAGCGGACATCGTCGGACCAGCCCGCGCCACCTTCAGCCCGGAGCAGCTCGCCGAGCTGTGCCTGGACATCACGAAATGGAGCACCCAGAAGATCCATGTCGCTCTCGGCACGGATGGCGCGGACGGCCTGCCTATTAACGAGGACGGCGTTGTGTTGTTCGGCTTCCAGGACGACGGGCGGGTCGCTGGATACTGGGCCGATCCCGAACACCCCGTTGTCGTACCGACCGACCAAGGGCACTAGGGCGTGTCCCGTAGTCCCTGCTCGTCGCGAGCGGCGGTCGGGCGGTGGCTGGCAAGGCGGAGGACGAGAGCTGTGGCGGAGTCACTGCCGAGGACGACAACGCAGCCAGGCGCCGATTCGAGTGCTGCGCAGCAGAGCGTGGGATTGCGGGACACGCCCTAGGCACGCAGCGCGGCCGAGCCGGCCAAGCGGCAAGAATTCGGCACGCCTACGGCGGCGATTTTGCGTCGGCCGCCGAGTCTGTAGATATAGGGCCAGCGGCTCGCTGGCGCTTGCGCGGTGCGAGTTTGGGGCAGCCGATGACAGTCAGCGAGGATTTCGCCACTCTTACGGGCCGATTCCGGGGTGAGTTGCTGGCGCACTGCTACCGGATGCTGGGCTCGGCCGAAGAGGCCGAGGACCTGGTTCAGGAGACGTACTTGCGGGCGTGGCGGTCCTATGACGGATTTGAGGGACGCTCGTCAGTGCGGACCTGGCTGTACCGGATCGCGACGAATGTATGCCTAACCGCGATCGAGCGCCGCGGCCGCCGGCCGCTGCCATCCGGTCTCGGTGGACCGGCGGAGAGCTCGGAGGTTCCGCTGGTGGCCGCGCCGGAGGTGCCATGGCTGCAGCCGTTCGCCGACGCACTGCTGGCCGGGGCCGGCGAGGATCCGGCCGCAGTCACAGTGTCCCGGGCGGGTATCCGGCTGGCCTTTGTCGCGGCGTTGCAATACCTGTCGGCCCGGCAGCGCGCGGTGCTGATCTTGCGGGATGTGCTCGAGTGGCCGGCCGCTGAGGTGGGCGACCTGCTGGGCACGACGACGACTGCGGTGAACAGCGCGCTCCGGCGGGCCCGGGCCCAGCTTGCCCAGGCGCTGCCCGCCGAAGATGAGCTGGCCGAGCCCGCCGAACCGGAGCGCCGCGCGGTACTGGATCGGTTCGCCGCGGCCATTGAGAATGCCGATGCCAGCGCGCTGGCCGAGTTGTTGACCGAGGATGCCGTCCTGGAGATGCCCCCCGTACTGGCCTGGTTCGCTGGCCGCCAGGCGGTGACGAGCGTCACCGAGTCGAACCTGCTCACGGCGCCGGGACGGTTGCGGCTGGTTCGGGTCATGGCAAACGGCCAGCCGGCTCTGGCGATCTACCAGCTCGAACCAGACGGGGCCTATCACGCACACGCCGTATTGATGCCCAAGGTCACCCGGACAGGGATCGCCCGGATGGTCAGCTTCGTCAACCCGGAATTGTTCGGGATGTTCGGCCTGCCGCAGAAATACCGGCCCGTGGACCTGATGCCGGCACGGGACCCGGGGATATCCTTGTGGGCCGGCTGAGGAGAGAACGGGAGCTGCTTGAATCAGCCGTGAGTTACGCGCTCACCGAAGCCGCGCTTGTCACTCCGCAGCTCCTGTCGAGTCCCACCCCGTGCCCCGGCTGGGACCTGGAGACGTTGCTGGACCATGTCGTTGACTCGATCCGCGTGCTGCACCAGGCGATAGCCACCGGAGGCTTTAGCCCTTCTGCGGCGCCGCGTGCCTCTCGGCCGAGGCCCGACCCGGTGGCGCGGCTGCACATCCACACAGCCGGGCTGCTCGCTGCCGGCGCCGCTCCCGGATCGGCGAAGCGCGCAGTTTCCATCGGTGATCGTGAGCTGACCGCGAGCCTGGTCGCGATCGCCGGAGCTATTGAGATCGCCGTGCACGGCTGGGACATCTCGGTCGCATGCGGCGCCACCCGGGTGATCCCGTCCGGCCTGGCGGCACTGTTACTGCCGATCGCTCCGCTACTCATCACCGCGGAAACCCGGCCTGGGCTGTTCTCCGACCCGGTTCGGCTGCCTGGTCCAGCCTGCCCTGGTGACGAGCTCGTCGCCTTTCTCGGTCGCCAGCCGCGCCTCCTGGCTCCGCCCGAACGCCGCGGCGGCTAACCCGTTGTCCGGATCCGGCCGGCCCGCGACGATTTCCGGGAATCCGGCTGGTCTATATCACCAGGCCGCGTAATCAGCAGCGCGGAATTCACCGGACTAGGAGCAGTAGACATGACAATCACCAACAAAGCAGTCCTGATTACTGGGGCCAATCGCGGCATCGGTCAGGCGCTGGTCGAGGAAGCACTCACCCGAGGCGCGAAACGGGTATACGCCGGCACCCGTGAGCCCCTGACCCATCCGGACCCGCGCGTCACGCCGGTCACGGTGGATGTGACCAGCCCGGCGCAGATTCAGGCGGCCGTCGATCGCGTCGAATCCCTCGACATCCTCATCAACAACGCCGGCATCGCGCTTTACGACGACCTGAGCGAGCGGGCCACGCTCGAACGGCACCTCGCCGTCAACCTTTTCGGCACCTATGGCGTTACCCGGGCCTTCCTGCCGTTGCTGACTCGTTCTCGCGGCGCCATCGTCAACAATGTGTCGGTTATGGCCTTAGCCCCCTTGCCGATCACTCCGGCCTACGCGATCTCCAAGGCAGCCGCGTTCTCCCTCACGCAATCGCTGCGTGCTCTTCTCGCCGGGCGCGGCGTGCGGGTTCACGCCGTCCTGACCGGCCCTACAGACACAGACATGACCCGAGGCTTCGACATACCGAAGGCCTCCCCAGCGTCGGTCGCGCGAGCCATCCTGGACGGGGTAGACAACGGGGAGGATGAGATCTTCCCCGATCCCATGTCGCAGTCCATGGCCGACAGCTGGCGCAACGGGGCGGCCAAGACGCTCGAGCGTCAGAGCGCGGCACTCGTTCTCGCACCGCAAGTCGCCGCCTAGAAAGGGACTGGCGCTGCCCGCCGGATCGAGTCGCAGGCTCCTCAGATTGGGAGTTGGCGTCGGTGGACCAAGTAGCCGAGACGACAAGAGGGAGAGACAATGACTGGGCATAAGACCGGAACCCGGGAAGAGTGGCTTGCAGCCCGGTTGCAGTTGCTCGACGCCGAGAAAGCGCTGACGCGGCGCAGCGACGAACTGGCGCGGCAGCGGCAGGAGCTGCCGTGGGTCCGCATCGACAAGGAGTACCAGTTCGACACTGACGAGGGCCCGGCGTCCCTTGCCGACCTGTTCCGAGGGCGTTCGCAGCTGCTCGTCTATCACTTCATGTTCGGGCCCGACTACACGGCAGGATGTCCAGCCTGCTCGGCCATCGCCGACGGCTTCGACGGGTTCGTCGCCCATCTCGCCAACCATGACGTGATGCTCTGGGCGGTGTCGCGCGCTCCGCTGGCGAAGCTGCAGGCGTACAAGCAGCGCCTGGGCTGGAGCTTCCCGTGGGCGTCGTCATTCGGCAGCGACTTCAACTACGACTTCCAGGTCGCCTACAGCGAGGAGCAGCGGCAGTCGGGCGTCGGCGAGTACAACTTCCGCAGGTTTGAATTCAGCTCGGCCGCGGAGCTCGGCAACCAGAGGCCATTCATCGAGTGGGCCGCCACGACCGGTACGGACTGGGCGACCTACACCGAGGAGTCTCCCGGGATGAGTGTTTTCGCGATCGCCGACGGCGTCCTCTATCACACCTATTCGGCGTACGCGCGCGGTATGGACGGTCTCTGGGGCATGTACCAATGGCTCGATCGGGCACCGCGAGGGCGCAACGAGCAACGGGCCGCCGACGACGACCCGCTCAATTTCTTCCGGCGCCACGACGAGTACGACAGCCAGAGGACATAGGAGGCGCGAACGACCTGATCGCCGCCTGCCACAGGGCAGCGGAATGGGACGGATCCACCCCCCGTGGGCGGATCCGTCCCATCGCCTCACTACATAAGCGTCAAGTTCCTCATATGCGTCACATCACGCTCGGACTGATCGACGGGGACCACCGCGTCGGATTCGCGCGCAGCGAGGCGAACGGTGATCCGTCCGCCCACCAAATGGTCGGTGCTTCGATTGCGGTCTACGGGAAGGCGGGAAGCGGAAAGCGCAGGACGGATGCGACGCGATGCGGCGCCAGCTCAGTCTCGACCATCACGTGCTTGACCGTTCCGCCCTCATCTACGACCCGCTCGGTGAGCTCGTCGATGACGTCCGGGGTCTGGCGGGTCTTCGTTCCGGAGATCGGGCAGGTGTCACCGGATTCACCGAGCCAACCGTCTTGGGGACAGACCACACCTGCCGCGGTCACCTCGTCATGTACCAACAATTCCTCGACGGCACCGGTGGTGGCCGCCCACAGGCACTCCTGCAGACCGATCGCGGTTGGTCGCTGCGTCGACGCTCGCTCGAACAGGTCGTGGACTTTGCGCTTCTCGTCCTCGCGTTCCCAGCCGTCGACGATCGCACCAGCACGATCACGTACCTCCGCGTCGAGGTCCCGTCGCGCATCCACTGTGAACGTTCCGGCTAGCCGGTTCCGCAGCCGTTTCGGCAGCTGTGCTTCGAGTCGCGAGAGTTTGTCGTGCTGGCCACCGAGTACCAGCAGTTCATAGCTGGGATCAATGAAGATCTCGTCGAGTAACTCGACGACGCTGAGATAGTGACGTTTCTCCAACTCCTCGGCCTTATTGGTCACGGTGTGCTCCCGGAGGCCATGCCATCCCGCGAAGTTTCGTTTACGCAATGCGCGATGCTCGACATTCCGCAGTCGGTGGAACTCGCCCTGGTACAGCTCCCACACGCGGGCCGAATTGCTGTCGGTGACGAGCACAACCGCGCGGTGAAACTCCTCCAGCACAGCCAGCATCGGCCGGATCCACGGGATTGCATCGGCGACGATCCGGTCGCGGGCGCGTCGCGGAAGCTGGACTTCCTCGAGAAAGCTCTGTCCTGAGCAAGAAAAGACCGCGACAGCAGGTGGTTGCCAGCGTTCCTTCGTACCCAGCTCCTCGATACGCTCGAGGTCCGTTCGTACCGACAGCCGCGCGTCATGGCCGAGCGTGTGATCCTCGCCGAGCGGACGGACCTGCTCGAGCAGACTCGTCACGTGCGTCTTGATCCTGCTGCGCTCCCCCGCATCGACTGGCACGGTCAGATACATCGAGATCACCGGAAACTCGCCGGTCTCGACGTCACGGATCCGCCGGATAGTCGCCGCGGTAATCATCATGCGCGCGCCGGTTCCTCTCTGCGATACGCCTCCAGCAGGCAGCTAGGGCCCATTGTGACCTGCGCCCAGCGGCGCCGTAAGCGCCATCGGATATACACGTCAGCGGCCTCATCGGCCTTGCGTGATAACCCACCCGGCGCAGATGATGACCCGCCGGCCGTTCAAGACGAGAATTCCGACTGGGCAAGGGCGGCCGGACCAACTATCGACAGCAGCGAGGAACGCGCAGATGACGACACCGACGGCGACGCAACCAGCTGATCCCCTCGCACTGCTTCGAACCCGGGGCTACCTGGCGCTGCTGGTGCTCGCGGCGATCCTCGGCGTGCCGATTGCGGCCGCCGCCTTCGGCTTCCTCAAACTCGTGGATGTCATCCAGAAGGCAGTGTTTACTCAACTGCCCAGCGGGCTCGGGTTCGACGGCGAGCCGCTGTGGTGGCCGCTGCTCCCCCTTGCCCTCGCCGGGGTGCTGGTCGCGCTCACCATCCGCTACCTGCCAGGGAAAGGCGGCCATTCACCGGCCGACGGATTCAAGCCTCGAGGAGCCGTTACTCCGGACCAGATCCCCGGCGTCTTCCTGGCCGCGCTGGCCACCCTGTCGCTGGGCGCCGTGCTCGGCCCGGAAGCCCCCCTGATCGCCCTCGGCGGCGGTTTGGCCGTCCTGGCGCTGCACTTCTCCAAGCGGGATATGCCGGCCCAGACACTGGCCGTGATCGGCTCGGCCGGAAGCTTCGCCGCGATCGCCACTCTGTTCGGTTCGCCGATACCCGCGGCCTTCCTGCTGATGGAGGTGGCCGGTCTGGGTGGAGCCCTGCTCGATATCGTCCTACTGCCCGGCCTGCTGGCGGCCGGGATCGGCGCACTGATCTTTGTCGGGCTGGACGCCTGGACCGGGTTCGGCACCTTCTCGCTCGCGATCCCGAACCTACCGCCGTACTCGAACCCTGACCTGGCGCAGTTCGGCTGGGCGCTCGTCATGGCGCCCGCGGCCGCGATCATCGGCACGGCCATCCATCGGCTCGCCCTGGCGGTGCGGCCGCACGTAGAACGGCGCCTTGTTCTACTCACTCCGATGGCCGGGCTGGCCGTCGCAGGGCTCGCGATCGCGTACGCGGCTGGCACCGGGAAGGACTCATCGGAGGTCCTGTTCTCTGGGCAGTCGGCCCTTCCTACCTTCGTCGACCAGGCCGCCAGTTATTCCGTCGGGGCGCTGCTGCTGCTGTTCGCCTGCAAGGGGCTCGCTTACAGCGTGTCGCTGAGCAGCTTCCGCGGAGGCCCGGTCTTTCCGGCGATGTTCCTGGGCGCGGTAGGCGGTGTCGCCATGTCCCACCTGCCCGGGCTTCCACTTGTGCCCGCGGTAGCCATGGGCATCGGCGCGATGAGCGTGACCATGCTCCGGCTTCCGCTCACGTCAGTGCTCCTGGCCACCCTGCTACTTGGGTCCGACGGACTGGCCGTGACACCGCTGGTGATCGTGGCGGTCGTCGTGGCCTACGTGGTCGCCGCGCGAATCGCACCACCAGCGGACAAAACTCCAGCCGCCGAATCCGCGCCGGCCCCCGCCGCCCGGGAGACCGCGCCCACGCCAGACGCTGCACCGGCGACGGGAACCGTACGGTAACCGCAGGCTTGGTCCTGGATCGGTGTAGGTCGGT
>Ga0307296_10002087_pt1 | contig 10163 bp, 11 predicted proteins | sample ER_DNA_153_FD_194467 | JGI IMG/M metagenome (GOLD analysis project Ga0307296, IMG submission 194467) | Bulk soil microbial communities from the East River watershed near Crested Butte, Colorado, United States - ER_DNA_153 | ecosystem: Environmental > Terrestrial > Soil > Floodplain | place... | reverse complement strand
GATGCAGGGAAACGGCGGCGCGTCGGATGAGGACCGCAGGAACGGATTCGAGCGCGGCGGATGGGCCATGGGGGTGTTCGACAACGAGACCATGACGTTCATCGACCAGACCTACCAGCGCGCCGACGCGTTCCTGTTCGGCCGGCGGACCTACGAGCTCTTCGCCGGCTACTGGGGCGCAGAGGAGCGGGCTCGCGCCGCGGCGGAAGATCCGGGCAACCACCAGATCACAGATGCCTTGAACACAAAGCCCAAGTACCTCGTATCGAACACGCTCACCGAACCGCGCTGGGCGAACACGACCGTCCTCTCCGGCGACGTCGCGGCGGCCATCGGCGAGCTGAAAGCGAAGCCGGGGGGTGAGCTGCAGGTGCACGGCAGCGGCGCCCTGATCCGGTGGCTGCTCGATAACGACCTCGTCGACGAGATGAACCTGCTCATCGTCCCCGTAGTCCTCGGCCAGGGCACGCGGCTGTTCCCCGACGCCGGCCCGGACATTGCGCTTGACCTGGTCGACTCGCGAGCCGACTCGAAGGGCGTAACGATCCAGGTCTACCGGCCCACCGGGCGCCCGCGGTATGCAACCGCCACCGCCGACCACGACGACGGATGACCCCCGCGGCGGCGTCGGGTGACATTCCCGAACGCTGGCCCAGCCGGAGCAGTTACTCACCTGGTAACTGGTTCCGTTTGTTTCAGCCGCCGATCAGAATCCGAACCGTGCGACTTCTTGCACCGTTACGCATCGTGGCCGACGCCAGCGCGACGTCCGCCGGTTGCGCCGCCGAGGGGACCCAGTCGATTCGAGTCGAGCCGGTGAGTCTCCCGTGCGTCGCGACGAAGACGGTTTTCGGCAGCCACTCATCGCCAGAGCGCTGCGGATAATGGCCGATCGAGAGGATCAAGCCGGCGGCGCGGCAGGTGCTCGGTGCTCGCTTCAGCGACCACTCGACGCGAACCACCTTCTTCGAGAGCGCTCTTGCCTTGGGCCAGGAGCGCCGGGAACCCGAATCCGCTTCCCGTCCACGACGACGCTTCGCCGAGGTCATCGGCAGCCGATGACGAGTCCTTCAGCCTCGCACCGCTTCAGCACTGAACTCACGAACGCGACGAGTCTTTCCGTTGGGCTACGCACGGCAGCGATCGGGTGACATTCGCGCACGCTGGCCCAACGGATCGTCCTATCCTCCGTCGCGTGGGCCAGGTCATTCGGGGTTGAGCGGTGTCGCAGACATTCATTCGCCCAGGAGCGCAGCGCGATCGGCGTCGCCGAATCCAGAGGTGACACGGTGTGTCGGTTCGTCGAGCTCGCCGTGCAAGCTCGGGCCGATGACTCTTGCCTGGTCGTCGAGTCCTACGAACAGACAGCAGCGACGAGATCGGAGGATTTCGATGAGCAGGCTCAAGCTGAACATCACCATGTCGCTTGACGGCTACGTCGCCGGTCCCGACCAGAGCACGCAGCATCCGCTCGGAATCGGCGGTGAGCAGCTCCACGATTGGCTGGTTCCTCTCAGAGCGTTCCGCGAGAGCCACGGCGAGGAAGGCGGCGAAGTCAACGCGAGCACGCCCTTCGCCGAGGACATCCTCGGCGGCGCCGGCGCGACCATCATGGGTAGGAACATGTTCGGCGGCGGCCCTGGGCCGTGGGGCAACGACTCGTGGAAGGGCTGGTGGGGCGACGATCCGCCCTTCCACCATCCGGTCTTCGTCCTCACGCACCATCCCCGCGAGCCGCTCCAGATGAAAGGTGGGACGACGTTCCACTTCGTCACGGACGGCATCGAGTCGGCGTTCGATCAAGCGCGAGCGGCCGCCGGCGGCAAGGGCGTGTCTCTCGGCGGTGGCGCCTCGGTCGCGCAGCAGTATCTGGCCGCGGGACTGCTCGACGAGATCGTGCTCGCGGTGGTGCCGATCTTCCTCGGAGGTGGAGCACGACTCTTCGACAACCTGGGCGACGCCGCCCCGAAGCTCGAGCAGGTCGAGGCGGTCGGCGCGCCGGGAGTCACGCACATCAGGTACGCGCGCGCGGGTTGAGGGCAGGTAGCTGCGCTGGCGGCCGGAGGCCCTCAGCCGATCCGTTCCGCAAGTTCTACGATGATCCCGTCCGGGCCGCGGAGGTAGCAGAGTCGATAGATGTCTTGTAGCTCTCGACCTCGCCAACCAGCTCCCCGCCGTGGGCTCGCAAACCGGCGATGGCGGCGTCGATGTCGTCGACTGCGAATGCGAGATGGCGGATGCCCGGGGTGTTCGCCGGCGCGTCCCGGTCGCCGTCCGGGCCCGCCGGGGCGTGAAACTTCACCAGCTCGAGCCGACCGTTTCCGTCCGGGGTTTCCATCATCGCGGTGTCCACCCGGATGCCCTCGAGCCCGACGATGCGGTCCACCCATTCACCTTCGGCCGGTGTCTCGCCCTGCAGCTCGAGTCCGAGCTCGACGAAGAACGCCATCGCCGCCGCGAGGTCGTCGACCACGATGCCCACGTGGTCCATGCGCTGGATCGTCATGCGCTCGACAGTAGCGGAGCGTCGTCGGGTGACATTCCCGAACGCTGGCCCAGGCGACGCGCTTCCTGCTCGGGCGTCGATTGAAAGCAGGACCCACGCCCACCAGAGCGCCGCGAGAACGAGCATCCCAATGGAGGACGCCGCGCCACGTCGTGATCGTGCGCGAGCAGGCTCGTGACCTGGGTGATCGCGAATACGAAGACGAGGTCGAAGAAGAGCTCGAGCGGGGTGACCTGGTGCTCGTCGTCGCGCTCCAGCTCGCGCTCCTGGGATGACGAGAGGCTCACGCGGTCGTGACTTCTACGCGCTCAGCCCCGGAAAGCTCGGTCCTTGACACTCAGAGCTCGATGAGGACCTTGAGGGCTTCCCGATCGTTCATCGCCCTGTAACCGTCGGGCACGTCGTCGAGCAGGCTGACCCGGTCGAAGACACGGCCGGGCTCGATCCTGCCTTCGAGGATCTCCGGAAGCAGCTCCTCGATGTACGCGCGGGCGGGTGCGGGGCCACCAGCGATCGTGACATTGTCGAAGAACGTCCGCGATGCCTCGGGGATCGACTCCTCCTGAGGAACACCGACGCGGCCGACGGCTCCGCCCACGCGAACGATTCGGAGGGCCGTGATCGTCGCCTCCTCGAGGCCGACACACTCGAGGACGGAGTGGGCGCCAAAGCCGTCCGTGAGCTCGCGAACGCGCTCGACCGCCTCGTCGCCGCGTTCGCTGACGACGTCCGTCACGCCGAACTCCTGCGCGATCGCGATCCGGTCGGGATGACGGCCGAGGAGGATGATGCGCTCGGCGCCGAGGCGGCGAGCCGCGATCACGCCGCACAAGCCGACGGCGCCGTCACCGACGAGGGCGACGGTCTTGCCGGGGCCGACGTCGGCGCTCAGGGCCGCATGGTGACCAGTCGCCATCACGTCCGAGAGCGTGAGCAGCGACGGCATCAGCGCGTCGTCTCTCGCGACCGGCAGGACGACGAGCGTGCCGTCCGCCTGGGGAACGCGGACAGCTTCGCCCTGGCCGCCGTCGACGCCATCCGATCCGTACCTGCCTCCGTGGAGACACGAGGTGTGCAGTCCTTCTCGGCAGAAGACGCAGGTGCCGTCGGACCACACAAACGGCGTGACGACGACGTCGCCGGCCTTCAGGGTCTGCACGTCGTCGCCGACGGACTCGACGACGCCGATGAACTCGTGTCCCATGCGGCGGCCGGTCTCGTCCGGCTCCATCGACTTGTAGGGCCAGAGATCGCTGCCGCAGATCGCCGAGCGGGTGACCACGACGACCGCGTCGGTCGGCTCGACCAGGCGCGCGTCCGGAACGTCTTCGACGCGAACGTCGCCGGCGCCATACATAACTGTCGCGCGCATGTCAGCTCTCGATCGACGGGGCGGCGGCGTACTCCTCGTCGGTCACGTGTTCACCCCACGTCGCCGGGTTGCCTTCGTCGTCGACCTCGAGCATCGCGAGATGGGTCATGAAGCGGCTCGGCGCTGCTCCATGCCAGTGGTTTTCCCCCGGCTCGAAGAACACGCGGTCGCCAGGGCGGATGACCTCGATCGGGCCGCCTCGGCGCTGTGCAAGGCCGACGCCCTCGGTGACGTAGATTGTCTGGCCGTTGGGGTGGGTATGCCACGCCGTGCGTGCGCCTGGCGTGAAGTGAACGCTGCTCGCGCTGAGCCGCGAGCCGGCTGATGGCGTCGCGACCGGGTCGACGAAGACCACGCCGGTGAACCACTCGCTCGGCCCCTTCGCAGTCTCGGTGCTGTTCCTGGTGATCTCCATAGTCCTCTCCTGATCGTCTCGGCCGGTGGCTAAATACTCGCATCGGGCCATAGAGCCCGCGCCGATGTCGTCGATTCCGTTTCCTCGAGAAGGGCTATGGAGCACACCTCCGAGGTAGAGATACCCGCTTGGCGGAATGGGGGTTTGCGGGGCTGAACGCGATGCCGATACGCAGAGGCATGGAGTTCTTCTACCGTCTGACCGGCGCCGGTTGGAGTGTCGCGCGTATCGCCGACGAGCGGGGCTGGGCCGAGATCCCTGCCTCGTATCTGTCGGACGCGCTCGGCGATCTGCTGGCAGCGCTTGTCCGGCTCGGGGGCGGAGACAGCGAGGCGCGCTTCTCATGGGACAGCGAGCCGGCGGAGTATCGCTGGATCCTGCGCCGCGACGGCGGCGAGGTCGCGGTCAGGATCCTCTGGTTCTATGACATCTACAAGTCGCAGCATGACGAGGCGGGAAAGCTCGTCTTCGAGACGCGCCGGCCACTCGCCGAGCTACGCCGCGTGATCGCTGCCGCGGCGGCGCAGGTGCTCGCCGAGCTCGGTGAGGACGGCTACCGCGACCACTGGGTCGAGCACCCGTTCCCGACCGCGGCCCTGCGGGCGCTTGCCGAGGAATGACCATTGAGGCCACAGTCGCGGGTGACGGATGCAAGCTCATCTTGCGCGTCAGCGGCTACGAGCGTCCGCAGCTCGACTCCGGCGCTGATGCGAATTGGCTGCAGGGCGAGGTCGAACTCGTGACGGCGGGCGGCGCTTTCCGCGCACGCCAGGACGTATCGTTGCGGACAGAAGAGCTTGTCGCCTTCCGTGATCAGCTAGCCGGGCTGGTTGAGACGCTCAACGGTGAGGCCGTTTTAGAGCACATGGAGGAGAAGTTAGGCTGCACCATCAAGCTCAAGAGCGGGGTTGGCGAACTGGAGGCGTTCGTCCGAGAACACGTGGGCGCGGACATGCGGGTCACGGAAGTGCGTATTGATCAGTCGTACCTGCAGCGCTCGCTTAGGGAGATGAACGCACTGGTGACGTCGTTCCCGGTCAAAGGCGAGCCGCTCGGCTGAAGCATGTCACCGTGCGCGAAGCTCTCCGCATCAGCCGCCGAACCCATAGGTCATGCCCAAACCTCTGGGAAGCGCTCGTGGGTCCCCTTGATGAGACGGTCGCGCGAGCTGGGGCTGCCAAATCGTTCGCGGTCATACGCAGCAAACCGCCGCTCGAGAGCGTCCAAGGCGTCAACCGCGCCTCGCAGCGCCCCACACCAGCTAGCGTTCGCCGGCGCGGGGCGCGCGACAAGAGCTGTGATCGCATGCATCAGCGCGCTCTTGACAACGATCGCCTCAGGCGAAGTGGTGTGGAGGCAAGCCCCGTATTCGCCGGACAGCCAAGCCTCGTACTCCTCGTCGGCATCCGCAGGATCGCCGCCTGCGGCCACATAGCGCTCGCGGAAGTGCACGGCGACCGCCTCAGGGTTCCCGCCCGCGTCGTCGAGCAATTGTGCATGGTCGGCGGGGACCATTGGCGTGCCGTCAGGAAGGACGTAGGTGGCACGAGGCAGAAGCCCGCGCTCGACCAACGGTCGGACGCCCTCGTTCATCGGCTCAAAGGACGCCTCGACGTAGGCGATGTCGTCCTTCGCGGAAGCGGGTAGCTGAGCGGCTGGGGTAGCTATCGGCATGAGGCAATTGTGCCAGTGCCTTTCACCAGCACGCTGATGCGCCCGCGCTGTCTCCGCGCCATGGGGATCTCGCGACGTGGAAGATCTGGCCGCGGCCAAGCGACATCCTTTCCCCCCACCGGTGCTACTCATCAACGGCCAGGCCTCCGGCGAGCATGTCGATCGGTTCCGGACCGAGCCGTTGATAGATGATCCAGCCTAAGGCGGCATGATCGAGCGAATGCTCCCCTGACGGCACACACAGTTGGGCAAAAGCTGGGCAAAAGTTTGACTCGGCCGATTCGGCCCGTGGATGACGAAGAGCCCATTTGCGGGCTTTTTGGAAGCTCCCCGGGTTGGACTCGAACCAACAACCCTCCGGTTAATTTGAACGGCCACGCCGGCAAAGCCGGCATGGCCTCTTGCGATCGGCATCGCAAGCGATGCCTCAGGCCGGATGCTCTGCCAATTGAGCTACCGGGGATGGGGTCGAGCTTTAGCTCCCCGGGTTGGACTCGAACCAACAACCCTCCGGTTAACAGCCGGATGCTCTGCCAATTGAGCTACCGGGGAACGGTGTGCTCAGCGGTCGCGAATTGTAGCGGTGCCATTTGGAACGGCCGTGCCGGCAAAGCCGCCACGGCCTCCCTTGTCGGCGCCGCCCAGTCGGCGCCTTAGACCAGCTCTCCGACCGCCGCCCGCACCTTTTCTAGCGCTTCTTGGAGCTCCTTCGTCTTCTCCAGATCGGCGTCGGCGAGCTCTCGACGGAGTTGTCGCTCGCGGAGTTGTAAAAGACGCTCGGTTCCCGTCGCCTCGTCGATCGCGTCCGCGTCGGCACGCGCATCGAGCTCGGCGATCAGCGGCACGAGATCGGCTTCGGCTTCTCCGCTCTCGTCGACCAGGTGGGCCCGCAGGCGGCGGTTTAGCTCCGAGTCGAAATGCTCCGGGCTCATCTCCGCGAGCAGGCGCACGAGCTCGGGGTGCGCGACGCAGCCGGCGAGGGCTTCGCGCTCGAGCCGGTCGCCCGCGTCGATCAGCCTCGGTGAGGAGGCCGCACCCGTCGCCGCACTCCCCGCCGCCCGCAGCTGGACGGTCAACCCCAGGCGGTCGTTGGCGAGGCGCCACGCGTCGTGCCGCTCCGGTGACTCCGGGATCCCGTTGAGAACGTCCTGCACACGGAGATACGCGTGCTGCTTGTCGCGCGCGCGCGCGAGCTCCAGCCGGACACGGTGAACCGCGTACGCCTCGGCCTGGCCGAGCTGCCCTTCGAAGGTGCCGGGATCGTCAGCCGGATCCTTGCCCGTCGGCAGCGCGACGATTCGCACATCGAATCCCTGCCCGATGGCGGCCTCCATTCCGCGGAGCGTCGCGTCCTCGCCCGCGGCATCGGAGTCGAAGCAAAGGAAGACGCGCTGCGTCAGCCGCCCAAGCTCCTTCAGCTGCCGCTCGGTGAGCGCAGTTCCCATCGAGGCCACGACGGGCTGTAGCCCGGCCTGGCGCAGCGCGATCACATCGGTGTTTCCCTCGACGACGATCGCCCGGTCTTCCTTCGTGATCGCCGGCCGCGCGAGGTGCAGCCCGTAGAGGACATTCGACTTGTGGAAGAGCTCGCTCTCGGGCGAGTTGACGTACTTGCCCTGCAGCGGATCGTCTTCGTGGAGCTTCCGAGCCTGAAAAGCGATCACGCGCCCGCGCGCGTCGGTGACCGGGAACATCAGCCGCCGCTGGAAGTAGTCGCCCCCGCGGCGCGAGACGAGCCCTGCGGCCGCCAACTCCTCCTGGTTGAAGCCCTTGTCGCGCGCCTTCTTCGTGAGCGTCGACCCACTCGGCGAGAGGCCGAGCCGGAACTCCTTGCACACCTCTTCGTTGAGTTTCCGCGAAGCCAGGTACTCCTGTACCGCCTTGCCCGAGTCGGTCCAGAGCGTGCGCTCGTAGAAGGAGGCGGCCTGATCGAGCAGCGCATAGAGCCGCTCCTTGCGCTTCCGCTGCGCGTCCGCCTCCGGCGACGAATCCTCGTACTCGAGCGGCACGTGAAAGCGGTCGGCCAGCCACTCGATCGCGCCGACGAAGTCGAGGCTCTCCGTCTCGCGCACGAACGAGATCGAGTCGCCGCCGACGCCGCAGCCGAAGCAGTGGTACGTGCCGCGGTCCGGTGAGACCGAGAAGGAGGGCGTCTTCTCCTGGTGGAACGGGCACAGCCCCGTGTAGCGGCCACCGACCTTGCGCAGGCGCGTTCGCGCTTCGACAAGGTCGACGATGTTCGCCGCGGCTTTGACGGCGTCGACGGAGGTGTCCTTGATCCGCGCCACTAGCCCGCGGCCGCGTACTCGAGGGCAAAGCGGTCGGTCATGCCCGAGAGATAGTCCACGATCTCCGCCGGCGAGTCGCCCCGGTCGGCGAGGTGGTCGAAGATCCGACGCACCGTCTCTCGCGCGCGAGTGTGCTCTTCGACCGTGTGCGGACCGAGGTAGACACGCTCGAACATGAAGCTCCGGAGCGAGAGCATCGCCGATCCCACGTCCTCGCTCTGGACGATGTCGCCGGCGGCTGCAGACGACTCGACCAGATCGTGGACGAGCGTGTCGATGCGCTTCGACCCCTTCGGGCCGAGCAGCGCGACCTCGTCCTGAGGCAGGTCCTCGATGCGCAGGATCTCGTGGCGGATCGCGTCGTCGATGTCGTGGTTGATGTAGGCGACGCGGTCGACGATGCGGACGATCTTGCCCTCGAGCGTCTCCGGCTCGACCTCGCCCGTGTGCTTGAGGATGCCGTCGCGAACCTCCCAGGTGAGGTTCAGGGTCTCGGCGATCCGGAGCGACTGCTCGTTGTGGCGAAACCCGAGCCCGAACCGATCGCGCAGGCATTCGTCGAGGGCCTCCTCGCCGACGTGGCCGAAGGGCGTGTGACCCATGTCGTGACCCAGGCCGATGGCTTCGGTCAGGTCCTCGTTCAGCTGCAGGGCCCGGGCGACGCCGCGGGCAATCCCGGTGGTCTCCAGCGTGTGCGTCATGCGCGTGCGGAAGTGGTCGCCGGCCGGGTCGATGAAGACCTGGGTCTTCCCTTTCAATCGCCGGAAGGCCTTCGAGTGCAGGATCCGGTCGCGGTCGCGCTGGAACGGAGTCCGCACGCGGCACTCTGACTCCTCGCGCGCGCGCCCGCGCGACTCATAGGACCGGACCGCAAGCGGCGAGAGCCAGGACTCCTCCTGCTCGCGCACGCGAGCCTCGAAGGCATCCGCCACTCTCCGTTTCACCTCGGGCATCTATTCCGCCACGTTAGACGATGATCGAGACAGTGCCGCCGTCCGCGCTCCAGGCGGAACCTGTCACATAGTTGGCACGGTCCGAGCACAGAAAGACGATCACCGAGGCGATCTCGTCGGGCTCCGCGAGACGTCCGAGCGGACGACCCTTGGCGACCGCGTCGAGCACCTCGTCTTTCGTCTTCCCGGTGCGCTCGGCCTGCTGGTCGGCGAGGCCGCCCGGCGCGAGCCATGCCTCGGTTCCGGTCGGGCCGGGCGCCACGGCATTGCAGCGAATTCCGTCCTTTCCGTAGAGGTCGGCAACGAGCCGCGATAGCGACAGGACGGCCGCCTTCGTCACCGAGTAGTTCGGCATCGAGGTCGAGGGACGCTTTCCCGCGCTCGACGAGACGTTCGTGATCACGCCGGCGCGACGCTCGCGCATGCCGGGCAGCACCGCGCGGATGGCGCGCACAAAGCTCATCACGTTCAGCTGCCACAGCTCGTCCCATTGCCGGTCGGAAAGCTCCTCGAAGCCAGTCTGGTAGGCAAGACCGACGTTGTTGACAAGACAATCGACCGCGCCCAGCGTTCGCGTCGTCTCCTGAACCAGCTCCTCAGGCGCGCCCGGCTCGGCCAGGTCGCAGACGACGCCCAGCGCGGCCCCCGCCGAGTCGCGCGCCCGCTCGACCCGGTCCGAGTTGCGGCCGCAGATGACGACCTTTGCTCCCTCCCCCGCGAGCATCCGCACGGTGGCGAGCCCGATCCCGCCCGTCGAGCCGGTGACGACGCACACGCGATCCCGCAGGCCAAGGTCCAAGGGCAACTAGCGTATCGCCCGTGACCACGATCTTCCTCGCCCGGCACGGAGAGACGGACTGGAACAGGGCCGGGCGCTACCAGGGTCAAGCGGACCCGCCTCTTAATGACACCGGGCGCGTGCAGGCCGGGGAGCTTGCCGAGGCACTCTCCGACG
>Ga0307296_10002085_pt1 | contig 10166 bp, 11 predicted proteins | sample ER_DNA_153_FD_194467 | JGI IMG/M metagenome (GOLD analysis project Ga0307296, IMG submission 194467) | Bulk soil microbial communities from the East River watershed near Crested Butte, Colorado, United States - ER_DNA_153 | ecosystem: Environmental > Terrestrial > Soil > Floodplain | place... | reverse complement strand
CGGGATCCGGACGTCGATGCCGCCGACGGCGTCGACCAGACGCTCGAACCCGACGAACCCGGTCAGGACGAACGCGTCGATGTGGATCCCGGACACCTGCTCCACGGTCCGCACGAGCAGCTCGGGGCCGCCGAGCGCCAGCGCGGCGTTGATCTTGTTCGTCCCCGACCCGGGGATCGCCACCCACGAGTCCCGCGGGATCCCCAGGATCGAGACGCGTCCGAGGCGCGGGTTGACCCCGACGATGTGGATCGAGTCGGCGCGCGCGTTCACGGCCGACCGGCCGGGTCGGGCATCGCTGCCGATCACCAGGACGAAGAGCGGGCCGTTCGAGGGCAGCCCGGGCGCGAACGCCGCCCGCCCGACCTGCGCCTGCATCTGTTCGGGGCGCGGGGTCCGTCCCCGCACGTCGTAGGAGACGATGCGCCAGGCGCCGTTCGACCGCCGGAGCACGTAGTCCCCGTGGTTGGTGACGGGCGCGTGCACGTTCCCGGAGACCGCCGAGGCCCGGAACTCCGTGTCGGCGAACGCCGCGATCGGGTGCCCGCTCGTATCGCCGAGGAACGTGAGGCTGACGGTCGCGCGCCACGGGATCACCTCGTCGAGCTCGCCCCGGACGGGTCCGATCGTGAGGTGCCCGAGGCCGCGTTCGGCCTCGCGGCGCGCCTCGCCGGAGAAGTGGGAGAACAGCGCCGACCGATCGAGCGCCGGAGCGAGGAACGCCGTCTCGTACAGCTCCTCGAGATCCTTCCGGATCGCCTCGGCGGGTTCGGCGATGTCCGCGGGTCGCAGGGTGCCGTCCCCGGTCTTCCCGGTCGCCCGGACGAGCCGCATCCTCAGCTGGGGGGTCGCCGGCACCCCAGCTTCCGTTGGTGCGGGACCCGCGTCCGGTGGTCCCTCGGTGCCGCCCGTGCAGGACACAGCCATGAGCGCGACGAGGACGACGGCGACCACGGTGATCTTCGACCCAGGCATGCGACCGCACAGGGTACGAGAGACGACGGCCATCCGTGCGCGTGCGTCTTTGAACTGTCCGGGCCTCGGAACGTCGAAATGCGCCCTCGCGCGCGAGACCTCCTTCGGTCCTGTCTGATGTATGCATAGGGAGACGTTTTCGGCGGATCGGGTGGTGGCGGACCCACCCGGTCGTGCACAACTCAAGGACGTCTCAGACCGCCATCACTCAGACTTTGAAGTCGCTCTGTTGCCGGGAGCCGTAGTAGCGCGCGTGTACGTAGTCGTGGTCGGCGAGGACCCGTAGAGCTTTCGGGACGTCCTCTTCGTCGGGGATGCGCACCCACATCGCACAGCGATCTTCTCGGGCGTAGCCCAGATAGAGTTCCCGGCCCTCGGAGTCATCCACGACCGAGCCGACCACCTTGTCCGTGGTCGTTCGCCGACCCGCGTACACCTCGTAGTTCTCCAAGATCTGCTTGCCCGTGTAGAGCTTGACGTCTCGAGGAGTGAACCCGTGGGTGACGAGATCCGCCTCCGCCCGTTGCGCCTCGTCATCGTCGGAAAGGATCACAACGAGGTAGCCCTCGGGCTTGAACTTCCACGGACGGGGCGAGGAGTCTTGGACATAGAAGTCCATCGGGAAGGTGTTCTCACCATCGTTCATGGAAGCCTTCCTCCATCCGTACAGGTAAAGCCCGGCAGCGGTCCTCGGTGGTCGTTGCCTCCGACACGATCGTCATGCACCCACATCACTTCGGTACCAGCCGACCGTCTCCGCGATCGCGGTGCTCAGTGGTGTGGTAGCGGTTCCGAACGTAGACCGGTACTTCGTCGTATCTAGAACGAAAGGCTCCTCGAACTCGTAGGCCATCTCTGCCAGGCCTCGCATCATAGGACTGAACAGCCCAAGGGCGCGCACGGCCAGCGTAGGCATGACCCGCACGCCAACGGTCCGTCCGATCTCGCCGGCTACGAGCTCGATGATCGCTCGCGTTGTGACGGTTTCCGGACCGGGCAGGTGCCACGTACCGCCGATGGCTCGCTCATCGCTACCCAGTGTGGCGAGGCCGTTCGCAACGTCGGGAACGTAGCTGTAGGTATGCGGGAGATCGAGTTTGCCGATGAAGTCGGCTCGCTTCCCGACGAGCGCGTTGGCGAACACCCGACTACCAAGCGCGGTCTCGGTGGCACCAGCCCCGAAGAGGTCCGACGCGCGGCCGATGGCGATGCGAACCCTGCTAGCCTCCGCGGCGGCTAGCAGCTCCCGAGTCATCGCAGCCCGTGTCCGCCCCTTGACGCTCGTGGCGGCGAGCGGATGGTCCTCCGTCATCGGCTTGCCCCCGCTCGAACCGTAGCTGTAGAGGTTCTCGAGGGTCACGAGCAGCGCATCGGTGCGCTCTGCGGCGGCCAACACCCCCCTCTGCAGCGGGGGGAACAGCTCAGGCCACTTCGTGTAGGGGGCGTTGAGACATTGGTAGACGACCGATGCGCCTTTCGATGCGTCGGCGGCTGCTTCAGGATCGGTCGCGTCGGCAGCCCGCCAGTCCACCCCTTCAGGCAGCGCGCTGGGGCGGTGCAGTGACACGGCCCGTACGTCATTTCCCGATCTCGCCAGCTGCTCGATCAGAGCGTGCCCAACCTGGCCGGTCCCGAACACGACGTGCTTCTCAGTCATCGGTCCTCCCTGTGGCCGGCGAAGTTCGCCATGAACTGGAGCGGCGCGACTACGAGGACCGCTCCGGCGACGATCTCGACAGTCACGCGGTCATACGGTCGCTCTGACCCGAGCGGGCGAGGACCCACAGGACCGCTCCCAAGAACAGCGTGCACGTCGCGGAGCCGGAGAGACCGAAGACAGCCCAACGGTCATCCGGGTCCACGCCTATCGCGGTCGTCACGGTCCACCCGAGCGCCCATGCGGCAGCGGTCGCCGGGATCCACGTGATCGTGCCGTTGAAGAGACCGTGGAGCAATGGCCACTGCGCGAGACCGATCCCTAGGCCGCTCACTGCGCCCACGATCCACATGTCACTGACTGTGTGGCCGTAGCCGAAGATCGCGAAGGCGAGGCTGAGGCCGACTGCGAGACCTCCTCCGGTCGCCAGGATCCACCGAGCATCGATGCCGATCCGACGAAGTGCCAGCCACTGCGCAACTCCGAGCACCAGACCCGCGACCGCGCCAGCAAGGAAAGCTGTCCAGGTCGCGTCGACGGGTCCGGCGATCGCTCGCCCTGCGAGTCCGGCCAGTGGGAAGGCGAGGAGGGTCGCGGCCCACGGCAGAAGGTCCCTCCCGCTCAGCGAGCGACGCTCGCCTGCGTCGTGTAGCCGCGTGATCTCGTCGGTTCCAGCCTGGACGTCTTCCATGAGCTGTCCCTTTCTTCCGAACCGATCACGCTTTGCCGGCGGGCTTCGTCTCGCTCAAATGGGCACGCCCTCGGCTCGTGTTCGGTGGTGTCCGGCTGTGCCTGGGAGCTTCTCCGCCTCACCTTAAGCAGCGGCATCGTGCGCAGGCGATCTGTGCGCTGGCTCGGGGGCTGAGAGCCTGGTCTGGGCCGGCCGTGGGGCTGGGGCCAACGGAGAGTCAACCATATGCCCCTCTTCCGAAATCTCAACCCGCCGTCTGGCCGACAGCACGCCTCGAAGCCTCCACTAGTCGGACCTGCCCATATCCGCTGATAGGTGTAGCCGTTAGACAACGAGGCCTCGCGTCAAAGGGGGCGGCCCCGAGTAACGGATCGTGCCCGCGGCCATCGCGTCGGAACCGATGGGGGAGATCATCGAGCGGCAGAACCGGCCGTCTTCTCGCATCACGGCCATGGGCCAACCTCGGCCCATCTGCGGAGGCGGATCTGCGTCCATCTTTGGCCGAAGGGGTATCAGGCGTTCATCGAATCCTTTGGGACCAGATCGAGCGAGAGCTCCCAGAGGCGGCTCGCGTTCCGGGCGTCGAGCGCGTAGGGCGCCACCCCGAAACCTCGTGGAGGCCCGGTGAAGCTCGAGTCGACGACCGGAGCCTCGTTGCAGTCCGCGAAGTAGCGGCCGCTGATGCCCTGGAGGAGCGGAGACGCCGCAACCAGAACACTCGTGGCTGCACCTTGCTCCCGGCTCTTGTATTCGTATCCCGCCGTCTCGATGGCGGCCGCGAGGACGTTGGGATCGAGGTCACGCGCCAGGTTGGTTTCGATCACCGCACCTGGGTGAACGGCGTTCACGGCTATCCCATCTGCGGCCCACCGTCGCGATGCCTCGACGGCGAACAGGACGTTGGCAGTCTTCGACTGGCCGTAGGCAAGCATCGGGTCGTACGGGCGAGCGTTGAAGTTGATGTCGTCGAAGACCAGTGGCGCTCGCAGATGTGCCTCCGAGCTGATCGATGCGATGCGGGCGTCGCCGGCGGCGGCAAGCGCCTCGTGGAGGCGAACCGCGAGCGCGAAGTGGCCGACATGGTTGGTCGCGAACTGGAGCTCCACACCGTCCCTGGTCCGCTGTAACTCGGTCAGCAAGAGGCCCGCGTTGTTGACGAGGATGTGCAGCGGCCCGCTCCAGTCCGCTACGAAGGCGGTCACCGAGTTCAGGTCGGCGAGATCGAGTCGTCGGCCAACGCTGATAGCGGGGTTGCCGGTCGTTGCGAAGATGTCGGCGACAGTCCGGTGCCCGGCATGGGTGTCGCGCACGGCAAGTGTCACATCGGCGCCGGCGGCAGCCAGTGCGCGTGCCGTCTCGATCCCGATGCCCGATGAGGCCCCGGTCACGATCGCCCGGCGACCGCTCAAGTCGACCCCTTTCATCACCTCGGCGGCGGTCGAGTCAAATCCGAATCGGGTTGTGATCAGTGAGGTCGGGCTCGTGGTCGTCATCGATTCACTGTGGGCGGGCTTGGAATCGGTAGCCAGGGTCCCCTCGAGCCTGGGAACGATGGGGCTACCTTCAAGTAAGCGGGGCAGCCCTACGCGTCCTGGTGATGGACGCCGGCGACGATGCCGATCAGAAGGTCAAGCGCACGCTCAGAGTCGCTGCCAGGCTCCGCGTGGTGGACGACCAAGACCTGCCCATCCGTCCCGATGATCGCGAACCTCTCCGGTCTAAGAACGAGGGGGCCGACGAGCGGATGGTTGTAACCGAAGACGGAAGGAGCCGCGACGTCGACATCGTGCCGTGCCCACAGACGCCGGAACTCGTCGCTGCGCACGGAAAGCTCGCCCACGAGCTCGACGAGACGCGGATCGTCGACGTGCGGGCCGACCAGCGCGCGAAGCCGGGCGGCAGCAGCGTGGGCGAGGCCCTCCCAGTCGTGGACGGACTCGCGCAGCTCGGGATCCAGGAACACGGCCCGCACCAGATTGACGCCGGGATTGAAGACCGGCGACAGAGCTGAGCAAAGTGCATTGGCGACAAGGACGTCCAGGTGTCGGCCCTGAACATACGCAGGCGTATTGCCCCACAGGGCGATCAGCTGTTCGACCGAAGCCGGAGTCTCCTCGGGCTCTTCGGAGTGCCGCCGCGTCGCCGGCGGCTGCACGAGGGCGCGGAGATGGGCGGTCGACGCCTCGTCGAGCTGGAGTGCTCGCGCCAGCGCCTCGATGACCTGCGCGGAAGGATGATGGTCGCGGCCCTGCTCAAGTCGCAGGTAGTAGTCGGAACTGATCCCAGCGAGCATCGCAAGCTCTTCACGACGCAAGCCCGCAACGCGACGGCGGCCCGTGGTGCGAAGATCGACGTCTTCGGGGCGCAGGAGCTCACGTCGCGCCCGCAGGTATTCCCCGAGGGCCGTACTCGACGTCATCCCCGAACGATACGCCTGGTTTCCTCTCTCAGCCTGTCCCTGGCGCCCCCAGGAACTCCCAGCTGCGCGTGAGTCCGTACGTCCGGATTCGTCGACCGGATGCCTAGACTGATGCGGGAGAACGGGTAAGCCCGTCCATGGCCTTCGCGAAGAGAGGAGACGTGAAGACATGGTGGCGTGGGATCAGGTGTCGCGAGCGGACGTGCTGCGCGCGATCAGGGAATACGACCGGCTCGGGCCGGAAGCGTTCTTCTCCAAGCATGGGTTCGCCCCAACCACGACGTACGATCTGGTCTTGGACAAACGACGCTACCCGCCCAAGGCCATCCTGGGCACGGCGTATGAATTGGCCACCGGCGAGCGCCTTGGCTCCGGGGACTTCGAGGGCGGGAAGACCGGCGCCGTCGCCATACTGGGAAAGATGGGATTCACGGTCCGAGCAAGACGACGAGCCGGGTAGGGCTTCGGTCCATCGCGCCGAGGACGGCGGCCCGTGCGGGGGATATCGGCGCGTCGGAGCGAGCTAGGTGCCAAGATCCTCGAGCGTGGGTCTGATTGGTAGCGACGATGGTGCTGGGCATCGCAGCCGGTCGGCATCGCAACTCCCATCGAACCCTGTGCTCCGCGCCGGTCGGCTCAAACGACGATCTCGGCGCCCTCCGCCGCAACGGTGCACCGATCGTCATCGACGCCCCAGCGAGCGACGACGTCGTCGCGCATCGCATCGATCTGGTCGTCCGAGTGCATCGGGTCGTGATGGAACAGGAGCAGCCGGTCGACCTCGGCCTTCTCGGCGAACCGAGCGACGTGTTCGGTGGTCGAATGCCCCCACCCGAGCCGGTTCTCGTACTCCTGCGGCGTGAACTGGCAGTCGTGGATCAGGACGTCGGCTCGGTAGGCGAGGGCGAACCCGGAGATCCAATCGGAGGAGTCGTGCGCGAGGTCGGCTCCCAGGGCCGGCTCGTGATCCGTGAGGTATGCGAGCACGCGGCCCTTCGATTCGATGCGGTAGCCGACCGTCGGCCCGGGATGGATGATCGCGTTCGAGGAGAAGCGCGCCCCGTCGATCCGCCACTCGGACTCGGAGGCGTCGTGGTACTCGATCTTGGCCGGCACCTCCGAGAGATGCACCGGGAACAGCGGCGGGGAGAAGTACGTGGCGATCCGCTGCTCGAGCGACGCGACCGGCGATGCCGGACCCCAGATGTGCAGCTCGGTCTGCTTGCGCCAGATGGGCTCGAACATGCCGAGACCCTCGAGATGGTCGACGTGCAGGTGGGTGAGCAGGAGGAACATGCGTTCGGCGCCCTCACGTACCAGCCGGACACCGAGCTCCCGGATGCCGGTGCCCGCGTCGAGGATCACGACGTCGCAGCCCGGCGGCCGGAGCTCGACGCACGACGTGTTTCCGCCGTACCGCTTCGTGTCCTGGCCCGGCGAGGCGATCGACCCCCGGCTGCCCCAGATCTTCCCTCGCACCTACCGGTCCTCCGGACGTTCCCAGAAGAGCGAGACGGCGCCGACGAAGTCCTCCGTGTGGGCGAACAACGGGAACGCCGCCACTTCGATCCGCCGGTCCACCCCGTCCGCACTGAGGATCGTGATGATCCCGTGCGCGGGCTCGCGCTTCAGCATGGTGACGCCGAGTGGCAGGGACTGGAGCGGAACGGTCTCGCCATCTGCGTCGCGGGGCCGGTAGACAGTCGACCACTCCTCAGCGCGCATGCCGGCGCCCTCGATGAACCTGTTCCCGAGCAGCCGTTCGGCGGCTTCGTTGTAGTAGATGACGGTGCCCTCTGCGTCGACGAGGAACACGGCCGTCGCCAGCTGGGCGGCGAACGCCCGCGCGAGGATCAGGACCAGGTTCCGTTGCTCAGGGGTCTCCCGCACGGCTGGAGCCTAGTATGAAGGTCGGAGGTCCGTCGGGCCCCAGCGTTCGGCCCCCCAACGACGATGTCGCGTACCTCGGCGCGCCGGCTCCCTGCCGCGTCATCGCGCTTCGGCGTATCCTCTGTTGGTCGACGTTGAACCGCCGTTCAAGTCGGAGAGGATGAGATCCGAGCGTGGAGCGCACCACCGACTTCTGGCTCCAGCCAGCCGAACAGGACTGGCGCCCACGTCCGACGCTGTCCGGGCGCGATCACACGAGCTTCGAGGTCTGGGACGAGGAGCGAGAGCGGATCTGGTGGGGTGACTGGGTCGCGTTCGGCCGTGCCGAGGAGGTCGCCGACCCGGGCGACTACGTCGTGCGGGATGTGGCGGGGGAGTCGGTGTTCGTCGTCCGAAGCGCCGAGGGGCGGTTGAACGGCTTCTACAACGTCTGCTCGCACCGCGGGACGAAGTTCCTCGACGACGAGGACCGCGGGAACCGCCGCAAGGCGTTCACGTGCCCGTACCACGCCTGGACGTACGACCTGGACGGGCGTCTGATCGGCACACCGAACGTGCGGGAGAACGAGCTGTTCGACCGCTCGTCCTACCCGCTGCATCGGATCGCGGTGGACGAGTACGCGGGGTTCGTGTTCGTGAACCTCGCCGACCGGCCGCGTCCGCTGATGGATGCGCTCACGCAGGGGACCGAGTCCATGACCGCGTTCGAGCGGTTCGCGATGCAGGACCTGCGGATCGGGGTTCGGCTCGTCTACGAGGTCGAGGCCAACTGGAAGATCATCGTCGAGAACTACAACGAGTGCCTCCACTGTCCGACCGTCCACCCGGAGCTCGTCAAGGTGGTGCCGCTGTTCCGCTTCGGGGAGGTCTGGGACGACGAGATGCGTGACGGTGGGAACGCGATGGTCGAGGGCGCGACGTCGTTCACGATTGAGGGGCGGTCCGAGCTCCCGACGCTTCCCGGACTGCTGCCCGAGGATCTCGGCCGGTATTACGGCTCGTACCAGTTCCCGAACCTGATGTTGAACCTGCACCCCGACTGCGTCATGTACTACCTCGGCTACCCGAGGGGGCCCTCCCACACGACGGTCGTCTCGGAATACCTGTTCCCGCCGGAGGTGATCGCCGACCCCGAGCGCTTCAAGCCCCGGCCGGTGGTCCAGCTCTGGGACCTGATCTCCAAACAGGACTGGGACGTGTGCGAGCGCGCCCAAACCGGTGTGGGCTCGCGCGCGTTCACGACGGGCGTCTACCCGCGGCAGGATCGGTTCCTCTATTCGTTCAACGAGGACTACCGGGTCCGGATGGGGCGCGAGCCGCTCGGCTAGCCCGTTCGGCGCGCCGCGTCGCGTTCGGCGAGCACGCGGACGGTCTCGCTGCCCACGCGTGCGAGGCGTTCCATCTGCGCCGCACCGACGTCGAACGTGCCCTCCGCGTCGAAAGCACCCGTCTCGTCCACGGACGCGAACACGTCGTCGGACACGACCGCCATCGCGCCGCCGCGGAGCCCCCAGGCACGCGTCAGGACCATGACGACGCTCGACTCCATCTCGGCGGCGAGGGCGTTCTGACGCCGGGCGTCCTCGTAGACCTCACGCGCCCACGATTGCTGGTAGCCGCCGAACGCGACCCCCTCCTGCGGCGTGTAGAAGACGTCGGTCGTGAACGCCGTCCCGACGTGGTGCGTCACGCCCAGGCTCCGGGCCGCCGCGATCGCGGCGGTCACCACCGCGTGATCGGCCACGGCCGGGAACTCGAGGGGCGCGTACAGGCGGGACGCGCCGTCGTGGCGCGCCGCCGAGTCGAAGATCGCGAGGTCGCCAACGCGTGCGCGCGTCTGGAGCGACCCGCACGTCCCGATCCGCACGAACGTCGTCGCGCCCACCCGCGAGTTCCTCGAGCGCGATCGCCGTGGACGGCGCCCCGATCCCGGTCGAGGTGCACGAGATCGGTGCGCCCCGGTACGTGCCGGTGTAGGTCACGTACTTGCGGTTGCGCGCGACCTCGCGGGCCTCGTCCCAGTACGAGGCGACGACCGGGACCCGCCCCGGATCGCCCGGCAGCAACACGCACGGCGCGACGTCGCCGGGCACGAGCTTGAGGTGGTACTGCGGGTTCACGTCGGGTTCACGTCGGGTTCACGCCGGGGTCACGTCGTGGGGGGTCTCGCGCCGCGTCCCGCTCGGCGACGATCCGGACGATCTCCGAGCCCATGCGGGCGAGCCGCTCGATCTCGTCGCCGCCGTGCTCGAACTGGTCCTGCGGGTCGAACTCGCCCGACGCGCCCGAGACCCGGAGCACGTTGTCCAGCACGACCGCGATCCCGCCGGCGCGCAGGCCCCAGATGCGCGCGAGCACGAGGATCACGCTCGCCTCCATCTCGGCGGCGATGACGTTCATCCGCTTCAGGTCCTCGAAGTGGTCGCGCCACGACGACTGCCAGTAGTCGTTGAACGACGACCCCGGCCGCGGGTGCATCGCGTAGAAGGTGTCGGCCGACCGTGTCGTGCCCACGTGGAACGGATAGCCGAGCG
>Ga0307296_10002084_pt1 | contig 10167 bp, 9 predicted proteins | sample ER_DNA_153_FD_194467 | JGI IMG/M metagenome (GOLD analysis project Ga0307296, IMG submission 194467) | Bulk soil microbial communities from the East River watershed near Crested Butte, Colorado, United States - ER_DNA_153 | ecosystem: Environmental > Terrestrial > Soil > Floodplain | place: USA... | reverse complement strand
CAGAATGGTCGAGGCGGCAGTTAACACCCGCGGACTCTCCTGGGCTATTCGCGCGAGTGCCAGCGAGATCACTTCACTAGCGAGCTCCGCTGCTGCTTCTGCCTAAAGCTATTTCCCCACACAAAAAGAGCTGAATACCCGGTTGAGGACGTCTTCGACCTCAACGGTCCCAATCAGCTCCTCCAGCGAGGTTACAGCGGTACGCAGGTGAACCGATGCAATGGTCGCCGGGAGGTTTTCTTCCCGCCATGCTCGATGGAATTGCTCTATTTCCGAGCAAGCCACGGTAAGAGCATGACGATGTCTGGCTCGCGTGAGCACCGGGAGGTCGGGAATGATTTCACCATGTGTCTCGCGTAACACCTCGTCGATTGCTTCGAGGAGCTTCTGAAGGCCAGATCCCGTTTCAGCGCTGACGGCTATGCCTGGCTGGCTGTCAGGAAAGTTGTCTCCATGCGATACTAAATCACCTTTCGTGCGAACGGAAAGAATCGGCGCCTCCGAGCTCCGGCGCACCACGGTAATGGTCTTATCCAGATCTTCCGAGCCCTCGGCACAGGCAAGAATCACGTGCGCTTGAGCGAGATAGCGCTCGCTCACTTCGATCCCGAGTTTCTCGATTCGGTCATCGGTCTCCCGAAGTCCGGCGGTATCCACAAGCCGCAGTGGCCACTTCCCGCTGTCGATCACTGCTTCGAGCGCATCCCGCGTGGTGCCGGGAATTTCCGTCACTATTGCCCTGGACCTTCCAAGCAGTGCGTTGAAGAGTGAGGACTTACCGGCATTGGGCGGACCCGCAATGACGACGATAGCACCTTCGCGAATGAGCTCGCCGGCTGGAGCTGTGGCGAGGAGGCTCTTTAGCGAGTCTACAATTTCCGCCGTGGCTTTCTCTACTCTTTCCCGCGGAATAGGACCATCGTCCTCCTCCGGAAAGTCTATGTCATAGACAATGAGCGCTTCGAGCCCGATGAGGCTGTCCCTCAGGCGTAGCAATCGTCGGGATAGTCCTCCATCGAGCTGGCCGAGCGCGGCACGCTGCATCGCTTGCGATCTGGCATCGATCAGATCACCAATGGCTTCGGCCTGGAGGATATCCAGCTTGCCATTGAGGACTGCCCTTCGAGTGAACTCTCCAGGTAGTGCCTGCCGGGCACCAGAAGAGATCAGCGTGGCGACTACGGAGCTCGGAACCAGATATCCACCGTGCGTGGAAAGTTCGACCGTATCGTCGCCGGTAAACGAGTTGGGACCAGGAAATAATGTTACAAGTGCCTCGTCCAGAATCTGATCTCCGTCATAAACACCACAGAGCTCCGTAACACGCGGTTTGGACGGCGGCGCACGTAGGTGTTTTCCTGCAATCACAAAGGCGTCGGGACCGCTCAATCTTATCAGGGCGAGGGCGCCGCGACCGTTTGGCGTCGCAACAGCCACAATTGTGTCCTCGAGCTGCGCAACACTCCTCGCTGCAGTCGTCACGAGCTCAGTGTTGGCAGGACAAAAGTCGTCCCCGGCTCCAGGATCTTCACCGCAGGATGCAGCGGATGGTTCTGCAGGGTTGCTCTGAGCCGGTCGATTGCATCGAAGGCCGTCGATGTAACGTGATCGAACGTCCCCCAGTGATACGGGATGAAGTATCTGGCTTTCAGTCTCTCGAAGAGGGTGAGGGCATCGGTGCTGGTCAGATGACCTTTGCGAAACCCCGGCTTCCACCACGGGGCGTGTCCGATGGGGAGAAGCGCCAAGTCGAGATTCCGCCCACTGGAAACCAGATGATTCTCCACGAGGCCCGTTGTATCAGGGGTTAGCGCCGTATCGCCTGCAAAGAAAGCGGAGGTCTTATTAGTCTCAATGAGATACATATTTGCTCCGCTTCTCCAGCGATCTACTCCGTATCGACTCCCCTTGTGCGTCGCCGACGCCGCACGAATCGTGACATCACCCAGCTTGGTCGCCTCGCCTGGCGCAATGGGAGCTGCATGACGATAGCCCTGTTTCCCCAGCCATTTGGCGATCGCAGGCGGGGCGAACAACGGGATATCGGCTGGAAGCGCGTCGAGAGAATCGAAGGACAGATGATCCGCGTGAGCGTGCGTCAGCAGTATCGCATCCAGCTTGGGCAACGCTTCGAGCGCTATCCCGGGAGCGCTGACACGAGGGAGAAACTTCCCCAGGGCCGGATCAAAGTTGGGATCAGTGAGCAGTCGCTTCCCGCCAATCTCAATTAGTAGCGTTGCGTGACCAATGTACGTGACACGCAGCATCGCCTACCTCCCTACCCTGCCGGACGTGCTCTCGCACGCTCGCGCGCCAGCAGCCACTGCTGTGGGAGCGCAGCAATATTTTGGGCCGTGTAGTAGAGGTTGAGCCCGGAAGCCATGTTCAAGAGCACCACCGTCATCATCACGGGAAACATGTACCCCATCATCTTCGCCTGGGGATTGGGAGGAGCATTACGCATTCCAATCCAGGACAGCACGTACATGGAGGCACCCATCAGCAGGGGCAGGATGTAGTAGGGATCCTTGACCGAGATATCGTGCAGCCAGCCAAATGGCACGCCTCGAAACTCAATCGTGTTCTGAAAGACGAAGAACAGCGCGAAAAGGATGGGCATGGGAAGTAACGCCGGGAGACAGCCGGTAAGTCCGGCGAAAGGACTCACCCCCGCGTCGTGATAGACCTTCATGATTGCTTCGCGCTGTTGCACGGGATCTTTGTACTTTTTCTGAGCAGCCTGAAGCTTCGGCTGCAGCTCTTGCATCTTGAGACTCGAGCGCATGGTGCTCTGATTGAGCGGCCACAGTGCTAACCGAACGAGAATCCCAAGAATGACCAGTACCCATCCGTAGCTCAAGTTGAGTCGGTTGTGCATCCAGAGAAGAAATTGAATCGCCTTTGACGCGATCGGATGGACGACTGTCTGCAGGAAGCGCCAACCGTACGGATTCACGTGATCGAAGTCTCGACCCATCCGCATCAGTCGCTGCGATTCCTGGGGCCCTGCATAGACGTCGAATGAAAATGCGTTGTTCCGAATTGCCTGTACGACGCTTGCTGAAGCGTTCGTAGCGACCTTTGATGTCCTCGGTCCGCCTGTTAGCGTTACCTCGCTGAACGGCGTTCCATTGGGCGGCGCAAGAATACCGAACACGAAGTATTTGTTCTTGATCGCTGCCCAGTTGAGGGGGCCGGGTTCGAGAGTTCTCTCACCCGGATCAAGTCCGCCAAAGAGGACGCTCCGCGCATTATCACGTTGAGGCTTGAAGCTGAAGGCCAGGCTATGGTGGTCTCCAACCGTATCTGCCTCGGTTGGTTGCAATGTTCTCGGAAGTTCGGTGAGCAGGTACGCCTGTCCCTCCCCTCCATCCACACGTCCATCGACGTGAATTGTATAGCTCGCAGCCGTGTCATGAGGAATCGAATACGCGATCGACACGGGGCGGTCCTTCACCATTGCGCGATACGTAAGGATCTCATCGCCTTTTACATCTCTCGCTCGCGACAAGCTGAACGGCACTTGCGACAAGTCGGCTGTATCGGTGGGCGTGACCAGTCGATACCGGAGAAGAGGAGCGGCGGCAACAGCCAGATCGACAAGGCCGCCAGAGGGCGACCGGTTTTTGTACTCACGCATTACCACCGATATCGGCGCTGCGCCAAGGCTACTTAACTTGTAAATCGCTTTCGGCGTCTCGATCGTTGTGATCTCTGCTGTCGCCGTTGCAGTGCTGGAGGCAGGAGTGCTTACAGGGGGCTGTGCAGAAGCCGGGGTAGCAACTGGCGCTTGAGTCACCGATTGTTGCGTCGATGACGCAGATTCTTTCAGAGTAGCGCTCGAGTCCTTTGCTGCCAGACTTTTGGCTGCCGGCTTTGGCGCCGGAAATAAAAGCTGAGAAACAGCTATCACTATCAGCGAAAGAAACAGAGCCAAGAAAAAACGTTTATCCATTCAGGGAACCGGATCGTAACCGCCGGGCCGAAAGGGGTGACAGCGAAGGATCCGGCTGACTGTCAGCCGCCCTCCTTTGATCACCCCATAACGCTCGAAGGCTTCGAGCGCGTAAGCCGAGCACGTTGGATAGTAGCGGCAGCTGGCAGGAAGCATTGGCGATATCCCCACCTGATAGCCGCGAATCAGTAGCATAAAGATCTTTCGCATGGCCTACTGCGACTCAAGTCCCGCAGCCCACTTGGCGATTGCATCGATTTCCACCGCAAGTTGGTCAAAGCTTGCGCCATATGCTTCGGGTTTCGCGCGAAGGAGCACATCGATGCGTCCGGCAATCGGTAGTATTCTCATCCTCGCTAGCTCACGTAGTCGCCGTTTTGTGCGGTTCCGATCCACGATATTGCGTCGGTACTTTGGAACGACTACACCGACCCGCGGATGAAGCAACAGGGAAGCAGATGCGCGAGCCTCGAGACGCTCGGTTTGCATCCGCTTCCCTGCACGCCTTACCGACTCAAGATCAACTTCTCTCGTCAGCCGGGAGCTGCGAGGAAAGCCGAAGGACTTACGCGCCGGCGTATTTGGTCGGCAACTGGACGGTGAGCCGTTTGCGTCCTTTTTTGCGGCGCCGACTAAGAACTTCACGTCCCCATTTAGTAGCCATACGCAACCTAAAGCCGTGTGTTCGAATACGGCGTTTGTTGCGGGGACGGTAGGTGGGCTTACCCATTACGATGCTCCGGAAACCAGAAAGATCAGTTGCTGTGTAGAGCCGGTAAAACTATTCCAGCATTGAAGATAGGTCAAGTCAGCTGAAGGAGTTCGCATCAGACTGGTTTGACTTTTCCACATTAATCGGCTAGCGTGGCGAGTCATGTCGCTCAGTCCTGCTGAAGTATGGAAACGCCTCCTGGATCGCGCCCGCCAAGAGCTCCCCGATCAAACATTCCAAGCATGGCTCGAGCCGACCGAGGCGCTTTCGATTGAGGGCAGTACAATTTTTGTCGGAGCACCAGACCAGTTCACGGCAGACTGGAATGATTCGAAGCACGCGGAATTACTGTCCAGCTATGCCCCGATAGTTCTAGGCCACCCACTCAACGTAGCTTTCCGCGTCCACGAAGAGCGAAAGAAGCGCTCGCAGATGGACTTCTTCGTCGCTCCGCCTCCAACATCGACGAAGTCACTACAACCCCAGAATGGCACTAGCTCCCCTCCCCTGAGTGAGCGCTACACCTTTGATCTCTTTGTCATCGGCAAGTCCAATGAGTTAGCAGCTGCTGCTGCCCATGCTGTAAGTCAAGCCCCGGGAAGGGTTTACAACCCACTATTTATCTACGGAGACACAGGGCTTGGAAAAACCCACCTCATGCAGGCCGTTGCTCATGAAACGCTCAAGCGCAGTCCGAATACTCGGATCACATATGTGGGGACCGAGCAGTTCATGAACGAGCTCATCAGCTCCATGCTTGATCGTTCCGGTCCTGAGTTTCGGCGGCGTTACCGAGAAACTGACCTACTGCTTGTCGATGATGTCCATTTTTTAAAGGGGCGAAAGGAAGCAACACAGGAAGAGTTTTTCCACACTTTCAACGCCCTATACGAAGCGGGCCGGCAGATCGTACTTACCAGCGATCGACCACCTTCAGAAATTGCCGGTCTGGAAGCCAGGCTCGTCAGTCGGTTCCAGTGGGGGATGGTGGCCGACATTGGACTCCCGGATTTTGAGCATCGAGTTGCGATCCTCAAGCAGAAAGCTCAGCTCGATCGACTCGAGCTAACCATCCCCGATGACGTGATCCACTTCATCGCTGAACACGTCCGATCGAATGTTCGCGAGCTGGAAGGATCCATCATAAAGCTCCTAGCATACGCATCCCTGAAACACAAGGACATCACGGTCGAGGTTGCTCGTGAAGCGTTACGCGACAAGCTGCGCGCAATCGAGGGACTCGAACCAGATAGTAGCACTACTCTGACGATTCTTACGATTCAGCAGGCAGTAGCAAAGGAATGGGGAGTAACTGTTGACGGCCTTCGCTCAAAAACCAGAACCAAGAATCTCACAACTCCACGCCAGATCGCGATGTACCTGACCCGTGAACTCCTGGCTACTCAGCTGGTTGAGATCGGAAATGCATTCGGCGGACGCGATCACTCCACTGTCATTCACAGTCTTGAAAAAGTCCAAGAAGGAATCAGTGCAGATCCTCAGCTAAAGGCACGCATCAACCGGATCCGTAGAATGTTGGAAACCTTCAACTTCAGATCGCCTCCCGCTGTGGAAAGGGTTACAGCTTCGTAAAACCGATGTCGAGAATCGTATCATTACCGCTTTACCAACATCCCGCCTCACATCATCCAGCATAGCGGAAATCCCACTGCTGTCATAAGTTAGACCCACTCACCAGATCTCCACAGCACCTACTACAGCTACTAGTCTCAATCTCTTTAAAAGACTCTTATTAGTACGTCACCTGAACTCCACCGGCGGCAGGGAATGCGGTTTACGATCTCTCGTGAAAAACTCCAGGAAGGATTGGCAGCTGTAGGTGCCAGTATCCCAGCGAAGACTACACTTCCTGTCCTGGCGAACATACTTCTCGAGACGACTGATAAGGGGATCAAGCTGTCCGGTACGGATTTGGATATTGCTGTGAGTACTGAGGTGATGGCTGACGTGGATGTCGCAGGAGCTGTAACGATTCCTGCAAAAAAGCTGACGGAGATTGCTCGAGAATTACCGCCCGCTCCTGTGAAAATTGGTGCTGTGGGTGAGCAGCGAGTTACGCTTGAATGTGGACGGGCACGGTTCAAGCTTCTGGGATTGCCACGTGATGAATTCCCGACTTTTCCATCTGTCCGGTTCAATGAGAGCTGGCGGATTCGATCGGGCGATCTGCAACAGCTGATTGGACATACTTCTTTTGCGGTGTCCGCTGAGGAAAGCCGGCCGATTCTGAATGGCGTTCTTTGGGAGCTTCGCCCCGACAAAATGCGAATGGTGGCGACGAATGGTCACCGCCTGGCGAAGATGGAAATGCCGATTGATTCAGCCAATGCGCCGGCGAGTGATCTGATCGTGCCACCGAAAGCACTTGAGCAGGTACGGCGTCTTTTCCCTGCTGAGGAAGAGCTCGAGATTGCGCGGGGAGATAACCATATCGGATTCAGATCGCCTTTCACCGCTGTCTTCACCCGTCTCATCGAAGGCCCATATCCGAATTATGAGCAAGTCATTCCGAAGGACAATGATCGGGTTGCAGTTGCTGACAAGGTTGCCCTGGCAAGCGCACTGAAGCGAATGTCGGTAATTGCTTCTGACCAGACGCATCGAATCCGGCTGTCGTTCAACAGCGGTATGCTGAAGTTCAGCGTTCAGACACCCGATCTCGGAGAAGCTCAGGACGAACTGCCAATTCGCTATACGGGGGATCAGCTCGATATCGGCTTCAATGCGAGCTATCTCCTCGAGATTCTGCGCTACATTCCGACCGACGAAGTTCGGATGACGTTCAAGGCGCCTGAAAGAGCAGCGACAATAGAACCAGAAGGCTGGAAAGATCCGGCATCGTACATGTGTCTGGTTATGCCACTACGACTTGTTGACTAACGCACAAGCCTGAAATCCTGTCTCGAGCTCTGCCTGAATTGATGGGCCTTGCCTGACGTGGTAATAGTCAGGTTCAATTCCTGGTCAGCAGTGAGGCGAACTACATATCCGTCCTTTGTGTCGAGATAGTAGATCGCCTTTCCGGTACCGCCGGCGTTGAGTTTCAAAGGATGTTGTTGCTGTGCTCCCTCCCCCTCGGCCTGAATGGTGTCAGTTCGTTGAACGACAACGACGGGTCGACTCTCGTAGATGGACTCACCCAAAACGATATACGACCTGACTGTACGCGAGCTGGTCGGAATACTTGCCTGACAGCCAGTAGTGCTCACTGAATCCCGCCACACCAATCCCCGAGAGAGCTGACCCGGAAACCGAGTCAGAAGATTGTGGAGATCCGAGGCGATAGCGGAACTAACCGGATTGCATTTGTCGCCGCTCCTATCGCTTCTGATTATGAGGCTACTATCACCAAATATTCCAGAGACCTGAACAGGGAGCTGAACTGCCTGGACTGGTCCAATCAGTCCCTGGGTTGTAGATGAGAATGTGTCGACAATCGCAGTGAAACCAATTCCACTATCTCCGGCTGGTATCAGGGTGATGAGCTCGCGGGTGATGTTCGTCGAGATTTCACGATTGTTGCTGGAATCTGACCGGCCTTCAATGGCGGCGCTTCGCGAAATCTGATACTGCGTTGCGCCAGTCGCGTAATTGAATGTCCAGGAGATAGCGGAAGACGGGTTTATTACCGGTGGTGGGCTCGGTGCAGGCAAGACTGGTGACGAGCCTTGCGTGCTGCTGCATGCAATCGCGAAGTAAGCCAGCAATATCCAACCACCTGCTCTGACGCGTGTACTGTCCACTTTTCCCCGTCGATGTGTTAAAGGTGAAAGCAAACAACCTCCGAGGAGAGATCCTCGGAGGTTGTCACATTGTAGGCAATCGGTCTGTAAGCCGGGTTCTGTCGGGCCACTTGCGTGGTCCGGACGATCATTTCTCTACGAGCATGGTCGCCCATGCTCTCTAGCAGCCTACCCGCGGTGTCTTGATCGAGGTGGACGCCTCTCGCCGCATATTTGGCCTTGCTCCAGCCGGGGTTTGCCGTGCCGCTCGTGTTGCCACGAGCGCGGTGGGCTCTTACCCCACCGTTTCACCCTTGCCACCCGAAGATGGCGGTCTTTTTTCTGTGGCACTTTCCGTCACGGATGGCTCTCGCCGTCCGTGCCCAGGTGTTACCTGGCAGCCTGTCCACTGGAGCCCGGACTTTCCTCGAATAGGTACCATAACGATACCAATGCGCGATCGCCCGACCGATTGCTCTGCTGAAATATAACGAAAATGACGAATTGCACCTGTCTACATTTTGAGGTCTCGAGACCCCTGATCGTCGGCTGACGCAGCCTCGTATCTTCCGAACCGATTCCCGTTCACACTGTGAGGATGCCATGCCATCCGACTTGAAGCGCGGTTCGGAGCTTACTCCTGTATCGACGATTCTCACACCGCTCGAGCGATCCCGGGTAGATGCAGCGGCCCACGGATTATGTGATGCACTTCATAGAGAGTCTCTGGATGAAGTCCTGCTGGATCTCAGGCAGCGGAAAGCCAGCTTGGTTCTCATTTCTGTTACTCGCTATGGTACTCAGAGCTCGAGCCGGGTAGCGGCAATGGTGAGGGAATTTCCTAGAGTACCTGCCGTGGCGCTGTTAACTGAGACGCAGAACTCCACCCCGCACGCAACACTCGCGCTTGGACAGCTTGGTATTCGGACACTTGTGGATGCAAGGTTGCCAACCGGGTGGCAAACACTGAGAAATCTTCTTGCGTCTCAGGGCTCGAATGACTTGCTACGCTCGGCTCTCACGCAAATCAGTCTCGATCTACCCGGAGTGTCGAAGGATTGCTGGCGGTTTTTCGAGCTGCTCTTTGACTCGTCGCCGAAGATTTCGACAGTCCGCCAGCTCGCGCGTCATCTGAATGTTTTGCCGAGTACGCTGATGAGTCGCTTCTTCCGTGCAAGACTGCCAGCGCCGAAACGTTACTTGTCGCTTGCCAGACTCATACGTGCTGCCCGTCTCTTCGAGAACCCGGGATTGTCAGTCGCGCGCGTAGCGAATCATCTGGACTACTCGTCACCTCAGAGCTTCGGCCGGCATGTGAGAACCGTGATGAAGATGTCGCCGGTGAAGTTCAGGAGCACCTACGACGGACAGGGAATGCTCCAGTATTTCCGAACAACCCTGGTACTTCCTCATGTCAACGTGCTGGTGACGTTTCGACCTTCGGCTGCGTATCCGGGATGGATGCCAAAGCCCCAACCCGGAGAACAGGCTAAATCTGGAGAGCGCTGATTATTTGAGTTGCTGTCACCAGAGCAACCACCGGGGTGCCGGCTTTTTCGATTGCTTGCCTCCCTCCCTCTTCGCGGTCGACCAATGCCAGCACCCCAACGACACTACCCCCGGCTGCACGTACTGCATCGATAGCCCGAAGCGCTGAGCCACCAGTGGTCAGGACATCTTCAATCACCGCCACCTGATCACCCAGCTTGAATGGGCCTTCGACCAACTTGCCGGTGCCATGAGCCTTCGGTTCCTTC
>Ga0307296_10002083_pt1 | contig 10168 bp, 10 predicted proteins | sample ER_DNA_153_FD_194467 | JGI IMG/M metagenome (GOLD analysis project Ga0307296, IMG submission 194467) | Bulk soil microbial communities from the East River watershed near Crested Butte, Colorado, United States - ER_DNA_153 | ecosystem: Environmental > Terrestrial > Soil > Floodplain | place... | reverse complement strand
CCCGACGATAGCCACTCGGGCGCCTGACTTCGCGAGGGTTTCCGCGATCGCGCGGCCGATGCCGCGGGTGCTGCCGGTTACGAGTGCGTTCTTTCCGCTCAGGTCGATCTGGATCATGAGACCATCTGCTGAAGTTTCTCCACCTCGGCCGCAGTGCCGCACGCGAAGGTACGCGCTCCATTTACCAACCGGCCCATGAGGCCAGTCAGCACGCTACCCGGTCCCATCTCGACGTAGAGAGCGTCGGGAAAGTACTTGGCGATGTTCCTGATCTCTCTGGACCAGAGGACAGGCGATGTGAGCTGTCGAAGGAGCAAATACTTGGCGTCGACGGAGGTCGTGGACGCGTCGGCGGTCACGTTCGAGAAAACGGGAAAGAGCGGATCGGTGAAAGCTGATGTCGCGATCGCGTCCGTAAGGCCTACCACCGCGGGCTGCATGAGCGGTGAATGGAAGGCACCGCTCACCGGGAGCTTGATGGCTCGCTTGGCGCCCGCTTCCTTGGCCAGCTCCATTGCGCGCTCCACGCCGGCAATTTCGCCTGAGATCACGGTTTGCTCGTCAGTGTTGTAGTTGGCGGGGACCACCTGCCCGGCTTCCTTCGTCGCGCGCTTGCAGATCTCGTCGATCGGCGTGGTAGTCGTTCCAAGGATTGCTGCCATCGTTCCAGGTCGGCTGGTTCCAGTCTCGAACATCAGCTCGCCCCGCCGTCTCACGAGCCGGGCGGCACCGGGCAGGCTGATGGCGTCGGCTGCGTGATAGGCGGTGAATTCTCCGAGCGAATGCCCGGCGGCAGCACGAACAAGAGGATGGAGCGCATCCTTCAGGAGGGCCCACACCGCGGCACCGTGTGCGAACAAGGCTGGCTGCGCATTGCGTGTCTCCGTGAGCTCGTCCGCCGGCCCCTCAAAGCAAAGGCGACTCAGGTCATATCCGAGGGCAGCATCGACCTCGCCAAAAACACCCCGCGCGACCGGAAACGCGTCGGCCAGATCTTTTCCCATTCCCGGCTTCTGCGAGCCCTGGCCGGGGAAAAGGAGTACGATGTCCACCGCTTAAAAGCGGATGACCATCGACGCCCAGGTGAAGCCGGCGCCGAATGCGACCATCATGACGGTCGAGCCGTCCTTGACCCGCCCCGATTCGATCGCCTCGTTGAGCGCGATGGGAATCGATGCCGAAGATGTGTTGCCGTAGCGGTCGACATTCACGTAGACCTTGTCCATCGGGATTCCGGAATGCTTCGCCGTCGCCTCGATGATGCGGACGTTCGCCTGGTGGGGGATGAGCAGATCGATGTCCGAGCCAGTAAGGCGCGCGCCATCGAGGGCGCGGTCGGCGGCGTCGGACATCGAACGCACTGCATGCTTGAAGACCTCCCGGCCGGCCATCCTCACGAGATGCGACCGCTTCTCGAGCACCTCCGCGGACATCGGCGTCGTGGCTCCGCCGTCGGGCCGATATAGCAGATCTGCCAGATTGCCGTCGCTCCGCATGTAGGCGGACAAGATTCCCTTTCCGTGCTTGCTGCGCTTGAGCACGGCGGCCCCGGCCCCGTCTCCGAAAAGCACACAGGTCGATCTGTCCTTCCAATCGACAATTGCGCTCATTTTTTCCGACCCAATCACCAATGCTGTCTCGGCGGTGCCCGACATGATGAGGCCTTCGGCGGTACTCATCGCGTAGAGCCAGCCCGCGCAGGCGGCGCCGACGTCGAACGCAGCTGCGCGCGTTGCGCCGAGCTCTGCCTGAATATCCACCGCAGTCGAAGGAAGGAGCCTGTCCGGTGTCGCCGTGCTGAGGACTATGACATCGATCTCGCCGGGATGGACTCCCGCAACTTCCATCGCCTTGCGGCCAGCTTCGGAAGCCATTGAGCTAGTCGTCTCGCCATTTTTTGCGATTCGACGCTCGACGATTCCGCTTCGCTCGAAGATCCACTCGTGCGATGTCTCGATTCCGATCGACGCGAAGTCGTGATTCGTCATCACGTGCGCAGGCAACCCACGTCCGGTCCCGGTGATAGCAGCGACTGGTCTCTTCATGCGGACTCCGCTACGGCATTGATGGCATGGGCCGCGGCCTCGAGCTTCTTGCCGATCTGGTCGTTCATGCGCGTCTCGACGGCGCGGACGGCGACCTTGATGGCGTTCTTGATGGCGCGTGGCGGGGAGTTGCCATGGCAGATAATGCTGACGCCTCTGACTCCAAGGAGCGGGGCGCCACCGGAGTTGGTTGAATCAAATCCCTTCAGAGCGGACTTCACGTGCTCGGCGTCGATGCCCGGATGCTCGCTGAGTACGCGAACAATCAGCGGAGCGACGGCTTCGTAGAACTTGAGCACGATGTTCCCGACGAAACCGTCGCAGATCACTACATCGAACGGACCACGATCGCTTGCGCCGGCAGGGAGATCCCTGCCTTCGAGATTCCCATGAAAGTTGAATCCCGCTTTCTTGAAGAGCACGTGCGCCTCCTTTACCACCGCGTTTCCTTTTTCCGGCTCCTCTCCGATGGAAAGCAGCCCGATCGACGGGTTGGGACGCCCGAAAATGCATTCAGCGTAAACCGCGCCAAGCCAGGCAAACTGAAGAAGCTCCATGGCGGAGCAGTCCACGTTCGCGCCCGAGTCGAGAACGATTACCGGATTGCGTGCGGTTGGAAATACCGTGGCGATGGCTGGGCGAGTGAGGCCGGGCTGGAGCTTGAGCAGCATCGCCGACGTCGCCATCTGCGCCCCGGTGTTCCCGGCTGACACGAAGGCGTCGGACTTTCCGTCGACCTGCATCTTCAGGCCGACGACCATCGAGCTGTTCGGTTTTTTTCGCAGCGCGGAGGTAGGCTTCTCGGACATCTCGATAATGTCCGGCGCCTCGACGATCGTGATCCGATCGCGTACGGCGGCAGCCTCCTTGAGCTCGCCCGCCAATAGTGCCGCGAGCTGCGATTCAATGACGGCCGTCTGCCCGACGAGCTGCACCGAGTGCGCACCGTCGAGTTCCTGCAGGGCGAGAAGAGCGCCGGCGATTGCCGCCTTGGGGGCGAAGTCTCCCCCCATGGCGTCCAACGCTATTCGCGCCAAACTACGCTTCCTTCGGTTCTACTCGCTGTTCGCCATCGTAGTATCCGCACTCAGCGCAGACATGATGCGGACGCCTCATGCTCTGGCAGCGGGGACACTTCTGAATGACGATGGCAGGCGCGATCTTGTGCGTGTTGCGCGCGCGCTTCTTCCGCTTCGAGGTGCGTCGCTTCGGGACGGCCATTGGATCTGTTCCTTGGGTAGTGTGACGAGCTAGCGTGCGTCGCCATGGTGCTTGAGCAACGCGCCCCAGCGCGAATCAGTCGATGTCGGCGTGCAGTTGCAGGTGCTTTCGTTCAGGTTGGTACCGCAAGTCGCGCAGAGTCCTTTGCAATCATCCCTGCACTGGACGTACGCGGGTGCCGTCAGAAGCCAGGTCTCTCTGATCGCCGGACGCAGATCAAGCGCTCTCGCGTTCGGATCGAAAAGAAAAACCTCCGGATCATCAGCTTCTTCGGCCCCCAGTTCGGCGAGAAGGAAGTGTACATCCTCGCTCACCTCGACGTTGACCGGCTCCAGGCAGCGCCGGCAGGGCAGCTCGAAGCGGCCCTCCATTCTGCCAGTGAAATAGAATCTTCCATCGCCCGCGGTCGACAACCTTCCAGTGACCAGGATCGGGTCAGTTGGACGATTGTCACCCTCTTCCCATATTGGATCGTCCGGCTGAACGGAGCCGTCCACGTGGACGGCTTTCGTCTCCAGGGAGCGCAGGTCAAACGACAGCATAAGCCCTTTAAGCTAGCGGGTTTATAAGGCCTATTCCAGTGTGGTACCTACGCTTTTTTGGGAGCTACTCTACTGAAGACTACCGGCCGAGGAACTTCTAACTACAACTGAAGACTACCGACGAAGGGCTGTCAGCGGGCCCGCGGTTGGCTGCGGGCTTGGGCGTCGTGCCTAGACCAGGTCCGATTCTGCGAAAAAGAAATTCGCTTCGCGCTCGGCGTTCTCGTCTGAATCCGAAGCGTGGATGGCGTTCCGCTCCTTTGACTCGGCGTAGAGTTTTCGAACGGTGCCCGCTTCGGCTTCGGCCGGGTCGGTTGCGCCGATTGTCTTCCGGAGCGCCGCAACCGCATCGGCGCGCTCGAGCACCATCGGCATGCACTTTCCGGAAGTCATGAACCGAACCAACGGTGCGAAGAACGGACGCTCGCGGTGAACCGCATAGAAGGCGCTCGCCTGGGCCTCCGTCAGTCGCGTCACTCGTGCGGCGAGGACCTTGAAGCCCGCCTTCTCCAGGTGCGCGATGATCTGACCGCCCTTTCCGGAGTTGAACGCGTCGGGCTTGATGATGGTGAGAGTTCTGTTGCCAGCCATTTATGAGATCTGTCCTAGCGCATAGCGCGTTTGAGTAAATCCACCACGTCGATGGGACGCTTCGCGACTCCAACGCCGTTTTCCTCGAATGCCTGCATTTTTTCGGCTGCGGTTCCCGCGGAGCCGGAGATAATCGCTCCTGCGTGGCCCATGCGGCGCCCGGGCGGAGCCGTCTGCCCCGCTATAAAGCCGACCACCGGCTTCGTCATCATCTCGCGGACGAAGCGAGCAGCTTCCTGCTCGTCGGTCCCGCCTATCTCACCGATCATCACTACAGCCGTCGTGTCCGCGTCCTTCTCAAACGCATCGAGACAATCGATGAAGTTTGTGCCATTGATCGGATCGCCTCCAATTCCCACGCATGTCGTTTGACCGATCTTCGCCCGGGTCATCTGGTAGACGACTTCGTAGGTGAGCGTGCCGGATCGGCTGACCAGGCCCACGGGTCCCTGCGTGCAGATGCGGCCTGGAATTATCCCTACCTTGGATTGTCCCGGAGAGATGAGTCCCGGACAATTTGGCCCAAGCAAACGTGAGCCTCTCTCCTTCACGAACGGGTAGACACGCGTCATGTCGAGCACCGGAACGCCTTCGGTGATGCAGACTATGAAAGGGATGCCGGCATCCGCGGCTTCCAGCATCGCGTCGGCGGCAAACGGCGGCGGTACGTAGATCACCGTCGTGTTCGCGCCAGTTTCCGACACGGCGTCGGCGACGGTGTTGAAAATCGGAACCTTGCCTTCGAACTTCTGGCCGCCCTTCCCCGGCGTGACTCCGGCCACGACATCAGTACCGTATTCAATCATCTGCTTCGTGTGAAACGATCCGTCGCGGCCGGTGATTCCCTGTACGAGCAGGCGCGTTCCCTTGTCGATGAAGATGCTCACGCCGCTTTTCCTCCGGTCGCGAGAGCAACGGCCTTCTTGACGGCCTCGTCCATGTCAGTCATCGCGGATAGACCGTTTTCCTTGAGGATGTTGACGGCGATCTCCTCGTTGGTGCCGGTAAGTCGAATCACGAGCGGCACCTTGAGGGGATTCTGCTTGATCGCGGTCACGATTCCATTCGCCACATCGTCGGTCCGCGTAATGCCACCGAAGATGTTGAAGAGGATCGCCTTGACGTTGGGATCTCCGGTGATGATGCGCAGCGCTGCTACCACTTTCTCCGGATTCGACGAGCCCCCAATGTCGAGGAAGTTGGCCGGCTCTCCGCCGTAGTACTTGACCAGATCCATCGTCGCCATTGCCAATCCGGCGCCGTTGACGATGCAGCCGACGTTTCCATCGAGCTTGATGAAAGTGAGATTTGCTTTTCTCGCCTCGACCTCACTCGCATCCTCGGCCGACTCATCGCGAAGCGCGGCGATGTCGGGACGGCGGTCGAGCTCGTTATCGTCGATCACCATTTTCGCATCCAGCGCGACAACCTCCCCTGCTGGTGTCGTCACCAGTGGGTTGATCTCGGCCAGCGATCCACCGTTTTCGGAGAAGGCGCGGTATAGCTGCTGCAATATCTTCGCGGCAGCGCGGACCTGCTTCATGTCGGAGTAGAGGAAGAACGCGAGCTGCATCGCTTCGTACGCCTGAAGCCCGTACCGCGGATCAACCGGGTGCTTGAGGAGTTTCTCGGGCGTCTTTGCCGCGACTTCCTCGATGTCGATTCCACCGGCGGGGCTCGCCATGAACACCGCGCGCTTGGAGCCGCGGTCGACGATTATCCCCACGTAGGCTTCGCTCGCAATGTCGGCGGCGGGCGTGACGAGGACCTTCTGCACGGGTAGCCCCTTGATCGTCAGCTTGAGGATCTGTGAGGCTACGCTCTTGGCCTCGGCAGGTGTCTTGGCGAGCTTGACTCCGCCTGCCTTGCCGCGGCCTCCGGCGTGAACTTGCGCCTTCACAACGACAGTCGTCCCGAACTTCCGCGCGATCGCTTCTGCTTCCTCCGGTGTCGAGGCAACCTCACCCGGTGGGATCGGAATGCCGTATTTCCGGAAAATCTCCTTTGCCTGGTATTCGTGAATGTTCACTCTTGCTCCGAACGCGTGCGCGCACGCGGATAGTCGATTCTAGGATTGTGTGTGGTTGCTCTAGGGAAGGATCTCGGTGCCCCCAGCGCCCTGAACTGCCGCTCTTCCCTTGCTCAGCTCGGTAATAATGGCACGCCCCCCTGTTCGACGCACGTAATCTGCCGCGGCTGCGACTTTGGGAGCCATGCTGCCTTCGCCGAACGCACCTTCGCTGGCGAGTCGATCCGCCTCGCCAACTCGCATCGTGCTTATCGCGCGTTTCTCGTCCGTTCCCCACCCAGTATAAACCGCATCCACATCGGTGAGAATCAGGAAAAGCTCGGCGCCCAGCTCTCTCGCAAGAACCGCGGCAGCGAGGTCCTTGTCTACGACGGCGTCGACGCCCTCGAGACCGAGTACTGCATCGCGGTAAACGGGAATGCCACCGCCGCCGCATGCGATCACGACGGTGTCGCGCTCGATCAGACTGCGAATCGTCGCGAGCTCGTGAATCGCGAGCGGCCTGGGACTTCCAACGACCCGACGGAAGTGCCCTTTCGCATCCTTCTTCACGGGATGGCCCTCAGACCGAAGCTCGCGCGCGCGAGCGACCGAAAGTCCGTGACCAACAAACTTTTTCGGATCCTTGAGGGCTGGATCGTCGGCGGCAACCTCGACCTGCGTGAGGACGGTAACCACATCCCGCGTGTTGCCAGCTTTGCGCAGCGCGTTCTCCAACGACTGTTGGAGCATGTAACCAATCCAGCCTGCGGTCCCGGCAACCAGGACTCCGAGGGGCAGCGGCGCAACTTCACTTCGTGCTTTCTCGTTTCGCACAAGCTCGTCACCGACCTGCGGGCCGTTGCCGTGCACTAGCACGACGCGCCATCCGTCTAGTGCCAGATCGACGATCGGGCCCAGACTCTCGCGGGTATGCCGGAATTGATCGGCGATTGTTGACCGCTCGCCCGGCGGCGAAAGTGCGTTGCCTCCGACGGCGATGACCGCGGTCCGCGGGAAGTCCGTCATTTTCGCGAACGCCCGATCAGCGCGCCCAGCGAGTCGTACGCAATCCCGAACTCCCTGAGGTTCGCGGCAGCGAGCGCGGCTCGCATCCGGTTGTAGAGGCGCGTAACCTCAGCCCGGAATGCCGAATCGTTGGCGGCAAGCGGTACGGAGGAAACCGGCTCCCAGGGAGTCGTGGTCAGGTCAAGGACAACGCCCGGAGCGCGGAAATCCGCCGAGTTTGGAAATGCTGTCATCCATGCCAGTGAAATGGGATCTGGCGACGGATCGGCGGCGATCATGACTCGAGCTGTTCTCGCGTTCACGAGCGCCGTCGCGGCGTGCCTGAAATAGCTCCGCTCCTCGCCGGCAAGAACGTAGTGCTGACTCAGTGGATAGTTGGAGGACGCGGAGTACAGCTCGAGTTTCCAGTAAAGGGTGTCAGCGCGAAACATGGGCTCGACCATGCTTCCCTGCGCGAATATGGGAGCCAATGCACGGATTCTGTTCCGTGCGTCGCGATTGGTGACGAGCCTGGCGCGGCGAGGGATGGAATCGGACAGCAGCTCGAGCGACTGGTAGGCCCACGCATACTCCCAGCGTGAAAGACCGTCGCCGAGACGCTGGCCAGCGACATCGAGCTGTGGCTCTGTTACGATCACGAGTCCGCGAGCGCCAGGATAAACGAGCGAATCCTGCCGTAACAGCTGCTGGCTGGGAACACTGGTGACGACGCTGTCCAGCGTAGCGGAGACCGCGGTTCTGGGCGCGCCGTCAATGGTGGATGCGCTCGGATCGTAAGCGCGGCGAGTGAAATCCGCACGAGTGGCGACGTACGGTCGCTCTCGCACCATTTGCGCTTCCTTCGACGTGAAGCGACGAACGACGAGGGGCACGATTTCCTGAATCGAGACCGAAAGAACTACAATCACCGTCACCGCGACGAAGCTGGTGCGCAGCTGTCCGGTCCAACCACTCAGCAGAACGGTGATTGCTACAGCGGCCGTGACGATCCAGAGCAGCAGCAGGCCGGGAAGAAGCCACTGATGATCCACGTAAGAAAAAACTCCCTGCTCTCCTCCACCGCGAATCATCAAGTCGTAGGACTCGAGCCGGTAACTCCACATGGTGACGAGCAAGAGCAGCGCGGCCAGGACGCTGAGGTGCCGGCGGACTCGCGCACTCATGCGAATGCCGGCGCGCTCCCAACGCAGTCCCGGGGTAAGCGAGTAAAGAACGACGACAATGAGCGACACGCCTACGATCAGCAGCATCGCCCACGTATACACCGACTTCTCCAACGGAAGCCAGGTCGTATAAAATCCGAGGTCGCGCTGAAAATAGGGATCGCTCTCCCTGAACTTGACTCCCAGTCGGGCAAGCGCGAGCGAAGTCCAGCTTGGGAGCGCGGGAGTCACAGCGGCGGCGATTGCAACGGACATCAGAAACGCGAATCGATCCAGATACTTTCTGGGCACTGCCTCCCCGAACTCAACGTTCGCGAGACGCCGCGGCAGGGTGAGGGTTCCAATGCTTCGTCCCAGCGCCGACAGGTTTACAAACGCGACGAAGACAGCGATTACGGAGCCGATGCCATAGATCAACAACAAGTCGCCCGCTCGCTCGCTCCAGAGAGGAGTGGCGCCCATCGCGCTGTACCAGGAATAATCGGCGTGAATAGTCGAGAGCGTGCGTCCGGCAACGAGTATTGCAGCCGCGATGACGACCCCAATGAGGAGGCGCCGGCGGGGCATCACATCAAACCTTGACGCCCTTAGCGCGGAGCCAGCCCTGCATCTCGGACTGAATCTCCCCGAGCCGCTCCCTGGTGCGGGCCTCGAAGCGCATCACCAGAATCGGGCCCGTGTTGGACGCCCGAATCAGCCCCCAGCCGTCGCCAAACAAGACGCGCACGCCATCGACGGTGATGACTTTGTACTTGGCGCTGAAGTGCTTCTTCGCCTCTTCGACGATGCCGAACTTCCTGTCGTCCGGACAATCGACGCGTATCTCGGGCGTGGAGACGAAACGCGGGACGTCCGCGAGCAGCTCGCGAACGGATTTACCGGAGTCGGCCACGATGTGAAGGAGACGCGCTGCTCCGTAAAGCGCGTCGTCGAAGCCGTAGAATCCCTCCGAGAAGAACATGTGGCCGGACATTTCGCCGCCGACGGGAGCGTGGGTCTCGTGCATTTTCTTCTCGATGAGCGAATGACCGGTCTTCCACATGACCGGTATTCCACCCGCCTTTTCAACCGCCTCGGGCAGTGCCTGCGACGCCTTGACATCGAATACGATCGACTGCCCCTTGCCGGTGCGAGCCAGCGCGTCGCGCGCGTAGATGATCAGGAGATAATCGCCCCAGATGATCTCGCCCGTATTGTCGATGACGCCGATCCGGTCTGCGTCCCCATCGAAGGCGATGCCGATGTCGGCGCGATCCTTCTTCACCGCGGCGATCAGCGCCTCGACGTTCTCCGGAACAGTCGGGTCGGGGTGATGGTTCGGAAACGTCCCGTCGCTCTCGCAGAACAGGTAGCGAGGTTTGATTCCAAGTCTCGGAAAAAGCCCCGGAGCAACGAGCGATCCGGCTCCATTGCCACAATCAAGTATGACCTTCAGGTCTCGAGAAAGTGACCCGACCCTCTTCGCAATGTCGTCGACGTAGCGACCGATCACGTCTTCGCTGCGAAGCGTTCCCTTGCCGCGCGGAAATCTGCCCGCCACGGCGAGCTCGAAGAGATGCTGAATGTCGG
>Ga0307296_10002082_pt1 | contig 10170 bp, 6 predicted proteins | sample ER_DNA_153_FD_194467 | JGI IMG/M metagenome (GOLD analysis project Ga0307296, IMG submission 194467) | Bulk soil microbial communities from the East River watershed near Crested Butte, Colorado, United States - ER_DNA_153 | ecosystem: Environmental > Terrestrial > Soil > Floodplain | place: USA... | reverse complement strand
CCCGCGTACCGGGTTGGGAGGCCGACCCGGGACCGCCCAGGGCGTCCGACGCGCCGCCCATCGCAAGCCCGAACTCCTCACGGTCGAACGCGTCGCGGGCCCAGGGACCGACCAAGCGGCCCCGATACATCACATAGCAACGGTCCGCGAGCGCGAACACCTCATCGAGATCGGTGGAGATCAGCAGGACGGCCACGCCTGCGGCGCGCTCCTCGCGGAGGCGATCCCACACGAACCCGATCGCGCCCACGTCGAGCCCGCGGGATGGCTGTGCGGCGAGGAGCACCCGAAGGTCCGAGCTCAGCGCTCGGGCGAGCACGACCCGTTGGGCGTTGCCACCCGACAGCGCTCCGGCACGCTCGCGGGGAGACGTGGGCCTGATCCCGAACCGTTCGATCAACCCCCGCGCCGTATCGAGGATCTGGCGCCGCCGGATCGAGAAGCGTCCTCGATAGGGCGGTCGATCGATGCGGTCGAGCACGAGGTTGTCCGCGATCGACATCAGCGGCACCAGACCCCGCCGGTAGCGGTCGGACGGGACGTAGCCCACACCCCTGCGCATCAGTGCGGCGGGTCTCGCGCGGGTGACGTCCACACCATCCAGGAGGACCCGTCCCTCCTTCGGCGCCCGAAGGCCGAAGAGCACCTCTTCGAGCTCGGTCTGACCATTGCCCTCCACACCCGCGATCGCGACGATCTCGCCGGGTCGAACCTCGAAAGACGCCTCGAAGAGCGCCGTGACTCCCCTGGGACCGTCTGCGATGAGGCCGACGGCCGAGAGGGCGGGCGCTATCTGGACGAGGGCACCGGCGTCGGTTGCGGTCTCTTCCTCGCCTGTGAGCACGGCCATCAGCTGGACATCCCGGCCGACCATCTCCCGCGCGAGCTCCCGCGTCGTCGTCTCCCGGGGCGTGGTGGTCGCTACCCGCTTGCCGGCTCGGAGCACGGTGATCCGGTCCGCGCACGCCATGACCTCATCGAGGTGATGGGTGATCAGGACGACCGCGGCACCGGCGGCCGCCATCCCACGCAGCTTCTTCAGGAGCGGAGCGACCTCGGGCGGCGTGAGACTCGCGGTGGGCTCGTCGAGGATCAGGATGGTGGCCTCGCGATGGAGCGCACGCAAGATCTCGACTCGCTGTCGCTCACCGACCGAGAGCTGCCAGACGAACGCACTTGCCGGCACCTCCAGGCCGTGACGATCGGCGGCAGCCGCGAGCGAGTGCGAGAGGGCCGCGAGCGTACGCCGACGAACGAGGAACCCTTGCGGGCTTCGACGGTCGCCCAGGAGCATGTTCTCGGCGACGGTGAGGGTCGGCACGAGAGCAGAGTGCTGGTGCACCATGCCGATCCCGAGGTCGAACGCATCGATCGGCGTTCGGATCTTGACGTCTCGGCCCCTGACGCGGATCGAACCTCCGTCCGGGTGGAGGAAGCCGGAAAGGATGTTCATGAGCGTGGTCTTCCCGGCGCCGTTCTCACCCAGCAGGGCGTGGATCTCTCCGGATCGGACGTCGAAGCTGACGGCGTCGTTCGCGAGGACACGGCCGAACCGCTTGGTGATGTCCTTCATCTCGACCGCGGGTCCATCGGCGTCATGGTCGGTGCCGGTCATCGTGTCCGGATCGTGATCAACCTGCATCGACGCTCCCGCTGGAACCCGCGGGGACTGTATGGATGCCTCAACAGTCTGTCAAGGCAAGATGCGGTCCATGCCCCGGCGAGGAGTTGCGGACAGTGAGACGAAGGAGGGGAGAAGATGGAACGGTGAGACGCCATCCCGTCTACCTCGGCCTCTCGTTGTGCCTCTCCGTCGCCTGCTCAACAGGATCGCCGAGCCCGCCGCAGACCTTGGACGACCTGAAGGCGCTCCCGATCGCTCGGCAGCCGAACGCCGTTCGGCTCCCGGGCGCCGCGGGTCGGATCGCGTTCGTGAGCGATGCAGACGGCGACCTCGAGATCTTCGTGATGGATGCCGATGGGACGGGCGTCCGTCAGATCACGTTCAACGAGTCTCCTGATTTCACCCCGTCGTGGTCGCCGGACGGCTCGAGGATCGCTTGGGCCGCGGAACGGAACGGCAACGCCGATGTCTACGCGATGGACCCCGACGGAACGGACGTCGTGCGGTTGACGTCCCATCCCTCCGCCGACTTCTCGCCGGCTTGGTCGCCGGTCGGCGACCGGATCGCATTCCAGAGCACGCGCGATGGCGACTCGAACCTGTTCGTGATGGCATCCGACGGCTCCAAGGTCCGCCGCCTCACCAGGTCGCTCGCACTCGATGCGGCACCGAACTGGTCCCCGGATGGCTCGAGGATAGCGTTCGCACGAGGCCGGATCGGCGAGTTCGACATCTTCGTGATGGACGTGGCAGGCACCCACGCTCGCCGACTCACGAGAAGCCACGGGGAAGACGACAAGCCATCGTGGTCCCCGGACGGAGGAACGCTCGCCTTCCAGAGCAAGCGCGGGGGACGCTTCCAGATCGATCTGATGGCGCCGGACGGTTCGAACCGGCGCCGGATCACGAACACGACGTCCGACGAGGTCCTTCCCACCTGGTCGCCCGGCGGCCGGTGGATCGTTTTCGACAGCACCCGCGACGGCAACCTCGAACTCTACGTGATGAGCCTAGAGAGCGCCGCCGCGATCCGGCTCACGGATCGACCGTCTTCAGGCGACGGGGTGGCCGACTGGACCGGGGCCGCCTGATCCCCAGACTCACTCCCCCCGACTCGAGAGCACGGGCTTGCCCATGATCTTGTAGGGAGGCCACCACTTCTGGACCCCAAGGTCCTCCGCGATCCGATTCGCCGCGTTGTATCCCGGGCCGAAGTGGATCGACCCGCCCGGGTGACACCCCGAACCGCACAGGTAGAGGCCCTCGATCGGCGTCGCGTATGCGTTCGCCTCGGGGAACGGACGCGTGTAGCCCCATTGGCTGCCGGTGTAGGCACCCTGCCGGCACCCGCCACCCTTCATGTTGATGATCCGCTCCTCGATATCAGAGGGCGTGTAGCAGTACTTCCCCAGGAAGTGGTCGTCCGTGAGGTTGGGGGCATACTCGCGCCAGCGCTCCGCCAACACCTGGAAGTAATCCCACTTCACGTCGTCGTAGCTCTTCCCGCCGGCGAGCTTGTCCGCCGCGGGGACGAACTGCCAGAACAGCAACGTGTGCCCGCCCTCCGGCGCATAGGTCGGATCGATCATCGTGTGACAGCAGGCGTCGCCGCCGGAGCGGGCTGGGAGCTGCCCCGACTCGATCTCGCGCCAATGCGCGTCGAGGTCGGCGAGCGAATCCACGCCCATGAAGATCGCGAGCGCGCCGTTCGCATCCTTCGGATACTTCGGGGTGTAGTCGGGCGCGACGTCGGTCGCGGCGTGGAACCCGAAGAGCGCCGTGTGCTGCTCGAGCTCCCAGCTCTTGCAGCGATCCACGATCGCCGGGCTCACCTTGTCCTCCCCCACGAGCTCCAGGAACGTCGTCGGGGGGTCGATCCCCGAGGCGATGAACTTCGATGCGTGGAAGGACGCCCCGTTCGAACACTTCACCGCCACCGCGCGCTCCCCGTCCATCACGATCTCCTCGACGTGATACCCGTTCAGGATGGTGCCGCCGTGCTGATGGAAGAACGCCGCGAGGGCGTGAGCGAGCTGGCGGGTTCCTCCCCTGACGATCCCAAGCTTGGGTGAGGCGGCGTACCGGAGGAAGAAGTCGCCGGTCCCCGGAGCGAAGTCCGGCATCCCACGGACGCACGCGTTCATCGACGCCCAGGTCCTCAGCCGGTCCGACTCGTACAGCTTCGTGAGGACCTCGCGGCCCGTCATGTCGCAGAACTCCTGGTAAAGCTTGCGATCGTCGTCGGGAAGGCCTTGCCCCCGCTCCTCGGTCGGCTTCGGTGGCGCGTAGAACTCCTCCTCGACCTTCGTGAGGAAACGGTGGAACACATCCTCCATCGCATCCAGATCGGACTTCGGCAGGAGCTGCGCGAAGTTCTGGTACGTGCGGTGGGGATCGTCCGTGTAGGTGATCAGCGAGGCTCCGTCAGAGAACAGGTACGCTCGCTCGGCCTCGCCGTACATCATCTTCAGGCCGTACCGATGGAGCTCCATGTCCTGGTGGGGCGGGCCGTAGGACCAGATGAAGTTGGCGTGGAGGTTGTGGTAGTAGCCGGGCTTGGTCACCTCCTCGGTGATCGTCGCCCCGCCGTAGCTCATCCGACGTTCGAGCACGAGGATCTTGAGGCCCGCCTTCGCGAGATAGCCCGCCGTCGTCAGCCCGTTGTAGCCGCCGCCGATGATGATCCCGTCGAACTCCCCCTCGTACATGTGATCGGCTCCTTTCGAATGACGCGGCGAGGGTAGTCAACATCTTGTTGAACGGCAAGGTATCCTCCGGTGGCAGAAGCTTGCCGGCCCTCACCGCTGGGCCTGCCGTGACGCAACAACCTGTCAAGGGTGACGCCAGGAGGACCGGTCGATGCGTATCAAGCGCCTGGGGTGGCTCGGGGTGAGGACCGAGCGCTTCGACGAGATGGTGGGGTTGCTCCGCGACGTGATGGGCGTCTCCCTGGAGCTCGAAGAGCCGGGACGGGCGATGTTCACGTTGGCGAACGGCGATCCGATCGATGTGTTCCACACGAGTGTGGAGCGATACGAGATGTTCACGACCGGACCCGTCGTGGGATTCGTGGTGGACGACGTGGAACACGGTGCTCGGGAGCTCGCGGAGGCGGGGGTGGAGGTCTTCGACGTGCAGCATGGCGACGGGTTCATGTGGGCTCATTTCCGCGGGCCGGACGGCAACCTGTACGAGCTGCAGAGCACGGATCCGCCGAGCTAGCTTGACAGGCGCCAGGGCACACGGAGCCCGTCCAGGCCGCATCGACGGACCAGCTCGTCGGCTCGCTGCTGCGCGTCCGCCATGACCGCCTGCTCGTCGATCGTCGTGGAGTGCCCGCCCTCCACGACGATCCTGCCGCCGACGATCGTCATGTCGACGTCGGCGGCACGGGCCGAGTACGCGAGCGCCGCGACCGTCCGGTGCCACGGGGTGGTGTGCGCGCCCCGGAGGTTCACGACTGCGATGTCCGCAAGCTTCCCGGGCGCGAGCGCGCCGGCCTCGACACCGAGGTACGCGGCGCCCTCACGCGTCGCGAGCTCGAGCGCCTCCTCGGCCTTCGATATCGTCGGATCGAGCGACTCCACCCGCTGCAACAGGATCGCCTGCTTCATCTGTTCGAACATGTCTTGACGATGGCCGCTCGCGCCGTCGTACCCAAGGCCGACCACCGCGCCGCTGCTACGCAGGGCGCGCAATCGCATCACGCCGAGACCGATGTACTGATGCGACACGGGACAGTAGGCGACGCCGGTCTTCGTCTCGCCGACGCGCGCGACGTCGGCGTCGGACAGGAAGATCATGTGGGCGAGCGTCGCGCCATCCCCCAAGAGTCCCTCCTCGGCGAGCCACTCCACCGCTCCCTTGCCGTAGTACTTCGGGTAGGTGACCGGATCGGTGTGGAATTCGCAACAGTGCGCGTGCCACCCCGTGTCCAGCTCCCTCGCCAACGAGACGGCGCCGCGTACCAGCTCCTGAGCCACATAGATGATGTTGAGCGGCGCCGGCCAGACGCCAACCTGTCTGCCTCGCCGCGCCTCGATGGCCTCCCTCGTGATCGCGAGCTCGTCCTCGAGCGAGTAGGGGAACATGCCCCGTTCGAGCTGGAGATCTCGCGCGACGTCGGTCGCACGGCCGGTCATCCCGCGCGCGACGGTCCCACGGAGACCGACCTCCTCGATCGCGTCGGCGACGGCCAACGTGGACGCCAGGTCGGTGGGCGCGTAGTGGTTGTCGACGACCGCGGTCGTGCCCGATCGAACGGCTTCGAGTGCGGCGAGGCGCACCGCGGCGACCGCCTCATCGCGGGTGATGTTCGTGGCGACGGGCCACATGAAATCTGCGAGCCAAGGCCAGAGCTCCATCCCCTCGCCCAGGCCTCGCGTGATGAACTGGAAGAAGTGGTTGTGGCAATCCACGAACCCCGGGATCACGGCCTTGCCAGAGCAGTCGATCGTTCGCGTGGCCGGCACGGTCGCGAGCTCTTCCACGGGACCAACCGCCACGATCCGGTCGCCGTCGATCGCGACCGCGCCCGGTTCGAGCACCCTTCGTGTGTCGTCCACCGTGACGACAGCGCCGCCCGAGAGGAGGAGGTCCCAGGGAGCGAGCTCCGTCACGGGCGCCACGCCTTCGTCAGGTCTCGCATACCGGCTCGCGCGACCAGCTCGGTCGCGCGCGCCTGCGCCTCGGCGAGCACCTCGTCCTCGTCTACCAGAGTGCATCGCCCGTCCTCGTAGATCACGTCTCCGCCGACGATCGTCATCCAGACGTCGGAGCCTCGCGCGGAGTACGCGAGCGCGGCCACCACCCGGTGCAACGGCAGAAGGTGGGGCGCGCCAAGGTCGACGACCGTCACGTCGGCCAACTTGCCGGCGGCGAGGACGCCCGCATCGACGTCGAGGTATCGGGCTCCCTCGCGCGTGGCGACCTCGAGCGCCTCCTCGCCGTTTGAGATCGTCGGGTCGCGAGTCTTCACGCGCTGCAACAGCACCGATTGGGTCATCTGCTCGAACATGTCCTGCCGGTGCCCACATCCAGGCCCGTCGGTCCCGAGCCCCACGACGGCGCCGGCGTCGCGGAGCTCTCGCAGTCGCATGTAACCGGACGCCAGGTACTCGTTGGAGGTCGGGTTGTAGGAGACGCCGCTCGCGGTTTCGCCGAACCGTTCCACCTCGCGGTCGTCGAACCAGATCCCGTGCGCGATCGTCGCGCCGTTCCCGAGCAGGCCCTCCTCGAACAGCCAATCGATCGGACGGATGCCGTATGCCTCGAGGTAGATATCGGGATCGACCCGAGCCTCCGAGCAGTGGGCGTGCCAGCCGGTCCCGTAGGCATGGGCCATCTCGACCGCTCGCCGGACCAGCTCCTGGTCGTTGTAGATGATGTTGATCGGCGCGGGCCAGATGCCGACACGGCTTCCTCCCCGCGCTTCCAGAGCCTCGCGGGTGATGGCGAGATCCTCGTCGATCGGATAACGGAAGAGCGACTCCGCGAGTCCGTGGGTCCGGGCCACCTCGGTGAGCTCACCGAACATCCCGCGGGCGACGACCCCACGCAAGCCCACCTCCTCGATCGCGTCGGCGACGGCGATGGTGGTCTCGAGGTCGGCGGGTGAGTAATGGTTGTCGAGGATCGCGGTGGTCCCGGCGCGAGCGGATTCGATCGCGCCGAGCTTCGCGGCGATCACGGCCTCGTCGGACGTGATCGCCGCCGAGTAGGGCCACATGAAGTCGCAGAGCCAAGGCCAGAGTGACATCCCCTCCCCGAGCCCTCGGCCGAGCCCTTGGAACAGATGGTTGTGGCAGTCGATCAGCCCGGGCATCACTGCCTTGCCGCTGCAGTCGATCGTCCGCCGGCTCCGATAGTCCGCGAGCTCAGTCGGCGTCCCCACCGCTGCGATGCGGTCTCCGGTGATCGCGACCGCGCCCGGCTCGAGAACGGTGCGGTCGTCGTCGACCGTCACCACGGACCCACCGGTGAGGAGCAGGTCGCAGGTGGGGTCAGACATCGGCCAGGCGGGCCGCCCTGATCTTGTCTCGGATCACGCCGGGGGTGATCGGCAGTTGCGTGATCTCCACGTCGAACTCCCGGAGCGCGTTGGTGACCGCATTCGAGAGGGTTGCGGGCGGACCCAAGCAGCCTCCCTCTCCCGCGCCCTTCAGCCCGAGTGGCATGTTGGGCGACGGGCTCTCGAGATGCTCGACGACGATCTCCGGGATCTCCATGGATGAGGGGATCAGGTAGTCCATGAACGTGGTGGCGAGCGGCTGACCGTCCTCGGTGTATGCGAGGTGCTCGTAGAGCGTCCCGCCGATCTCCTGCGCCACGCCGCCGTGCACCTGGCCCTCGAGGATCGGCGGGTTCACGATCGGGCCACAGTCGTGGACGACGACGTAGTCGAGGATCTCGATCACGCCGGTCTCGATGTCGACCTTGACGACGGCGGTGTGCGTCGCGTTCGCCCAGACCGCCGCACCGTTCATGCGCCCGCGCTCGTCCGGGACGTGCTGAAGGAGTGGGGGGTCGTAGGTTTGCGTGGATTCGAGGCCCGGATCGACGCCCTCGGGCAGCTCGAACGTTCGCACCCACGCGAGCGTGCCGATCTCCCCCATCGTGATGACCTTCTCCGGACTGCCCGCGACATGGACACCACCGTTCTCCATCACGAGATCGGCTTCGTCGACCTCGAGGCGGTGCGCCGCGATCCGGAGGATCTTCTCCCGGAGCACGCCTGCCGCCTTGAGGATCGCCCCGCCCCCGGTGACGGTGCTGCGGCTTCCCCAGCCTCCCAAGCCGTAGGGACACGTGTCGGTGTCCCCGATCTCCACCCGAACCTTGTCCATCGGCAGTCCCAGCGCATCCGCGGTCAGCACCGCCACCATCGTCGTGGTGCCCTGTCCCGTGGTCGTGACCCCGACGGACACCACGGCGCTCCCGTCGGGCTCGATCCGGATCGTCGCCGAGTCGTGCGAGGTCCAATGGCCCGTGGTCCCGAAGTAGGTCGGCGTCGTTCCTTCCAGGTATGTGGCGACCCCGAAGCCGATCCGGACGGTGGGATCGTCCGCGAACTGGGCCCGCCGCTTCGCCTCCGCCTCGCGGCCGATCGCGAGCGCCCGCTCGAACGACTCGCGGAAGCTGCCCGAGTCGATGATGCCGCCCGTCGCCGACGTGTAGGGGAGGTCCTCGTCGCGAAGGAGCATCTTCCGGCGGAGCTCGATCGAATCGACGCCGACCTCCCTGGCGATCTTCTCGATCAGCTGCTCGACCGCGAAATACGCCTCGGGAGCGCCGAACCCCCGGTACGCCCCGGCTGGGGTCTTGTTCGTCACGTACTGCGTATACGAGTTCTCGGCTAGGGGGATCCGGTAGGCCCCCGTCACGTGCGAGCCCGCGACGAACGTGGGGCAGATGCCCGGCATGAAGATCTCACCGGAGCCGACGTCATGGAGGAGGTGACACCGGACGGCGAGAACCGTCCCATCGTCCTCGACCGCGGCCTGGAGCTCAAGGGTGTGCTCCCGCGCGTGGTTCGACGCGACCATGTGCTCGGCCCGGTCCTCGATCCAACGGACGGGGCGGCCGAGGCGCATCGCGAGCCAGGACACGAGGACTTCCTCGGGGTAGATATGCGTCTTCACACCGAACCCGCCGCCCACGTCCGGGGCCACCACCCGGATGTCTCGCTCGGAGATCGGGAGCAGGTACGACAGCGTGGTGCGCACGATGTGAGGGCTCTGGGCGGAGGTCCACAAGGTCAGGCGTCCGTCGCGAAACTCTGCGATGCATCCGCGCGTCTCCATCGGGACGCCGGAGTGACGATGGGTCGCGTACCGGCCGCTGACGATCCGGTGCGTTCGGAAGACCTCCTCGACGTCATCGAGTCTGAGCGGCAGGTTGACGATCCGGTTGTCCGGCCAGTGGTCGAACAGCTTGGGAGCGTCCTCTGCGAGGGCGGTCTCCGCGGTGGTCACCGCGGGCATTTCGTCGTACTGGATGTCGACGAGCTCGGCCGCATCCTCGGCGACGTATCGGTTCTCCGCGACGACGGCAACGATCGGGGATCCTACGTACCTCACCTTGTCGCGAGCCAGCGGGAACCCCTTGATCGGTTGCATGTACGTGATGAAATCGGGGTAGTCGGACACGTCCGTCAAGTCAGAGGCGCTCACCGCATCGACGACGCCATCGAGGGACCGAGTGGCCTCCAGGTCGACCGCGATGCGTGCGTGCGCGAACACGCTCCGCACGAACACGACCTCGGCCATGCCGGGGAGGTGGATGTCCGCCACATATGCTCCCCGTCCCGTGAGCAGGCGGTCGTCTTCGACGCGGGCGACACGCGCGCCGAAGTACGCAGGACGCCCTGCGAGGGCGAGATCCGTCACTCCGTTGACCTCCCCCAGGTCGCCTTCACGGCTTCGACGATGTTCTGGTATCCGGTGCAACGACAGAGATTGCCGGAGAGCATCTTCCGGATACTTTCATCGTCGGGATAGTCCTTGGGATCCATCCCAGTGATCGTCATCAGGAACCCTGATGTACAG
>Ga0307296_10002081_pt1 | contig 10171 bp, 9 predicted proteins | sample ER_DNA_153_FD_194467 | JGI IMG/M metagenome (GOLD analysis project Ga0307296, IMG submission 194467) | Bulk soil microbial communities from the East River watershed near Crested Butte, Colorado, United States - ER_DNA_153 | ecosystem: Environmental > Terrestrial > Soil > Floodplain | place: USA... | reverse complement strand
GGCGGCACCGGCTCGCGGCTGCATCCGCTGACACTGATCACCAACAAGCACCTGCTGCCGATCTACGACCGGCCGATGATCGCCTACGCGATCGAGGCGCTCGTCAAGGCCGGCGTCACCGAGCTGATGCTGGTCACCGGCGGCACGCACGCGGGCGAGTTCTTCCGCCTGCTCGGCAACGGGCACGAGCACGGGATCGACCGGCTCTTCTACGCCTACCAGGACAAGCCGGGCGGGATCGCCGAGGCGCTTGGCCTCGCGGAGCGCTTCGGCCGCGGCGGCCGTACCGTCGTGATGCTCGCCGACAACGTGGTCGAGCGCTCGCTCGCGCCGGCGGTTGAGAACTTCAAGGCCCAGGAGCGCGGCGGCCGGATCCTGCTCGCGCGGCTCGAGGAGCCCGAGCACCTGCGCCACCTGGGCGTCGCCGAGCTCGAGGGCGAGCGGGTCACGCGGATCGTCGAGAAGCCGGACGACCCGCCGAGCGAGTACGCCGTCACCGGGATCTACTTCTACGACGAGCAGGTCTGGGACGTGCTGCCGACGCTGGAGCCGTCCGGCCGCGGCGAGCTCGAGATCACCGACGTGAACAACTGGTACGTCGACCAGGGCGCGATGGAGTACGACGTGCTCGAGGGGTTCTGGGGCGACGCGGGCGAGTCGATCGACGCCTACTACGAGGTGAACGACTTCGTCCGCGCCAACGGCGTCAACAAGGACGAGGCTTGGTCGACGGCGTCCAAGTGATCCCGCTGCGGCGCTTCGAGGACGAGCGCGGCTGGTTCGCGGAGCTGATGCGCGAGTCCGTGCTGCCGAAGCCGATGACGCAGACGAACCTCTCCTTCTCGCGGCAGGGCGTGATCCGCGGGCTCCACTACCACGAGCGCGGCCAGGACGACCTGTTCGCCTGCCTCTCGGGGACGGCGCGCGTCGTCGTGCTCGACCGCGAGAGCGGTGAGACGTTCACCGCCGACATCGGCGACGACAACCCGGCCGCGGTCTACATCCCAGGCCGGCACGCCCACGGGTTCGAGGCGCTGACGGACGTGCTGTTCTGCTACCACGTCACGCAGGAGTACGACCCGGCCGACCCGGACGAGCAGGGCATCTGCTGGGCCGACCCGCGCGTGAAGCACCTCTGGAGCACCGACTCGCCGCTCCTGTCCGAGCGCGACCTCGCCGCGTGCTCATAACGGGCGCCGGCGGCCAGCTCGGCTCGGCGCTGCGGGAGATCTTCCCGGAGGCCGACGCGCGGACGCGGGAGCAGCTCGACGTGACGAAGTCGCTGGACCTCGAGGCCGACCTCGTACTGCACGCAGCCGCCTGGACCGACGTGGACGGAGCGGAGGGGGACCCGGCCGGGGCGGAGGCGGTCAACGTCACCGGCACCCGCAACGTTGTCGCGCTCGGCGCGCCGGTCGTCTACTTCTCGACCGACTACGTCTTCGACGGGGCCAAGCGGGAGCCGTACGTCGAGTCGGACGAGCCGCAGCCGCTGTCGGTCTACGGCCGCACGAAGCTCGGCGGCGAGCGCGAGGTGCGCGAGGGCTGGATCGTCCGCAGCTCCTGGCTCTTCGGCTGGACCGGGCGCAACTTCGTCCGCACGATGCTCGACCTGGCCGGGAGGCAGGACGAGGTGGCGGTCGTCGCCGATCAGGTGGGCTGCCCGACCTATGCGGGCCACCTGGCCGAGGCGACGAAGGAGCTGCTCGAGCTCCCGAAGGGCGTCTGGCACCTGGCCGCTGAAGGCGAATGCTCGTGGGCCGAGTTCGCGCGCGCGATCTTCGAGGAGGCCGGGCTGAGCACGCGCGTGCGCGAGATCACGACAGAGGAGATCGGCCGCCCGGCCCCGCGTCCGGCCTACTCCGTCCTGCGCAGCGAGCGCGAAGGCGCCCCGCGCCTGCCGCACTGGCGCGAGGGTCTACGAGCGTGCCTGGCCCGGATCTAGCGCCCAGGCGGCCTCGTCGACCGGGGCGCGGTCGCGGAGCGGCTCCCACCAGTCGCGGTGGTCGGCATACCAGCGCACCGTCTCGGCGAGGCCCTCTTCCCAGCCGATCTCGTCCTGCCAGCCGAGCGCGCGGAGCTTCGACGAGTCGAGCAGGTAGCGGCGGTCGTGGCCGGGGCGGTCCGGGACGATCGTCTTCAGCGACGCGTCCTTGCCCGTCAGCTCGAGGACGGCGTCGGCGAGCTCCTCGATCGAGCGTTCGACCCCGGAGCCGACGTTGTAGGTCTCGCCGGGCTCGCCGCGCTCGAGCACGAGGTCGATCGCCCGGCAGTGGTCGAGCACGTGCAGCCACTCGCGCCGGTTCTGCGTCGACGCGTACAGCGGCAGCGGTCGCTCGTCGAGCGCGTGCGTGGTGAACAAGGGAATGACCTTCTCCGGGAACTGGAAGGGCCCGTAGTTGTTCGAGCAGTTGGTGATCGTCACCGGCAGCTCGAAGGTCTCGAAGTAGGAGCGGACGTAGTGGTCGGCCGCCGCCTTCGAGGCGTTGTACGGCGTGCGCGGCCGGTAGGGCGACTCCTCGGTGAAGGCGTCGCCGGAGTCCAGCGGCAGGTCGCCGTAGACCTCGCAGGTCGAGATGTGGTGGAAGCGCTCGACGCCGTGACGCCGCGACGCTTCGAGCAGCATCTGCGTCCCGAGCACGTTGGTGCGCGCGAACAGCGCCGGGTCCTGGACGGCGAGGCTGTTGTGCGACTCGGCCGCGAAGTTGACGACCGCCTCGATCCCGTGCTCGGCCAGCGTCTGCTCGGCCAGCTCCCGGTCGCCGATGTTGCCCTGCACGAAGGGCACGTCGTCGGGGACGTTCTCGCGCACTCCCGCGTACGTGAGCAGGTCGTATGCGACCACGTGATCGCCCGGATTGGCCTCCAGACGGTGGCGGACGAAGTTCGAGCCGATGAAGCCGGCCGCGCCGGTGACGAGGATCCGCATCGGCGCCAGTGTACGGCCCAACCTGTGGAGAAATGCGGGTTCTGTAAAGACGAGGAGAATCCGGAAGGCGGGTGCGCTACCCTCAAAGCCCTGGCTGTGGCCGGCTGACGGGCCGGTGCCGCCGAAAATCAGGCTCGGGGTCCAGGCCTATGGTCAGCAAACTCGCAGCAGCAATCGTCGCCGCATTCGGGCTCACAACGAGTGCCCCGTCGACGCATGTCGTCTACTCGGCCGCCAAGCAGCCGCAGGCGAAGAAGGTGGCCCTGCCGGTGCTGTTCGTCTCCGGCCACGGCTGGGGCCACGGAGTCGGACTCGCGCAGTACGGCGCCTACGGCTACGCGCTGCACGGCTGGACCTTCGACAAGATCGTCGCGCACTACTACCCGGGCACGGAGCTCGGCCCGGCGCCGGTGAAGAAGGTGCGGGTGCTCCTGCTCGCGAGCGCCAGGCGCGCGGTCATCTCCTCGTCGGCGCCCTTCACCGTTGTCGACGGCAAGGGCACGAGCCACAAGCTTCCCGCGGGCCCGCAGTCGCTTGGCCCGGGGCTGAAGGTCACGCTCTCGGGCGGGAAGGCAAAGGCGCTGCCCGGGCCGCTGCTCTTCTCGCCGGGGACTGCGCCGCTCACGCTCGGCGGGCGCGGTTACCGCGGCTCGCTGCGCGTGAAGAAGACCGGCTCCGCGCTAGAGGTCGTGAACGTGGTCGGGCTCGAGTCGTACCTCCTGGGCGTCGTTCCCTCCGAGATGCCGAACAAATGGCCGGCCGAGGCGCTCGCCGCTCAGGCGGTGGTTGCGCGCACGTACGCGCTCGCCCATCTGGCGAAAGGCGGCGACTACGACCTCTACCCGGACACGCGCAGCCAGGTCTACGGCGGGATCGCCGCCGAGGCGCCGAGCTCGAACGCGGCCGTGAGCGAGACGGCGAACCAGATCGTCCTCTACCAAGACGAGCCGGCCAACACGTTCTTCTCGTCGAGTTCGGGCGGAAAGACGGCCAACGTCCAGGACGTCTGGTCGTCGCCGCCGGTGCCGTACCTGGTCTCCGTCCCGGACCCGTACGACACGCTCTCGCCATACCACAACTGGGGCCCGCTCAGGTACAGCAGCGCGACGATCGCCAGGCGCTTCCACGTGCCGGGGAAGGTCACTGACTTTCGCGCCAACGTCACCTCGTCGGGCCGCGTGCGGACGATCACGTTCGTCGGGACGAATGGCGAGAAGACGGTCGCGGGCTCGACGATCCGCGCTTCGCTCGGCCTCCGCTCGACCTGGTTCCGCTTCGGCCTGCTCTCGCTCTCCCCGGCGGGGACGGCGACCTACGGCTCCGGGATCACGCTCCTGGGCGCGGCCCGCGGCACGCCCAGGGTCTACCTGGAGGCCCGCGCCTACCGCGGCGGCTGGAAGTCGCTCGGCCGCCTGAAGGTCAAGAACGGCGTCATCACCGCGACGGTGAAGCCCAAGCTCACGACCGACTACCGCCTGCAGAGCGGCGGCTTCCGCAGCGCGGTCGTCCGCGTGCCGGTCGCGCCGCTCGTGACGCTGCTGGCCGGAAGCGACGGCGTCAGCGTCTCGGGGGTGGTCAAGCCGGTCGCAAGCGGGGAGAATGTGGACGTGCAGCGGCTAGACCCGAACGGCTGGACCACCGTCGTGAGCGCGACGACCGGCTCGGGCGGGAGCTTCCAGGCGACTCTCGACCTGCAGCCCGGCAGCTACCGGGCGCGGGTTGCCGCCGCTCGCGGCTTCGCGACCGGCATCTCCAAGACGCTGACGGTGGTCTCGTCGTGAAACGGCTCGCCGCCGCCGGCACGGCCGCGCTCTTCCTCGCGCTGCCGGCCGCGGCGCAGGCCTTCAATCCGAACGACCCGCTCCTGCCGCGGCAGTGGTACGTGTCCCAGGACCACACCTTTGACGCCTTCAACGTCCTGCCGAACCTTGCGCCGGTTCGGGTGGCCGTGATCGACACGGGCATCGACTTCTCGCACCCCGAGCTCGCCGGCCGGATCGCCGCCACGCGCAGCTTCGTCGGCGGCTCCGTCAGCGACACTCAGGGGCACGGCACTTTCGTCGCCGGCGAGATCGCGGCCGCGATCGACAACAGCCGCGGGATCGCGGGCCTCGCGCCCTCCGCCAGGCTGCTGATCGCCAAGGTCGTCGACGAGAACGGCCAGGTCTCGCCGCGCTCCGAGGCGCGCGCGATCCGCTGGTCGGTCCGGCACGGCGCGCGCGTGGTCAACGTCAGCCTCGGCGGCATCCGCGACCCGCAGGACCCGAAGCACAGCGGCTTCTCGCCGGCCGAGCAGCGCGCGATCGACTATGCGACCAGGAACGGCGCGCTCGTCGTCGCGGCGGTCGGCAACAGCACCTTTGCGCCAATCCAGCCGTGGTCGTACGCGAGCTACCCCTCGGCGCTGCCGCACGTCCTCGGGGTCGGCTCGTATGGGCACGACGGAGACGTCTCCCTGTTCTCGAACCGCGACCCGGTCTACGTCGACCTGATCGCTCCGGGCGAGGACATCCTCTCGCTCTTCCCGCGGCAGCTGACGGCGAAGTACCCGAACTGCGACGAGCAGGGCTACTCGAGCTGCGGCCCCAAGTGGTACCACCACGCCTCGGGGACGTCCTTCGCGGCGCCGCAGGCGACCGCAGCCGCCGCGATCCTCTTCGGGCTCCAGCCCTCGCTCCAGCCCGACCAGGTCTCGACCCTGCTCGAGCGGACGGCGACCCTGGCGACTCCCGACAACGGCTGTGTCCAGTGCTCCGGCTCGCGCGACTCGCTCAGCGGCTGGGGCAAGCTCGACGTCACCGCGGCCGTCAAGGCGCTCCGCGCGAACCACATTCCGGTGCGCGACCGCTTCGAGCCGAACGACGATATCCGGATCGGCACCCACATCCGCTCGAGGCACGCGCACTTCCGCGCCACGATCGACCGGTGGGACGACCCCTACGACGTCTATCGGATCCATCTCCGCGCCGGCCAGTCCGTGTCGGTCGCCGCGGCGCCGCGTGTCGCCGCCGACATCTCGCTCGTCCTTTGGAAACCGGAGCTGACGACGCTCGCCGACGCGGACGACTCGTTTCGGGTCAAGCGCTCCGTGCACCCGCCCGGCGTCACCGAGCGGCTGCACTACCGCGCGACCGCGCCCGGCTGGTACTCGCTCGAGGTCCTGCTCGCGAACTCCGGCTCCGGCTCCTACCGGATCCGCATCCAAAAGAGCTAGGGCAAGAGCTCCTCGTCCGGCACCTCGCGGATCTGGCGGGCGGGGTTGCCGACGACGAGCGCCCGCGCCGGGACGTCGCGGATCACGACCGCGCCCGCGCCGACGAAGGCCTCCTCGCCGATCTCGATCCCGGGGAGCAGCACCGCCGCCCCGCCGATGCGGGCGCCGCGGCGGATCGTGGGCCCGCGCCGCAGCGCGTGGCGCTTCTCGGTGCGTCCCATGAAGTTGTCGTTGGTCGTGACGACGCAGGGCGCGACGAAGACGTCCTCTTCCAGCGTCGAGTAGGCCGTCACGTAGGCGTCGGCCTGGATCTTCGTGCGGGCGCCGACGGTCGTGTCGTTCTCGACGAGCGAGCCGCGGCCGATGACGACGTCGTCGCCGATCGCGCAGCGTTCCCGCACGCAGGCCTGGTCGCCGACGATCGCCCGTTCCCCGATCGTCGTCCCCGCGAAGACGACGGCTCCGGTCGAGACGATCGTGCCGGCGCCGAGCTCGAGCGGCGGCAGCTCCTCGCGCGCGGCGGTCGAGCGCGGCGACAACGTGGGCTGCTTGCCGACGACCGCGTAGTCGAGGATCCGGCAGCCCTCGCCGACCACCGTGCCCGGGTAGACGATCGCGGTCTCGGCGATCTCGGTCACGCCGGAGCTGCGACCAAAGAGGCCTGGAGCTGCTCGAGCACGTTGACCACTCCGAGTCCGTCACGGGCCGGGCGGCGGGGATCGCCTTCTCCGGCGACGAGGTCGAGGAAATGGGTGCACTCGAGGCGGAGCGGCTCTTCGTTCGGGATCTTCGGGCTGAAGATGTCTCCCGACCGAGTCTGCCACTCCCCCCATGTCGCGGACGGCTGCCACGGGCCTTTCTCGTAGATCGTCACCTTGCGCTCCAGCTCCATGTCGTCGAAGACGACCATCTTTTCCCGGCCCACAACCGTGATCTTGCGCATCTTGTGCGGGTCGAGCCAGGAGAGGTGCATGTGCGCAATCCGCCCCGAGGGGAACTGGAGGTAGCAGAAGACGATGTCCTCGACGCCTTCGTTCAGGAACGCATGTCCGTGTGCCCAAACCTGGGAGGGCTCCTCTTCCAGCAGGTAGAGAATCACCGAGAGGTCGTGGACGCCGAGTGAGAGGAGTGCGTTCTCGTGCTTGCGGATCACTCCGAGGTTCTGGCGATTGGAGTAGACGCAGAGCACATCGCCGAGCTCGCCGGCGTGGATGAGGCCCTTGAGCGTGTTGACCGCAGGGTGGTAGAGGAGCAGGTGACCCGGCATGAGGACGAGGTCGCGCTCGTCGGCCAGGTCGCAGAGCTCTTCCATCTCTTGCGCGCGCATCGCCGGCGGCTTCTCGACGAAGACGTGCTTCCCGGCCTCGAGCGCGAGCTTCGCGAGCTCGTAATGCGTCGGTACCGGCGTCGCCACCACAACCGCCTCGAGCTCTGGGTCGGCGAGGAGCTCCTCGAAGTCTCCGGTGACCCGTGCGTTCGGATAGCGCGCGGCGAACTCCTGTCGCCTCGACTCGTCCGCGTCGCAGAGCCAAGTGAGGTCGGCAATTTCGTCGAAGTTGCGCGTGAGGTTCTTGCCCCATGCGCCGAGGCCGGCCTGCCCGACCCTGGTCGAGCTCATAGCTTCCAGACTTTCCCGTCCACGCGGCCGTTCCTGCCGGTTGCATTGCGGAGGTCGACGACGAGCTGCGCCTGCTCGACGACCTGCTCGTAGTCGATCTTGGAGTGCGCCGTGACGATCACCACGCAGTCGTGCTCGGCCGGGTCGAGCGCGACCGACGACAGGCCCTGCTCGGCCAGCTCGGGCACGAACGGGTCGTGGTAGGCGACCTCGGCGCCGGCGTTGTGCAGCAGCTCGATCAGCTTCAGCGCAGGCGACTCGCGCGTATCGCGCACGTTGGGCTTGTAGGCGACGCCGAGGATCAGCACCTTCGAGCCCTTCAGCGACAGCTCGCGCCCGTGGTTCAACGCCTGCGAGATCAGGGAGCGGCAGAAGTACGGCATGTTCTGGTTGACCTTGCCCGCGAGCTCGATGAACTCGGTGTAGAAGTCGTACTGGCGCGCCTTCCACGAGAGGTAGAACGGGTCGACCGGCAGGCAGTGCCCGCCGAGACCGGGGCCGGGCTCGAAGCGCATGAAGCCGAACGGCTTCGTCGAGGCTGCGTCCACGACCTCCCAGATGTCCAGGTTCATCCGGTCGCAGAGCTGGGCCAGCTCGTTGACGAGGGCGATGTTCACCGAGCGGAAGATGTTCTCGAGCAGCTTCGTCAGCTCGGCCGCCTCGGGCGACGAGACGCGAACGACCGTGTCGAGCGCGCTCTCGTACAGCTCGGCCGCCTTCTCGGTGCAGGCCTCGGTGATGCCGCCGACGACCTTCGGCGTGCTCTTCGTCGTCCAGTCCTCGCGGCCGGGGTCGACGCGCTCGGGCGAGAAGGCGAGGTGGAAGTCCTCGCCCGCCTTGAGGCCGCTCTCCTCGAGGATCGGCTGAAGCCGCTCGCGCGTCGTCCCGGGATAGGTGGTCGACTCGAGGATGATCAGCTGGCCCTTCTCCAGGCGCTTCGCGATGTCGCGCGTGGCGTCGAGGACGATGGTCAGGTCCGGCTCGCGCTGGGCGGAGAGCGGGGTCGGCAGCGCGATCAGGATCGCGTCGGCGCCGCGCAGCTCGTCGTAGTCGAGGGTGGCGCGCAAGCGACCGGCGTCGAGCAGCTCGCGCAGGCTCTCGTTCGAGACGTCGCCGACGTAGCTCTCGCCGCGGTTGAGCATGTCGACGCGCTCGGGTTGGACGTCGACGAGGACGACCGAGTGGCCCGCCTTACCGAACGTCTCGGCAAGCGGCACGCCGACGTAGCCCGCCCCGACGATGGCGATCTCGCTCATGCGCGCGTAAGGGTATAGAGCGCCTCTGCGATCCTCGCGGCCGCGTGGCCGTCGCCGTAGAGCTCTGGCGGGTCCGCCGGGAAGCTCGCCTCCTCGAGCGCTGTCGCGATCTCGCCCGGGCCGGCGAGCCGGTTGGCGCCGACGGCGACGGTGTCGACCCACTCGGTCGAGGGCCGCAGCGTGACGCAGGGCACCCGGAGCCAGTAGGCCTCCTTCTGGAGGCCTCCGGAGTCGGTCACGACGCGGGTGGCGCCGGCGACGAGCGCGAGCATCTCCAGGTAGCCGACTGGCTCGACCGCGTGCAGCTCCGCCGCCGGCTCGATCCCGTGCTCGTCCATGACCTTGCGCGTGCGCGGGTGCACCGGGAAGACGAACGTCCAGCCGGTCGCGTTCAGCTCGCCGATCAGCGCCCGGAGCCGGTCCGGCTCGGTGTTCGCCTCGCGGTGGATCGTGAGCGCGGCGTAGGGCTCGGGCCACTCGTCCCGCACGCGCTTGCGCGCGATCGGCGCGAAGACGCGCGTCGCGTCGGCCATCACGTCGCCGACCACCTCCACGCGGCCCTCGACCCCCTCGGCCGCCAGCGTCTCCTGCGAGCGCTCGTCGGGGGCGAAGAGCAGCGCGGCCAGCCTGTCGGTCTCGATCCGGTTGCGCTCCTCGGGCATCGAGAGGTCGCCGCTGCGCAGCCCCGCCTCGACGTGGGCCAGCGGGAAGCCGAGCTCGGCCGCGGCCTCCGCGCCGGCCAGGGTGGAGTTCGTGTCGCCGTAGACGAGCACCCAGTCGGGCTCCTCGGCGGCGAGCCGGTCCTTGATCGCCGGCCGCATCAGCTCCGGGTCGGCGGTCCGCAGATCGAGCCGGTGGCGCGGCTCCTCGAGGCCCAGCTCCTCGAAGAAAACCTGCGACAGCTCGCGGTCGTAGTGCTGTCCCGTGTGGATCACGACCTCCTCGAAACCCCGCTCCCGGAGCGCGACTGAGGTGGGCGCCGTCTTCACGAACTGGGGCCGGTTGCCGACGATCGAGGCGATCTTCACGCGGGCTACACTACGCGGCGCCTCGGGCCGTTAGCTCAGCTGGTAGAGCAGGGGACTCTTAATCCCAAGGTCGCAGGTTCGATCCCTGCACGGCCCATTGAGAACGGCTTGGCTCGTGGCAACCCA
>Ga0307296_10002080_pt1 | contig 10177 bp, 5 predicted proteins | sample ER_DNA_153_FD_194467 | JGI IMG/M metagenome (GOLD analysis project Ga0307296, IMG submission 194467) | Bulk soil microbial communities from the East River watershed near Crested Butte, Colorado, United States - ER_DNA_153 | ecosystem: Environmental > Terrestrial > Soil > Floodplain | place: USA... | reverse complement strand
GAACGCGAGTATGCCCCCCTCGATCCGGCGGATGTGGCACGGCCCGATCACCTCGAGCCCGTGCGGCTTGCCCGCCTCGAGCACCCGGTTCCACAGCTTGACGCCGTGCTCGGACGCGTCGCGCAGGTAGATCTCGTAGCCCACCTCGCCCGTGTAGCCGGTGCGCGAGACCACGACGTCCATCCCGTCGAGCTCGCCGTGCATCAGGCCGTAGTACGGGATCTCGAGGACCCGCTCGCCGAACAGGTCCGTCAGCACCTTCTTGGCGTTCGGGCCCTGGATCTGGACGGGAGCCACGTCGATCTCCTTCACCGTCACGTCCATCCCCCTTGCGGCGGCGATCCCGAGCGCGTACAGGTTCACGTCCGAGTCGGCGAGCGAGAGCCAGAACTCGTCCTCGGCGACCCGGAGCAGCACGGGGTCATTGAGGATCCCGCCGTCGGGACCGGTGATGAAGACGTACTTGCACTCGTTGACCGCGCACTTGTGGAGGTCGCGGGGGACGATCATGTTCGTGAGGTCGAACGCATCCGGCCCCTTGATCTGGATCTGCTTCTCGACACCGACGTCCCACAGCGTGACGCCGTTCACCAGGTGCCAGTACTCGGCAACCGGGTCGCCGTAGTGGCGAGGGTGGTACGTGTGGTTGTACACGCTGTAGCGCGCGACCCCGTGTTCTCGGGACGCGTGGAAGTACGGCGACTTGCGGATCCGCGTGTAGAGGAGGATCCCCGGGTTGTCGATGACGGCCAAACTCCGCTCCTTCCCCGCGTGATCCGGCCCGAGGCAACCTCGTCACGCCCTCAGTCGTTCGCCCTTCGGGTCCCACAACGGGTCCTCGGCGACCGTCGCCGGGAGCCGCTCGTCGAAGTACTCGACCTCGACCGGCGTCCCCGGCACCGCCAGCTCAGCGGGCAGGTAACCGTAGACGATGCAGCGCCCGACCGAGTAGCCGTACCCGGCGGACGTCGCGTAGCCGACGACGTGCGCGCCCGATCGGATCGGCTCCTTGCCGAGCACCACCGCGGACGGGTCGTCGAGCGTGATACAGGCGAGCTTCTCGCGGGGGCCCTGCTCCAACGCCCGCTCGAGCGCTTCGCGACCCTGGAACCCCTTCTTGTCCATCTTGACCGCGAAACCGAGCCCGGCCTCGAACGGATCGTGCTCGGTGTGGATGTCCTGCCCCCAGAACCGATAGCCCTTCTCGAGCCTCAGCGTGTCGAAGCACCCGAGCCCGGCGGCCACGAGCCCCCGGTCCCGCCCGGCCTCCCACAGCAGCTCCCAGGCCCGGTCCCCCATCGCGAACTGCCCGTACAGCTCCCACCCGACCTCACCCGCGTAGGAGATGCGCTGGGCCCACACCGGTCCGACCTCTCCGAGGTTCACGTACCGAGCCGTCATGTACGGGAACGCGTCGTTGCCCACGTCCACGTCGGTGACCTGCGCGAGGACCTCGCGCGCGTTCGGTCCCCACAGGCCGAGCGCGAACAGCGAGCCGGTGCGCTCGGTGATCCGGACCCGCTCGTCCTCGTCGATCTGGCGCCGCATCCAGGCGAGGTCGTGCTGCCCGCTCCCGCCGCCCGTGATCACGCGGAACAGCTCGTCCTCCTTGCGCGTGATCGTGAGGTCGCAGCGGATCCCGCCTGTCGGCGTGAGCATTGCCGTGTAGACGATCGTCCCGACCGGACGGTCGATCCGGTTGGCGCAGACGCGCTCGAGGTAGGCGAGCGCGTCGGGACCCTCGACGTCGAACTTCGCGAACGCGGTGAGGTCGAATAGCGCCGCGCTCGAGCGCGTGGCCAGGTGCTCGGCGCCCTCGATCGGCGACCAGAACCGCCCCGCCCACTCGTTCCGGCGCAGCCACGGCGCATCGGACGGGACGAGCGCGGCGTTGGCCTCGAACCACTCGGGGCGCTCCCAGCCGGCGCCCACGACGAAGTCGGCGCCGAGCTCCACCTGGTGGTCGAAGAACGGCGAGAGCCGAAGCTTCCGCGGGCGCGCCATCTGCTGGCGGGGATGGATGATGTCGTACACCTCGCGGTACTGCTGCTTGCCGCGCTCGAGCACGAACGGCGGGGTCGTCATGTACGGGTAGAACCGGTTGGCGTCCGCCTCGGCCATGTCGATCGAGGGCTCGCCCTGAACCATCCACTCGGCCACGTGCCTGCCGAACCCGCCGGCGTGCGTGACCCACACGGCCTCGCAGAGCCACACGCCCCGGACCGCGGCCGACTCACCCACGATCGAGCCCGCGTCCGGCGTGAACGAGAACATCCCGTTGATCGAGCGTTCGGGATCGGCGGGGTGCATCCGCCCCTTCAGGGCGGGCAACAGACGCGCAGCCTCGGCCTCGGCGACTTCGAAATCGGCAGGGGTGAAGGGCATGAGCGACGGCATCAACGGGTCTTCGCCCGGGCGCCGAAGCTCGGACTGCGGCGTGGCGATCGGCTCGTGCCTGTAGTTGCCGACCGCGTAGTGGTCCTTCCGATGGCGGAAGTACATGGCCATGTCCTGGTGCCGAAGGATCGGGTGCGCGACCTCTCGCGTGTCGCCCTCGAGCTCGGGGATCGGGTCGGTCGAGACGAGCTGGTGCTGGACGGCCAGCAGCGGGACCGGGACCCCGGCCAAGGCACCGACGCTCGGCCCCCAGATCCCGGCGCACAACAGCACCCGCTCGCACTCGACGTCGCCCCGGTCCGTCCGGACGCCGTGCACGCGCCCGTCGCGGACGTCGAACCCGGTCACGGTCACGCCGCCCTCGAACGCCACGCCGTTCGCCTCCGCGCGGCGCCCGAGCGCCGTCGCGATCGTCACCGCCTTGGCGATGCCGTCCGAGGGCACGTGGTACGCCCCGAGGATCGCGGAGGGGTCGATCAGCGGGATCTTCTCGGCGGTCTCGGCGGGGGTGAGCAGATCCGCCCCTTCGAGCCCGAACGAGCGCGCGAACCCCAGCCGGCGCTTCAGCTCCCGCATCCGCGCCTCGCTGGTCGCGACCTCGATCCCACCCACGCCGTACCAGGCCGGTTCGCCGTCGACGTCCAGCGTCGCGTACAGCGCCACCGACTCTTGGGCGATCCGGCACATCATCCGGGAGCCGTTGGTCTGGAACGCGAGCCCGGGCGCGTGGGAGCTCGAGCCCCCGGTCTCAAACAACGGGCCCTGGTCGAGCACGAGCACGTCGCGCTCGCCGAGCTCGGCCAGGTGGTAGGCGGCGCTCGCGCCGACGATCCCGGCGCCGACGACGACGGTTCGAGCTCGATCCCGCATCAGGCTTCGGATGTTCCTTCGCGGGCGCCGTCCTGACAAACCGTCAGGAGAGGTCGATGACGATCGTCTTGAGCTCGGTCAGACGATCCATCGAGAAGCGTCCGCCGACCCGACCGACCCCGCTCTGCGAGCCGGCGCGGCCCCCGAACGGCAGGTGGGACTCCCAGTAGTTCGTGCCCTCGTTCACGTTCACCCAGCCCGTCCGGACGACTTCCGCGAAACGGAGCCCGCGGCGGAGATCCCGCGTGAAGATCGCGGAGAGCAGACCGTACGGCGACCCGTTGACGAGCTCGATCGCCTTCTCCTCGCTCCGGATCGAGGACACCGGCACCACCGGCCCGAACGTCTCCTCGCGCGCGATCTCCATGTCGTCGGTCACGCCGTCGAGCACGGTCGCCTCGAAGAACAGCTCGCTCCCGTGCTGCGGAGCGCGCTTGCCGCCGACCACCACGCTCGCGCCTCGTTCGAGCGCCTCGGTCACGTGTCGCTCGGTTTTGGCCGCCGTGGGCTCGTTGTTGACCGGTCCCATCGTCGTCGCGTCGTCGAACGGGTCACCGAGCTCGACCCGCTCGGCGATCGCGTCGGACAGCTTCGACAGGTACTCGTCCTTCACGTCCTCGTGGGCGAGGAACCGTTCGCCCGCCGTGCAGCTCTGCCCGGCGTTGAGGAACGAGGCGACAAGGGTGGCCTCGACCGCCTTGTCGAGATCGCCGTCCTCGCAAATCACCAGCGGGCCGTTGCCGCCCATCTCGAGCAGGAGCTCCTTCCCGGCGGCCCGCTCGGCGACCGTGTGCCCGGTCGCGATCGAACCGATGAAGCCGACGGCCTGGGTTCCGGGGTTCGCGGCGATCTCGTCGCCGACGACGGGGCCGGGTCCGGTCACTAGGTTCACGACCCCCGGCGGCAGGTCGGCGGCCTCGACGCACTCGGCGAGCCGAACCGCGCAGATCGAGGTCGTCGGCGCCGGGGCCCACACCACGGCGTTCCCGTAGGCGATCGCCGGAGCCAGGATCTCCCCCGGCATCATGTAGGGCCAGTTCCAGGGACTGATGATCGAGACGACGCCCCGAGACACACGCTGGAGCAACACGCGCTTGTTCGCGTCGATCGAGGGAGGCAGCAGCCCTTCGGCACGGACGGCATCCGCCGCCGCCATGTCGAAGTAGGCGATCAGCTCCTCGACCTCGTCGAATGCCTCGGCCTTCTTCGGCTTGCCCTGATCGAGGGTCAGGGTGTGCGCGAGGTCCTCACGACGTGCGTCGATCGCCTCGGCCACGCGCTTCATGGCGGCCGCACGCTCGAACGCCGAGAGGCCGGCCCACCCCGGCCACGCCGCCTGCGCGGCCGAGATCGCGCGGCCCGCGTCGGCGCGCGCCCCCTCCGGGACCGTGCCGATCACCTCGCCGGTGGACGGGCTGATCGCGTCGAACGTCGCGCCGTCCTCGGCGTCGACCCACTCGCCGCCGATCCACATCCGGACGTGTTCGCTCATGTCTGCACCCCCGAACGCAAGGGGCGGCCCCCCGAGGGCCGCCCCTTGCGTCGACCTCGAACGGTCGATCAGGCCGCCGGCAGCCAGGCTTGCCAGACGTCCTGGTTCGCGTCCACCCATTCCTGCGCGGCCTCCTCGGGCTCCGCGCCTTCCTGGATCGCGAGTGCGACGCTGTTCTGGTCCTCCTCCGTCCACTCAAAGTTCGATAGGAACTCGAACGCGGCGGGATCCTTTCCTTCGAGCTGGGCGCTGAACGCCTTGTACAGGACGTCGTCCGCGTAGTCGCAGTTGTAGCCGACGGCCTCCGGGTCGTTGAGCGCGATGTCCGCGCACTTGTCGGTGAACGCGGGGAGCTTCACCTCGACGAGGTCGTACTTCGCGTTCGCCCACTGCGGCGTCCACCAGTACATCAGGATCGGCTCCTCGTTCTGGACAGCGGTATCGAGCGCCGAGAGCGACGCGTCCTCGCTGCCGCTGTAGACGACCTCGAGGTCGAGCCCGAGCGCGGCGATGATCTGCTCGTCGAAGATCGAGTAGGTCGTGTCCGCTCCGAGGAACCGCCCCTTGTCGCCGGTGTCGGCGGTCGCGAAGATATCGGCGTCCTCCTTGAATCCGTCCACCGTCGCGTACTGAGGATTCTGCTCGACCACGTAGCTCGGCACGAACCACCCGATGTTCCCGGTGATCCCCAGCAGACCGCCATCGACGACCGTCCCGGCCTCGTCGATGAACTGCGCGTAGTCGTCGGCATGCCCCGAGGGCCAGACCTCGAGTGTTGCGTCAACGTCGCCGTCAGCCATCGCGGGGAACTGCGCCTTCTCGGCGATCGGGTCTTCCAGCTCGACGGTGCAGCCCATCTGCTGTTCCATCAAGACCTGCGCGACGGCCGCGTTCGCCTTCGCGCCGATCCAGGGGTTCACCGCCAGGACGATCGTGTCGTCGCCGCACTGCGCGACGTTGGCGTTGGCGGGGGGAGTGCCACCACCGCCACCACCACCCCCTTCCGGCTCCTCGACGTCGCTGCATGCCGCTGCGAGCAGTGCGAGCAGCGAGATCCCGACCGCGAGCACCGTGCCGTGTCGCCTCATCTCTCCTCCCCTCTGTCGCCGGGGGCGGCCGGCACCGTCTGGCCCGGGACCAGCGCCCGGATCCGCGGCCACCTGCCGAACCCCAACTGACCGACTGGGCCGCGGGACGTCTTCGGTGCGGCCCCCATCGCCTGAGTTATACGGTCGAGGACGATGGCCAGGAGCAGGATGCTGACCCCTGCCACGACGCCTCGTCCGATCTCCCCCTGTCCCAGCGCCTGTGCCACCTCGAGCCCGAGCCCCGGGCCGCCCACCAGGCCGGCGATGATCACGACCGATAGGACCATCATGATCGTTTGGTTCACCCCGAGTAGGATCGACGGCTTCGCCAAGGGAAGTTGGACCTTACCCAGAAGCTGCCGCGAGGTCGAGCCGAAGGCCACGCCCGCCTCGACGATCTCCTTCGGCACCTGCCGGATGCCGAGGTTCGTGAGACGGATCCCGACTGGCAGCGCGTAGACGAACGACGCGACGATGCCCGCGACCCGCCCGGGTCCAAACAGGAGCAGGACCGGGATCAGGTAGACGAACGCCGGCATTGTCTGCATCGCGTCGAGGATCGGTCTGGAGATCTTCTCGAACGCGTCGCTCTTCGCGGCGACGATCCCGAGCGGGATCGCGAACGCGACCGTGACCGCGACCGCAACCAGCACCTGTGACAGCGTGATCATGCTGAACTCCCAGGTCCCGAGCAGGCCGATGCCGATGAAGCATACGAAGACGGAGAGCGCGAGACGCCACGTCGCGACCCGCCATGCGAGCACGGAGAATGCCCCCGCCACGATCCACCACGGCTCCTCGAGGAGGAGCCGTTCGAGCGGGTCAAGGAGGTAGAGGATCAGGAAGTCGTTCACGGCGCTCGTGAACCCTTGCAGGTTCGTCTGGGACCAGACGATCACGTCGTTCGCGATGTTCGCCACGATGTCGGTGTCCCACGCGTCCGGGAACTCCTGCTGGCGAAGCACCTCACGGCCGATCACGATGGCCGCTAACGAAATCGCGATCCCGGCCACGATCTGAAAACGACGCGACACGACCCACCCGCCGATCCGCAGCGGCTTTGCGCGTCGGCGACTCCGCACGCTCCACGCCGTCGTGACGCGGTCCAAGATGATCGCGAGGAGCACGATAGCGATCCCCGCCTCTAGCGCACCCCCGAGATCGCGTCGCTGCAACGCATCGAGCACGGATTGCCCGAGGCCCCCGGCGCTCACGACTGCGGCGATGACGACGATGCTGAGCGCCGCCATGATCGTCTGGTTCACACCGAGCATGATCGATGGCTTCGCGAGCGGCACCTGGACGAGTCGGAGACGTTGCTTCGACGTCGTGCCGAACGAATCCGCGACCTCGACGGACGTCGCGGGCACGGTGCGGATGCCGAGCGCCGTCAGGCGGATCGCCGGTGGGAGCGAGAACACGAGGGTGGCGATCAGGGCAGCGGGAGCGCCGACGCCGAAGAGCAGGAACGCCGGCAGCAGGTAGGAGAACGCGGGGATCGTCTGCATCGCGTCGAGGATGGGCCGGAGGACGCGCTCGACCCTGGGCCGTAGACCGGCCCAGATCCCGAAGGGGATCCCGATCGCGAGGGCGAGGGACACCGCCACGGTCATCAGGGCGATCGTCTCGACGGCCGCCTCCCACACCCCGAGCAGCCCGATGCAGAAGAGCCCGACCGCCGTGAGGAGGAGCATCCGCCAGCCGGCCACCAGGCCAGCGATCATTGCAGCCGTCGTCACGAAGCCGAGCCACGTCATCCGATTCAGCAGGAGCACCACTTGATCGAACGCCGCCTGGACGGCGTCCTGGATCGGCGTCAGGAAGTAGACGAAGATTGGGCTCGTCGTGCGGCTCACGGCGGCCCAGTGCTGGAACTCGCCGAACCAGCGGGAGAAGTCCACCGTCATGGAGTTCCACCACCCCGGCCGCAGCCACATGGCTCCGATCGCGGCGACGGCGACGCCGAGCGCGATCCACAGGATCCGCCGAGGCCAGGGGCTCGGCGTTGTGACCGTCTGGCTCGTCGTGAGCTCGCGCGGCCGAGTCGTCGGTGGGGCGACCGCCACGTTCAGGACCCCTCGACGAGCGCCGCCATCACCGCAGCACGGTCGACGACGCCAACTACGGCGCCGTCGTCGATCACCCGGATCGTTCGGTCCGTCTCGGCGACGATCGCGATCAGGTCCTGCACGATGGTCTCGGGAGCGACCGTGGGGCCGTCGGCCGGCGCCTGACCGTTTGCTGGGCGCATGATCGCGCGCGCCGTCAGGACGTGCGCACGCGGTACGTCCTTCGTAAAGTCGGCGACGTAGTCGTCCGCCGGGTGGGCGACGACCTCCTCGGGCGTGCCCACCTGGACGAAGCGTCCGTCCTTCATGATCGCGATGCGGTCGCCGAGCTTCAGCGCCTCGGCGAGGTCGTGCGTGATGAAAATCATCGTCTTGCGCACCTCGCGCTGGAGTCGGATCACCTCGTCCTGCATGTCCCGGCGGATCAGTGGGTCGAGCGCGCTGAACGGCTCGTCGAACAGCATGATCTCCGGATCGGTGGCGAGGGCTCTGGCGAGCCCCACCCGCTGCTGCATCCCTCCCGACAGCTCGTCCGGGTAGTGCTGGGCCCAGCCGCCGAGGCCGACGACCTCGAGCACCTCGACCGCCTTGCGCTCACGGTTCTCGCGCTCGATCCCCTGCACCTCGAGCCCGAACGCGACGTTGTCGACGATCCGGCGGTGCGGGAGCAGCCCGAAGTGCTGGAACACCATGCTGATCTTGCGGCGACGGACCTCGCGGAGCCGATCGGGCGGGAGCTCGAGCAGGTCCTCGCCGTCGATCCGAATCTGTCCCGCGGTCGGGTCGTGGAGCCGGTTGATCATCCGGACGAGGGTCGACTTCCCCGAACCGGACAGGCCCATCACGACGAAGACCTCGCCGGGCGCGACTTCGAACGAGACGTCGCGGACCGCCACGACGCACCCGGTCTTGGCGAGGAGTTCGGCGCGCGGGAGCTCGGCGTCGGGCGAACCCACGATCTTCTTCCCGTTCGCGCCGTAGACCTTCCACAGGCCCCGGCAAGCCACGGAGGCGTCGGTCCCGGGCACGCCCGTGGGCGAGTCCTGCACGTGGGTCTGCGCGTCCGCCACCCTGGGCCCTCCCTGGCCGCGCCCCGGACGACCCCGGCCGCCCGCGGATACGGCATCTTGGGCCCGAGGGGCTCCGACACGCAAGGCAGCCGTTGCGCGGGCGCGGACCCCGGCCCAGGTCCCGGTGCGCGCTGCGCTAGCATCCGCGGACCGCCGGGCGATCGCCGGACGGCGGCCGATCGGGGGGGTGCATGGCGTCGAGACCGTTCGACTTCGTGATCGTGGGGGGCGGGTCCGCCGGCTGTGCGCTCGCGAACCGCCTGTCGACCGACCCATCGAACCGGGTGCTCGTCCTCGAGGCCGGCCGGCCCGACTACCCGTGGGACGTCTACATCCACATGCCGGCGGCGCTCACGTTCCCGATCGGCAACCGCTTCTACGACTGGAAGTACGAGTCCGAACCGGAATCGCACATGAACGGCCGCCGGATCTACCACGCGCGCGGGAAGGTGCTCGGCGGCTCGAGCAGCATCAACGGCATGATCTTCCAGCGTGGCAACCCGCTCGACTACGAGCGCTGGAGTGCCGACCCCGGGATGCAGACCTGGGACTACGCGCACTGCCTCCCCTACTTCCGCCGGATGGAGCACTCGCTCGCGGCCCAACCGGGCGACGGGTTCCGCGGCGTGGCCGGCCCGCTCGTGCTCGAACGCGGCCCGGCCACCAACCCGCTGTTCGGCGCGTTCTTCGAGGCAGCACGTCAGACCGGTTTCGAGCTGACCGACGACGTGAACGGCTACCGGCAGGAGGGGTTCGCGGCGTTCGACCGGAACATCCACCGCGGCCGGCGGCTCTCGGCGGCGCGCGCCTACCTCCATCCCGTGATGTCGCGACCGAACCTCGAGGTCCGGACGCGGTCCTTCGTCCACCGGATCGTGATCGAGGGCTCGCGCGCCGTCGGCGTCGACGTATCACGCGGCCGCGGCGCGCTCGAGCGGATCCGCGCCGGCGAGGTCATCGTGTGCGGCGGCGCGATCAACACGCCGCAGACGCTGCAACTCTCGGGTGTCGGCCCGGCCGACGAGCTCCGAGCGCTCGGGATCGACGTCGTGCACGACCTGCCCGGGGTCGGCGAGAACCTGCAGGATCACCTCGAGGTCTACGTGCAACACGCGTGCACCCAGCCGGTCTCGATGGCGCCCTACCTGAAGTGGCGGTACCGGCCCTGGATCGGGTTCCGCTGGCTGTTCT
>Ga0307296_10002078_pt1 | contig 10179 bp, 6 predicted proteins | sample ER_DNA_153_FD_194467 | JGI IMG/M metagenome (GOLD analysis project Ga0307296, IMG submission 194467) | Bulk soil microbial communities from the East River watershed near Crested Butte, Colorado, United States - ER_DNA_153 | ecosystem: Environmental > Terrestrial > Soil > Floodplain | place: USA... | reverse complement strand
CCTGGGGTTGGGGGCGGTGTTGGGACGGGCGGAGGCGGCGGTAAGGGCGGCGGTGGCGGGTCCCCAGGAGGTGGTGGCGGGTCGGGCGGCGGCGGAATGGGTGGAGGCGGTAAGGGCGGCGGTGGCGGCGGTGGCTTCCCAGGTGGTGGAGGCTCCCCAGGTGGTGGGGGCTCCCCGGGTGGTGGAGGTGGTGGCGGCGGCCAACGCCCCGGCGGCGGATCAGGAGGTGGAATGGGTGGCGGTGGCGGGTCCCCTGGTGGTGGTGGCGGGTCAGGCGGCGGCGGATCGAAGGGCGGACCCGGCGGTGGTGGCTCTCCGGGTGGAGGCGGAGGCTCCGGCGGCTCGGGTGGCGGCTCAGGTGGAAAGGGCGGCGGCGGCCGATAGCACACACTCGTAGAAAAAGGGCGCTCCGGCTCATCGCCGGAGCGCTCTTTTCTCGTTTCGCCTGACGCGTCGCGACACTGGACGCACTCTCGCACGCACGGCAGAATTGCCCCGTGCAACGTCCCGCCCCCGCGCGTTCGCTCTTCACGCGCACACCGCTCGCCGCACGTGTCCTGATCGGTCTCGTCGTCGGCTTCGCGATTGGGCTCCTGCTCGTTCGCGTCGACGTCCGGATGGCTCGACTCGTCCTCGCGGTCGCCGAGCCGGCCGGCGCGATCTTCGTGAATCTCATCAGGATGACCGTCATCCCGCTCGTCGTCGCGAGCCTCGTCGTCGCCGTCGCGACGGCGCCGGACACGCGAGCCGTCGGCGCGATCGGCGTGCGCGCGCTTGTGCTCTTCGTCGCCGTGCTGTTCGCCGGCGCTCTGTTTGCCGCGCTCGCCACACCATCGCTGTTCGCGCTCTTTCCGCTCGATGCCAGCGCGGTGTCCTCGCTGCGCGCGACGGCCGCGAGCAGCGGTCAGGGCATCGCCGAAGGCGCGCGGGCGATCCCGACCGTCGGCCAGTGGATCGTCGACCTCGTACCGGCGAACGTCTTCAAGGCGGCGAGCGACGGCGCGATGCTTCCACTGATCGTCTTCGCCCTCGCGCTCGGCGTGGCGTTAGGCAGGATCGGCGACGAGGCGCGTGTACCCGTCGTGCGGTTGTTCGGCGGACTCGCCGACGCGATGCTCGTCCTCATCCGGTGGATCCTCGCGCTCGCCCCGATCGGCGTGCTGGCCCTCGCGATTCCACTCGCGGCGCGCGTCGGCACGGCGGCGGTCGGCGCACTGGCGATCTACATCGCCGTCGCCGTCGGATTGATGGTCGCCTTCAACCTGCTCGTGCTGTATCCGCTCGCGGTGGTCGGTGGCCGCGTCGGCGTCGCACGCTTTGCCCGGGCGTCCCTGCCGGCGCAGGCTGTCGGATTCGGCTCGCGCTCCTCGCTCGCGGCGCTCGCGGCGATGATCGAGGCGACACGCGATCGGCTCGCGCTCCCGCCTGCAATCACCGGTTTCTTTCTTCCCCTCGCCGTCGCGACGTTTCGCGCCGGGGCCGCGGTGAACCAGACCGTGGGCGTCATCTTCGTCGCCTACCTTTACGGCAGCGCGCTCTCCACCGCCCAGATGGCGACGATCATCGTCACCGTCGTTGTCACGACGTTCTCTGTGCCGGCGATTCCAGGCGGATCGATCATCGTCATGGTACCAGTGCTCGTTGCCGCCGGGCTTCCTGTCGAAGGCGTGGGTGTGCTGTTGGCAGTCGACACGATTCCCGACATGTTCCGCACGGCGACAAACGTCACTGGACACCTGACGATCGCCACAGTACTCGGCCGGCAACCGAACACCGCGGCCGGTATGCCGGCCAACGTCTCACCGTCCTGAGCGTGCGGTCGCTCGATGTCGTGGCGGGGGCGGCGTTGGCGCTTCCGTGGATCGCCGTTCCGGTGATCGGCGCGTGGCGGGCGAGCATCTCGACGTCGTTGGACGACGAGCCAACGTCCACGTCCGACGATCAGCTTCTCGTTTCTGTCGTCATCCCGGCGCGCGACGAGGCACGCAACATCGAGCGCTGTCTTCGGTCGGTGCTTCGCACGCACCACCCCCAACTCGAAGCGATTGTCGTCGACGACCACTCCGCCGACGACACCACGGCGATCGTGCGAGCGGTTGCACGCGAGGACTCGCGCGTGCGCCTTGTCGCCGCGGCGGATCTCCCGTCGGGCTGGTTCGGGAAGGCGTGGGCCTGCGCGACGGGTGCGCACGAAGCGCGGGGCGACATCTTATGCTTCGTCGATGCTGACACTGTCCATGCGCCCGATCTCCTGCCTCGTGCCCTGCAGGCAATGAGACGCCGTGGCGCGGAAATGCTGAGCGTCGCCGGCGTGCAGGAGCTCGGCGGATTCTGGGAGATAGTGCTCCAGCCGCAGGTCTTCGCGATGCTCTGGCTGCGCTACGGCGGCACGGAGATCGTCAACCGGAGTCCACACGTCTACGACAAGATCGCCAACGGGCAGTATATCATCATCACGCGCGACGCTTACGCGGCCGTTGGCGGACACGCGTCGGTGCGCGGCGAAGTGGCGGAAGACATGATGCTCGCCCAGCGCGTCTTCGCCGCCGGACGGCGACAGGCGATCGTGCTCGGCTTCGACCAGCTGTCGACGCGCATGTACACGTCGCTCGGCGAAGTTGTTCGCGGATGGCGCAAGAACATCTTCGCCGGCGGCGCACACGCGCTGCCTGATATCGCCGTCGCGCGATTGCTGTTTCCCTTCGCCCTGCTGCTGTTCCCGATGCTCCAGTTGATTCCACCGCTCGCCCTCATCGGAGCCGCGCTTGGCGCGCCATGGCCACATGGGCGCGCGTTTGTCTGGGCGACAGTCGCGACGGCGGCATCGCTCGTGTCGTGGGTTGCGCTCTATCGCCGCGTCGGCCGCTCGGTCTTGTACGCACTCGCCTACCCGATCGGCGCGGCGGTCCTGGGCTGGATCGTCGTCGGTTCGATCGTGCGCGGGAGGCGCATTGCCTGGAAGGGCCGCGAATATCTGACTACGGACGGTAGTCGGTAGACGGTAGAGGTGAACGCAGCAACCGAACCGCCGACGTCACCATATCGCGCAGAGACGACCTTTCGTCTCGCGCTCAAAAGAAGATCGAGGCGCGGATCGGGGTGAAGTCGAACGAGAAGCCGTTGCCGGTTGTCGTTCCCTCGGCGCCGCTGCTACCGGTCGTTTTTCCGGTGACGTGCAGATACTCGGCGCGGAACGCTGCGCCGAGAGCAAAGCGCGCGCCGAGATGGTATTGAGCCCCAACTTCACCGAAAGCCCCCAAGCCGTTGAGCGTGACGTCGAACCGTCCGCCGGAGAACGGGTCGTCCTGAGTCTGGCTGAGGTGATCCGCCGTAACGCCAACCGTCGTGAACTGCACGAGACTGGTCGCAATCGGACGATAGAATCGAAGGCCCAGTCGAGCGGTGGCTTCCGATTGGTCTGTCTTTACAGTGGCCGCGGGGGAGCCGAACGGGTCGGTCACCTCGTCTGTGGTGGAGAGTTTGGCATAGCTCCCCGTCAGCACGAGCGCAATCTTCGGCGAGAAGAACCTCAGTACGCCGCCCTCCGGGTTGGTGCTGGCGGACGCTTCGAGGCCCCATTGGCCTGCGCTGTACGGGAGCGCGTCCTGAGCTCGAACGAAGGACGGACTGATGGCGGCGGCTATCAGCGAGATGGCGCCTAGTGTGCGGAACTGCATCGGGAAGCGCTCCTTGAAAGGATGTGTGTCGCCGTGTTTGGGGCCGGCGCACAATACTAACGTTGCCAACGTCTCGCCACCACGCGCGCAATTTCGACGCACCGCGCGTTAGGTAGGTGACGTTCGCGGAGCCGCGTGGCGACAGTGTTCGCGCGTGCTCTCGATGAGAACCGCGGCGGCGCTCCTCGCGTCTCCGCCCGGCCTGACTTCGCTGCACGCGCTGGCCGCTGCCGCCGGCTGCTCGTCAGCTCCAAAGCTGCTCGCCACGGACGCGCGGGACGCGCTCGGGTTGCCGCACGGGCTCGAGGCGGCCGCGGTCTGCGCCGGGCCCGGTGCCCTGCGCGCCCTTGTCGTTCGCGGGTGCGACGCGACGCCGCCGCGTGAGCACGTGACACGCATCGCTTCTCGTCTTGCGAGCAGGACGCCACAGCTCCTCTGGCTCGTCGTCGCGGAAGATGCGAAGGCCGAGGAGCGCGTCATCGCCAGCTGGTCTGCCGAGCGAGTGCCGCCGCGCGTGGTGGCCCTCTCGGCCGAGCGTGCGCGGATCGTGGACAGCGACGCCGAAACGATCTGCGCGCTCGCCGCCGCGGCCGGACCGAGCGACCTCCTCACGCACGCGAGATGGCTCGAGATATTGGGCCGCGACGCATTGACGCGGCGCTTTTACCGCACGCTGGAGCGCACGGTTGCCGGGTTGGCTGATTCCCTCTCGGTGCGAACCGCGGACGGACGGCGGCCGGCGGTCGGCAGTAACAGTGCAGTCGGTATCCCGGACGATGATCGTCGGTCGCTCGCGCTGTATACGATCTCACGACTGATCTTCCTGTCCTTCCTCGAAGCGAAAGGGTGGCTCGATGGTGACCGCGACTTCCTCTCGCGGCGCTTCACGGAGCAGATCATCCGCGGCGGCGGATTTCACGGTCGCGTGCTCGAGCCGCTCTTCTTCGGTACGCTGAACACGCGGCCACGCCACCGATCGCCGGCCGCACGTGCCCTGGGCGCCATTCCATATCTCAACGGCGGTCTGTTCACGCGCGCGCCGCTCGAGCGGACGTGGCGTCGCGCGCGATTCGGCGACGAAGCGCTCGGCACAATCTTCGACAACCTGCTCGCTCGCCATCGCCTGACGGCGCGCGAAGATCGGGCGACGTGGTCCGACGCTGCCGTGGATCCGGAGATGCTCGGCCGCGCCTTCGAGAGTCTGATGGCCGCACCGGAGCGCCGGTCGAGTGGCGTCTTCTTCACTCCGCACGCACTCGTCGAGCGCGTGCTCGACGATGCGCTCGTCGGTCACCTCTCGGATGTCCTGCCGGACGCCGACGCACGAAGATTTCTCGCGGGCGCGCCGATTGAATCCGCGCGGCACGCCGGCGTCCGTGAGCGGCTGGAGAAGCTCCGCTTGCTCGATCCTGCGTGCGGCTCGGGCGCATTCCTCGTCCATGCACTGGAGCGGGTCGCGGATCTTCTGCACCAGTGCGGCGACGATCGCGACGTCGGCACGCTGAGGCGCGAGGTACTGGAGCGTTCCATCTTTGGTGTCGACGTCAGCCCGACTGCCGTCTGGCTGTGCGAGCTCCGGCTCTGGCTCTCCGTCGTCATCGAGAGCGACGCCGAGCAGCCGCGAGACGTGCCACCGCTTCCGAACCTCGACCATAACGTGCGCATCGGCGATTCGCTCGCCGGCGCGGTGTTCGACGAGCAGGACGGACTCGATGCGGCACGGGCAGTCGCATTCGCCAGGTTGCGAGCTCGCTACACGCGTGCCACGGGACAGCGCAAACGCACCCTCGCGCGCGAGCTCGAGCGCGCCGAGCGCGAAGCAGCGAGACGGACGGCCGCGTTCGAGCTCGTACGGGTGACCCATTCCCGGCGCGAGCTGATTCTCTCCACGAGACAACGCGACCTGTTCGGTGAGCGGAGCGAGCTCGCGGCCTCGGCTCGGGCACTCGCCGCGCTGCGCGCGAAGGCGAGAGAGCTCCGCGCGACGCTGCGTTCGCTGCGCGATGGACGCTCGACACCATTCTCCTTTGGAGCACATTTCGCCGACGTCGCGGGTGGCGGCGGCTTCGATCTCGTCGTCGGAAATCCGCCGTGGGTCCGCCTCCATAACATTCCTGCCCGAGCGCGCGAACGCCTTCGGCGCGAGTTCGAGGTATATCGGCTCGCCGCGTGGGAATCCGGCGCGGCGGGCGCCGGCGCGGGCCGAGGGTTCGCCGCACAGGTCGATCTTTCCGCACTCTTCGTCGAGCGGTCGGTCCGACTGCTCAAGCGCGAGGGCACGCTTGCCCTGCTCGTGCCCGCGAAGCTATGGCGCTCCCTCGCGGGTGGAGGGTTACGTCGATTCCTCGCGGCGCACGCTCCGCCGCTCTCACTCGACGACTGGTCTGAGTCAGCGCCGGCGTTCGATGCAGCCGTCTATCCATCCCTTCTCGTTGCTCGCCGCACGGAGCAGCCGCCGCCTGATGTCGTGTGCGCGGTACACCGCCGCGAAACCGTTCTGCGATGGCACGTCGGGCGCCAGGCGCTTGCGCTCGACGATTCACCGGGCAGCCCGTGGCTGATCGCTCCGGCGGCGGCACGCGCCGTATTCGATCTCCTGCTGCGCCGCGGTACGCCTCTCGGCTCGAGCGCGTTCGGGCGGCCTCTGCTCGGTGTGAAGTGCGGACTGAACGAGGCATTTCTCGTTGGCCGCGACGCCGACGTCGAACCGTCACTCCTTCGCCCGGTCGTGCGGGGCGAGACGCTGACAGCGTGGCGCATCACCACCGGCGAGCGAATTCTCTGGACGCACGGCGACGACGATCGGCCACTCGCCAGGCTCCCGGATCGAGCGCGCCGCTGTCTCGCTCGGTACTACCGCGCACTGCTCGCGCGTTCCGACGTGCGCAGTCGGATCGTGTGGTGGTCGCTCTTTCGTATCGAGGGTGCATCGAGCTCGCTCCCGCGCGTCGTCTGGGCCGACGTCGGGCGGGCGCCGCGCGCGGCATTCGTTGCGGCGGGTGATCCTCTCGTCGCGCTCAACAGCTGTTATGTCGCGCGCTGCGCAACGGCCGCTGACGCGCACGCCCTCACGGCGCTGCTCAACTCGCCGCTCGCAGCGGCGTGGCTCTCCCTTCTCGCCGAGCCTGCGCGCGGAGGTTATCACCGATATCTCGGCTGGACGATGGCGCTCTTTCCGCTGCCACGCGATTGGGAACGGGCGCGTGTGTTGCTCGCTCCGTGCACGGAGCGCGCGCTACAGGATGACGTACCCTCGCAGGATGAGCTCTTCGATGTCGCGGTGCGCGCGTATCGCGTGCGCAGAGCCGACGCGGCGCCGCTTGTCGCCTGGGGCTCTCGCTGACAGCGCGCGCATGGCTCTCGCACCACGGGATTCACAGGAGCTTCATCACGCCGACCCGGACGTCGCTCGCGCGCTCATCGCGGCCTCCGTCTTCGCGGAGGACGACGCGCCGGTGTCGCTTGGTACCCTGACACTCTGGGACCACCAGCGTGAGGCGGTCGTGCGCCTACGCGCAGCGATCGACGAATTCGGCGGGGCACTGCTCGCGGACGAGGTTGGACTGGGCAAGACGTACGTCGCACTCGCACTGGCGGCTCGCTACCGCGCGCCGGTTGTCGTCGCGCCAGCTGCGCTGCGTTCGATGTGGAACGGAGCGTTCATGGCCGCCTCGCTGCGATTGCAGTGGATCTCGCTCGAGTCGCTCAGTCGCGGCTCGTCGCCTGTGCAGACACCCGATCTCGTCATACTCGACGAGGCACATCACGCACGCAATCCCGCGACGCGCCGCTATCGCTCCCTGGCCGCGCTCTGCGAGCACGCGCACCTGCTGCTGCTCTCGGCGACGCCCATTCACAATGCGCGACGCGACCTCGTGGCGCTGCTCTCGCTCTTTCTTGGCGCCCAGGCGGCCGCTGCGTCCGATGCGATGCTCGCACGGATCATCGTCAGGCGCACGCGCGTAGCCTTGTCCGCTGATCGGTCGCTGCCGGTCGTCTCGGCCCCGGTCGCGCTGCCAATAGGGGACGACGTGACAACGCCGAAGCGAATACTCGCGCTCCCACCGCCGCTGCCCCCGGAGGGAGCCGGGTCGGCTGACGCGCTGGTCGCGTTCACGCTCATCAGGCAATGGGCCTCCAGCGTCGGTGCACTGCGCGGCGCGGTGCGACGGCGAACTGGCCGTGCGCGCGCGCTTATCGACACGCTGGTCGCGGGACGACTGCCTTCGCGCGCCGAGATCGACGCCTGGGTGATCGGGGAGGACGCGCAGCAGCTCGCGTTCGCCGAGTTGCTCGCGCCGCACGATCGGAGCCCGCTCACTCGCCGCTCGTCGTCGATCGCGGACATGCTGCGCGTCGCGCGCACACACGAGCAGGCGCTGCATGACCTCGACCGATCGTTAGGTAACGGAATCGGCGCTGACGCTGATCGGGCGGCCGCGTTGCGGCGCGTGCTCGACGCACACCCGGATGAGAAGGTGCTTGCGTTCTCGCAGTTCGCCGATACGGTGGGCGCGTACTGGCGACTGTTGCAGAGGATTCGCGGCGCATGCGCGCTGACCGCGGAGGGTGCTCGCGTGGCCGGCGGAAACGTGTCTCGCACGGAGGCTATCGCTCGCTTCTCACCGTTGTCCAACGGTGCACGCCAGCCACGTGCCGCGGATGACGTGCGACTTCTGCTCACCACGGATTTGTTGAGCGAGGGCGTCAACCTGCAGGACGCGTCGGTCGTCGTGCACCTCGACCTACCGTGGACCGCGGCGCGCATCGAGCAGCGCGTCGGCCGCCTCGCGCGCGCGGGATCGCGACACGCGCGAGTGTCGGTCTACACGATGTCGCCGCCGGCAAGTAGCGAAGTGGTGCTCGAGATCGAACGACGGCTGCACGAAAAGATCGCGGCCGCGACGGCCGCCGTCGGAGCACCCGCCTCTCACTTTCCTGGTCAACCGGGCGCTGATCCGAGCATCTCACCTCCGGCAGCGAGTGAAGCGCTCCGGGCGGCGATCCGATGCTGGCCGCGCGCGTCTCGGCCGGAGTCGAGCGTTCCTCACGGAATCCGCTTCGCTGCCGTCTGCGCTCGCCGCAACGGATGGATCGCTCTCCTTGGATCGGCTAATGGGGAGCGGCTGGTCGCCGCCCTCGACGACCGGATCGCCGATGATGCGGCCTTGCTCGCCGAAGTCGCTTCCCTTGCCGGTGGTGTCCAGGCAACTGGCTGCTTCGTTGCGACTACCGCGGAAGCACTCGCCGCTCTGCGACGGTGGCTCGATGCCGAACGGGCGGCGACGCTCGCAGGCGTACCGGATATTGTCGTCGCGCGCTATCGGCGCTCGTCATATGCGCGATTGGCCGGGCTCGAGTCCGCTCCGCGAACCCGTCGCGTCGCTCTCGACACGATGGCCGGACAGGCGCGCCGGCTCTCGGCTACCCGGATGGGCGCCGAGCGCGAACAGAGGCTTCGCGCCGCCGCCGAGGAGAGGGAAACCGAGCAGTGGCTCCGTCGGGTAACGTCTCTGGCTCCGCCCGGACAGGATCGCGCCACCAACGGGCGGGATGACGAGGCTCCGATCGCCCTTCTCCTCCTCGTCCGTCCCTGAGGCAGGGAGCGAGGGCAGGCTTGCTGCCGGCCAGCCAACAGAGCTAGGGTCTACAATTCATGTAACCCTTTCCAACCATTGGGGCGGTTGTGGTATCTGATCCCGTGACGGCAGAACCGTGACCGAATGGCGACCCTGGCTCCACTTCCAATAAACCGCAGCGTGCTTGGGCCCCAGGCCGAATCCGACGTCGCCCTCGCGGCGACCGGCGATCGGCGGGCATTCGAGCGGCTCTACCGTGCGAACTCGGGGCGCATCTTCGCGCTCTGTGTCCGGATGGCGGGCGACCGTACGGCGGCCGAGGAGCTGACACAGGACGTCTTCGTTCGCTGCTGGCAGAAGCTGGCGCAGTTTCGCGGTGAGAGCTCGTTCTCGACGTGGCTGCACCGGATGGCGGTGAATGTGGTGCTCAACGCGCGCAAGCAGGAAGGACGACACCGCTTGCGGCACGAGGAAGTGGATGAGGAGAGTCAGGCGCTCGCGCAGCCCGGGCTTCCGATCCCGGGAATGAGTCTGGATCTGGAGAAGGCGATTGCGTCGCTTCCGCCTGGCGCCCGAAGAGTGTTCGTGCTGCATGACGTCGAGGGATACACACACGAAGAGATCGCCGCGATGAGCGGCGTTACTACAGGCGCAACGAAATCGCAGCTGCACCGCGCCCGAATGCTGTTGAGGGAGGCACTCAACCGATGACTGAGACCGAGATGACCTGCGAGCGATTCGAAGAGCGACTCGCCGACTACATGGAGGGTGACGTTCAAGGCGCCGAGCGTGCGCTGCTGGACGCGCACGCCGCCAGCTGCGCCGCATGTGGCGCGCTGGTCGGCGACCTTCGGAAGATCGTGGCCGAGGCCGCGACGCTGCCAGCGATCGAGCCACCGCGTGCGGTGTGGGCCGGGATTGAG
>Ga0307296_10002076_pt1 | contig 10186 bp, 7 predicted proteins | sample ER_DNA_153_FD_194467 | JGI IMG/M metagenome (GOLD analysis project Ga0307296, IMG submission 194467) | Bulk soil microbial communities from the East River watershed near Crested Butte, Colorado, United States - ER_DNA_153 | ecosystem: Environmental > Terrestrial > Soil > Floodplain | place: USA... | reverse complement strand
ACGGCGCGCCTTCGTCGCAGCCCTGCAGCGTCTTGTTCCGGCCGTACGGGCGGAGCACCTCGCGAAGACGCACAGCGGGATCCGCGCCCAGGCGCTCGACCGTGACGGGTCGCTCGTCGACGACTTCCGCTTCGACCACGCCGAGAATGTCGTGCACGTCCGCAACGCTCCGTCCCCGGGAGCCACCTCGAGCCTGGCGATCGCGGGGCACATCGTCGAGACCGCCGAAAACGTCATCCGCGCAGCCTGAGCCGCCGGCTCGGGAGGGCTACGTCCATGTACGGAGCCGCTCGCTCAGCGAACTCGAGCCGGTTCCTGCCTCGGCTTCGTCCTTCGGGTCGGGCAGCTGGACGACCGCCGATTCGAGCGGCGGCCCGTATCGCCGGTAGGCCAGCCCGCTTGTCGGAGGCGCGCCGGTAACCACGATGCCCAGTTTCGCGGTCGGCGTTGCTGCGAGTGTACGCTCCAGCTCCTCGAGGATCGTGGAACGCAGGCTCTGCAGCCGGACTACGACCAGGAGGCCCTCGACGTGCGCGGTGAGCGCGACGGCATCGCCGACACGCAGAAGTGGCGCCGCATCGACGAGGATGAAGTCGGCGCGGGACTCGACGTCGCGGAGGACCCGCGCGACGGCCGCCTCGGCTCCGAGCTCGTCGGGATCGTGGAGGGCGTCGCCTGCGGGGAGAATCTCCAGCTTGCCGAGACGACCTCTCCTCTCGTTCGAGTCCAGGATGTTGATCTCCTTGAGCGCATCGTCGAGCTCGGCGTCGTCAAGCGCCAGATCCGTGAGGCCCGGTTTTGCGTCGAGATCGAAAAACTCGTGCAGGCTCGGACTGCGGAGATCGGCGTCGATCAGGACCACGCGGCGCCCGCCGCGGGCGAGGGCGAGCGCGAGATTCGCAGCGGTCGTCGACTTCCCCTCCTCGTCGCCGGCGCTCGTGATCATGATGATCCGCGCGTTGTGGCGGGCGTTGGCAAACGCGAGATTCGCCCGCAGGGTTCGGAACGCTTCCGCTTCCGGGCTCGTCGGGGCGGCGAGCATGACGAGCTTTCCCTCTTTGCCTAAGTTCTTCGGCGGCGGCGGTAACTGACCGAGGATCGGGATTCCGAGCGCATCGCGGACCGTGTTCGCGGAGCGAACGCGCGTGTCGAGCGCCTCGGCGAGGAATGCCGCACCGAAGGCGAGCATGATGCCGAGGACCAATGCGATACCTCCGTTCCGCACCGTGCGCGGCGCGACCTTCTCCGTCTTGTCGGCGTCCCGAACCAGAGTGGCTGACGGATCCGGGGCTGCGATTGTGGACTCAAGCTCTGCCTCGTTCACGACGAGCGTCTTGTACTGAAGCGACTTGGTGTCCCCCGCGGCCTCGAGGTCGCTGATCTTGGTCCTCACCTCGTTCAGGCGCTCGCGGTATCGCGTGACGTCTTGCTGAGCCTTGTACTGGCTGAATGCTCTTGCGTAGGCGGTCGCGAGGGTCATCGCGAGGCTCGGGTTGACGTTCTTGGCCGCGAACGTGAGGAGGTCGCTACCCAGAGCCTGGGTCACCGAAGAGTTCTTCCGAAAGTCTTCGACGGTCATGTCCGTCCCGTCCACTTCGTTCAGCGCCCGCTCCAGAACATCAGGGACCCGCGCAAGGAGCATCTGGGTCTCCGCAAAGCGTGACGGGTCCACAGCCCCTTGCGGAACTCCTCCAATGACTCCCGCGGTCGGCGGCGTGAGCAGCACGTCGGCGGACGACTCGTAGACGGGCTGCTGTCTGAGCGACAGCAGAACCGCAACGATCGGAACGAGCAGGCACGTAGCGATGAAGACCGTCTTGCGCCGCGACAGCACGTGTAGGTATTCGAGCAGGCTTGGCGATTCACCGCCGTTGCCGGATGTGTGACCTCTGGGAGTCGTCATCAGGATTGGGCGCTCAAGGCTTCGACGTCTCCAATGAGCATACGCACCCGTACTCGGATTGGAAGGCGGGCGCCAGATCTACTCGTCACGATGTGACACCCGTTAGAGCGCGGCGCGACTCGCTCGGCAAGACCAGCATCGGTTCTCGGTATGGCTCCGCGGCTCGCCGCCCCTCCTGCACAGTCCTGAGCGCAAGCAGAAGCGCCGCCGGGATCCAGCCGTATCGCGAGAAGAGCACCGGCTCGCTCATCGCGAATACGATGAAAGCGACGACGGCGCTGATGAGCCCCGCCGCGGTCCGCCGTTCGCCCTCAGACAATGATGCTCCTAGCGCAGCCGTCCCAGCGCGCAGGAGGGCGACTATTGCCACCAGGATGCCGATCACGCCGAAGAGTCCCGCCTTGTACCAAGTTCCGATCACGAGGTTGTGGACGTCGTACTCGTAGCTGACCACTCCATAGGGCTTCGTGATGCTCACGAGATCCAGGCCCACGCCGATGAAGGGATCGGCCTCGATCCTCGACAGAGCAACCTTGTATACGGCTACCCGCGAGTCGAGGGAGCCGCTGCCGGAGGTCGCTGACGTCGCCGTGGACGGTGTCGTAACGCTCGTGATCCGCTCGAGGGGCGTCGGTGCGCCCCGCAGGCCCTGCACCGTGACCACTGCAACGGCAATGGCGACGATTCCGCCGAAGACAATCCACGAGTGCAGCGACATGCGCTGGATCGCCACCCAGACGAAGATTGCCGCACCTGCGGCGAGCAGCGCCCCTACCGAGCCTGAAGAGATGAGCCCGCCGCCGACGAGAAAGACGAGTCCGACGAGCGCCATCCGGTTACGGGCCGAAAGGGACGAGCGGGTCGCAAGCATGACGGCCGGAACGAAGGCGACGGCGCAGATGCCACCGAGATCGTTCGGCTGGTTCGTAAATCCGGTGCTTCGCCCATAAGCGGGATCGGTGTTCGGAATGACATCGCCGGCCACGACTTGAAGGATCCCCGCTGCGCCCGCGAGCGCCGCCGAGACGATCCAGAAGGTAACCGCCTGCTGCACCCGGTCTTGACGGTTGAGCACGGCCGAGCTGAGCCAGAACCAGAAGATGGTCAGGAACAAGAGCCGCGCAACGACGGCCGCCGATTTGACTGGCTCGACCGCACCGAAGGTCGAGAACAGTCCTCCGAGCGAAAAAAGCCCCATACCGATGATCAGGAGTGGCGGGATTCCGACCGGGACAGGCCGGCGGGTGACCATGATCTCCGCTGCGACGAAGCAGAAGCTGATGAGAAAGAGAACGTCCGAGTACGTCACCTGTCCTCCGGCGCGCAGAGTGAGGATGGCGACGGTGAGGACACCGGCATAGAAGAAAACCCTGCCAACCCCAAGACCATTGCCCCCGGACTCCAGCGCCGCTGGTTCGGCGTTGTTCGCATACGTCTGCGTCGCGCGGACGAAAAGAGCTCGCCTCCAGGTCCCGAATGACGCGCGTGCGATTGCGAAGAAGAGAACCGCGCCAATGAGACCGAGCACCATCAGTGAACCAAGCAACGGCAGGCTTACGACCACCACTCCCATGAGAAGGGCGCTGAGGACCGCGAATCCGGACACGAAGGCGGGCGGTCCTAACGTGCGGGGATCATGGCGAACGCGCCACGCATCGATGCGCGTGAACAGCGTGCTGCCCGAACCGAGGACGAGCACAACGAGCAGAATGAGGCTGACGAGCCAGGAGATCGCAAGCGCGAATGCGACCCCGACGGCACCGTACGCCGGAAGGAGCACTGCGATCGTGGGCACGAGTAGCACCCACGAGGAGATCTCCGCGATGGTCCCGAGCCCGGGGCGGCCCAGACCGTTGACGCCGTCGGTGAGCACTCGGCGGGCACTCATGAAGAGCGTCGCCAGGAGAAGGACGCGCGCGATGGGAGTCGCGCTGTCGAACTCCCCGCCGAAGAAGATCTGGACGAGCCGCCCGGTGACCAGCTCCAGGGCCCCGATAACGAAGGTCGCGAGGGCGACGCCGAGCAGGAAGTAGCGCCAAACCGCGCGCTTACGGTCAGCCGGGTTCGACTGAGAGGCGACCGCCGGATACGCGACCATGCCGACGCTCTGGGCAACCACACGAGGAAGATTCGTAAACGCCTGGGCGACGACGTAATAGCCCAGCGTGATGGGCGCTAGCAAGAGCCCGACCAGGGCTTGGTCGAGACGGAGCGCGTCGATTGGCGAGACCGACCCGACAAGACTCTTGAGGCCAAACTTGAAGAGGTGTGAGAGCGTGGGCGACGGAACCCCCAGGGTCTCCCTCGGCAGACGGCGCAGGGCGACGGCCAGCGCGAGGGTACCCGCGCTGAGGAGAGCCAGTGCCCACATCGCCATTAGGACGACGATGTCCGCGACGCCGAGGATGAATGCGGCCAACACGGCGGCCGTATAGACCAGGCTCGGAAGCACGCGAAAAACGTTGAAGGGGAAGAAGCGTTCCTGCCCCTGAAGGATCGCGAGCCCGTAGTTCTGGGCGAGGATCCCAGGGACCAGGAGCAGCGAGACCAGCGCGGCGACTTTGACTCGCTGCGGATCGCCATGGACGAAGGCGAACATGACGCCGAATTGAACAATCGTGGTTGCGGCCACCTGCACTGCGACCGGGGCGACCAGCGATCCTAAGATGGCTCTCGCGCTGCCTCTGTCCCGGGCGATGAAATACGTCAGTGCGGTTGGCAGGCCGCCGCTGCCAAGCAGTGTGCATACGCTCGAGACGACCACGAGGAGAGCGAAATAGCCCCGGTCGGCGGGGCCAAGGGCCCGGGCGACGAGCACGCCGCTGACAACGAGGAGGGCCTGTCCGGCCCCGGAGGCCAAGAGTGAGCCGCCCAAACGATTCCGGGCGCCCAAGGGCCGCCGCGTTCTGGGCAATGGAATGCGCGCCATCGTTCAGGCGGAGCTGCCCACTACGGCGGGCCGCGCTCGTTGGGCCCAGCAGCTGGGCATGAGTCTCTCCGTCCTCACCGACAACCGCGCAGAAACACTGGCCGGACCCTCCCCGGCCAAATGGTGCATCAAAGATAGAACAGAAGCGGCGCTGACGGGCCGTGCCACCTACGAACTAGCCGATCGTCTGGGTTCCGGAGCGAGATCCGAGGCCTAGAATGGCTCCGGGAGAGGCAACAGCTGCCGGCGCGTTTGAGGACGCCCGTCTGCATGAGCGCCCTTGCGGCGCAAGGAGGCTGAATGGGCGTAGCGGTGATCACCGGATCGAGCGGCCTGATCGGATCTGAGGCCGCGCTTCACTTCGCGGCAATCGGGCTGGATGTCGTCGGCGTCGACAACGACATGCGACAGGTCTTCTTCGGCCCCGAAGCGTCGACGGACTGGAACCGGGCCCGCCTCGAGCGTGAGCTCGGCGCGTCCTACACGCACCGCAGCATCGACGTGCGCGACCGTGATGCCGTCTTCGAGCTCTTCCGCGAGCTCGGCTCGACCGTCGAGCTCGTCATCCATGCGGCGGCCCAGCCCTCGCACGACTGGGCCGCGCGGGAGCCCCTCGTGGACTTCGACATCAACGCGGTCGGCACACTGAACGTGCTCGAGGCGTTTCACCAGTTCTCGCCCGACGCCGTCCTCATTTTCACCTCGACGAACAAGGTCTACGGCGACCGGCCGAACACGCTGCCGCTCATCGAGCTCGAGACCCGCTGGGAGATCGACCCCGGGCACACGTACGTAAACGGGATCCGGGAGGACATGTCCATCGACGCCTCGCTGCACAGCGTCTTCGGAGCGTCCAAGGTCGCCGCGGACATCCTCGTCCAGGAGTTCGGCCGGTACTACGGGCTCCGCACCGCCTGCTTCCGCGGCGGGACGCTCACAGGGCCACACCACTCCGCGGCCGAGCTCCACGGCTTCCTTGCCTACGTCATGCGCTGCACGATGACGGGAACCCCGTACAAGGTATACGGCTACAAGGGGAAACAGGTCCGCGATGCGATTCACAGCCACGACCTGATCCGCGCATTCGACGAGGTCTTCCGAGCCCCACGCGTCGCCGAGGTCTACAACATCGGCGGCGGGCGCTTCAGCAACGCCTCGGTGCTCGAGGCCATCGACGTCGCGCAGGAGATCGTCGGCGAGGAGCTCGAATGGTCGTACGTGGACGAGAACCGCATCGGCGACCACATCTGGTGGATCGGCGACAACGCCCACTTCGAGTCGCACTATCCGAACTGGCGGCTCGAATACGACGTGCGCCACATCCTCGAGGAGATCAGGGACGCGAATGCGGAGCGCTGGCAGCGCAGCGACCGCCGGCCCGTCGGAACGAGCGCGTAGCGCGCCGGACCAGGAGTTTGCGCTGACACAGCTGCGGGTCCTCGTCAACACCTCCTACTATTGGCCGGAGGAGGCAGGGAGCGCCCCCTATCTGACCGGCCTGGCCGAGCACCTCAGTGCCGTCGGGCACGACGTCGTGGTCGCTACCGGCTTCGCGCACTATCCGGACTGGCGCTCGGGCGCCCGGGGCAAGCTCGCCGCCACCGAGACGCACAACGGCGTCCGGATCGTGCGGCGGTGGCACTACGTTCCGCACACCCAGTCTGCGGCTCAGCGCGCCCTCTACGAGTTGTCGCTGGTCGGCTTCGGAGCGACGACTCTCTTCAGGCGCTGGCGCCCGGACGTGATCGTCGGCACCTGCCCGTCGCTCGCCGGGGGCATGCTCGCGGCAGCCGCGGCGCGCCGCTACCGCGTCCCGTACGGGATCGTCTTCCAGGACCTGATGGGCCGCGCGGCCGCGCAGAGCGGCGTGTCCGGCGGTGCCCGAGTGGCCGAGCTCGTCAAGCGCGGCGAGCTGCGGGTCGCGCGCGGCGCGAAGGCCGTCGGAATCATCGCGAAGACGTTCAGGAGCTATCTCGAGGACGGTGGAGTGAGCCCGGAAGCGATCTGGCACCTGCGGAACTGGACGCATCGAGTGGAGCCCGCCGAGAGCCGGGAACGCACGCGCGAACGCCACGGCTGGGGTGACGACGTCTTCGTCTGCCTCCACGGGGGGAACATGGGCCAGAAACAGGGACTGGACAACCTGCTCGAAACGGCCGCTCTTCTGAACGGGAATGTCCGGATCGCGCTCGTCGGAGACGGGAATGACCGCGATCGCCTCGAGCAGCAGGCCCGGGAGCGCGGTCTCGCGAACGTCGATTTCATCGAGATGCAGGGGCCGGGCCGCTGGGAGGCGATGCTGGCCGCGTCCGACCTCCTGATCGTGAACCAGCGCGCATCGCTCACGGACATGTCGCTGCCGTCGAAGCTCACCTCCTACTTCCCCGCGGGACGGCCCGTTGTGACGGCAGCGTCAACGGAGAGTGAGACCGCAGACGAGATGGACGCGGCCGGCGCCGGCATCGTCGTCCCCCCGGACGACCCGGCGGCGATGCGGGATGCGATCTACGCGCTCAAAGAAGACCCGGCGCGCGCCGGGCGCTGCGCCGAGAGCGCGAGAGCCTACGCCGAGAGCACGCTCTCCAGCACCGCTGCGCTCCGCGAGTACGACCGCTTCATTGGCTTCCTGGCCGGCGAAGCGGGCTAGACGGTCGCGCGCGGGGGACGACGAGCGGTAAGAGCCTCGGCGAGCCGGGCGCTATTTCTGCCAGACGTCGACGTAGTCGACCTCGGTCTCCAGAACGGCGGGCGTGGTCGAATCACAAGCGTTCGACGAATCCCACCCACACGCCTGCGTCGTCAGCGCGAGGTACATCAACTGATCGCCGGAATCGAAGAGCGGCTGCGGTGATCCTTGTTGAGCTCCGTCCACGTACCACGTCAAGTCCGTGGCCGTCCACTTCACCGCGAACGTGTGCCATGTCCCGGCCAGTTTCCCGGGCTTCGTGAAAGCGCTCCTCGTGGCATCCTGGGTCCCGCAGAGATCACCCGTATTACGGTGCTCGGTGCCGTAGAACTGCGTTGGCTCGTCGCCCTGATACTCCATGATATCGAGCTCGAAGTTCAGGTCCGACTCCGGACAAGAGGGCCAGTTCGGCCACGTCGCATGAGCCGAGCTAATCAACCAAAACGCCGGCCACGAGCCTTTTGCGTCAGTGAATTTCATCCGCGCTTCGAAGTAGCCGAACTCCCACGCCTTCTTGACTGGATCGCCGAATGAGTACGGGCCCGTCGTGATGGATTGATCGTCGTAGTAGGGCCATGCGTTGCGAATCTTCACCGTCCCGTCGGAGACGGCGACCGCGCCAGGACGAGGGTCGTCCTCCCAAAACTCCTTAGGAGTCCATGTGGAACCAAGCGACGTTCCGTCGAAGTCGTCTCGGAAAGCCTGGCGGTATCCCTGACCCGCGATCGCGGCCGGCTCGCCGAAGGGCGGGGGCGGCGGGGGCGGCGCGTCCGTCTCGTCGCCGTCGGTCGAGCTGGCACATCCGGGGTCGGTGGGAAAGTCGCTCTTGCCGTCGCCGTCGTTGTCCTGGCCGTCGGCGCAGGCGGCCGCCGGAGGAGGCGGAGGCGGGTCGTCGAACGCTGTCGTGACGACGAGCTGGGGGTCGCGTGTGCTCTCGCGCGCGCCGAGCCCAACGCGATTGCCCTCTCCGCCCCGGAGGGAGAGGTTGACCGTCCCGGCGGTGCTGATCCACGGCGTGACGTCCCACTCGACCCAGCGTCCGGCCGAGAGCGCGCCCTTGTCGTCGCGCGGAGTTGATGTCCTGCTCGGCCGGTTTTTCCAGTTCGTTGTCTTCTCCGACCACGAATCTGTGATCTCGAACACCGCCGGACCGTTTCTCGTCCCATCCGTGACGTACACACGGAGCGCCGCGTCCGTCACCGTCCCCGTAAGGCCGGTCACTTTGAAGCGTACGAACGTCTGGTTGAGCGGAATGTCTCCATTCGTCCGGAGACGCTTCGACGTTCCGAACACCGTCTTCGGAGAGGCCGAGTCGACGTAGGTGTCGGCCGACGCGTGGAAGTTGAAGCTTCCGGCCGCGGCCGGAGCCACACACACGGAGGCGGCAAGCGCAAGGAGTGCTGGGACGAGGGCGGCGGCTCGTGCCATCAACACGCAGCCCATCGGTCTCCTCCACCGATTCCCACAGCCCTGAAACGAGGGATCGCCCGTCAGGCGGACGGCATAGCCGCGTGATTGGTGGCTCCACCAGCCGGCGCGGGCTCTAGCTGGGCGACCTCACCGCTGCCAGACCCTTACCCAGTCGACCTGCGTGCGGAGGCTGTCCGGGGTCGACGCGTCCGGGGTGTCGTCCCAGCCGATCCACATGTCGAAGAGGAGGAACATCGGCTGGTCGGTCGAGGCGAAAGCGGGCGCGCGCAACACCTGGTGGCCGTCGAGGTACCAGCGCACCTCCGAGGACGTCCACAACGCTCCATAGGTGTGGAAACGGTTCGTGAGATTGCCCCGGACTGTCTTCCAGGCGGGATCATTCGTGCGGTCCGGCACTCCCCACGAGCCGTTCGTGTTCCGGTGCAGCGCCCCGTAGAAGACATGCGGCTGAAGGCCTTGCCCCTCGAAGACGTCCAGTTCGGAGTTCAAGCAGAGGGCGACGGCCAGTCCGTGATTCTCGCAGTAGGGGTTGATCGACGGCAACGCCTGGTTGGTCGCGTTGCGGTACGAGGAGAGCCAGAAGGCGGGCCACGCGCCCTTCCCCTTCGTCCACTTCATACGCGCCTCGAAATACCCTCGCTTGAACACCCGCGGCTTCGACTCGCTCGAGAGGGTGATGTCCGGGTACCCCTGCGAACGGCGGCTGACGAGGTTGAGCACGCCGTTGCGGACGAAGATGGCCTTGGCAGGAGAGCCCGGGTCGTACCAGGTGCCTTTGCCCCAAGCCGTGCTGCCGAGGGTGTCGAAGTTGTCACGGAACGCCCGGTGATAGCCCTTGCCGGCGATCGGCTTAGGCCTGGCGGTCTTGATCACGAGGGCTGGCGCATTCTCCGTTTCCCTTGATAGGAACCCGGTAGCGTCCGCAAACGGTTTGACCCCGAATGTCCCCGCATCTGCCGTGGCGGTGAAAAGAGCGAACCCGGCGACCAGAGGGACCAGGAGGGCGGCCCACCGGCGGTGCAAGCGAGTGCCGAAAAACTCCCTCGGAGTGATCATCCGGCATCGCCTACGGGCGGTGCCCCGAAAGGGAGCAGCGCACCCGGAAAATCGCTCACCGCCGCCAGACCCTTACCCAGTCGACCTGCGTGCGGAGGCTGTCCGGGGTCGACGCGTCCGGGGTGTCGTCCCAGCCGATCCACATGTCGAAGAGGAGGAACATCGGCTGGTCGGTCGAGGC
>Ga0307296_10002070_pt1 | contig 10196 bp, 9 predicted proteins | sample ER_DNA_153_FD_194467 | JGI IMG/M metagenome (GOLD analysis project Ga0307296, IMG submission 194467) | Bulk soil microbial communities from the East River watershed near Crested Butte, Colorado, United States - ER_DNA_153 | ecosystem: Environmental > Terrestrial > Soil > Floodplain | place: USA... | reverse complement strand
GTGACTGGCTGCTGAGCCGTCCCTCCCGGGTTGGGGCCGACCGCCCCCTCCCGTCTGCCGGACGCACGGCAGAATCCAACCAGCTCACCGAACTCACGGGTCCGGACCTGGTCTAGCCGGCGAAGCTTCGATCAGAGGTGGGGCCGCTCGTGAGACGAGCGTCGCGACGGGCCGGGCCGCCTTCGGCGGCCCGGCCCGTCCGCGACTCGGAGGTGACTCAACCCTCGGTGAGCAGTGCACAGCTGCCAGGAGCTAGCTGCTTCCCGTCATAGTGCGACATCTGGTGATCCAGCCCACCAAACGCCAGTGAAACGCTGATGCGACCTAGCGCGTTGCACGAGGGGTAGCCCGGGCGTATACAAGTCACATCGTTGCCGAGCAAGCATGCCGGGCCGGCTCTCGGACTGGCCCTGCCAGAAGGGTTCGCTGGATGCCTTCCCGGTGTCCCGGCTGATGGAGGGGGCCTACATGATCCGGATCAGGTCGCGCATCACGCTTGCCGGTGCGTTGTTCATCACGCTTGCGGCGGTTGTGCCCGCTCGCGCTCATCCGATCCAGCCCGGAGCGGGCCCGCACTCGTATCCGAGTGTGTTGTGCTGGGACGGGACGGACGGATCGATACTCAACCCTGCCCCCGACAAGGCGCCGTTGATCCTGTGGATCACGGCGAACTTCAACAAGAAGCTCATCGCTGGTGACGAATGGTTGACGTGGAGACCGTTCTGGCGAAATCGTGTCACGGGCGAGTTCATCACTTATCGGAACTTCTTCCCGCTGATCCACTTGCCTCCGTTTGAGCTGTTCAGTGCTGGGGACATGCCGACCGCGTTCCCTGCCAATGACCCAACAAGCCTTCTCACAACCAACTTGCCCTTCAAGCGAGGCTATTACGACGTCGGCGCTACCTACGCGTGGTGGGATCCGGTCAACCGAGGTTGGATCTACGACCACAACTGGATCCCCAACTCGTACAACACGGGCTACCTTCGTTTGATAGAGGGACAGGGCATCCAATTCGACTACCTGTGTGGACTTGACCCGGGCCGATTTCGGTTCACGATCACTCTTCCTCCGATCGGCTCGGCACTCGCTCCGCGGATCTCACGGTTGCAGCGATCCACGAGAAAGGATCTGCTCGAGGGCAGGACGGTGATGCAGCCTCGGGCCGTCTCGTCCAGGGCGATCGAGATTCCGGGTCAGTGCGGCCGCGGAGTCGCGCCACCGAAGCGGGTCATCGTAGGAACCGAAGGCCCAGATGTGATCGTGGGAACCAAGCGGGCGGACGTGATCCTTGGGTTCGGGGGTGATGACGTGCTCGACGGAGGCGGTGGCAGCGACGTCATCTGCGGCGGCGATGGGAACGATGTTCTCTTGGGAGCGGGCGGGCCGGATCGACTGTCGGGCGGGACCGGCAACGACACGATCCTCGGTGAGAGTGGCGCGGACGTGTTGCTGGGAGGCCAGGGGGGAGACATCGTCGAAGGGGGTGCGGGCAATGATCGAGCGAATGGCGGAGGTCAATCGCTGGACATCATCGCGTACCTGTTCGCGCCGCAAGGAGTGGAGGTGAACTTCGCCACCGGCACGGCGACCGGCAACGGATCCGATCAGATCAAGGGTTTCGACACCGTTGTCGGGTCACCATGGAATGACCGCCTGCTTGGTCAGGAGGGCGAGCAATGGTTCGTGCCGATGGGTGGTGACGACGTGGTCGACGGTAGCGAAGGCGGCGACGTGCTCGCGTACGTGGTCTCCGTACAGGCCATCTCTGTGGATCTCGCATCCGGCGTCGCGACGGGTGAAGGGACCGACACGTTGACGAGCCTTGAGACAGTCATAGGGTCACCCCATGACGACAGCATCATCGGTGACGCCTCCTACAATTACCTGCTCGGCCTCGACGGGGACGACCATCTTGACGGCTTGGCGGGCGAAGACACCTTGGAAGGCGGAGGTGGCAACGATGTCTGCGTTCGCGCCGCAGCCTTCATCGGATGTGAAAACCTGCCAGGTGACGTCTTTCCGGAACCGTCGGTCGGCGAACCACCGCCCGAACCGCCGACGTAGGTCGGACCTGGTCTAGCCGGCGAAGCCTCGTTCAGAAGTGGGACCGGCCGCGAGAACAACGTCGCGACGGGCCGCGTCGCCCTCGATCACGACCGCCCCCGAGCGGTCGACGCCCAGGACCCGATCCACGAAGTGGCGCATGATACGCGCATGGGGGTGGTGCCCAGCGATCTCCCTCGTGGCACGGTGACGTTCGTCTTCACCGATATCGCGGGGTCCACGACGCTCCTCCGCGAGCTCGGGGCGGATGAGTACGCGCGGGCGTTGGCGGAACATCGCGAGCTCGTGCGCGTCACATTCGCGCGACACGACGGCACCGAGGTCGATTCGCAGGGCGACGCCTTCTTCTTCGTGTTCCGGACGCCACAGCAAGCACTCGAGGCGGCAGCAGACGGGCTCACCGCCTCGACGGGAGGAAGGATCCGAGTGCGGATCGGCATCCACACCGGAACTCCGATCCTCACGTCGGAGGGCTACGTCGGCACCGATGTTCATCGCGCGAGCCGTATCGCGAACGCCGGACACGGCGGTCAGATCCTCGTCTCGGCCACGACCTCGGCCCTCGTAGAGGACGACGGGTTCGAGCTCCTCGACCTCGGGAAGCATCGGCTGAAGGATCTGGCTCGACCGGAGCGGCTCTTCCAGCTCGGATCGGACGCCTTCCCGCCGATCAGGAGCCTGTCGCCTTCGAACCTCCCCGCTCCGACCACGGCGTTCCTTGGCCGTCAGGCCGAGCTCGAGCGTCTGAAGCAGATCCTGGCCTCCGGGAGCGCTCGCGTCGTCACCCTGACCGGGCCCGGTGGGATCGGGAAGACCCGGCTCGCCGTGCAGGCCGCGAGGGAGAGCTCGGAAAGGTTCCCCGACGGGCGATGGTGGGTACCGCTCGGGCCCCTCTCGGATCCGAAGCTCGTCCACTCGGCTCTGACCTCGGCGCTGGCTTCGGAAGAGCCTCGAGAGGCGCTCACCGCCTCCGATCCGATCGCGCGCCTCGGCACGGGAAGCTCTCTGGTCCTCCTCGACTGTGCGGAGCACCTCCTGCCCGTGTTGGCCGACGAGCTCGCACCGGTCATCCGTGCTGCGGAGGGAGCGACGTTCCTCGTCACGAGCCGAGCGCCCCTTCGTCTGGAGTCGGAGTTCGAGTACCCGCTCCCGGCGATGAGCCCCGACGATGCCACGTCCTTCTTCCTCTCCAGAGCGCACGCAGCCGGGTTGGAGCTGGAACCGTCCGCGCCCCAGTCGCGCTTGTGCGAGCGGCTCGATCGCCTGCCGCTGGCGATGCAGCTCGTGGCCGCACAGCTGAAGGTGTTCACGATCGAGCAGCTGACGGACAGGCTGTCGAGCCTCCTCGACGTCCAGGGCCAACGCGATGCGGAGCCACGACATCGAACCCTTCGCGCCGCGATCGAGTGGAGTCACTCGCTCCTCACGCCCGAGCAGCAGCAGGCGTTCCGGCGCATCTCGATCTTCCCCGCGGGCGCCACCGTGGAGGCCCTGGAGGAGATCACGGAGACGGACGTCGACACGCTCTTCGCGCTCCTGGATGCCAGCCTGCTCCGCCGCCGGGACGACGAGAACGAGCCTCGCTTCTCGATGCTCGAGACGATCCGCGAGTTCGCCCACGAGCGCCTGCAGGAGGCGGGCGAGGTCCACGGGATGCGCGCCCGTCACGCCGCCTTCTATCGGGCCGTCGCCTCGAGAGCAGGTCGCGGGCTCGACGGAGAGGGCGAGGCCTGGCTCGGCGTCCTGGATGCGGAGATCGGGAGCATACGAGCCACGCTGTCGTGGTTCCTCGAGCAGGAGGACTTCGAGGCCGCGCAGGACGTCGCCGGCTCGGTCGGGAGGTATTGGCTCGACCGAGGGTTGCTGTCGGAGTTGCGATCGTGGCTCGATCGGTCGCTGTCGGGTGGCCCGCGTCACGGTGCCGCCTTCGCCGGGGCGATCAACCGGCTGTCTTCGACCGTCTACCTCCAAGGGGAGTACGAGCTCGCGCGCACCACGGCGGAGGAGGCGCTCACCGCCGCGCGCGACGTCGGCGACCAGATGCGGATCCAATACGCGCTGACCAATCTCGCCAACGCGCTCGAGGCCGTCGATCTCTTGGATGAGGCGTGGCCGATCGAGGAGGAGGTGCTGCGGGTCTGCAGGGATCTGCGAGGCGAACACCCCCGGCTCCTGGCCTTGGCGCTCATAAACATCTCGTACTCGGCCCTGATCCGCGGCTGGTACGAGGACGCGGTCGCCTACTCGGAAGAAGCCATCTCGGTCACGCGGGAGCACGGTGACCAGTGGAGCGCGGGCGTCGCGAAGTGCAACCTCGCGGAGGCCTCCCTCCGCCTGGGCAGGGTCGACCTGGCCGCCGACCAGGTGATGGATGCGATCTCCGCCGCGGTCGACTTCGCCGACCGCCTCCTTCAAGCCGATTGCCTCGAGGTGCTGGCAGCGGTCGAGGTCGAACGAGGAGCGCACCTATCGGCCGCTCGGATCCTCGGCACGTCCGAGGCGCTGCGTGACGTGATCGGGTACCCGATGCAGCCCGCGGAGAGAGCCTTGCGTCAAGACACTCTTGCGAAGATCCGAACCGAGATCAACGCGAGCGAGCTCACGAGCGCGTGGTCGGAGGGAGCTGGATCGGATGTGGAAGAGACGCTCGCTCTGTTGAGAGCTGGTCGATAAGGGAGCGGATCAGGAAGGCCACTCGGGCTTCTTCTTCGGCTCCTTGGTCAGCAGGTCGTCTAACGATGGTTTGCCCTTGCCCTCGGCCTTCGCGATCGCCTCTCCCAGCCGGTCAGGCGGTGCGTCGTCGGCCGCCTCGAGCATCTCCTCGAGTGACTTCCCAGTGCTGCCCTTCAGCCGGATCCGGAGCGCGGCGAGCACCGCTTCGTGCGGCTCGGACAGTCCCTGCGCGACCTTGATCTCGGTGAGCGCCGCCTCCGCCCTGGCCAGCAGGCCCTCGTCGTCCACGGGGACAGTCTGCCACGGTAGGCCGGGCTCCTTCGGAGCCCGGCCCGTCGTTTGCTGTCTGGGCCGGTCGGGAAGGAGTAGATGAGTGCGGTACCGAAGGATGCCCACGCTCGATCCGTTGGAACGGCTGGAGCGGGTCCAGCGTGTCACCGACACCGCCCTCTCCCACCTCTCCGTGGACGGCCTCCTTGACGAGCTGCTCCTCCGGGTCCGCGAGATCTTGGACGCCGATACGGCCGCGGTCCTCCTGCTGGACGAGGGGCGGAACGAGCTCGTGGCCCGGGCCGCCAAGGGCATCGAGGAGGAGGTGGAACGCGGCGTCCGCATCCCGGTGGGGAAAGGGTTCGCGGGGCGCATCGCGGCCGAGCGCGCGCCGGTCGCCCTCCACCGGGTCGATCACAGCACCGTCCTGAACCCGATCCTGTTCCAGAAGGGGATCAAGTCCCTCCTCGGCGTGCCCTTGCTCGCGCACGGCGACCTCGTCGGCGTGATGCACGTCGGGACGAAGACGCGCCGGCGCTTCACGAAAGACGAGACCGAGCTCCTCCAGCTCGTCGCCGACCGGGTGGCGCTCGCGCTCCATGTTCGCCTCTCGGACCGTTCCCGCGTCGTGATCGAGGCGTTCCAGCGGACGTTCCTCCCGGAGGTCCTCCCGTTCCTGCCGGGTTTGCGCTTCGCGACGCGGTACCTGCCGGCCGCCACCGCGGTCGGCGTGGGCGGCGACTGGTTCGACACGTTCGTTCGGCCCGAGGGCGACATCGTCCTGGCGATCGGGGACGTGGCCGGCCACGGCCTGCCGGCGGCGTCGCTGATGGGGAAGATGCGGAACGCCCTCCGCGCGCACGCGCTGATGGGCGGGACGGCCCTCGACATCCTCGTTCGGGCCGATGAGTTCCACCGTCACTTCGGCCAGGGTGAGCTGGTGACGCTCCTGATCGGTGTGCTCGCGCAGGACCTGAGCACATTCCGGTACGTCTCCGCCGGGCATCCCCCGCCGCTCGTCATCGGCCCCGAGGGAGCCGCGTTCGCCGCCGACCATCATGCGAACCCGCCGCTCGGCTTGCCGCAAGCGCCCTCGTTCGTCGAGGAGGAGGTGGCGATACATCCGGGAACCTCGGTCCTCCTGTACACCGACGGGCTGATCGAGCGACGGGACGAATCCCTCGACCTGGGGCTCGAACGGCTCCGCTCGACTGCGGAGCAGGTCGTGAACGGGACGTCGCCAAACGACACGATCACCGACCTGCTCGAGCGCGTGATCGAGGGACCGCGCCCCACGGACGACGTCGCCCTGATGCTGCTGCAGCGCGATGCGACCCCCGCGACACAGCTCGAGTTCGCGGTCGATGCCCGCGCCCGCTCACTCCTGATGATCCGTCGGGCGCTCTCGCGGTGGCTCGAGGATCTCGAGGTGCCGCGTCCCGTCGCGACCGAGATCGTGATGGGTGTGCACGAGGCAGCCGCGAACGTCGTCGAGCACGCGTACGGACCGGCCGGCGGTACCATCACGATCACGGCGAAGCGCGATGGGGATGACGTCGAGGTGTGGATCCGCGACTCGGGAACATGGCGAGGGTCCTCCAGGGGCGACCGGGGGAACGGACTCCGTCTGATGCGAGGACTGATGGACGACGTGATGGTCGATACCTCGGCGACCGGGACGGTCGTGGTGCTGCGGCACGGGGCGGTGGCGTAGCCGTGCCGATGGCCGACGTTCGGTTCGAGCGGGAGGACGAGACCGTTATCGCGGTCGTCACCGGCGAGGTCGACATGTCGAACGCGGCCACGGTGCGACAGCAGATCGCCGAGTCCGTCACTCCGGACGACGACGCCGTGATCGTCGACCTGTCCGAGCTGTCGTTCATCGACAGCGCCGGCCTCCATTCGTTGATCGAACTCGGCACCGTGCTCGACGAGCGGCGGCAGAAGCTCCTGCTGTGCCTCCCACCGGGGAGCACGATCCGGCGTGCGATCGAGATCATCGGGTTGCCGCACGCCGTCTCCGTCTACTCCGAGCGGAGCGAGGCGATGGAGGCCGTACGCGCCTCCGCGATGGAGTCCCGGCCGATCGGGCCCACCGAGAACGCCTGAGGACTAGACGGTCCTCTCCTCCTCGACCGTGCCGTCCTCGGCGTGCACGATCACGTCGGCCGGCGAGTCCTCCTCGGCTCTGCGCGTGGCCGCCGAGATCGCCAACTCCTTCGAGGGGAACGGGGGCGTCGACTTGCCTTCGCTCTCCACGGCCCATCCACCGTCCTCCGGCACCACGTCGTAGCGGGTCCTGTCCATCGACTTCACCTCCTTCTCGGCCGTACCCAAGTCACGAACACCCGAACCAGGGCATTCACGGATCCTTCACGCCAGATCCCTAGTGCGTCGATCAGCCGGTGGGGTAGGGTCAGTTTCCGTTCCGCTACTCCCGGGGAGACGTCCATGTTGGCGAGCAACGCGCCTGTCGCGATCGCGACCGCGGCCGAGCAGGCCGGCGTTGACGTCGCGCAGATCCACCGCTGGGCCGAGGTCGGCGGTCTCGAGCTCCAAGGACGCGGGGGCAAGGAGTTCGTCCGGCTGGATCAAGTGCTGGCACTGTCGGCCGCGGCGAGACGCCGCGATCCCAGCTCTGGCCGTGGTGCCCTACGGGCGCGCCTCGCCGATGCCCGGATAGCGAACCCGAGCGTCGCCGGCCTCCAGCAAGCACTGCGCGATCGCAGCACCGGCCGCGCGTAGGACGGCTATCGAAGCTGCCGCCGAGCGATCATCGTCCGGCTAGCAGGGACCCGGGATGATCTCCCCGCCGGAGCCGTTGTGGAGGCCCGGTGCCGCCCGACCGAAGCCGGCCGAGACGTGCAGGTTGTTGTGGAACTGGTTGAACGCTTGCTGCAGGCTCGGGTCGTCGCACACTCGCGGTCCGACTTCGACCTGCTGGCCCCCCGACATCGTGATGTAGTGCCGGTGCGCGGGAACGTTGTTCAGGTTCGGATCGGCTCCGGCGCTTGCAGCACCGAGCACGATGAGCGCGATACCGGCGCTCACGACCAATGCACGGATCTTCATCTACCTACCCCCTATCTGCTGTAAGCCTTCTACCCGAGTACCGCCGAAGACGCAAATCGGCCGGGCCCGCTTGGATGCTTACGGAGACGCGAGTCGGGGGAGCGAGCGTCGCGCTCGCGGACGCAGGGACGATCTCGATCGAGGCGGGACTCGGGGGTTGCGTTCGGGGTTGGGATCGTCGCCTGAGCGCGTCAGGAAAACTCAATAAGCGATCTCCGGCTTAGCAGGACCGGGGGCGATGAGGTCCTCTGTCAGCTCGCCCGCCGTGCGGGGATGGTGCCCTCTTTGCCGCCAGGCTCCTGGTGGCAATGGAGAGATGGACTTACAGTCCGCCGATGCGGCGGTATCGGGGGTTCATGGCGGACAGCGCCCGATGGGAGCGCTTCGCGTTCAGGGCCGACGATGTGGTGATCTCGACGCCGTCGAAGTGCGGCACGACGTGGATGCAGATGATCGTCGGGATGCTGCTGCTGCACCGGACGGATCTCGGCGCACCGATCAGCTCGATCTCGCCGTGGCTCGACATGTTGATCCACACCGACGACGAGGTGTTCAGGCTCCTCGAGCGTCAGCGACATCGCCGCTTCATCAAGACGCACACCCCGCTGGACGGTCTTCCGTACCTTCCGTCGATCACCTACATCGCCGTGATCCGCCACCCGCTCGACGTCGCGATGTCCGACCTCGATCACGGAGACAACGAACGCTTCGACCGGCTCGTCGAGCTCCGTGCCGCCGCGGTGGGCTCCGAAGCGCCCGCCAAAGGAGCTCTCGACGATGCCCCCCAAGAGGCGGATGCGTACCTTCGGTGGTTCATCGACAACGAGGTGGAGCCCACGGGCAGTGGACCATACGGTCTCGCCGACTACTGCAACCAGGTACTCACGTACTGGAACGCCCGATCCGAGCCCAACGTGCATCTGTTCCACTACGCGGATCTGTGGGCGGATCGCGGTCAGGAGATGCGGAAGGTCGCTGCCGCGTTGGAGGTCGACGTGGACGAGGAACGATGGCCGTCGATCGTCGAGGCGGCCGGCATCAAGTCGATGCGGGCACGCGCCGTCGACACCGCTCCTGAGGTCGCTGCCGGGATCTGGCGGTCGCCTGAGCGGTTCTTTCGGGTCGGTGGTGCGAGGAACTGGTCGTCGCTCCTCGAGGACCGCGACATCGCGCACTTCCACGAGCGTCTGCTGGAGCTAGCGGGCGATGCGACCGACTGGGTGCTTGGGGGACGGGTCGCCCTCGAGGAGAACTCCGACCCGCGACCCGGCTGAGCTCACAGCTCGAGTCCCGGGGGTGCCCGCGCTCCCCGTTCACACTGGCAGGCACCCTTCGCACGGGCCGCGGATCGTGTCAGGATCGGGTCGGGTGGTCGGATGACCGAGAGGACGACGAGGCTGTCGACCGTCACGGTGGCGGCGTTCGCCACCGCCCTCTCGCTCGCGAACATCGTCTTGCTCGTGCTCGGCCGGAGCGAGCTGAACGATGCCCAAGGCGACCTCTTCTTCGGTGCGATCTCGACGATCGGGACCATCCTCTACGTCGCGATGGGCCTCCTCATCGCCGTTCGCGCTCGGAGCACCATCGGCTGGTTCCTGGTGGCCGTGGGCATCTCGTACGGGCTGATGACGTTCGGCAACGCCTACGGGGCCGTCGGGATGGCGACGTTCCCGGGATCCCTCCCCGCCGTCGAGCAGGTTTCGACCGCCCTGTCGCAGCTCTGGATCTTCGGGTTGGTCGGGATCGCACTGCTCCTGCTGGTCTTCCCGGACGGGCACCCGCCGACACGCCGATGGCGTCCTGTGTTGTGGCTCGGAGCTGGGGGCGCGATCGGCGCCTACGTCCTGTTCCTCCTGAAGCCCATGCCGATGGCGCCGACGGGAGCGACGGACACGTTCCCCAACCCGTTCGCGGTCGCGAGCTGGGGCGACGTCGTCGGCCCCGCGCTCGTGGCCGCCGCGTGGGCGACCGTGGTCGCCGTCATCGGTTGCTTCGCCGCCCTGATCCAACGTTTCCGTCGCGGGGACGCCGAGCTCCGGCAGCAGATCAAGTGGCTCGGGCTCCTCGCGGCGGCGGGTGGCTCCTGCGTCCTGATCTCCCTCGCGAGCCTCGTC
>Ga0307296_10002069_pt1 | contig 10197 bp, 10 predicted proteins | sample ER_DNA_153_FD_194467 | JGI IMG/M metagenome (GOLD analysis project Ga0307296, IMG submission 194467) | Bulk soil microbial communities from the East River watershed near Crested Butte, Colorado, United States - ER_DNA_153 | ecosystem: Environmental > Terrestrial > Soil > Floodplain | place... | reverse complement strand
CACATGGGTCAGCTCCGGCTGACAGGCGGCGGAGCCCGCGACTATCTGCAGGGCCGCCTCTCCAACGACCTCGACCGGGTCGTCGAAGGGCAGGCGCAATACACGCTCCTCACCAACGAGCGGGGCGGGATCGTCGACGACCTCATCGCCTACAAGCAGGGGCCCGACGACTACTTCCTCGTCGTCAACGCCTCGAACGTCGAGCCCGACCGCGCGGCGCTCCCGGAGGCTGAGGACGTCTCCGCCGACTGGGCGCTGCTCGCGGTCCAGGGGCCCGAGGCGCTCCGGCGGCTCGGGATCGAGGTCGCTCCGTTCACGTTCCACGAGGGCGACGTGTTGGGAGTCCACTGCCTGATCGCGGGCACCGGCTACACCGGCGAGCGGGGCTGCGAGCTCGGCTGTGCGCCCGAGGACGCGGTTCGCCTCTGGGACGCCGTCCTCGACGTAGGAGTGACGCCGTGCGGGCTCGGCGCGCGTGACACCCTGCGGCTCGAGGTCTGCTACCCACTGCACGGGAACGACATCACACCCGAGCGCACACCGATCGAAGCGGGCCTCGGCTGGGCTTGCGCGCTCGACACGGAGTTCACAGGCGTCCAGATCCTGCGGGCGCAGAAGGAGGAGGGAACCGCGGAGAAGCTCGCCGCGTTCGTCATGGACGACCAGGGCATCCCGCGGCAGGGCATGACCTTCGCAGAGGGCGGCACGGTGACGTCCGGCTCTCTCTCGCCGATGCTCGACAAGGGCATCGGGCTCGCCTACGTCGGCTCGGCGCTCGCCGCCCCGGAAACGGCCCTGACCGTCGACCTGCGCGGGCGCCCGCGGGCTGCTCATATCGTGAAGAAGCCGATCTACGACCCGAAGGAGGACTAGGTGGCTGCGGACGAGTCGTACCCCGAGGACCTCAGGTATCACCGCGAGCACGACTGGGCGCGAATCGACGGCGACACCGCGACGATGGGCATTACCTGGTACGCACAGGACGCCCTCGGCGAGCTCGTCCATTTCGAGCCGCCCGAAGAGGGCGCCTCCGTCGCGGCCGACGAGAGCTACGGAGAGGTCGAATCTGTGAAGGCCGTGTCCGACCTGATCTCCCCACTCTCCGGAGAAGTCGTTGAGGTGAACAAGGGCGTCGTCGACGAGCCCGAGAAGGTGAACGACGACCCGTACGGCGATGGGTGGCTCATTCGCATTCGCCTCAGCGACCAGGCCGAGGTGGACGGGCTTCTCGACGTGACCGCCTACAAGGCCCTGCTCGAGGATCAGTAGCCCGGATCGTGCGCTACCTCTCGCTCACGGACTCCGACCAGGAGGCGATGCTCGCCGCCGTCGGGGTCTCGTCCATCGACGAGCTCTTCAAGGACATCCCTGCGAGCGTGCGCCTCGACCGCCCACTCGACCTCGAGCCGGCTCTCTCCGAGCTCGAGCTCGTCGCGCATCTCGAAGAGCTGGCCTCCAGGAATGTCCATACGGGCCGGGAGCTCTCCTTCCTCGGTGCCGGCATCTACGACCACTACGTCCCGGCAATCGTGGACGCGATCCTCGCGCGCGGCGAGTTCCTGACCGCCTACACCCCGTACCAGCCCGAGATGAGCCAGGGCGTCCTGCAGGCGATCTTCGAGTACCAGACCGTCATCTGCGAGCTGACCGGGATGGACGTCTCCAACGCTTCCGGCTACGACGGGACGACGGTGGCAGCCGACGCCTGCTACGTCGCGAAGCACGTGACCGGGCGGACGAAGGTCGTGCTCGCCGAGGCGCTCAACCCGCAGGTGCGGCAGGTGGTGAAGACCTATGCGCCCGGGTTCGGGCTCGAGGTCGTCGAGGTCCCGCACCGCGACGGAATCACGGACCCGGACGAGCTGCGCCGCGCGGCCGAGGACGCGGCCTGCGTCATCTTCCAGCAGCCGAACTTCTTCGGCTGCCTCGAGCCTGCGCCCGATCTTGCGGCGGCTGCCAACGACGCCGAGGCGCTCGCGGTTGCCCATGTCGACCCGGTCTCGCTGGGAATCCTCGAGGCGCCCGGCCGCTACGGCTGCGCGATCGCGATCGGCGAAGGGCAGGGCGCCGGCAACTACCAGTCCTACGGGGGCCCGCACTACGGGTTCATCGCCATGCGCTCCGACTACATCAGGCGCATGCCCGGCCGCATCGTCGGGGAGACGACCGACACCGCGGGTGAGCGCGGCTATGTCCTCACCCTGCAGACGCGCGAGCAGCACATCCGCCGCGAGAAGGCCACGTCGAACATCACGACGAACCAGACGCTTCTCGCGCTCGCCGGGCTCGCGCACCTCTCGTGGCTCGGTCCGCAGGGGCTGCGCGAGTTGGGGGCGACCTGCATGAGCCTCGCGGCCTACGCGAAGGAGCAGGTCGGGCTGCCGCTTTTGTTTCCTGAACGGGCAACGTTCAAGGAGTTTGCCGTGCGCGCCGGACGGCCCGCGGAGGAGGCCATCCGGGCAGCGCGCGAGCGGGGCGTCCATCCCGGCTATGCCCTCAAGCGGGACTACTCGGGCATGGAGGATGCGCTCCTCGTCTGCGTGACCGAGAAACGCTCGCCGGCCGACATCGACCGCCTCGCGGAGGCGCTTCGATGACCCCCCGCGGGCCCGGGACGCGGCTGGCAAGGGAGCCAAGCGAGCGGCGCGGAGACAGTACGAGCGGTACGGCGACGCGCCGCGAGCGCCGGATCGTGCAGCGAGCCGCGGCAGGCGGACGCGGAGCCGGGCTCCGCCCGGCGGAAGCGGCGCCGTCCGGGGGCGCGGGGTGAAGCTCATCTTCGAGAAGTCGCAGAAGGGGCGGCGGGCCGGCACGCTTCCGAGCTACGACCTGCCTCGGACCGAGGTTCCCGAGGATCTCCGCCGCCGGGAGGCGCCGCGGCTGCCGGAACTGGCCGAGCCGGAGATCGTGCGCCACTTCACGGCCCTCGCCGATCGAACCTTCGGGGTCGACACCGGCTTCTACCCGCTCGGCTCTTGCACGATGAAGCACAACCCGCGGGTGAACGAGCGCGTCGTCGCGCTCCCGGGCTTCCGCGACCTCCATCCGCTGCAGGAGGAGGAGGCCTCCCAAGGAGCGCTCGAGCTCATGTGGCGGCTACAGGAGATCCTCGCCGAGGTCTGCGGGCTCCACGCGGTCTCGCTGCAGCCGGCCGCCGGCTCCCAGGGCGAGCTCACCGGCCTCATGCTCATGCGCGCGTACTTCGCCGACCGCGGGGAAGCCGAGCAGCGTAAGACGGTGATCACGGCCGACACAGCCCACGGGACGAACCCGGCGAGCGTGACGATGGCGGGCTTCCAGTTGCAGAAGGTCGAGACCGATGCGCGCGGGAACCTCGACCTCGACGACCTCCGGTCGAAGGTCAACGAGGGGACGGCGGGGTTGATGCTGACCAACCCGTCCACTCTTGGCCTCTTCGACGAGCACATCGAGGAGGTCGCGGAGATCTTCCACGATGCGGGCGCGCTCCTCTACTACGACGGGGCGAACCTGAATGCGGTGTGCGGCATCTCGCGGCCGGGTGACATGGGCTTCGACATCGTCCACATCAACCTGCACAAGACGTTCTCTCAGCCGCACGGCGGCGGAGGCCCCGGCGGCGGGCCCGTGGCGGTGCGCGACATCCTCGAGCCGTTCATCCCCGCCCCGGCGGTCGTCCCCGACGGCGAGCTCTTCCGGCTCGACTACGACCGGCCGAAGTCGATCGGCAAGGTGCGTGGCTACTGCGGACCGTTCGGCGTCTTCGTTCGTTCGTACGCGTTCATCCGGGCCTACGGGCCCGGGCTCCGGCGCATGTCGGAGGTCGCCGTCCTGAACGCGAACTACATGCTCAGCCGCCTGCGGGGAACCTACGACCTGCCGTTCGAGCGCCTGTGCATGCACGAGTTCGTGCTCTCGGCCAGGAATCTTAGGCGCGACTACGGCGTGAACGCCCTCGACGTGGCGAAGCGCCTGATGGACTTCGGCTTCCATCCGCCCACGATCTACTTCCCGCTCATCGTCCCGGAGGCGCTGATGATCGAGCCGACGGAGACAGAGCCGAAGGAAACGCTCGATGCCTTCTGCGACGCGATGGAGAAGATCGCGGAAGAGGCTGCGAGCGACCCGCGCATCCTCAAGGAAGCGCCTCACAGCCGGCCGGTGCGCCGGCTCGACGAGGTGAAGGCCGCGAAGCGGGGCATCGTCAAGTACGGGTTCGACCAGCACCCTGACCTCGGGAGCGGGCCCGCCGCGGGCGAGGCCGTCGAGGCGCAGAAGGGCGCGTGATGGGGCGGACGTGGTCCCGTCGCGACATCGAGGATCGGGTCAACGTGCTGCGCGAGCGCTTCGACGGCAAGGAGTTCGCGGCCGCGATTACGGAGTTCTCCGACGAGCTAACTCCGGAGGAGCAGGCCGACCTGCAGGAGATCCTCCTCGAGCGCTCCCGCGCACAGGCGCTTCGCGATGCACCACCGGTGGAGCGCGGAGGCTGGTTCAGGCGCACATTCGAACGGCTCGAGCGCCGGCCGCCGAGCTGACGATGGAGGTTCGCTCACGGGGGGAGGCCGAGGCCTTCACGACGCTCGACGGCTCGACAATCAGGGTGCTGCTCGACGCGGCGCACGGCGGCTCCGCCAACCAGAGCCTGGCCGAGGCGAGCCTCGGCGCCGGGCAGTCGACCGATCGCCACTACCACGCGAAGTCCGAGGAGATCTACTTCTTCCTCGAGGGCGGCGGCGAGATGGAGGTCGAGGGCGCCTCCGGGGAGGTCGGCGCGGGCGATGCCGTCCTTATCCCGCCCGGAGCATGGCATCGGATCACCGCGGGCCCTGGAGGCGCGCGCTTCCTCTGCTGTTGCGCGCCCCCGTACGCGGACGACGACACGTTTTTCGCCAAGAGCCCGTCTCAGAATGAAGCCTGAATCGCCGGTGCGCGCCAAAGACGGCGCGAGGCTGTGTCCTCGGTCGCGCCCGTATCTATTCGATACGAGCACTCCCTGCGTCCTGGCCTCGCACCATCCTGCGCACTCCGGCGACGAGGCCCCATCCTGAAACGAGCTCAGCCGCTACCTTTGAGCCCTGTGATCGACCTCCGTTCCGACACGCTCACCCAGCCGACCCCGGAGATGCGCCGCGCGATCGCTGGCGCGGTCGTGGGCGACGAGCAGAAGCGGGAGGATCCGACCGTCAGCGCACTCGAAGAGCGGGCTGCGGCGCTCCTCGGCCACGAGGAGGCGGTGTTTCTCCCCACCGCGACGATGGCCAACCAGATCGCGCTCCGGACGCTGACCGAGCCTGGAGACGAAGTCATCGCCGAGGAGATGGCCCACGTCTTCCGCTACGAGCTTGGCGGGCCGGCCGTGCACTCCGGGCTGGCGATGAAGTCGCTCCCGACCGCGCATGGGATCTTCACCGCCGAAGCCATGCGCGAGGCAGTCAACCCTCCCGGGGATCTCCACACCGCGCCGACGCGGGTCGTCTGCCTCGAGAACACGCACAACGGCGGCGGCGGGCGCGTGTGGCCTCTCGCGCAACTGCGGGAGGTCGCGGCCGAAGCGCGAGCGCACGGCCTCAGAGTCCATCTCGACGGCGCTCGGCTCATGAACGCCGCCGTCGCGAGCGGCACGCCCGCAGCCGAGTACGGGCGCGAGTTCGACACCGTCACTCTCTGCCTCTCCAAGGGCCTCGGTTGCCCGCTCGGCGCCGTGATCGCCGGCTCGCACGAGCGGATGGCGAAGGCACGGCGTTACAAGCACTTGTTCGGGGGCGCCATGCGCCAGGCTGGGATTGTCGCCGCCGCCGGGGTCTACGCGCTCGACCATCACGTCGATCGCCTCGCCGAGGATCACGCGAACGCCAGGCAACTCGCCGAAGGCCTCGCCGAAGCGGGCCTACCGGTCGACCTCGAACAGGTCGAGACGAACTTCGTGCTCCTCGACGTGGCGCGCCTCGGCTTGGGCGCCGACGAGGCCGTCGCCCGCCTGCGCGCCGAAGGCGTCCTCTTTTCCTTCGCGGCCCGCAAGGATGTTCTGCGCGCCGTCACCCATCTCGACGTCAGCGCCGAGGACGTCGACGAGGCGGTCGCCGGCGCGGTCCGAGCGTTCAGCGGCTCGCGCCGGTCCGTCGAGCTGGCGGGCGAGGCGCCGACGCCGTACTAGGCGGCGGCCGGCTCGTCGCGGCCGAAGAACGAGCTCGAGCCGACGTAGAAGACCGCGACGGCGAGGTAGAGGGCCGCGCTGGCCTCGGGGCTCACGAGCGCGACGAGCGTGGCCGCCCCGTACATGAACGGCCCGGGTAGATAGGCGCGCGAGATCCCGCTGACCTCGACCGGGTCGGCATCCGGCCGCAGAAGGCGATGGTTCCAGGCTGCGTAGCGCCAGAGGAGATTGAAGAAGAGCGCCGTGACCGTGAGCGTGACGCCGTAGGTGACGGCAGCGGCCTCGCCGTTGCCGCCCCAGGCGTAGTCGGCGAGCAGGATCGTGGGGAAGGGGACGAAGGCGATCATCATCAAGAGCCCGAGGTTGATGAAGAGAAAGCGGTGATCCGTCTCCCCGATCTGGCGGAAGACGCTGTGGTGGTTCACCCACATGATCCCGATGGTGAGGAAGCTCGTCGCGTAGGCGATGTAGGACGGCCAGAGGTCGAGCAGCGCCTGCCCCAACTTGCCCGGCTCGTCGAGGTGCGGGACGGTGATCTCGAGCACGAGGAGCGTCGCCGCGATGGCGAAGATGCCGTCCGAGAACGCTTCAAGCCGCCCCTTTTCCACGCTCGAAGCGTAAAGAGGGGCCCGGTCGTGAGACCGGGCCCCTCGGAGCTCACTCGTACTGGAGTGCTTGGAGGACGTTCAGCTTCGCTGCGCGCCGGGCTGGGATGATCGCGGCGAGGATCCCGACAAACACAGCGGCGATCGCGAAGACGACGATCTGGGAGACCGGCACCGCGAAGTTGATGAAGTCGACGCGTGCCGTCAGGAGGCCTGCGAGGACGACTCCGAGCACGATCCCGAGAGCGGCGCCGATGAGGGCAGTGATGATGCTCTCGTAGCGGATCATGCGGCGGACCTGGCTGCGGGTCATCCCGACTGCCCGAAGCGTCCCGATCTCACGTGTCCGCTCGAACACCGTGAGCACGAGCGTGTTGATGATGCCGAACAGGCTCACGATCACGGAGAGCGCGAGGAGCACGTAGAGGACGTTCAGGATCTTGTTGAGGAAGCTCACCTGGTTGTCCTTGAACTCGTTACGCGTCTGCGCCTTCGCGTTCGGGAAGTCCACGAGGGACTTCTCGAGCGCCTGCGTGTTCGCGTCCGTGACGCCGCCCTTCATCTTCACGAACGAGAACAGATTCTCCGGTTGGTCGAAGTTCTGGTCGAACGTCGCGCTCGAGAACGTCACCTGCCCGAACGGCGACCCACCGGGCGGTGGGTTGAAGATGCCCTTGACGACCAGGGGAACCACGGTGCCGTTGGGAACCGTGATCTTGATCGGCGAGCCGATGGTCAGGTTGTGCTTCTTGGCGAAATCGTTGTCGACGAACGCACCGTTCGCGCCGAGCTGTCCGTACACGGCCTGGGACCCATCCATCCAGTCGAGCGCGATCGCCTCGCCGGCGTTGGGCGTGACCGCCGTGACCGACGACGCACTTCCGAAGACGAGCGCCTCGCCGGCTCGCACGCTGGCGACCGCCTCGACCCCGGGTGCACTCTCGGCCGCCTTCGCCGCGTCGGTCGGAATCGGCGAGAAGTTGTTCTGGGCCGTGATCGCGTAGTCGGAGACGAAGATCTTGTCGACTGCGCCGGTGAAGCTCGAGCGGATCCCCTGGCCGAGCACTGCGACGAGCGTGACGAGCGCAAGGCCGATCATGAGGGCCGCAGCCGTCGAGGCGGTGCGCTGTGGATTCCGCTTGGCGTTGCCTTGCGCGAGCTTGCCCGCGGCCCCTCCGAGGCGGGCCGTGGGCCAGCCGAGGAGCGTCGCGAGGCCGGGGACGAGCTTCGACGCGAAGAGCGCGACGCCCGAGAAGACGAGCAGCGCCCCGACCCCCATGAAGAGGAGGACCGCTCCCGTTCCGAGACCGCTGCCGAAGAGGCCGTAGATGACCGCGGCGAAGCCGATGGCGGTCAGGAGCAGCGCGCCCGGTGTGCGGAACCTCGCGAACCGTGACTCCGGCAGGGTCGCTCCTTCGCGAACCGCGGCGATCGGCGGAACCCTCGTCGCGCGGATCGCGGGGCGCAGGCTCGCGCCGAGCGTGACGATCACGCCCACGAGGAGGGCGACGACGGCCGTTCGCGGCTCGAAGACCAGGCCGTTGTTGGGCAGCGTGAAGCCGATCGCGTTGAAGAGCCAGAAGAGCGCCTTGGCAAGCCCGAGGCCGAGTAAGAGCCCGGCCACCGAGGCGAGCACGCCGACGACGAGGGCCTCGATGATGATCGACCTCAGCACCTGGCGTCGCGAAGCTCCCACTGTCCGAAGTGTCGCCAGCTCGCGTGTCCGCTGCGCGATCGTGATCGACAGGGAGTTCGCGATCACGAACGCCCCGACGAAGAGCGCGATCCCGCCGAACGCGAGCAGGAACGTCCGCAGGAAGCTGATGAAGGAGTTCGTGTCCTTGGCGTCCTTTTGGGCCTGCTGGTCCGCCGTGCGCACCTGGGTGTTTGCGGGCAGCACGCTGCTCAGGTCGCGGGCGAGCTGCGCGTCGGAAACGCCGGGCTTGGCGGCGACGGCGATCTCATCGAGCTCTCCCGGCTTCTGGAAGATGTTTTGCGCCGTCGGGAGGTCGAAACCGGCGAGTGTCGCGCCGCCGATAGTCGAGACCGACCCGAACTTCACGATCCCGGAGATGCGGAGCTTCTGCACCGGCCCGCGAGCCTGGACGCCGACCGTGTCGCCGACCGCGAATCCTTCCTTGTCGGCCGTCGATCCGTCGATGACGACCTCTCCGGTCGCCGGCCAGGCGCCCTCGACCAGCTGAAGCGGATTGAACTGACTCGCCCCGTTGGCGATCGAGAAGCCCAGGTTCGGTGCTCCGCCGTAGACGATCGCCTTGCCATTGTCGCCGATGAGCTGAGCCTCGCCGGTGACGCTTCCCTCCGCGGCGGCGACATCCGGCTGCTCCCGGACCTTCTGAAGGAGCGATTCGGAGAACGAGGGGGCGGCCGCGCCGCTCCCGTCGCTGAGATTGAAGGCTGACTTGCCGCTGATCACGACGCTCGAGCCCTGACGGGAGTCCGTGAAGATGGTGTCGAACGCCCGGGAGATCGAGTCGGTGAGGATGAGGGTGCCGGCCACCAGCGCGACACCGAGGACGATCGCGACCGCCGTCAGCAGGGTTCGAAGCTTGCGGCCGAGGATGCCTCTCAGTGCGACGCGGGTCATTGCCGGCCGACCGCGTCCATCGCGGCCACGATCTCGCCCTGGTCGGCGCCCTTGAGCTCCTTGACGATGCAGCCGTCGGCCAGGAAGAGGATTCGGTCGGCGATCGCGGCGGCCCGCGCATCATGCGTGACCATGACGATCGTCTGTCCGAAGTCGGCGACCATCTCGCTGAGGAGGTCGAGGATCTCGCCGCTCGTGGCCGAGTCGAGGTTGCCGGTCGGCTCGTCGGCGAAAATCACGGTCGGCCTGGACACAAGGGCGCGCGCGATGGCGACGCGCTGCTGCTGGCCGCCGGAGAGCTCGGAAGGCCGGTGGGTTCGCCGGTCGTCGAGGCCTGTGCGCTTGATCACCTCGTCGACCCACTCCTTGTCGATCTTGCCGCCGGCCAGCTCGAGCGGGAGCCGGATGTTCTCCTCGGCGGTCAGCATCGGGAGGAGGTTGAAGAACTGGAAGATGAAGCCGATGTGCTCGCGACGGAGCTTCGTCAGCTCGTTGTCGTTCAGCGTCGTGATGTCGATGCCCTCGATCGAGACGTTGCCCTCGGTGGGACGGTCGAGGCCGGCGAGGATGTGCATCATCGTTGACTTGCCGGAGCCCGACGGGCCCATGACCGCCGTGAGCGCACCGCGGTCGACCGCGACGGAGCAGCCGTTCAGGGCGTGCACGGCCGTCTCGCCTTCGCCGTAGACCCGGGTGATCTCCCTGGCTTGGACGACGGCGCCTGCTGCTTGCTTTTCTGTCCCGGTCTGCTCGGTCATGGTGCTTGCCATATCTCAGTACCTCCAGAAGGGTTCGCCCTCCTAGGTTTTCAGAACCGTCTGCCCCTCTCAAGGCGGCAACCCCTCCTC
>Ga0307296_10002068_pt1 | contig 10197 bp, 11 predicted proteins | sample ER_DNA_153_FD_194467 | JGI IMG/M metagenome (GOLD analysis project Ga0307296, IMG submission 194467) | Bulk soil microbial communities from the East River watershed near Crested Butte, Colorado, United States - ER_DNA_153 | ecosystem: Environmental > Terrestrial > Soil > Floodplain | place... | reverse complement strand
CGCTCGAGCGAGACCGGTGCCCCGAGGACGGCGTCGAGGTAGCGGTCCACGACCTTGCCCTTCACGAGTCGGCCGCGCTCTGCCGATCGGGCGGCGACGATCTTCGGCGGGAGATTGCCCTGCAGCCGCACCCCCGAGAGGGCGACGAGGACCTGCCCGCGGTTCCAGTTTGAGGCGAGCACCGGGCCCACCATGAAGGTGTCGTTCGGGGGCTCGAGGACGTCGAGATGGACGATCGTGTACAGGTTCGTGTCGAGCGGAAAAGCGAGGGCGGCTTCGAACCGAGCCTCCCCTCCGGTCACCGACGGCGTCATCAAGTAGAAGTAGCCGAGCAGCGTGCCGACGACGCTCTTGCCGACCACGTGTGGGACGGAGATGCCGTTTCGCTGGTCGCGATCCCAGTTCCTGTGCTGGACGTGCGCGAGGGCGACGGCGTCCGCGTCGCCCTCGCGCTCGTCGAAGCTCACCGACCAGTCGAGCGACGCAAAACCCGCGTTGCCGGGGTTGCCGGGTTGCTCGTAGCGCGGCCCTGTCCAGCGGCCGCTGGCCCCGGAGACCGACTGACGGTTGTACTGCGTCGGTGACGAGAGCTCGACGCTGAGCCAGGCCGGCAATCCGTGCGCCTGTCGCGCGGGATCGGCGATCCGAATGCGCTCGACCGCCTGCGCGCTTGCGCCCTGGTTCCACGCGGCCAGGGATGCGAGCCCCATGACCAATCCGAACAGCAACGAGCGCCGCCGCATCGGACTAGAGGCTAGCCAACGAGAAAGAGAGCAGGAACGTCCGGTGTCACGCCTAACCTCGACCCGTGAAGGTTCTCGGAATCGATCCGGGTACGGCTGCGTGCGGATACGGCATCGTCCAAGAAAGCGGCGGGCGCCTGCGGGCACTCGACTACGGGTGGTGGAAGACGCCCGCGTCCGACCGCCCAGAAGCTCGCCTGAGGACGATCTACGAGGCCGTCGACGAGCTCATTCGACGGGCAGTGCCCGATGTCGTCGCGCTCGAGGAGTCGTTCGTCGGCGTCGACGCCCGCACCGCGCTCTCTGTCGGACAGGCGCGGGGCGCGGTCCTCGTCGCGTCGGCGCTCGCCGACGTGGAGTGCGCTGAGTACGCCCCGGCCCGTGTCAAGCAGGCCGTGTGCGGCTACGGGCGCGCTGAGAAGGCTCAGGTCCAGCGGATGGTGCAGGCGATCCTGCGCCTCGACGCCCCTCCGACTCCGAACCATGCCGCCGACGCGCTTGCTGTCGCGATCTGCCACGCCCTTGCGCCACCGCTGCTGAAGGCCGTACCGGCGTGATCGCGCGACTGACGGGAACCCCTGTCGCGCGAACGCCCGACGGGGTCGTGCTCGACGTGGGCGGGGTGGGTTACCTGCTGCGACTGACGGCCCGTGCCCACCGAAAGGCGAAGGACGGCCGCGAAGTTTCGTTCGACACCTACATGCACGTGCGCGAGGACGCGCTCCAGCTCTTCGGCTTCGCCGAGCCGGCCGAGCGTGATCTCTTCGAGCAGCTGCTTTCGGTTTCCGGGGTCGGGCCCAAGGTTGCGCTCGCGATCGTCTCCGGCTCGACACCCGGGGAGCTTCAACGTGCGATCGCGCTCGAGGACACCACGCGGTTCATCGCGATCCCGGGCATCGGCAAGAAGACGGCGCAGCGGGTCGTCCTGGAGCTCAAGGAGAAGCTCTCGCTGGATCAGGTCGTGCCCGACGGCGCTCCTGACCTCGTCGCCAGGGACGCGCTCGTGGAGCTCGGCTACTCCGTCGTCGAGGCCGAGCGTGCCCTGGCCGAGACCAGCTCCGAGCTGCCGCCGGAAGAGCGGGTGCGGCAGGCGCTGAGGGCGGCATGACCGAGCAGTTCCTCGCCCCGGCTGTCCGGCCCGAGGAGGACGAGCTCGAAATCTCGCTTCGCCCGCGCAGGCTCGACGAGTTCGTCGGGCAGGAGAGGATCAAAGAGCAGCTCGAGATCGCCCTTCAGGCATCACGCGCGCGTGAGGAGGCGGTCGACCACGTCCTGCTCGTCGGTCCGCCCGGGCTCGGCAAGACGAGCCTCGCCTACATCATCCGGGAGGAGCTCGGCGTCGGCATTCGCTGCGTCGCCGGCCCAGCGCTCGAACGGAAGGGCGACATGGCAGCGATCCTCACCGGGCTCGAGCCGCGCGACGTGCTCTTTGTGGACGAGATCCACCGGCTGAGCAGTGCGGTCGAGGAGGTGCTGTACCCGGCGCTCGAGGACTTCCGGCTCGACATCGTGGTCGGGCAGGGCCACGCGGCGCGCACTCTGACGCTCGACATCCCGCCGTTCACGCTCGTCGGCGCGACTACTCGCACAGGGTTGCTGACCACGCCGCTGCGCGACCGATTCGGCATGACCTTCCGCCTGGAGTACTACGAGCCGTCCGAGCTCGGGATCATCGTGCGGCGCTCCGCAGGGATTCTCGGCGTCGAGATCTCAGGTGAGGCGGCCGACAAGATCGCGGCTCGTTCACGGGGCACGCCCCGCGTGGCGAACCGCATTCTCCGGCGGGTACGGGACGTGGCGCAGGTGCGTCACGCAGGCGTGATCACGACCGAGGTCGCGGACGAGGCCCTCGAGCTGCTGGAAGTCGACGGCCACGGCCTCGAGCGCACCGACCGCCAGCTGCTCCACGCGGTCGTGGAGCGCTTCGACGGCGGCCCGGTCGGGTTGTCCACGCTGGCCGTAGCCCTCGGCGAGGAGCCGGACACGATCGAGGACGTCTACGAGCCATATCTGCTCCAGCTCGGCTTCCTGCAGCGCACGCCGCGCGGACGTGTGATCACGAAGCTTGGGCGTGCTCACGTGGGCGCTGCGAAGAAGGAAGAAGCGCTCTTCTAGGCAGTAGCTCGAGAGCTCGATCCACCGCCGCGACAACCTCGGCCAAGCTGCGTCCGGGAGCGTCGTTCCACTGGTCGAGCCCGGCGGTACCGGTCGCCTCGCCGAGGGCCTCGGTCGCGTCGCCAAGTGCCCGGGCGTCGGTTGAGTGGCCGACGACGTCCTCGTTGAGGTCTTCGTGGTAGTGGTGCCAGCTCGCGAGGAGGGCGCCCAGCAGCGACCACGACGACGCGCGCTCGCTCCAGGCAGCCACCACGCTCCCCGCGTCGTCGCGGGCCTTGGCGCCCAGAGACCAACCCCTGAGGAGGAGGCCGCGAGCCTCACTCAGCATCGCCGCAGCCGTATGTACGGCTGCCTGTGGCATTAGCTGGTACCGGGAAAGTAGCAAGATCGGGAGTGCCGAAACTGGGAGCTCGCGCCGATCGACGAATCCTGCGGTCTCTAACGCTTGAACTGCACTTCGTGCCAGGACGGTATGGGCGCGAGCTCGAGCAGCGTTCGATCGCCGCGTGGGTCTCGGTAGCCGAACTCGGCTTCGTTCTCGTTCCAGTCGACTTCGAGCAAGCCCTCTTTGACCCGGTGGTCGAGCCACGCGCCGCGGAAGACGAGCTTCCGCAGCCAGTAGACGAGCGACTCGCCCTTCACGAGCGAAAGCTGCTCCCAGTGGCGGACGAGGTACCGGCCGAAGGAGCTTCGCGGCTCTTCGATTCGTCCGTCGGCAGCGAGCTCGACGAGATCTCCGACCTCGTCCTCGTCCAGGTCGTTGCTACCCACGAGCCCGAGCTTCACCGCCGAGGCGGTCACGCGCTGCTCGAAATCGTCTGCGTTGAAGGCGAACCTGTACCCGAGGAACTCGACCATGTAGTCCTCGCCGGAGGAATAGTTGGCCTCAACTGTCACGCGCCCAAGGATAGTGGGGGAGGGTCTGGCGGGACATTGCTCAGACCATTTCCGCCAGACCCTCCGCTGTCCGACTCCCTCCGTACCGTGGCCGGGCTATGTATGAAGAGGGCACCTGGACGATCAGTCCGTGCCCGCACGGCGAGGCGGGTGCGCTTGCGGAGGCACTCGGCGTCAGCGAAACGACCGCTCGCGTCCTCGTCCGGCGCGGGTACGAGAACCCGGAGGAGGCGAAGGCCTTCCTCGCCGGTGAGCTGCCGGGCCACGACCCTTTCCTGCTCGGCGACATGGCCGGCGCGGTGGAGACGATCAATGGCGCGATCGCCGCGGGCAAGCGAATCTGCGTCCACGGGGACTACGACGCGGACGGAATCTGCGCGACGGCCCTCGCCGTCCTGATCCTGCGTGAGCTCGGCGCCGACGTGGAGTGGCATCTGCCGAGCCGTTTCGAGGAGGGTTACGGCGTGCAGCGCGAGACCCTCGCGCGTCTTGCGCAGGAGGGCTGCGGCCTCGTCCTCACGGTCGATTGCGGGGTCACCGCGGTCGAGGAAGTCGCCGAGGCGCGTGCCAACGGCCTCGACGTCGTCGTCACGGACCACCACCGACCCGGCGAGACGCTGCCCGACTGCCCGGTGGTGGCCACGCGCCCCTCCGACTACCCGTTCCCCGAGCTCTCCGGCACGGGCGTCGTCTACAAGCTGGGCGAGGCCCTGCTGGGCCCGGGGAGTGAGGTGCTGGCACGCCACCTCGACCTCGTCGCCCTCGCGACGATCTCCGACGTCGTGCCGCTCGTGGACGAGAACCGAGCGCTTGCGCTCGCCGGCCTCCGCGGCCTGGCGCGGACGCAGAAGCCGGGGCTTCGCGCGCTGATGCGGGCCGCGAGAGTCGACCCGGCGCGCGTCGACGAGGGTGCGGTCGGCTTCCGGCTCGCACCCCGCATCAATGCCGCGGGTCGCCTCTGCCGGCCGGGCGCCGCGCTCGAGCTGCTGCTGACCGACGACTCCGATGAAGCGGGCAAGCTCGCCCACCAGCTCGAGGAGCTGAACCGCGAGCGGCAGGGCGTCGAGGACCGAATCCTGCGCGAAGCCCTGGCGAAGGTCGCCGACTGGCCCGAGGTCAAGCAGCGCCGACGTGGCTACGTGCTGGCCGACGAGGGCTGGCACGAGGGCGTGATCGGCATCGTCGCCTCGCGGCTTGTCGAGCGCTTCCACCGGCCCGTGGTGCTGATCGCGGGCGCGGGCGAGGAGTGGAAGGGCTCGGGGCGATCCCCGGGAGCATTCGACCTTCACGGCGGTCTGGCCGCCTGCTCTCAGCACCTCGAGCGGTTCGGCGGTCACCGGGCCGCGGCGGGCCTGTCGATTCGCCCTGAGAACGTCGACGCCCTCGCCGACGCATTCGGTTCGCATGCGGACGCCAACCTCACCGACGACGATCTGCGGCCGGTCACAAAGGTGGACGCGGTCGTCTCCGGGCGGGAGCTGACCCTCGACCTGTGCGCCGAGTTGCGCGGACTCGCGCCGTTCGGTCTCGGCAATCCGGGCGTCACGCTCCTGCTGCCGTCGTGCGAGCTCGGCGACCTGGCGCCGGTCGGGAACGGCAAGCACCTGCGCTTCCGAGTCCGCGAACGAGGGCGCGACGCCGGCAGCGCGATCGCGTTCGGACTGGGGACACAACTCGACCGCTACCGGGCCCAGGGTCGCTACGACGTCGTGTTCCGGCTCGAGGAGAACCATTGGAACGGCACGGGCTGCGGGTGTGGCTCGCGGAGCAGTGGCGGCTCGACGAGGCAGAGCGCGTGCCTGAGGCGGCTGCCGTCTTCGCGGACCTAGGGCTCGGCGAGGAGACCAAGGGGCGGAGGCCGCTGCTCGAGTCGGCGGTGTTCCGGGCGCTTCTCGAAGAGCCTGCGCTAGCGCGCGCGGCTTAGCGAGTTGGTGTCCGAGAGGACGATGAGCAGGCGCGTCAAGTCGGCCAGGGCACGTCGTTTTCTGAATTTCCTGAGCACGGACGCCATCTGTTCTCTATCGGAACGCTGAGTCCTTTTCTGTAGATACGGCTACAACGGCCACAGGAGCGCTCCGAACTACAATTTGCATATGGCCCTCGTCGAAGCTCCGGAACGACATCAAGACCTCTTCGAGGAGCTGCTCGCAGAGGTCTCGACCTACAACACCGACGTCGATCGGGACCTCCTCGCCCGCGCTTTCGACTTTGCCTGTCGAGCGCACGAGGGCCAGGAGCGCCGTTCGGGGGAGCCGTTCATCCACCACCCCTTCGGCGCCGCCAAGATCTGCGCGGAGCTGAGGCTCGACGACGAGTCGGTGGCCGCGGCGCTGCTGCACGACGTGGTCGAGGACACGGAGGTCGAAGCCGACCAGGTGCGCGAGGAGTTCGGGGACGAGATCGCGCAACTCGTCGAAGGCGTCACGAAGCTGACGCGGATTCAGTTCCAGAGCCGCGAGCACGCGGAGGCCGAGAACTACCGGAAGATGATCGTCGCGATGGCCCACGACGTCCGGGTCATCCTCATCAAGCTCGCCGACCGGCTCCACAACATGCGCACGCTCGAGTACCTCGGCCGCCAGAAGCAGGTCCAGAAGGCGCGAGAGACGCTGGAGGTCTACGCGCCGCTCGCGCACCGCCTCGGCATCCACAAGCTCAAGTGGGAGCTCGAGGATCTCGCGTTCCAGGCGCTCCATCCCCGCAAATACGCCGAGATCGAGGCAATGGTCGCCGAGCGGCGGGCCGACCGGGAGGAGCACGTCAACGAGGCGGCGATCGTGCTCACGAAGGAGCTCGACAAGGTGGGCATCCCGGCCGAGATCGCAGGCCGCGCCAAGCACTCCTACTCGATCTACGACAAGATGGCCAAGAAGGGCCGCGAGTTCAACGAGATCTACGACCTCACGGCGATGCGCGTCATCGTCGAGCGCGCGGGCGACGAGGGAACGCGCGACTGCTACGGCGCGCTCGGCCTCATCCACTCGCTCTGGAAGCCGATGCCCGGCCGCTTCAAGGACTTCGTCGCGATGCCGAAGTTCAACGGCTACCGCGCGCTCCACACGACCGTGATCGGCCCGGCGGGCAGCCCGCTCGAGATCCAGATTCGGACCCGCGAGATGCACGGCGAGGCGGAGCTCGGGATCGCGGCGCACTGGCTCTACAAGCGCGGTGACGGCAAACGACCGGCCGACGAGGACTGGCTCGCATGGGTCAAGCAGCTCATCGAGTGGGGCCAGGACGAGACCGATCCCCGGGAGTTCATCAAGAGCTTCCGCACCGATCTCTTCGACGACGAGGTCTACGTCTTCACGCCCAAGGGCGAGGTGAAGACGCTTCCGGCCGGCTCGACGCCGATCGACTTCGCGTACGCGGTGCACACGGACGTCGGTCACCGGACCGTCGGCGCCAAGGTGAACGGGCGAATCGTCCCGCTGCACTATGCGCTCCACAGCGGCGACTTCGTCGAGATCCTCACCTCGAAGGCCGGCCGCGGCCCGTCCCGCGACTGGATGACCCTCGCGCGCTCGACGCGAGCGCGGAACAAGATCCGGCAGTGGTTCTCGCGCGAGACGCGCGAGGACACCGAGCAGAAGGGCCGCGAGGCGCTCGAGCGCGCGCTCAAGGACCAGAAGCTGCCGTACCGGAAGATCTCGGGCTCGGCCGTGCTCGCCCAGGTGATCCGGGAGACCGGCTTCAAGAAAGCGGAGGACTTCTACCTCGCGCTGGGCTCCGGCAAGCTCCAGGTCGGCCAGATCGTCAGGAAGGTGTTGACGCGCCTGAAGACGGCGGAGGTGGCCGAGGAAGAGATCGTCCCGCTCAAGCCGAAGCCGCAGACCGCCTCGAACACAGACCTCGGGATCACGGTCAGCGGCGTCGAGGACGTGCTGATCCGGCTCGCCAAGTGCTGCACGCCGGTGCCGAGCGACGAGATCGTCGGCTACATCTCGCTCGGCAAGGGGATCACGATCCACCGGCAGGATTGCCCCAACGTAAAGACGCTGATGCGGAATCCCGAGCGCTTCACGGAGGTCGACTGGGACGGTGGCTCGACGAAGAGCTTCCGGGTTCAGATCGCCGTTGACGCCTGGGACCGGCCGCGCCTGCTCGAGGACGTCGCGCGGATGTTTGCCGAGCACGGCGCGAACATCGTCTCGTACGGCGGCACCGTCGAGGATCAGCTCGCGAAGAACTGGTACACCGCCGAGCTCGGTGACGTGAAGGCCCTTCGCGCACTGCTCACGTCGCTGCGGAACATCGAAGCCGTCTTCGATGCATACCGCGTGACGCCCTCGTAAATTAGTCCGGTGCCAGTAGCGCCAAACCTCGTCCATCGGGCCGAGGCGCTTGCGACGGCCATGCGCTTCGAGCTCTCGTCGATCCCCGAGATCGGAAGGCTCCTGGCGGTCCTCGTCGCGGCCCGGCCGCGCGGCCGCTTCGCGGAAATCGGGACCGGCGTCGGTGTGGGGTCAGCGTGGATCGTCGAGGCGATGGACACAGAAGCGACCTTCGTCACCGTCGAGCTCGACGAGGACCGCGCAGCGGCAGCAAAGCGGCTCTTCGAGGAGCATCCGCACGTCCGCGTGCTGCAGGGCGACTGGCACGAGCTGCTGCCGCCGGAAGCGCCTTTCGATCTCCTTTTCTTCGACGGCGGCGCATGGAAGCGGCTGCCCGCCGGGGAGGTCGCGCTCGCAAGCGAGCGGGCGCTCGAGCTGCTCGCGCCTGGCGGGATCGTCGTCATCGACGACCTGACCCCGAAGGCTCTCTGGCCCGAGGAGTGGCGCGGCAAGCCGGACCCGGCCCGCGATGTGTGGCTCGACCGGGACGACCTCGTCGTCACGGAGCTCCTGACGACGCCCGAGACCGCGGCGATGCTCGTCGTGAAGCCCTAGCCAGCCGGCTAGCGGCCCGCGAAGAAGAACTGCTTCCACGCCGTCCACCAGTCGTCGGCGCGCGAGACGATCGTCCGGTCGTCGACGATCTCGACGCCCGGCTGGAAGCGCTGCTTTCGGGGCGGCTCGGTGGTCATGTACTCGACCTTGACCTCGCAGGGCTTGCCCGGGTCGTAGGGCTTCACGGCGTTCAGGTCCGCGAGCGCCTTCTTCGCGCCCTCCTCGATGAGCTCGCGCGCGCGAGGCGGCGGGAGCATGCGGGCGGTCCGCATGCCGAGACCCTGCTTAACCGAGACCGTCGTCAACCCGGCGCCGAGGAGATCGGTTCCCTCGCGGCAGACGGCCTCGTCGCCGGTGACCAGCAGGACAGGGCAGCCCCAGGTCCCGCAGAGCGCTGCGTTGATCCCCGTCTCGCCGACGCGCTTCCCGTTGAACCAGAGGTTCTGCCATTCCCGCCCATGGACGGTGTGGTTGAGGACACCGTCGGCGGTCCCCGCCATCGCGTGCATGCCGACGAAGAGCGCGGCGTCACATCCCTGCTCGAGGAACTCGGTGTAGCCGGTCCATTCCTCCTGGACGACGAATTCGCAGGCAGGGTCGAGGTCCTCGGCGACGAGCGAATTGAAGGTGAACCCTTCGCCGGCGCCGTGGCAGTCCATGACGACGAGCTCTGTCGCCCCGGCCGCCTTCGCGCCCCGAACGGCCGCGTTGATCTCCTGCGTGTAGAGCTTGCGACCCTCCTCGAACATCGTCTGGCCCGCGCCCACCTGCTCCCAGCGAACGATGCCTGCGACCCCCTCCATGTCGCTGATCACGTGGACTTTCACGGAGAGAACCTAACCGCTGATGCCGAATCCCTCGAACGAGGGATCGTCCCTCGAACATGCGGGGTAGCTCGAACGAGGGATAGACGATTTCCGGGGTCTGACCTACAAGGTGAGAAGGGGAGAGGGCAAGCCTGCGGCGCCCGGTCGTTCGAGGACACGACTGGGCAGCCGCAGCTTTCAGCTAGGGGCTCCACCGCTTACCGCCGGTATCCCACGCGACCAGGCAGTACGGCGAGATGATCGTCGTCACGCGCTCGAGGAACTCGCGGTCTTCGCCGCGCCGGGGCGAAACACGGAGCTCGGCCACGTGCATCCCCCGAAAGGCGATTGGCAAGATCCTCGCTGCCTCGTCCGGGGTACCCGCTGAGGGGCCTTCGACGACGTCGCTTCCCTCGTGAAAGCGAATGGCCACATACTCGTACCGTTCCCTCAAAACACCCACGACGTCACGCAGGACGTCGTCGGCGTCGCCGCCGCGGTTGAGGATGCGGTCGAGCGCGGAGAGCGCGCCGGCGTTGTCGGTCACAGCTCGGTGTCGGCGCCCTCGAAGGCCCTGATCCGCTCGCGGAAGACCTCGGGAATCGGGCAGGCCTTGCGCTCTGCGAGATCGACGAGGACGAGCGTCTGAGTGGCCGTCACCATCCGCACGTCGTCCTCCACCCGGTAGGCCTCCATCTCGTAGGTCGCGCTCGTGCGGCCGATGTGCGAGACGCGGATGAAGACCTC